>Ga0247725_1000943_pt1 | contig 17002 bp, 14 predicted proteins | sample OKSTACKMCFT3sol_FD_183021 | JGI IMG/M metagenome (GOLD analysis project Ga0247725, IMG submission 183021) | Subsurface sediment microbial communities from gas well in Oklahoma, United States - OK STACK MC-FT3-sol | ecosystem: Environmental > Terrestrial > Deep subsurface > Rock core/Sediment... | reverse complement strand
TGCTGGATCGCCCGCAAGCGGGCTCCTACAGATCGGGATACCAGCGCGGCGTATAGACCCACTCGCCGCCATCGGCGCGCGGGAAGCGGCGGGTCTGACTGGAGCCGATGATCACCAGGGTGCGCATATCGACCAGCTCCGGCGTCAGCTCGCCGAGGGTGAGGGTGCGCAGCGCTTCGGCCGGGCGGCCGATATCGCGGCCGAGCACCACCAGCGTTTCTGGCGTGCGGTGCTGGCGCAGCAACTCCAGCGCGCGGCCGAGCTGCCAGGGGCGCGACTTGGAGATCGGGTTGTAGAAGGCCATGGCCAGATCGGCTGCGGCGGCATGCTCCAGGCGCTTCTCGATCACCGCCCAGGGCTTGAGGTTGTCGGACAGGGAGATCAAGCAGAAGTCGTGGCCCAGTGGTGCGCCGGCCCTGGCAGCGGTGGCCAGGGCGGCGGAGACGCCCGGCAGCACCTCCAGTTCGACGCCGTGCCAGGCCTCGTTCTGCGGGCTTTCCAGCGCCTCCATCACCGCCGCGGCCATGGCGAACACGCCGGGGTCGCCCGAGGAGATCATCACCACCCGGCGGCCAGCGGCGGCCAGCTCGAAGGCGTGGGCGGCGCGCTGCAACTCTTCGCGGTTGTCGCTGGGATGCACGCATTGATCGGCGCGCAGCGGGCCGGCCATCTTCACGTAGGTGTCGTAGCCGAGTAGGTCTTCGGCCTCGTCGAGGGCACGGCGCACGGCGGGCGTCATATGTTCGGCGGCGCCGGGGCCGAGGCCGACCACGCTGAGGCGGCCACGGCGCTGGCCGAGGCGTTCGATATCCAGTGGTTGTTCGCCCAGCAGCAGGCGCAGGCCGTCGCCGGCATGGTGCTCGGGCGGCAGCTCGGCTGTGCTGTGAATAAAGCGCAGTGGCAGGTTCAACTCGGCTGCAGCAGCGTGTAGCTCGGCATTGGCCATCCAGTCTTTGTCCGCGAGCAAAACGGCCAGCGCTTGCGGCGCCAGGTTGGCATCGCTATACGCCTGCTGCAGGCGAGCCGGTAGGTCGGCGCCGGGGCGTTCGATAAGTGCGGCGGCGCTGCGCGGGTGGATCAGCAGTTCGTCCGGCTGCGCCGGGCGTGCCTGCGCGGTGATGTGGATTACACGATCGGCAGCGTTATCCACAGGCAACTGCGCGGCTTCCAGCCAGGGCGCCTGGCCTTCGATGCGGACCGTCTCGCCGCCGAGCAGGTCGCTGACGAAGCGCTTGCCTTGTTGTAGGTCGGCCAGCGCGTAGCCGGCCGGTGGTTCCAGCAGACAGGTGCCGAAGCGCAGCTCGCCGCTGGTGGTGATGGCCGGCGTCACACCCAGGTGCGCGGCGATCTCGCGGGCCAGGCGGTTGACCCCGGCCAGGCCACCGAGCAGCGGCACCACGGCGCTGCCGTCTTCGGCCAGGGCCAGTACCGGCGGCTCGGCGCCTTTTTCCGCCAGCAGCGCGGCCAGGCTGCGGATGACGATGCCGGCGGCGCACAGCACCAGCAGCGGCTGGCCGGCGCGATACAGGGCGCGCAGGTGTTCGCCGAAGTCGTCGTAGTGACGTTCGGCGCCATCGGCACGGCCGCGCAGGCCATGGATCACGGCCTGTGGATAAAGTGACTTGAGGCGTTGTGCAGTGGCCAGCGCGCTGGCGCCGAGGATGACGATGTTCATGCGGTAAATCCTTGCAATCCGGGGAATGGGTTTCCCGGGGTGCATCCGTATACGGTCTTGAGACGGGTAGGGCGGGTGCAACCCGCCAGCTCGCTGCAGGCGGGTTGCACCCGCCCTACGGCATTACCCCCGCCATTTCTGCCCAGGCACCAGAATCATGGAAAAGTACGGCGAATCCATGGGCTCTACCTCGTCCAGCGGCACGATCTTCTGGCTAACCATGGTCGCGCGTTCGACGTAATGGGCGCGGTCGTCCAGGCCGAGCTTGCGCAGCACGCGGCGCACCTTGTCGAAGTTGCGCCCGAGCTTCATCACAACCGCCGCTTCGGCGTCGCGCAGGCGCTGTTCCAGCTCGTCTTCCGGCAGCACGCCAGAGAGCACGCTCAAGCTCTGGTTGCGGTAGACCAGCGGCGTGCCCAGCACCGAGGCGCAGCCGAGCATGGAGCAGACGCCGGGCACCACCTCCACCTTGTAGCGGTCGGCCAGGCGGTCGTGCAGGTACATGTAGGAGCCGTAGAAGAACGGGTCGCCTTCGCAGATCACCGCCACGTCCTGGCCGGCGTCCAGTAATTGGGCGATCTGCTGCGCGCAGGTGTCGTAGAAGTCGGCGATCACATCCTCGTAGCTCAGCGGCGGGGCGAGCTTCTCGGTGGTCACCGGGTAGACCAGCGGTAGGCGCTGTTGGGCGGCGTCCAGATGTTCCTCAATGATGCTGAAGGCATTACCGCCATGGCCGGCATTGTGCTTGGCCTTGGCCACGAAATAGGCCACCACGGGCGCCGATTTCAGCAGGCGCAGCGCCTTGAGGGTAAGCAGCTCGGGGTCGCCGGGGCCGACGCCCAGACCAAGCAGACGGCCAGCCATCACTCCACCTCCGAGGCGAGGGCGTTGACTGCCGCCACTGCCATGGCGCTGCCGCCGCGGCGACCACGGACGATCACGTAGGGCACGCCACGGCTGTCTGCGGCCAGCGCATCTTTCGATTCTGCCGCGCCGATAAAGCCCACCGGCATGCCGATGATCAATGCCGGCTTCGGCGCACCGGCGTCGAGCATTTCCAGCAGGTAGAACAGCGCAGTGGGCGCGTTGCCGATCACCACCACGCTGCCTTCCAGATGTTCACGCCAGTGTTCCAGAGCCACCGCCGAGCGGGTGTTGCCCAACTCGCGGGCCAGCTCCGGTACGCCGGCGTCGTGCAGGGTGCAGATCACCTGGTTGTTCGCCGGCAGGCGCGGGCGGGTGATGCCCTCGGCGACCATGCGCGCATCGCAGAGGATCGGCGCGCCGGCTAGCAGGGCGGCGCGGCCAGCGGCGCCAGCACCGGGGGAGAAGCGCAGGTCCTCCACCACATCGACCATGCCGCAGGCATGGATCACCCGCACGGCGAGTTTTTCCAGGTCGGCGGGGATGCCATCGAGGTTGGCCTCGGCGCGGATGGTGGCGAAGGAGCGGCGGTAGATTTCCTGGCCGTCGCGGATGTAATCAAGCATCGGGGGTTCCTGCGGGGTGTTGGCGGGCGAACCAGGCGCCGGCTTCGTCGATGGTCATGGCTGGCGCCAGCAGACGGCCGAAACCGGGCGCCTCGGGTGTGCGTTGGTAGAGCTGGTAGTGATCGGGCGTGCTGGCCAGCAGGGTATAGGGCAGCACGCGGGCGCTGGCGCAACTGCGCGGGCAGGCGCTGAGATGCACCTGCGGGCGGGCGCCGCTTTCGCGCAGCAGCTCCGCCAGGTGCAGGGCGTGGTGTTTGCTATCGGCCAGGCCGCGCTCGCAGGCCGCCGCGCCGGTGCAGGCGACCAGGCCGAGCAGCGGTTCGTCGATATGCGTCAGCAGGCCGAGCTCGCCTAGCGCCGCCAGCAGCTCACCGCTGGCGGCTTCCGGCACATTGCCCAGCAGCACGCCCTGCCAGGGCGTCAGGCGTAAATTTCCATCGCCGTGGTGCTCGCTCAGTTGGGCCAGCGTCAACAGTTGCTCGGCGTGCAGCCGGCCTAGTTGGGCGCCAGCAGCGACCATACACAGGCCGCTCTGCGCCTGTGGATAAATACCAGCCGGGACGTGGTCGAGCGGAGCGCTCTGCTGCCAATTGACCGGCACCGGTTGCAAGGGAAAATCCAGACGTGCTTGCAGACGTTGCAGCAGTTCGTCGGCTGGGATCTGTTGCAGCAACTGGCGCATGCGCGATTGCTCGGGTGTCGCCAGTTCGAGGAACAGCTGCAGGAGTTGGCGCACCAGCTCTACGCCGTGTGTCGCTTCGATGCGCGCCAGCGGCGTCTCGACAGGGCAGCCGGCCAGGCCCAGCAGCAGGTGCTGCTCGTTCTCGGCGACCAGCCATAGATCGTGTGGGTGTTCGCGCATGGCCAGGGCTTCGCCGCCGTCCAGTTGCAGGGCGAACTTGGGTGAAAGGGCATGTAGTGCCGGGGTGTCCTGCAACAGGTCGAGCAACTGGCCAGCCAGCGGGCGTACGTCCAGCCTCGCTTGCGGGTCGAGGCCGGCGGCAGGGCTGAGCATCAGGTTGCGCACGTCGTCGGCGGCGGCCACTCGCGGGCCGAGGCCGGCACCGAGGAGGGCATCGATCAGCGGCGCTTCCTGGCCGGGGAGCACGCCACGAATTTGCAGGTTGCTGCGGTTGGTAAGCTCCAGCACGCCACTGGCATGCTGCCGCGCTGCCTCGGCAATCGCCCGCGCCTGGGTGCTGCGCAGCACGCCGCCAGGCAGCTTGATGCGGCAGATGCCACCGTCCAGCGCAGGCACGATGCGCAGCAGGCCGGGGCAGGCGGAAGGGCGGACGGATGTGGGCAAGCGGTCACCTGTGGATAACGACGCGGCGACCGAACCAGCGAAATCCCATAGGGGACTCCATGGCATCGGTACACCCCGCCCGATGTTGGCACTCGCGACCAGCGTTCGTCGGCAGGTCTCCTGGCTGACAGGTCTTGATCCGCTGCGCCTTCCCGGTACAGGCCGTTGAAAAACTATCTGCGTTGGCAATACGGCGTTAAAAACGGCCTCAAAATGCTCATTTACAACACGTAAACTGCGTTTTTTCGGTCGTTTTTGCCTTGTCTTGCCTGCCTCGCTTACGTTTTTCAGCGGCCTGTTTCCAGTGGCCGATTGCGTTGGACTCGCTGTTTACAGTTGCGGGGGCAGCCACGGTTTTACCGTGTTCCCTCTTGGGGAAACTCTGAAATGGCCATTTACCGTCACTCCCGCGAAGGCGGGAGCCCAGATAGTACTGAGATTCTGGATTCCCGCCTGCGCGGGAATAACGACTATTTCAGAGTTTCCTTAGGCCCTTTACTGAGTCGTATCGACTCAAGGGCACCGACGAAGGCGCTATTATGCCCGCTTTGCCCCGAGCGCGGACAGGCGGTCCGTCGGGCCTGTGCGAGGACATTGGATGAAACCCTGGTTGACCCTGGTCGGCATCGGCGAAGACGGCTACCCCGGCCTGGGCAAGGCCGCGCGTCGCGCCTTGCTGGCGGCCACGCGCATCGTCGGTGCGCCGCGCCAGCTGGCGCTGTTGCCGCCGTGCATCACGGGCGAGCGGGAAACCTGGCCGAGCCCCTTCGATCTGCAGCCGTTGCTGGCCCGACGCGGCGAGGCGGTGTGCGTGCTGGCCAGCGGTGATCCGATGTTCTATGGCGTCGGTGCCAGCCTGGCGCGCCAGGTGCCGGTCGACGAGTTGCAGGTGTTGCCTGCGCCGTCTTCGGTGTCGCTGGCGGCGGCGCGCCTGGGCTGGCCGTTGCAGGAGGCTGAGGTGGTCTCCTTGGTCGGCCGGCCGCTGGCCACGCTCAATGCCCGTCTCTATCCCGGTACGCGCCTGCTGGTATTGAGCGCCGATGGTGACACCCCTGCGCAGGTCGCCGAAGCCTTGTGCGCACGTGGTTTCGGCGCCAGCCGCCTGACTCTGCTGGAGCACCTTGGCGGGCCTGACGAGTGCCGCATCGAGGGCCTGGCCGCGAGCTGGAACCTGCCACGCGGTGCCGATCTCAATCTGCTGGCCGTGGAGTGCCTGGTCGACACCGGCGCGCAACTGCTGCCACCGACCTGCGGCCTGCCGGACGAGGCCTACCGCCACGACGGGCAACTGACCAAGCGCGACGTGCGCGCGGTCACCCTGGCGCGGCTGGCGCCGCTGCCTGGCGAGTTGCTGTGGGATGTCGGCGCCGGTTGCGGCTCCATCGGCATCGAATGGATGCGCGCGCATCCGGCCTGCCGGGCCATCGCCATCGAGGCCAACGAAGGGCGCCAGGCGCATATCCGCCACAACCGCGATGCTCTCGGCGTGCCCGGCCTGCAACTGGTCGCTGGACATGCGCCCGAAGCACTGGATGGACTGCCGGCGCCGGATGCGATCTTCATCGGCGGCGGCGTTACCGTGCCAGGCGTGCTCGATGATTGCTGGGCCGCGCTCAAGCCGGGCGGGCGTCTGCTGGCCAATGCCGTGACTATCCAGAGTGAGGCGGCCCTGGTCGCCTTCCGTGAACAGCATGGCGGTGAACTGCTGCGTCTGACCGTGGCCCAGGCACAGCCGCTGGGCGGCTTCGACACCTGGCGCGCGGCGTTGCCGATTACCCTGCTGATGGTGCGCAAGCCGTGAGCGCGCGACTCCTGCTGCTCGGTGGCACTACCGAAGCGCTGCGTCTGGCGCGTCGGCTGGGCCCGGAGACGGTGTACAGCCTGGCAGGTCTGGGCCGGGTGCCGGACGACCTGGCCTGCCGCGTGCGCGTCGGCGGCTTCGGTGGCGCCGAGGGTTTGGCTGCCTTTATCGCCAGTGAAGGCATCGAGCTGCTGCTGGATTTGACCCATCCGTACGCTGCGCAGATCAGCCACAACGCGGCCCGCGCCGCAGAAATCGCAGACGTGCCGTGCTGGGCATTGCGTCGCCCTGGCTGGCAGCCCGGCGCGGATGACGACTGGCGCGAAGTGGACGGTTGGGATGAGCTGACCCGCGCGCTGGCGCCGTTCGAACGGCCATTTTTTACCTCCGGCCGCGAGCCGCTGGCGCACTTGCAGGAGATACCCGAACACCAGCGCTGGACGGTGCGCTGCCTGCAGGCCGAGCCGGCGTCGCCGCGCGCCGAGATCATTGGCGCACGTGGGCCGTTCTCGTTGGACGAGGAGCGCGCCCTGTTCGCCCGCCTGCGTTGCGACGTGCTGATAAGCAAGAACAGCGGCAGCGCGTCCACCGAGCCGAAGCTGCAGGTGGCGCGAGAGTTGGGTCTGCCAGTGCTGCTGTTGCGTCGCCCCGAATTGCCATTGGTGACGCGTGAGTTTGCGGAGTTGGACGCTCTGTACGAGGCGCTGTCCCTGTAGGGCGGGTGAAACCCGCCAACGCCGGTCTGGCGGGTTGCACCCGCCCTACACTTGTCGCCACGCCGCATGCCATTGCCAGTGGTGAGGCGCGAGTTCACTGAGTTGGATGGCTGGGGCGAAGCGCTGCTTCTGTAGGGCGGGTGAAACCCGCCACCGCCGGTCTGGCGGGTTGCACCCGCCCTACACTTGTCGCCACGCCGCATGCCATTGCCAGTGGTGAGGCGCGAGTTCACTGAGTTGGATGCCTGGGGCGAGGCGCTGCTTCTGTAGGGCGGGTGAAACCCGCCAATGTCGGTCTAGCGGGTTACACCCGCCCTACGCTTGCCGTTGCGCTGCTAGACTGCCGGCTCTTTTGGAGACTGTCATGAGCCAAGCCCCTTACGCGCGCATCCTGTTCATCGGCCCCGGCCTGGGGCGTGGTGCATCGTCCGAGCGTCTGCAGCAGCGCATTGAAGCGTTGCTCGGCGAGGCGCATCTGCATGACAGCGAGCAGGATGGCTTCTGGCAGGCCATCGATGAGGCGCCACGCCCGTTGCTGGTGGTCGATCTGGAGCCACGCGCCGATGCCGCGCACCGCGACTGGCTGCGCGAGTGCATCGCCGAACGCGGTAACGGGAGCGAGGTATTCGTGGTTTGCAGCGCCATGGAAGATGCCTGGCTCGATGGCCTGAGCGCACTGCTGGCGCATCGTCAGGCGCATCTGCCCTGCAGTGACGTGCCGCCCGTGCCTGCGCACCACGCCTGGTCGCAGATCCCGCCACACGCCCAACGCCTGCTGCTGTGCAATGGCCCGCGCTGCACGCGCAAGGGCGCGCTGGGCCTGTGGAAAACCCTGCGCCAGCGGCTCAAGAGCGCTGGCAAGCTGGAGTGCGAGGGCGGGGTGCATATCACCCGCAGCCAGTGCCAGTTCCCCTGCGACCTGGGCCCGACCGCGAGTCTTTATCCACAGGGCGAGTGGTACGGCATCAAGGACGAGGCGGCGGTGATCCGTCTAGTCGATGAGCGCCTGGTGGCGGGTAGGGCGTTGCCGGAGTTGCGCATCGATGAGCAGGGCAACAATTAGCAACTCGGATTACGCCTGCGGCCAATCCAGGCTACGAGCAGTCGCCGCTAAAGCGCCTCCCGCAATTGCCCCCGCGCCTTGACTTGAGCGGGTGTGGGTGGTCATATCCGCCCCGCTTCAGGTGTCTCACGCCGCCGCGCGTGAGGTGAAACGGGAAGTCGGTTGAAGTCCGACGCTGCCCCCGCAACGGTAAGCGAGCGACCGCATCGATACGCCACTGTGCGCCCCGCGCATGGGAAGGCGATGCGTTCATGACCCTCGCAAGCCCGGAGACCGGCCTGGAGTCGTTTGTGTCTGGCAACCCGCGGTGGGCGGGCGTTGACTCCAGTAGGGCGCCCCGTGCCCCTGTCTGCTGTTGCGCATTTCCATCGGATTGCCGTGCCTTTTCTCTTTGCGATGGAAGCAATATGGCGCGCTATCCCCTGTTCCAAACCTGTGCATCGTTCGCGTTGCTATTGGCTGCTTCAGTCATGGCCAGCGCCTCACCAGTCGATCTGCCTGACGTCACCGTCCAGGCGCACGTTGTCGAGGAAGGCGAGAGCGATCTGCATACTACGTCCGGCTCGCGCCTGGAGCTGTCGGCGCTGCAAACGCCGGCCAGCACCACCAGCCTCAGCGGCGCGGAGGTGCGTGAACGCAACAACCGCAGCGTGCAGGATGCTGTGACGCGCACGCCGGGTATCAGCAGCATCGGCTCGCCCGGCAATGGTGGCACCGCGCTGTCGGCGCGCGGCTTCACTGGCCATGCGGCGACCATGCAGCTGTACGACGGCACCCGTCAGTACGTCGGCGCCGGCACCGTGACCTTCCAGCTGGTCGACGCCAACGTCGCCTGGCAGGCATTGCCGGACGTGCGCCTGGGCCTGGAGCTGAACAACCTGTTCGACCGCCAGTACGCCACCAGCGCCAGCAGCGACGGCGAGCAGTGGTATCTGGGGGCGCCGCGTTCGTTCTTCGTCACCGCGGATTACAGCTTCTGATGACTCCACGTTTGCGTATTCAGGCGCTGGCCTGGTCGCCCGACGGCCAGCGTCCACTGCTCGACGGCATCGACCTGGACGTCGGCGATGGCGAGCTGCTGGGGCTGATCGGCCCCAACGGCAGCGGCAAGACCAGCCTGCTGCGCTGCGCCTATCGCTTCCAGCGGCCGTGCAGCGGCAGCGTCGAGCTGGGCGGCGAGGCGCTGTGGCAACGCCCGCCGCGCTGGAGTGCGCAGCGTGTGGCCGTGGTGCTGCAGGAATTTCCGCAGGACTTCGGCCTGCGTGTGGAGGAGGTGGCGGCCATGGGGCGCACGCCGCACAAGGGCTTGTTCGATGGCGACGATGCCGAGGATCGCCGTCTGATCGACGAGGCGCTGGCACGCGTTGGCCTCGGCGGCCTGGCGCAACAGCCGTTCGCGCGACTGTCCGGTGGCGAGAAACAACGCGCGCTGTTGGCCCGCGCCTTGGTACAGCAGCCGCAGTTGTTGATCCTCGACGAGCCGACCAACCACCTTGACCCGCGTTACCAGCTGGAACTGCTGCGGCAGATCAAGGCGCTGGGCCTGGCGACCCTGGCCAGCTTCCACGACCTCAACCTGGCGGCGGCCTTCTGCGACCGCCTCTGCGTGCTGGATAAGGGACGCCTGGTGACCGTCGGTACACCCGCTGAGGTGCTCACTGCCGAGTTGCTGCAGCAGGTGTTCGGCCTGCAGGCGCTGGTCGATACCCATCCACTGGCGGGTCATCCGCGCATTACCTGGATTGTTTGATGAAGCGTTTACGCACGGTTGCATCTGTAGGAGCGAGCTCTGCTCGCGAACCCTGGGGAACGACAGAAGCTTCGCGAGCAAAGCTCGCTCCTACTCTCATTGGCGTGATCCTGCTGGCGCTGGCCAGCCCTGCCTGGGCCGCCACCGTCACCAGCTGCGATCGCCAACTGACCATCGAGCGACCGCCGCAGCGTGCGGTCAGCCACGACATCACCCTGACCGCCATGCTCCTGGATCTTGGCCTCAGGCAGCGCATGGTCGGCTACAGCGGCATCAGCGGCTGGAAGACCGTCGAGCCGGCCATGCAGGCGCAGCTCGATGGGCTGCCCGAACTGGCCGCACGCTATCCGTCGCTGGAGAATCTGCTCGATGCCGACGCCGACTTCTTCTTCGCCGGCTGGAACTACGGCATGCGCATCGGCGGCGAGGTCACCCCGACCAGCCTGGAGCGCTTCGGCATTCCGGTGTACGAGCTGAGCGAGTCCTGCGCGCACGTCACGCCTGGCCGCGTCGCCAGCCTCGACGATGTTTACAACGACCTGCGTAACCTCGGCCGCATCTTCGCCGTCGAGGATCGTGCCGAGACCCTGGTACAGGGCATGCAGGCGCGGGTAGCGGCGGTAAGTGCGCAGCTCGGTGAGCAACCGACGCGACCGCGGGTGTTCGTCTACGACAGCGGCGAGGACCTGCCCTTCAGTGCCGGCCGTTTGGGTATGCCGCAGTCGCTGATCGCCGCGGCTGGTGGGCGCAACGTGATGGACGGCGTAGCGGCCAACTGGATGCAGGTGGGCTGGGAGGCCGTGGTCGAGCAGGACCCGGAGCTGATTCTGATCGTCGATTATGGCGAACGCACGGCGGCGCAGAAGCGCGATTTTCTCCTGCAGCACCCGGCGCTGCAGGGCGTCACGGCGATTCGCCAGCAGCGCTTCGTGGTGCTCTCCTATCTCGCCGTCACACCGAGCCTGGACAACGTCGCCGCCATCGAAACCCTGGCTGCCGCGCTGCATCCCGAGGCCTTCGCGCAGTGACGCGTTTTCGCTTGCTGCTGCTCGGCCTGGCGGTATTGCTGGCGCTGTCCTGTGCGCTGTCGCTGGTCTTCGGCGCGGCTCAGGTGCCGCTGGAGCGCGTGCTGGCAATACTCGCTCGGCAGCTGTTCGGCATCGAGCCCGCAGTGGCGGTGAGCGTCGGCCAGGACAGCATTGTCTGGCAACTGCGCGCGCCACGGGTGCTGCTCGGCGCGCTGGTGGGCGCCGGGTTGGCCCTGGTGGGTACGGCGCTGCAGGCGGTAACGCGCAACCCGCTGGCCGACCCGCACCTGCTTGGCGTCAGCTCTGGCGCAGCCTTCGGTGCGGTGTTCGTGGTGCTTTACCTGGGCGAGTTTGCCGGGATGCTCAGCCTGCCGCTGGCGGCCTTCGTCGGCGCCATGGCGAGCATGCTGCTGGTGCTGGCGATTGCCAGTCGCGGCGGTCGGCTGCACAGCGAGCGCCTGCTGCTGGCCGGCGTGGCGGTGTCGTTCGTGATGATGGCGGCGAGCAACCTGTTGCTGTACCTGGGCAACCCACACGCGGCCAGCTCGGTGCTGTTCTGGATGCTCGGCGGCCTGGGCCTGGCGCGCTGGGAACTGCTCTGGCTGCCGGCGCTGTGCCTGCTGCTGGCGCTGGCGGTGCTGCTCGGCCTGGGTCGCGCGCTGAATGCGCTGATGGCCGGCGAGCAGAGCGCGGTGAGCCTGGGCCTGGAGCCACGCCGGGTGCGCCTGCTGGTATTCGTGGTGGCCTCGCTGCTCACCGGCGTGCTGGTATCGCTGTCCGGCGCCATCGGTTTCGTCGGGCTGATGCTGCCGCACGTGGCGCGCTTTCTGGTCGGCGCCGAGCACCGTCGCGTGCTGCCGGTGGCGGCGCTGCTGGGGGCGCTGTTCCTGGTCTGGGTCGATGTCGCCGCGCGCACCTGGCTGGCGCCGCAGGATCTGCCCATCGGCATCGTCACCGCCGCCATTGGCGGAGCGTTCTTCGTAGCCCTGCTCAGGCGCCGCTAGTCGCCAGGATCGAACTGCTGCAAGGGCGCAAAGGTCATCTAAGCTAGTCTCCATAACACAGACTCCTGGCCAGGAGGGATGCCCATGCTCGCGCAACTGCCCACCGCACTTCGTGATCTACGACTGCCGCTGCGCCTGAAGTTGTGGGACGGCAAGCAGATCGACCTTGGGCCCAAACCCAGGGTGACGCTGGTGGTGAAGGATCCCTCGCTGGTCACGCAATTGGCCCATCCCAGCCTGGATGCATTGGGCGCTGCCTATGTCGAGGGGCGGGTGGATCTGGAAGGCCCCATCGAGGAGGCCATCGAGGTTGGCGATGCGCTGAGTACGGCGCTGCTCGGGGATGAATCCACACCAGCTGAGCCATACGCTGCCCACGACAAACGCAGCGACGCCGAGGCCATCAGCTACCATTACGACCTGTCCAACGAGTTCTACCGCCTGTGGCTGGATCGCGACATGGTCTACTCCTGCGCCTACTTCGAAACCGGCCAGGAAGACCTGAACCAGGCCCAGCAGGCCAAGCTGCGCCACCTGTGTCGCAAGCTGCGCCTGCAGCCGGGTGACAGGCTGCTCGACGTCGGTTGCGGCTGGGGCGGCCTGGCGCGTTTTGCCGCGCGCGAGTTCGACGTCGAGGTCTACGGCATCACCCTCAGCCAGGCGCAGCTGGAGCTGGGCCTGCAGCGCGTGGCCGAGGAAGGTCTGGAAGGGCGCGTGACCCTGGAGCTGCTGGATTACCGTGACCTGCCGCAGGACGGCCGCTTCGACAAGGTGGTCAGCGTCGGCATGTTCGAGCACGTCGGCCACGCCAATCTGCCGCTGTACTGCCAGCGTCTGTTCGGCGCGGTCAAGGCCGGCGGTCTGGTGATGAACCATGGCATCACCTCGCGCTTCACCGACGGCCGTCCGGTCGGTCGTGGCGCCGGTGAGTTCATCGACCGCTACGTGTTCCCGCAAGGTGAGCTGCCGCACTTGGTGACCATCAGCAAGGCGATTAGCGAGGCCGGGCTGGAGATCGTCGATGTCGAGAGCCTGCGTCTGCACTACGCGCGCACCCTGCAGTTGTGGAGCCAGGGTCTGGAGCGACAGTTGCAAGCCGCCGCGCAGTGGGTGCCGGAAAAGTCGCTGCGCATCTGGCGTTTGTACCTGGCTGGTTGCGCCTATGGCTTCCAGCATGGCTGGATGAACCTGCATCAGATCCTGGCGGTGAAGCCGCGCGATGACGGCGGTCATGATCTGCCGTGGACCCGTGCTGACCTGTATTCGTGATGGAGTAACATGCGGCTCGTATTGATCCCGCGAGCCGCCTATGCCCTTGCCGCAACAGCATCGTTACCGCGTCCTGCTCACCGTTCTGGTGATTGCCGCCGGCTTGCTGGTGAGCCTGTGGCTGGGCGGGCGTTATGCCGAGCAGCGCGCCTGGGACGAGCGCAGCGTCGAGGCGCGCGGGCAGTTGCAGCTCTATGCGCAGTCGATCCGCACCCTGATCGAGCGTTTCAGCTCGGTACCGGAAGTGCTGGCGCTGGACAGCGACATCCGCAGCCTGCTGCGCGCGCCACATGATCGCCAGTTACGGCTGGCCCTGAACCAGCGCCTGGAGCGCCTCAACGCGGCCGCCGGCTCCACCGTGCTGTACCTGCTCGATGCCCAGGGCGAAACGCTGTCGGCCAGCAACTGGCGCGACTGGAGCAGCTTCGTCGGCAATAACTACGCCTTCCGTCCCTATTTCCAGAATGCGCTGCACGAAGGTGGTGCCCGTTACTTCGCTGTCGGTGTGACCACCGGCATACCCGGTTACTTCCTGTCCCATGTCGTACGCGACGAGGATGGCAGCTTGATCGGCGTGTTGGTGGTCAAGCTGGAGCTGGAGGAATTGCAGCGCGAATGGGTTGACCAGCCAGGCGTGCTGCTGGTGGCCGACAGTCACCAGGTGGCGATCCTCAGCAATCGTCCGGCCTGGCGTTTCCGTACCTTGCAGGCCCTGGACGACCAGGCGCGCGCCGAGCTGATCGACGTGCGCAAATACGCCGAGCAGGCGCTCAAGCCCTTACCCAGCCGGGTTCATCGCTACATCGACGACGAGACGGCCTGGACGCGTATGGACGGCCCCGATGGGGCGCGCGATTACCTCTGGCAGCGGATGACGTTGCCCGATGAAGGCTGGACGCTGCATCTGCTCAGCGATCCCGGCAACCTGGCCGATGCTCGCCTCAGCTATCGCCTGGCTGCTGCCGGGGTATGGATGACCTTCGCCTTCCTGCTGTTGTTCCTCTTCCAGCGGCGCAAGAACCAGCGTTTGCAGGCCGGCATCCGCGAGCGCCTGGAGCGCGAGGTGGCGCTGCGCACCGCCGAGCTGCGCCAGGCCCAGGAAGGCCTGGTGCATGCCGCCAAGATGGCCGCGCTGGGGCAGATGTCGGCGGCGCTGGCGCACGAGATCAACCAGCCGCTGACCGCCCTGCAGATGCAGCTCGGCAGCCTGCGCCTGTTGCTCGACAGTGGTCGGCCGGAAGCGGTGCGCGACGGTCTGCAGCGCATCGATGGTCTGCTGCAGCGCATGGCGGCGCTGACCGGCCACCTCAAGACCTTTGCCCGCAAGACCCCGGCCGGCCTCAGCGAGCGCCTGTGCCTCGGTGATGTGCTGGAGCAGGCCCTGCAGCTGTTGGCGCCGCGTATGCGCAGCGAGCAGGTGGAGCTGCGTACGCAGATCGACGACGAGGCCGAAGTGCTTGGCGATGCCATCCGTATCGAACAGGTGATTCTCAACCTGCTGCACAACGCCCTCGATGCCATGGCCGAGAGCGAGCCGCGCATCCTTCTGGTGCGCATCGCCCGCGAAGACGATGGCTGCCTGCTCAGCGTCGAGGACAGTGGCGGCGGCATCGCCGAGGAAAACCTCGGGCGGGTGTTCGAACCCTTCTTCACCACCAAGCCGGTGGGGCAGGGGCTGGGGCTCGGGCTGGCGGTGTCCTACGGTATCGTGCGCGATCTCGGCGGCACGCTGGAGGCGCACAATGGTGAGCTGGGCGCGGTGTTTACCCTGAGGCTGCCGGCGGCGCCGTAACCCGGATGGCTGCGCGTAGGCCTTGTAGGAGCCCGCTTGCGGGCGATGCTCCGCGCCACAAAGGCCTATCGCCGGCAAGCCGGCTCCTACACGGGGCATATCGGTGGGCCTGGGGTGGGTTGGTGCTCGCTGCGCGGCGCTGCCTGATCTTAGTGTGCGCGGTGCGCACCGGTCGCTCCCCCGGATCGTATTCGTCGGGCTACACTGCCCGCCGTTCTCAAGAGGAGGTGCCATGAGCGCTCAGGTCATAGTGGTCGACGACGAAGCGGCGATTCGCGAGGCGGTGCAGCAGTGGCTGGAGCTGTCCGGTTTCACCGTGCGCACCTGCGCCAGTGCGAGCGAGGCCCTGGCCCTGGTCGACCGCGACTTCCCCGGTATTGTCGTCAGCGATGTGCGCATGCCCGGCAGCGATGGCCTGCAATTGCTGGATAAGCTGCTGCAGGTGGACACCGACCTGCCGGTGATCCTGGTCACCGGCCATGGCGATGTACCCATGGCGGTGCAGGCACTGCGTCAGGGTGCCTATGACTTCATCGAGAAACCCTTCACCCCCGAGCGTCTGCTCGACAGCGTGCGCCGTGCGCTGGATAAGCGCCGGCTGGTTTGCGAGAACCGCCAACTGCGTCGGCAGGTGGCCGACAAGGGCCGTATCGAGAGCCAACTGATCGGCATTTCGCGGCCGATGGAAAACCTGCGGCGGCAGATCCTCGAACTGGCCGGCACCTCGGTCAACGTGCTGATCCGCGGCGAGACCGGCAGCGGCAAGGAGCGCGTGGCGCGCAGCCTGCACGATTTCAGCCCACGGGCTAGCAAGGCCTTCGCCGCGCTGAACTGTGCGGCGATTCCCGAGACCATCTTCGAAAGCGAGCTATTCGGTCACGAGAGCGGCGCCTTCACTGGCGCCCAGGCACGGCGCATCGGCCGTATCGAGCATGCCGATGGCGGTACCCTGTTCCTCGACGAGGTGGAGAGTCTGCCGCTGGCGCAACAGGTCAAACTGCTGCGTGTGCTGCAGGAGAAGACCCTGGAACGCCTCGGCTCGAACAAGAGCATCCAGGTCGATCTGCGAGTGATCAGCGCGGCCAAGCCGGATCTGCTCGACGAGGTCAAGGCCGGGCGTTTCCGCGAGGACCTGGTGTACCGCCTGAACGTCGCTACCCTGCATATTCCGCCGCTGCGCGAGCGCCGCGAGGACATTCCGCTGCTGTTCGAACATTTCGCCCATGAGGCGGCGCTGCGTCATGGGCGCGAAGCGCCGCCACTGGCGCCGAGCGAGCTCGCTCGGTTGCTCGGTCATGACTGGCCGGGCAACGTCCGTGAGCTGATCAACGCCGCCGAGCGCCATGCCCTGGGGCTGTCCAGCCCACCGCCGGCCGAGCGCTTCGCCGGTCAGGCGCTGGCGCAACAGATGGAAGCCTTCGAGGCACAGTGTCTGCACAATGCCTTGCTACAATGCCAGGGCAACATCACCGCGGTGATGGAAATGCTGCAGCTGCCGCGCCGCACCCTCAACGAGAAGATGCAGCGCCATGGCCTGGCGCGCGGTGATTATCTGCCAGGCGGCGAAGAATGAGCGCGCTGTAGGAGCCGGCTTGCCGGCGATCTTGGGTGGGCAGCTAACCTTGAGATGTTCTGAAAAGGCCACTTATCGTCACTCCCGCGAAGTCGGGAGCCCTGTTGATTGGCAGATTCTGGGTGCCCGCCTGCGCGGGCATGACGGTTTCCCTTGAACTGTGGGAGCCCCGCCCCGGGGCGAAGCTTTTATTTCGGGATGGCTGCAATTCGCCGCGAGGCGCGGCTCCTACAGGGGCGCGTGACGTGATAAGCGGATTTTTGCCGACTCTGTCACGGATGTAGGCGATTTCCCGCTCAATGACCCATCGGTCTCTATATAAAACCCCTCTATATCGGGCATTTCAGGCCCTGGCACGGCATCTGCTATGTCCGTTGTAGCCGTGCAGCATCTTGCCGACGCGGCGACCATAAAAACGACAAGAGGTCAGCCCATGAACTGCCATGCCCCTCGCGCCATGCCGCACTCGCTGCCGTGCATGGGCCGCCTTCCTACCGCGCCCGCCGCGGCTCTTGTCCTACGCTGCACCCTGCGC
>Ga0247725_1000942_pt1 | contig 17004 bp, 18 predicted proteins | sample OKSTACKMCFT3sol_FD_183021 | JGI IMG/M metagenome (GOLD analysis project Ga0247725, IMG submission 183021) | Subsurface sediment microbial communities from gas well in Oklahoma, United States - OK STACK MC-FT3-sol | ecosystem: Environmental > Terrestrial > Deep subsurface > Rock core/Sediment... | reverse complement strand
TACCCAACCATGAATGCCATGCTGTCGGCAATCAGCATTGAAATATCAGACCCCCGCATGATGCAGCCGTATCAATCTCGGCTCGATAAACTAAATCACTAACCGTCACCTACAGATAACGAGGAAGAAAATCCGTCCTGTCGATTCTGACAGACAAGAGAAAAAACAAGAGCAGATATTTATAAAAACAAAAAGCATCTGGCCGTAATGACCAGACACTTTACGGACAAGAGAGCGTTATTTATATTTTCTGCAAATCAATCACATGCTGCTCAACACGCTGAGGCGTTTGTTGATACCAAGTCGAATTTTTCAACTCCTGCCCGGCGCGTGAATAATTCTTAGCCTGGATGGCTGAAGCAAAATTTATGAATTTTTTCGCCTTATTAATTCCTAACTGAAACACCATCTCCACCAACACCCGCTGTACAACTTCGGGGTGTCCCTGTAGCGGGATCCAATGGTCGGCATCCTGAATGGCACCATTCACATCCTGGCGCAATAAATTGTCCGCTGTTTCTTCATTGATACCATTGGCAAAACTTTCCTTCGCTTTAACCAAATGACCATAGCCAATCGTATCGAAACCCAACGAATCTTTATATACATGGAATAAACCGTTTTTAAACATCCCCCGTTTGCGTTGGTAATCCAGAGAGCCTTCATTGTTTTTGATAGTAGTTAATATACTCAGCATGCTCGATTCAGAAAAAGAAAATTGGTTCATAACAATGCCTCGTGATAGGAGGATAACAATTAGCAATTGTTATCCAATAGGAAATAAGTTCACCCTCATAGTAATCATCAAAGTGGCGCGCAACCAAAATGGCACACCTCACGCTTCATGATTAAAACAACATATTTATCTTGGGCCTGCAGCAGGAATAAATAATCCGGAACTTATTCCGGGGCATGTCTCTCCATCAATAATCCAGTGAATTAATTCCATCAATCCAGAGTCAGATTGCATTGCTAGATTGGGGTGTTATTTAAATGGGAGTATGTGAGCATGCAAACAGAACATTTACCGACACACCAGGTTGTGGTGTTATTGGCTGGCACCGTCGACCCAGTCAACGCGTCGCAACAAAGAGCCCGCAGCTATGGCAGCACCAGCTATTGGCAAGAATATCCGGACTTTATAACCCAGCTACAAATATTAATTAATGCATCACCAAATACCGCATTATTCGATGCTCATGGTTGGAGTGGGGATAATACCGCCGCCAATCGGAAGATAGCCGGTTCATATCTGGCAGACCGCTTATGTGGCGCGAATGGCGAAACCGCTTACTATAGTGGCTATAAAAAACACCGTGTGCTTTTTCATTTAATTGGCCACTCCCATGGGGGAAATGTCGCCAATGAACTGATGGCCAGGGCGGCCGAGTTAGCTGAATGGCCTGGCGGTTGGGAATTTGCTAGCGTCTGTTATCTATCCACGCCATTTTACCGCGATCTGCATCTTCTCTCGGAAGTAAAACTAGCCAAGAATTGTCAGTTTCTGAATGTCATCAATGAGTACGATCTGACGCAACGATTTCTGGCTGCGTTTTCATTGCATGATTTGATCGGAATGATTCAAAAATTTGAACAACGGCACGCCGCGCAACATGGCATCAACACCACGCGACAGCAGTTTCAACAAATTGATTGGTCGTTGTTATCCAATAGCATGCGCAATACATCGGTGTGGCGGTGGTTACTCAGACCGAATTCCATATCCCTAGATGCCCAATGGCTCGCGCAACTACAGAGTTGGTTACGCGAATGTTCCGGATTAGTGAGCTCTATTCTTTCAGAGCTACCGAGTGAGGAGAATAGATCCGCGTCTGGATCGGATGCCGGGCTCAGTGAGGAATTACGGACAGAAATTACTCAGCTGCTGACGGCATTACATCAGGATATCAACCTATGTCTGGCATGCATCGGGGATATGCAGATCCAGCATGATTCTCGATTGATACCCCTGTTGCATAAGTTATCACCCGTTCTGCAACGCATCATCCGTTTTTTTGATACCGAGCTCTATCCGGATAATAAGAATATTTGGCAACTCGTCCATCACTTCTATTTACAACAGATCGAAGTCGTCGAACTGCCGCTGAATAATCCGGCACATCAATTAAACATCGAGAATCGCTCGCGCCTGAACAATTTGAACCTGTCATCGCGCGATCTCTATCATGACCAGCAAGGGGGCGAGTTTGAATCCTTTGTCAGCACCTTGCAGGACATCACAGCCCAATTAGCCACCACCCAAGCACTCTCCAGCCTGCAGCAGTTGGTGCTGTCGCTGTTGACCGTGGAGCCTGGCGTGGTGGCGACGCTACAGCAACTGCAGGGCTGGCAGCAGACGGTGATGGGCTGGCAACGCCATCGCCTCCTGGGGTTATGCCTGAACTGGGGGCTGCGGCATCATCCCGTTACCTCGACCGCCATGGAGTTGCTGCCTGCGGTGACTTGCCTACTGGATCACTATCTCGCCAAGTTTCATCCCTGGCGTCTCTACCGAAGCCGTAACATCCAGGAGCTGAATCACAACTTCGGTCTTAAAGGTTTTCTGCTGACCTCGCACTCGGTCAGCCGTCAACAGCTGTGGCCCGAGGTGCAGGAGTGGTTGCAGCAGCAGTTCACCAGCCCGGATCTGTTGTGAGCCCAGTCATCGCCGACCCGTTCGGCGATGCCTGCTCTGGACCATACCAAGATACCGCTACCACTCGAATGCCACAGGCTTGCGACGAAAGCCGATGTGGTAGGCCACCTGCTGCGCCACCACCGTATGCTCCCCTTGCCGGATCACCCGGAAGCTGACATCTTTGCCGAGCAGAACGCCCCGCGGCACCCCTTGCAGATAGTGGTTCAGCTTCTCGATCTGTTGTTGCATCCGCTCTTCATCTTCTTGCCCGTTGTCCTGAAAGCGTCCGACCACAATGCGCTCGATGTACTGCACCTCGCTCAGATCCAGAGCGGGCTGATTGTTCTTGCCAAGACCCATAGTATTGCTCCTCTCAAAAAAACGCCGCACCCGGTGCGGCGTTGTTGACTCCTATCAGGCACTGGCTTTTTTCTGCTCCAGTACCTTTCTGGATTCACTCACATCGGTGCGTGCAGCGTTGACCGCGATGTTGGCTTTTTCCACCCGATCCTTGGCGGTATCGACGGCGGCTTGGGCGGCATCCTTATCCTGCTGAGTACTGGAGCTAAGCTGAGCCGTGCTCGCCTGAGTATTCAGCTTGTTTTGCAGATCACTTTTCGCGGCCGACAGTTCCATTTCTGCGTCACTGAGCGCCCGGGTCTTGGTATCAAAGTCGGTAGCAGCGGTCTGCACATCTGGAGAGGCGGCCACACGCTTGCGCTCTTGGGACTCGACCTGCTTGGGTGCCACATTGCTGGCGATAATATCCAGCACCCGGGACAAGCCTTCCGGCATACCGGCATCCGCGGCGTGAACTTCGACATGGTACTTGGCCGAGTTATCGCTCTTGCGGCTGTTCTCCTTGTGGGAGGCCACGCTGCCGGACATCTCCACCGAGGCCTTGAAGCAACCCCAGCCGACGCTGGCCGAGGCCTTGCCGGCGAAGGACTTGTCTTCGGTCTCCGTGGACGACTCGGAGGAGCGAACTTCCATATCGAAGGTGATATCGACCTGATCCACCATCAAGGACGGCACATTGACGATGGCCAGCACCGGCACTTCCAGCGCCACCTTCTGCTGATCCATGATGTCGTTGCCCATCGCATCCTTACCCGTCACCACATAGCGGTTAAAGGAAAAGTCGGCATGCCGGGTCTTGTCACCATCAAAACCGACATCCCGGATGAACTCGTAGGTCGAGCGAGCCAGCAGAACCTGGGCATCGCACGCCGCCTTCAACGGTGTACCAATCAAATCTTGCATCGGCAAACCGGAGAATTGATTACGCATACTTTCAAGAGCCATTGTGATCTCCTTGCTGAATATTCAGCAATTTCAGAGTGAAGCCAATTCTTGCACCACCATCCTGATGATGAGTGCAAGTTCAGCACTGACATACAACCTCTCGGCACAACCCTGAACATAGCCGATGTATCTTCAGTGTGCTATCGACTTTATTTAAATCTCGAACCACAAATAAGCCGGAACTAGTGCCGCTGAAATTTAACAGCATAAAAAAAGATGGCCTATGGCCATCTTAAATATAAGGATGAAGATATATTCAAATGATGAAACTCAACGCCACTGAATAACAATTCCGCATAGCCGCAGCGTCACGACCACCACGGGAGTCCCTCAGATCCAGGAAATCAGCAGTGTCAGATTATGGCTCGCGCTGTGCCGAAAATGACGGATCAGCGGTCTGGCCTGATGTGGATGTTGGTGTTGGTGTTGGTGTTGGTGCCGTATCGTCGACCCGGATCGGGTGGATCGTGGAGTTGAATTTATCGATCACCCGCATCACAGCTTCCGGGGAGTCCTGAGACTTAAATTTCACTTTAAAATCAATAATATCTTTCGGTCGCTGCTGATCGCTGGCCGTGCTTTGACCAATGGTGACCATGAAGCGAGGCAGATTGGGCGCGCCATTTAACTCCCCGGCAACCCGTTCGACGGCGTTGGCGAGTGCCTGCTGCTCCTCGACCGGACTGATACCCGTCACCTTGACCGAGAAATCCACATCCATTTCGTCCAGATAGAGCCCCTTGCCATCCGAAATCGCCACCCAGGGCATGGTGATGACATGTTGATCATCCAGTCGAATATCAATTTCCTTGGCCTTGAAACTGCCGTCCTCCAACTGGACAAAATATTGGCTGATCATATTTTGATAATGACTGAGCGCCATATCGCTCGCACAATTGGCCACGTAATTCAGTCCACGAATCAATCCATCCAGATATTCTGGGGTTAAGTGTACAAACTCCTTCTTTTTGGAAAACATAGCCACCTCCGGCTGTGAATAATCAGCCGACAATAGGCAGAGAGCAGTTTAATTTCGAGAGGGAAATAACTCACAGGGATCGGGAATAGATCCAGAAATTAATTTTTAATTCACGAACGACGCAGTCCACGACAAAAAACAGCAGGCTCTCACCCCGATGGCAAGCCAGGTTCAACGGCCGCCACACTCCTCATCGCGTGGCGGTTTCGACGGCGAGCTGTTCATGCAGCCAGTTGGTGAAAGCCTGAAACCGCAGACGATCACGATTCTCGTGCGGGCAGATGAGATCGTACCCCCGCTCCGAGGCAACCGGCAGCGGACAGGGGGAGACCAGAGACCCGGAGGCCAGCAGCGGGCGCACCAACGTCTCGCGCCCCATGGCGATCCCCATGCCAGACTCGGCCGCCAGCAGGGCCAGTCCATAGTGGTTGACGCTGAAGATGCGCTCCTCCAGTGGCAAGTCGACGCCCAGCTCGCGGCACCAGTGGCGCCATTCGCCCATCGCCTCCTGCACATCGGTCGATTCCGAGGCGTGGATAAAGACGGCTTCGGCCAGCCGCTCCGGCCTCCCTTCACAGCCCAGTTGCCGTGCATATTCCGGGGAGCAGACCGGTAGTAAGCGTTCGGACATCAACCGTTCCTGATAGAGGTCGGCATAACGACCATTGCCATAGTAGATGGCCAGATCCACTTGCTCTTCGTGGAAGTCGACCACCCCGGCTCGCACCTTCAGCTTCAGATTGAGGCTCGGCCAACTGCGCTGAAAATCAGCTAACCGCGGCATCAGCCAGAGTTGCGCCAACGTCGGCGCGATACCGATATGCAGCAGACCCCGCAGATCCTGCTCGCGGATATCCTCGATCTCGTCGCTGATCTGGCGCAAGGAGCGACTCAGGGTCGCCAGAAGACGCTCCCCCTCCTGGGTCAACGCTAGTTTGCGCGTCATACGGATAAACAGACGAAAGCCGAGCAGCTCTTCCAGATGGCGAATGCGATGACTCACCGCGCCCTGGGTCAGGTGCAGGTCTTCGGCGGCGCGGGTAAAACTCAGGTGGCTCGCCGTGACCTCGAAGGTATGCAGCAAGGCCAGCCGGTTCTGCTGTACCAGCATGGGTTTCTCCTCAATGAGCGGCAAGAGGGAGTCGTGAGGCCATGATGCATTAATTGAATTAATCCATCGCGGCTTTTTTTTCGTTTGTCGCCCCTCATCTGTTGCGCCTTAATTAACCATGTTCGCAATTCAAGATTGAGGTGAAAAAATGTCAGGACTCAAGATCGCAGTCATAGGCGCCGGCTCCAGTTATACACCCGAGCTGATCGAGGGGCTTATCAAGCGGCAACACGAGCTGCCGTTGCGGGAGTTGTGGTTGATCGACATCGAGGAGGGTCGCGAGAAGATGCAGATCATCGCCAACTTGACTCGACGCATGCTGGCCAAGGCCGGGATCTCGGCCCGCGTCGAAGAGACGCTGGATCGCGAGCAAGCCCTGGCAGGAGCCGATTATGTCTGTTCACAGTTCCGCGCCGGTTGTCTGGAGGCCCGGATCCGCGATGAGCATATCTCGCTGAAATATGGCCTAATCGGTCAAGAGACCAACGGTCTTGGCGGTTTTGCCAATGCCTGTCGCACCATCCCCATCGCCCTGGCCATCGCCGCCGATATGGAGCGTCTCTGCCCCAACGCCTGGTTGCTGAACTTCACCAATCCCTCCGGCATGGTGACCGAGGCAGTACTGCGCCACAGCAAAATCAAGGCAGTGGGGCTGTGTAACGTCCCCGTCATCATGCAAAAAGGGGTGGCCCAACTGCTGGGCTGCCAGCAGGAGTCGGAGTTCATCATGCAGGTGGCCGGTCTCAACCACTTCATTTTCGTCCGCCAGATCCTGCATCACGGTCAGGATCGCCTGGCCGAGGTGATCACACGGCTCAGCCAGGGTGCCGATCCGCTGGTGCCACGCAACATACCGCCCTTCCGTTGGCCCGAGCATCTGCTCAAAGGCTTGGGCATGATCCCCTGTGCCTACCTGCGCTACTACTACATGAGCGACGACATCCTGAAACAGGAACTGGGCGAGGCCCAGGGTGAAGGCACCCGCGGCGAGGTGGTCAAGGCACTGGAGCACGAGCTGTTCGACATCTACCGCAATCCGGAGCTGGCGGAGAAACCCAAGCAGTTGGAGGGACGCGGTGGTCAGTACTACTCCGAAGCCGCCTGCGAGCTGATGAGTGCCATCCACAACGACAAGCGGATCATCATGCACGTCAACACCCGCAACAATGGCGCCATCAGCGGTCTGCCCGATGAGTGTGCCGTCGAAGTCAGTTCGCTGATCACCCGCTCCGGCCCGCTGCCGCTGAACGTGGCCCCCTTCCCGGATGACACCTTGCGACTGCTGCAACTGATGAAGAGCTTCGAGCAATTGACCATAGAAGCCGCCATCACCGGCAACCGCCACACCGCCTGGCGCGCTCTGGTGCTCAACCCGCTCATCACCAGCGGTACCGTACTCGAACAGGCGCTGGATGAGGTCATCGAGCAGAACCAGGCGCTGCTGCCCGCCTTTCACGGCTGATATCTCGCGGACCGCACGGCAAACCAGCCCAGGCCTGAGCTAAAAAAACTGAGCCGGAATAACAAAGAAGCCTCTGAGATTCAGAGGCTTCTGGTATTTGAAGGGGTTCAGTTGATCAGAACGGTAATACATGTAAAAAATCGCTGCTGAGTGAGTGACTGAGTGAGTGGCAATGAATTTTTTACTATATATTTCAATGCATAACACCTTTTCTTACACTTCTGGTTGCTCACCTTAAAATGACACTTTTTAAAGATATGTAAGAAAAGGTATGAAAATGCGTGTTCATACCTGTTTATTCTTACACTTTTTGGTTGTCCTCACCAGAACCCTCACCACATGAGCCTTACCAGCTCAAAAGAGAGAACCACGCACCGAGTTGCTGAGTGACCTTCTCGCAAAGCTGTTCGCACCCGTCCCGGTAAACAGACGAAGCTTTTGCTGAGCTGAGTGAGAGTTGGGCGGGTGACCTAGTGGCATATGGACGCCAGATCCGGGAGCGGGTACAGCAGTGGACAGGGCTGACGGTCGGTGTTGGTATCGGCCCCACTAAAACCCTAGCCAAACTCGCCAACTATGCCGCAAAAAAATGGCCCGCCACCGGAGGGGTGGTCGATCTGCGCGATGAAACACGCCGCGCCAAACTGATGGCGATCACCCCGGTAGACGAGGTCTGGGGAATTGGTCGCAAACTCACCACCAAGCTGTCAGCTCAGGGCATCAACACCGTGGCTGATCTGGTAGCGGCTGATGCTAAGAGTCTTCGGCACCGTTACGGGGTCGTTGTCGAGCGCACGGTGCAGGAGCTGTGCGGGATCCCCTGCGCCGAGCTGGAGCAACTGGCACAGGCCAAGCAACAGATAATTTGCAGCCGATCCTTTGGGGAGCGCATCACCGCCTTCGGCCCCATGCGGGAGGCTCTCGCTGGCTACATGGAGCGGGCAGCTGAGAAACTCAGGACAGAGGGCATGTGCTGCCGCCATGTCACAGTATTCATTCGTTCGAGCCCGTTTGCGGAGCGGGAAACACATTATGCCAACCAGATCTCCATGCTGTTGCCGATACCCACAGCCGACACCCGTGAGTTGCTAGCCCAGATCGAGCCGCTGCTGAGCAGGATCTGGTTGGATGATGTTCGCTATATGAAGGGCGGCGTCATGCTGGCGGACTTCTCCCCGAAAGGCATGCAGCAAGGGGGTCTATTCGGCAGCGAACAGCAGGATCCCCGTAGCGATGCACTCATGCAGGTGATCGATAGGATTAACCAGGGGCGGTTGGGAAAGGTCTACTTTGCATCCCGAGGCCGAGATACCAGCGAATGGATGATGAAACGCGAACAACTCAGCCCCCGCTATACCACCAGTATCAAAGGGATCCCGGTGGTGAAGGCATGAGCACAACCATGAAAGTTAACCTCCTCTCCTAGCTACAAACCACTATCAATGCGTTGCAAACTTCTGGTGGTCAATCCGCAACATGAGCAGGTATCTTACTTAGCGGTATCACCGTTTATTTTCACGTAGCTTAAAGAGAAGATCTAACTTTTCATCCTCATCAAGTTGCTCAAATAGACAAACCAATTCCGCACTAAGATCATCTTCGCAAAAAAAATAACTCAGCGGCTTTCCCAGTACATTGGCAAGTTTTCGCATTGTATCAATGTCTGGAACGTGGCGACCTCTCTCATAGTGATTCATGCGACCACTAGCAGAACTATCATCCATACCGGCCCTTACCCCAAGCTCCTTTTGGGATATACCTGCTTTTTTACGCGCCTGCTTGAGTCTCTCTGGGAATGGGTTTTTGTACAATGTTTGTTCATCACAAAGTTCTCATATGTATAGATTGTCTAAGTTTCACCTGTCTCTGTATACTTAGCAATCCTAAGTGTTGTGGTTGTGGAAATTTTATGCAGAATAAAAATGTTTACAAAATCAGTAACAAGTTTTATCAAGTTTTACTCAAAATGACTGGTCTAAAAATAAGCAGGAAAGAGCTGATACGATTGGCTATGGAGGTCAATGACTTGGCTGTGTATCAGGCATCAGGCTTGGTTGACCGCCATGTATATAGCTTGAAAAAACAGGATGCAGTGAAAGCTAATGGGCCAAAAAATAATCGGCATTATATTTTTTCAGATGATCTTCTGGGCAGTTTACAAGCATCAATCAAAGGCGATAATTATGATCTAGCAAGTGAGTTGAGGTCTCTGGAAGAAGAGCTTCTGTTGACTCGTTATGAGTTACAAGCCTACCGCGAGATACTTGAAAAACTACCTCAAGAGAAGCAAAAAATTACTTGTTTGCATAAAAATGCATCAGAAAAAATCTACCGGTTGAATGGGAAAATTAGAGCGGTAAGTCAATTGGTGATGATGTAATTAAAAGGTATAAATGAAAGAGGCGTTTTATCGAAAAGAAGCATACCTGAGTCGGCCATAGCGCAAGAAGCGATGCCGCCAACGGAAGGCGGTGGCCAATAGATACTGTGTTCCTAGGCGGCTTATTGATTTGAACAAATTATGTGCATTTTGTGCTGAGCTACTAATGAAAATACCTGCTGTTACGGCTCAACGATAAGGATGACCCGATGCAGAATCTTGTATTGAGGAAAGCAACGCATGAAGATATGGACGACATACTGCGTTTGCAAATTCCCGTGTTCAAGGGAGAGCAGGGGATCCCTGACGAATTGATCCCTATTCCAGCTGAAAAATCGCCACAATGGTGGTGTGCAATTATGAACTCCACAATTGTTGGTGCCGTTGCAGCCTGGAAATAATGCGATGAAACTCATTGGGGGCGATTTGCAACAATGCAAAATTTCAGAGGGTATCAAATAGGTTCTAGCTTGGCTCGGTTTTCACTGCACGAACTTTTCGCACAATCTGTAGATGAAATCCATATGGATGCAAGAGATATCATCGTTAAGACCTTAAACCGAATGGGTGGCTTAGTTGTGGGAGACTCAATGCCATTTTATCGAGGGACGGTGACACCCATGATATTAACCAGAAGTGGTTTAATATTTAATAGATAAAATACTGACGATACATGTATATATTTGAAAACACTATCCATAACTATAAATTAGAGTTGACACATAGATAGCATCATTTATTACCATCCTCAATGGGTGTATGCTTTTTTTCATCTAACTGTGCAGAAAATCCAAATATTAATGATTTCAGCCCGAAATGGAAGGCCATTTCAGCAGAGGTTCTCGCCTGAATATTAAATGCCTCTTGTAATAATGGTGGTGCAGCGTCTATCACATGATTATTTTCTATCTGGTTTGTTGCTTGCTCCTCTAATACTGCACCCAACGTAAAATGGCTGATAGATTGCAGAATGAAAAGAGCCTCCTCGACCGAAAACCCTGCATCGCATAGACAGCGTAGTTGCGCCTCTGCTTGTTCAAACTGGGGGGGCGTAGGAGAGGTCCCTATATGCAATCGGGCTCCATCACGATGGACCAGTAATGCTTTACGGAAACTCAGAGCATTTTCCTGGAGAAACTGCTGCCAACTCTCAGTCGGTAACGGTGCTGAACGGGTGTGATGCTTCGCCAGTATTGCCTCTGAAAGCATGTTCATAAGAGTCTGCTTGTTGCGCACGTGCCAATACAGAGTCGGTTGCTCAATTTTTAGGGACTGCGCCAGCTTACGCGTAGTCAAGCCCTCTAGCCCTTCGCTGTCCAGCAGGGTGAGCGCCATTGAAATTACGTCGTCCAAGCTTAGTCGTGCCATCACTATCTCCTTTTGCTGTTGACAATCTATCACTGATAGAGTTATTTTTCAAACCCTATCATCGATAGAGAACGTTAACTATGAACCGCACTGTGATGATGGCACTGGTCATCATTTTTTTAGATGCTATGGGGATTGGCATAATTATGCCTGTCTTGCCGGCGTTATTACGGGAGTTTGTTGGAAAGGCTAATGTTGCAGAGAACTACGGTGTTTTATTGGCGCTGTATGCAATGATGCAAGTGATTTTTGCCCCTCTTCTCGGCCGCTGGTCAGATCGCATAGGTCGTCGCCCTGTATTGTTACTTTCACTTTTAGGTGCAACACTGGACTACGCATTAATGGCAACAGCCAGCGTAGTGTGGGTGTTGTATTTGGGACGCTTAATTGCTGGTATTACCGGTGCGACTGGAGCTGTTGCAGCCTCAACAATTGCCGATGTCACACCTGAGGAATCCAGGACACATTGGTTTGGTATGATGGGTGCCTGTTTTGGTGGCGGTATGATTGCTGGACCAGTCATTGGTGGTTTTGCCGGTCAACTTTCGGTACAGGCACCGTTTATGTTCGCTGCTGCTATTAACGGGCTGGCATTTCTGGTCTCCCTATTCATTTTACATGAGACCCATAATGCTAATCAGGTTAGTGACGAGTTAAAGAATGAAACAATCAATGAAACCACATCCTCCATACGCGAGATGATCTCCCCATTATCGGGATTGTTAGTTGTCTTTTTCATCATTCAATTGATTGGCCAAATCCCCGCAACATTATGGGTTTTATTCGGAGAAGAGCGCTTCGCATGGGATGGCGTAATGGTCGGTGTTTCATTGGCTGTGTTCGGGCTGACACACGCACTGTTTCAAGGACTTGCTGCTGGTTTTATCGCTAAACATTTGGGAGAACGGAAAGCTATAGCGGTTGGCATTTTGGCTGACGGTTGTGGCCTATTTTTATTGGCGGTCATTACACAAAGCTGGATGGTTTGGCCGGTTTTGCTGTTACTAGCTTGTGGTGGCATCACACTTCCCGCCTTGCAGGGAATTATATCTGTTCGTGTCGGTCAGGTAGCACAGGGACAATTACAAGGGGTGCTGACCAGTTTGACCCACCTGACAGGTGTAATCGGTCCACTTGTTTTTGCATTTTTGTATAGTGCAACCCGCGAAACGTGGAATGGATGGGTATGGATAATTGGCTGCGGATTATATGTAGTTGCATTGATTATACTGAGGTTTTTCCATCCAGGTAGGGTAATCCACCCGATAAATAAGAGCGATGTACAGCAGAGAATTTGAGCAACAATGCTGTACAGCACCGTAAATTCTGGCGCCCTACTCGGTGGATAGAGGTGAGCTGGTAGGTGGGTCTGGGATTGCGATCCATTAATCATCCTTTGGCAGCAACCGAGATAGGCCCACTTGAGCCGGTAGTTCCCCGATGACCTCAATCTTCCAACCCGTCATATTGGCCCGACACATGTGATAATGGTGCGCGATGTTGGCCTGCGCTTGCAAGGCGTGACGGGCTTTATCTAGTGCCTCAGTTGCATTGATGCCAATGCGGTTTAGCAGGAGTTCAACGCGGGTCTCCAGTTGCCTGCGTTCATGGGGGGAGAGTACCCCGGCCATTACCTTTGGCGCTACGTAAAGGCGGGCGTCGTCTTGCGAAATAGTCTTCAAGACACCGCGAGCGTACTCATTGGCGAGAGTGACCTCCTGGGCCATGTATTTGTGCATGAGGTGACCCTCTTCGAGGCGCATGATCACCTCGTTGACGTTGTAGTGACTGTGTTCCTCCAGATAGTCACGGACAAGGAGCTTATGGGCCAGCGCGATGACATCAGCCCGCTCGATATCGTTAGTGAGCCGAAGGCGTAATTCGGTTGCGCTGGCTAATTTGCCCATCGCGGCAGAAAGCAGACGACCACGTTGCGCCTGACCGGGGGACTCATCGCGACCGATAACTCCGGTTGGCAGGAATTTATCGGCTATCTCGCGGCTGACGGTGACGCGAATGCGGCTATTTTCCACGGTGAGGGTTTGATGCTTCATGTTACTGCTCCTGAGTCTGTCCGATGCCCGCGCCCACGGGGCCATGCCTATCATAATTGCGAGAGGCCTTTCGTGGGTAATTACACTGACTTGACCACTTACTTTGCACCCAGCCTTTTTAGAGAAGGTTCTTATGGCTGGATTTGCATCAGTGGTTAGGGGTGACGGCCATTGCCGACCTTGGGATAGATGGGCGTAATGATGACCAGCATCCAGGGCCAGGGAAGCAGTTACTCTATTCAAGAGAGGAAAACTTCTTTACGGGTCTGGCGGCGTTTGCTGTTGAACTCGTAATCAGCGAAGGTCAATTGATGACTCACGTTGGAGTTCGTTCTTGGTACAAAAGAGACTCTGGTGGTACTATGTCAAGGCCTTGTAAGGTATTGATTTTTAAGGTTCTAGCCCTTCCGATCGCTCAGCTACGGGCACATCTTGCTACGCAAGAGCACGGAATAAGCCGTGGACAACGCTGCGCGTTGACGCACCGCTTATCTCCGCTTGTACCCGTAGTCGCTCCCCAAGGGAATCAATCTCCTCTCATTTCTTCAACAGATCACGCAGATAGCTGTTCCGGTTATGGGCATTGCTGGGCGCTTTGGTGATGGCTGCAAACTCAGCTGTGCTGCCCACGATATGGACCTCATGCTCGGCCCTGGTTATTGCGGTATAGAGCCAGGCCCTGTCAACGATCCTCCCCTTTTGCAGCGCGATGATGATGCGTGGGAACTGCGAACCCTGAGCTTTATGGAGTGTGATGCAGTAGCCCAGCCTCATACAGTCCAGCAGGGATTGGGTGACATACACGCTCTCGCCTGTGTCCAGTTCAACCACTCCGTAGTCATCTCCAGCCCCGACAGCGCGAGTTAGCGTTCCGAGCGAGCCATTTTGAATGCCTTTCTCGTAATTGTTCTGAGTGAAGAGGATCACATCCCCTTGGCGCAGATCGTTGCGGCAGTAGGTTTCGCCATACATCTCAAATGCCATCCGAGCACCATCAGGGTTGACGGCCTCCTGAATAAGATTATTGATGTCCGCCACCATGGCTGTGGTCGCTCCTACCACTCGGCTGTTCTCGGGTGATTGCTGGTACAACTCGGCACAGACCTGGGCGATCTTGTCCTTGGATGTTTCATGGAAATGGATGTTACCCATGCTCAAGTTCTCGGGTATGAGGCCTTGATTTATCTGCATCGAGTATTCGGGAATGCCTGTGGTTCCCTTCTGGCGTTTAACGATGTCCAGGGTCACATTCGAGATAGCTTGTGATGCAACGATATCGGCCAGCACTTTGCCACAACCGATAGGGGGCAGCTGGTTTGGGTCACCTGTCAGTATGATCCGTACGGAGGGATGAAGATGGTTAGTGAGCCGGTACATGGTGGGTAGGTCGATCATGGATGCCTCATCGATCACCAACAGATGATTGGGAGACCCATCAGATGGCTCTATGGGCTCGTGCCGCAACAAGGCGGCAATGGTCATTGTCTTGAAACCTATCGACTCATGTAGGCGCATTGCAGCGCGTCCAGACAGCGCGACAGCATGAACCTCAAAGCCTATTTTACGATAGGCTTGCAGTGCGGTTCTTAGCACTGTGGTTTTCCCAGTTCCTGCACCCCCCGTGATGCAACTCACCGCATTGTCTAACGCGGTGAGCACCGCCTCATTTTGCATCGCGGTCAATTCATATGGCAGCTCGTTAACCGCCGCGATAAATGCAGTATTGGTGGACTCCTCGTAACAATTTTGCTGCTTGGCAAGCTTCAACAAGCGTTTGGCAACAACAGTCTCCATCAACATCTGCGCGGTAGGGTGATAGGTGCCTGCTTCATGGTTCAGCACATACTGGGCTTGGTGGTAACCAGCCTTGAATGCTTGTGCTGCCAACTCGCCGTCACCAAGCAATTTGGTCAGCAGGGGGCGAAGCCTGGCCTGCGTGGTGTAGGTGTGGCCTTTTTCCACTTCCGCGTGGATGGTGAACTCCAGGGCGGCACTCAGCCTCGTCGGATCTTTTAGTTCTACCTCAAACTTCGTTTGAGAAAGCGCATCCACTTCTTCAAATGCCATCCCGAAGCCGACCAGCAGGTAGGGATTAGCTTTGATTGCTTCAACGGAGCTTTCGCCATGGAATTTCAAGAGCCGCTGCTGAATGGGCGAGGGGATCCGGCACTCTGCCATCCAATTGCAGTGGCTCAGGTTTTTGTATTTTGCGTAGCCGTTGAACAGGGCATCAATAGATACATCACTCAGAATACTCTTGAGGCGCTCTCTGGACTCTGGTGTGTCGGTGCGCAGGGTGGCATGAAATTGCTCACCGAGTAGTTGCCATAACGCCCTAGCTTTACCGAGGCCAATTCCCTTGAAATCAGGTTCCTTGGCAATGAACTGGATCAGCTGCTCACCCGTCTCTGGCAGAGAGCATACTACGTGCTCAGGTGATTCATAGGTGTGTTGCCGCATAACAACGTCACCAACCTCCACCCTCTCAATGAGGGGCTTTCCATGGACTGTCCATTGCTGGCCCTGTGACGGTTGTACCGGAAGGGTGTCAGGCCGAGCCTTAATGGTCACATAGTATTTGCCATCCTTGATCTGGCTGGTCTCGTCATTAAGTGGTATTCCAGAGAAAATCACGTAGCTGGATGAGCTATATGGGATACTGGTAACACGAAATAGTTCGGAATGGAGAGATTGGTTCATCGTGGCAAGATCCCCATTTCGGCCAATGTCTCAGATAGCTCACCGAAGCGCTCCAGTCTGGCTTTTAGTTCCCTTAGCTGCGCTTTCAGTTCAATATTCTCCTGCTCCAATATTGATACACGTTTGGTATCAAGTAGGCGTCGATGAGTCGTAGGGTCGTATACCTTTGGATGAGCTACACTCGCTATGGCCTGAGCGGTGAGTGGCGGAAGCACCCCGTGTTCCCTAAGCTGGTCTTCCAATTTCTGCAATTGCCTACGAAGCTCAGGGTTCTGCACTAAGGCAGAGCGGCCACAGCCAATAGCTTTCGTGATTTCACTGCGGCTGAGGCTGCCCCTGTAACTTAATTGTCGATACGTCTCATCAGTCTGGGTTGCCATCCATAGTTCAAACGCCTGGACGGTTGCTTTGGCTTTTTCTGTACCACTCGCCATTATTGACCTCCTGTGCGGCGTTTAACTTCTATAAGCGGCTTTCCAAGCATATCCTGTAATTTTTTTAGCTCGGCACTATCTGTTGGAAAATTATCAATTGATGTCATTCTGACACCATGCATGTAAGCATTATATTGCCATACTATGAAACGCTGTTTGTATGCATCATTCAAACTATTTAATCTGGCTAATTCATTCTCTAAAAGAGCAACCTTTTTTATAAGATACTCAAGCGTTACATCACGCTCTTTGGTAGGCTCAGGTTGAGAAAAACGTTCTTTTAAAAATGTCTTTCTTCGCGAGTATGCATCTTGAATATCTTTGTAAGAGGATAATGATTGACGTTGGACGCCACCTTTAACATCAATCATTATGGCAACTTTTTGACAGAGCAAGTCCCAAGTTAACTTTCCTTCCCAAGTATTAATTAGACCTAGTATATTAGGCAGGTTTTTTTCTGTGATAACTATTTTAGGCATAACAAATCACCCATAATATTAAACGCTTTAGAATCGATAGAGTCAGGCGATTGAACTTCAATATTAAGCCCCTTCTCTAAAAGAACAACCTTGG
>Ga0247725_1000940_pt1 | contig 17027 bp, 15 predicted proteins | sample OKSTACKMCFT3sol_FD_183021 | JGI IMG/M metagenome (GOLD analysis project Ga0247725, IMG submission 183021) | Subsurface sediment microbial communities from gas well in Oklahoma, United States - OK STACK MC-FT3-sol | ecosystem: Environmental > Terrestrial > Deep subsurface > Rock core/Sediment... | reverse complement strand
AGGGTAATCCAATGAGCAATACTATTTTATCCGGCAGTCGTGAACCCCATCAAAGCCCCATCCTGCTGGATCTCAACGCCCTCTATCACCCGCCCAAACGGCCCCTCACCGCCCTTGGCATCGTCAGCGCCTTCATCCCGCTCTTTGGCTACGGCTGGCAGGCGATGACCCAGGATCCCGAGACCCACTTTCGCCACGAGCTCGGCAAGCGCATCAACAAGCACAAGAGCGACGAGGCGAACCTCGCCCTGATGATGCAGTTGGCGGCCATGCTGGATTGCCACTGCCTGCACGTCACCCTGCCCTATGCGCTGGGGGAGGCCGAACTCGCCGCCTTGCGCCAGCGTCTGCCACGCTGGCAGATGAGCCAGCAGGATCACCTGCTGGTGGCCGAGCTGATGCCCACCCCCTGAGCCCGGGCTCAGGTCTCCCTGTCCCAGTAGTGGGGCGCCAGATAGCGCTCCTGCACGAATTCGATGAAGCAGCGCACTTTGGCCGACACGAAACGGCGGTGCGGATAGAGGGCATAGAGCCCCACCTGCCCCTTCTCCCACTCCAGCAACAAGGGGACCAGCGCCCCCGAGCGCAGCGCATCCCCCACGATGAAGGTGGGCTGCAAGATGATGCCCTGGTGGTCGCAGGCGGCCCGGGTCAGGGCCACCCCGTTGTTGGCGCGAAGGGGCCCCTGGGGGCGGATGCTGTGCTCCTCCCCATCCCGTTTGAAGACCCAGTCCGGCTGGGTCAGGGTGTAGATGAGGCAGTCGTGCTGCTTGAGATCCTCCGGGGTCTTCGGCCTGCCCCGGCGGGCCAGGTAGTCGGGGCTGGCGCACACCACCATCTTCATCATGGCGAGCGGCTTGGCCACCAGGGAGGAGTCCGGCAGGTTGCCGATGCGCAGCGCCAGGTCGAACCCCTCCTCCACCAGGGCCACCCGCCGGTCGCTGTACTCAATCTCGAGCTTCAAGTCCGGGTAGCGCTCGCGAAACAGGGGCAGGGCGGGGGAGAGGTGCAGGTAGCCGAAATCCATGGGCACCGAGAGCTTGAGGGTGCCCTGGGGCTGCTGGTTGTTGTGGGTGAGCTGGCTGTGGGTCTCTTCGAGCTCCGCCAGCAGGGCCAGGGAGCGCTGGTAGTAGAACTGGCCCGCCTCGGTGGGGTTGACCTGGCGGGTGGTGCGCGACAACAGCCGGGTGGAGAGGGACTCCTCGAGCTGCTGCATCAGCTTGGAGGTCATGGCGACCGAGATCCCGAGCTGGTGGGCGGCCTTGGTGAAGCTCTGGCACTCCACCACCTTGATGAAGGTGCGCATGGCGGCTATCTGATCCATATTCCACTCTCGGTTGATAATTATTTTAATAAATCGATGATTATCTATTATCGATAGGAGGTTAGCATTTTGTTCACCGTTGTGAACCCCCAATGAAGGAACGATCGGAATGAAAATGACCAAGGCCCTGCTGGCCTCCTGCCTGTTTATGGCGGCTCCCCTGATGGCTGCCGATTACGATGTCGATGCAGCGCACACCACAGTCCAGTTCAAGGTGGGCCACCTCGGCTTCTCCGAACTGGTCGGCCGGTTCAACACCTTCAGTGGCACCTTCAGCATGGACGACGCCAACCCGGCGGCGGCCAAGGCGAGCTTCGAGATCGATGCCGCCAGCGTGGATTCCAACCACGAGGCCCGCGACAAGCACCTGCGCAGCCCCGACTTCCTGGACGTGAAGCAGTACCCCAAGATGACCTTCGTCAGCACCGGCTATGAAGGCACCAAGGACAAAGGCGTGCTCAAGGGCACCCTGACCCTGCACGGCGTCTCCAAGGACGTGGCCTTCGACCTGGTCCACATCGGCGAGGGCAAGGATCCCTGGGGCGGCTACCGCAGCGGCTTCAACGCCACCACCACCATCAAGCGCAGCGAGTTCGGCGTGAACTACATGGTGCCGAACATCCCTGACGAGATGACCATCAACCTGTTCGTTGAAGGCGTGCGCAAGTAATGGGCGCAGCACTCCTGCTTCAAACCCTGGCGGCTCCTTTAGGGGCCGCTTTGCTGTCGTGGCGCTGGCCGCGGCTGGGCTATCTGTGGGGCGCCCTGGGGATCTGGCTGGTGGGCTGCCTGCTGGGCGGTGCCTATGGCCTGCCGGTGAAGGCGTGGCAGTGGCTGCCGCTGACCCTGCTGGTGCCCGCCCTGACCCAGGGTACCAGCAAGGGGGTCGCCCTCGCGCTGTTCGGGGGGCTGGGCGCCCTGGTGTGGTGGCAGGGGCTGGCCTCCGTGCTGGCGAGCGAGCCCGGGATCTGGCTGGCCCTGCTACCCGCCATCCTCTGGTCTGGCTGGACGAGCTGGCGCGGTGACAGCGAGGAAGGGCTCGGCTTCGCCCTGGCCTTCATCTGGCTGGCGCTGGTCATCGGCATCGATGGCAGCCTGCTCATCGCCCAGCTGACGGGGGCCCTGGCCGCGTTTGCCGGATTCCGTGCCCTGCTCGGCGCCTTTGCAGGGGTCAAGGTGACCCCGGCCGCCCTGGGGCTGGCACTCGCCTTCGTGCAGATGCTCGCCTGGCAGTACGTGGAAGTGCCCCTGCTGGTGCTGCTGCCGGTCTGGTTGTTGCCGCTGCTGGAACGAGTCCTGCACGGGCGCCCGGGACTCTCTCGCTGGGGGGTCTTGATCCTGGTGGCGGCCGTCGGTGCCGGAGTGAGTCTGTGGTGGGTATGGCCAGAGGCGTCACTTTACTGATTTCTGCATGAAAAACAGGCTATTACCTTAGAAATTGATGGGCTTGTCAAAGTCTGGACAGATAAAGATTGAGACCCATGGTGCTTTCGGATAAAAAGGATTTTCAATTATCTGGATACACACAGAACCCGGCTATGCCGGGTTCTGTTTGCCTGCTTTCCCGCGGCACGCTAAGGAGGCCACAGTTGCGCAGTCAGGGATCTGAGCATCTGTTTTTTCGCCATTTCACCGAACAGGGATGTCTTGGGGATCTCTGCATCCTGCTGGTGACCCACCTGCTTCCCGACAGACCCGACTTCATCCAGGTGCTCGATCGGGTGGGCCGGGTCGGTGCCATCCTGCCCAAACCCAAGTCCGTGCATGGACCGACGCTGGCCTGGGCTCAGCAGCACTACCCCGTGCTGCCCCTCAATCGCCACTGGACCTCGGATCCCGGTGAGGTGATCGCCCAGATTGCCCCCCTGGTGATGTCCCACGAGCGGCTCATCATCCTCGACATCGGCGGCTACTTCGCCAAGAGCCAGGCGGTACTGGCCGAGCACTTTGGCGCACGTTTCATCGGGGTGGTGGAGATGACCGAGAACGGCCATCAGCGGTATGAGCAGGAGTCCCTGGCGGCCCCTGTCATCTCGGTGGCCCGCAGCCCCCTCAAGCAGGCGGAAGATATCCAGATCGGCCTGAGCGTGGTCTACTCCGCGGAGTCCCTCGCGCGTACCCTGAGGCGTACCTTCAATGTCTGCCAGGCCGCCCTGTTCGGCTATGGCAAGGTGGGGCGCAGCATCGCCCGGGAACTGCGCTGTCGCAACCTGCATCTGGAGCTGGTGGAGACGGATGCCCTGCGCCAGGTGGAGGCGCTCTCCCACGGCTTCAAGCTGGTGAACAAGGCCGAGGCCCTGGGCCGCGCCGAGCTGGTGATCTGCTCCACCGGCAACGGCTCCCTCGATATATCCGATCTGCAGGCCCTGCGCCCCGGCGCCATGCTGGCCTCGGTCACCTCCGCCGACGACGAATTCGCCTTCAGCCTCGCCCAGCTGCCCTGGCCGAGCGAGGAGGTGTGTCCCCATGTGCTGGCCCTGACCCGGCCGGACGGCAGCACCATCTTTTTGCTCAACCGGGGGGAGGCGGTCAACTTCGTCCACGGCGCCGTCATCGGCGAATATGTCTACCTCGTGCTGGCGGAGATCATCGAAGGGGTGCACCAACTGGCCCATCAGGCATCCACCCCGGGCCTTCACGAACTGCCCCAGGCCACCATGCAGCGCATCGCTCGCCACTGGTTGACCGATTTTCACGGAGTCACCCCATGACAGACACCCATTTGCCCCTCGCGAAACCGCGCATCGAAATCCGTTACTGCACCCTCTGCCGCTGGATGCTGCGAGCCGCCTGGCTCGCCCAGGAGCTGCTCTCCACCTTCGACGGCGAACTGGGCGAGGTGGCCCTGGTGCCCGCCAGCAAGGGGGAGTTTCGCATCCTGGTGGACGGGGTGCTGGTGTGGGATAGGGTGGCCGACGAGGGCTTCCCCGAGGCCAAGGAGATCAAGCAGCGGGTGCGGGATGTCATCGCCCCGGAGCGGGATCTCGGCCATGCGGATCGCAAACCCGCAGCCGAGTAGGCGGCATCACCCATGATGTGAAAGAGGGAGGCGCAGGCCTCCCTCTTTCGTTGCGGCCCCCGGTCAACGGTCGCCAGAGGTGGCCAGCCCTTCCCCGGCGGGGAGGCCGATATAGCGGGCCCGCTTGTGGGGCTTGATGCGGCTCACGTCCACCCACACCAGGCCGTCGATGCAGTGGTTGAAGTCCGGGTCGATGCCAAAGTCCATGAACTGCACGCCCCCCGGCTCGCACAGCTCGGCGTACTGCTTGTAGAGGGTGGGAATGGCGCAGCCCAGATTGTCGAGCCCTGCCTTGAGCACCTTGAGGTCGTCCCCGTAATCGCGCCCCTCGAACAGCGTCGGCGTGGCGGGATAGGGGCGGCGGGAAGGGGCGAGGGCAAGGGCGGGGGCGAAGTGCTGGCGATAGAAGCTCACCAGCAGATCCTTGGCCGCCGGCGGCAGGCTGCCGGAGAGGGTGACGGGCCCGAACAGGTAGCGGTATTGGGGATAGCGGGCCAGATAGGCCCCGATGCCGAACCAGAGGTAATCGAGCCCCCGCTTGCCCCAGTAGGCGGGCTGGATGAAGCTGCGGCCAAGCTCGATGGCCTGTTCCAGCCGGGGCAGCAGCTTCTCTTCGAAGCCGAACAGGGTGTGGCTGTAGAGGCCATCCAGCCCCTTGCTGGCCAGCCGTTCGGCCACCGGGGCGAAACGGTAGGCGCCGATGATGTCGAGGCGGGCGGGATCCCAGAGGATGAGGTGGTGATAGTCATCGTCGAAGGCATCGAGATCCCGCCGCTTGCCCGAGCCTTCCCCCACCGCCCGAAAGGCGATCTCCCGCAGGCGCCCCAGCTCACGCAGGATCACCGAGTGGCTCTGCTCGTGGCGGCGATAGAGCAGGATGCGCTGGCCGTCCGGGGTCTGGCCGAGCAGCTCGCACCCGTCGATGGCCTGTTTCAGCAGGCGGCGATCCTCCGGCAGGGCGATGGGGGCCTCGGTCTGCAGCCGTCCCGCCTTGCCGCGAGCGATTCGGTAGAGGTGGCCGCGCACCAGCCGGGCCGCCGTCTTGGCCGGCAGCTCCTGAAAACTGGCGAGGGGAATGCGCGCCCCTATGGTCACCGGCAGAGTCTGCCCATGCTGGCGAAACAGCTGACGCACCAGCAGCAGGGCGGAGGCGGGCTTGTTGAGCCAGGAGGCGAGATAGAACCAGAGGCTGTTGCGCCCTCCCAGGTGAATGGGCACCAGGGGCGTTCGGCTGCGCTGGGCCAGCTTGATGAAGCCGGCCTGCCAGGGGCCATCCTTCACCCCCTTGGGGCCGAGGCGGGAGACCTCGCCTGCGGGGAAGATAACCAGGGCCCCGTCGGCGGCAAGGTGTTCGTTCATGGCGAGGATGGCCTGCCTGTCGGTCTTGCCCCCCAGGTTGTCCACCGGCAATAGCAATGGGCGCAGCGGCGCGAGCTGGGCCAGCACCTGGTTGGCCACTATCTTGACGTCGGGGCGGATGCGCCCGATGAGGCGCAGCAGGGCCAGCCCGTCCAGGGAGCCGATGGGGTGGTTGGCGACAAGAATGACCCGGCCGCTGGCGGGAATGTGCTCGAGCTCGGCCTCGCTCACCCGGTAGTCGAAGTGGAGCTCGGTGAGGGCCTGCTCGACGAAGTCCAGACCGCGCAGGTGGGGATGGCGCGCGGCAAAGCGGGTGAAGGCCTCTTCGTGCAGCAACCAGCGCAGCCCCTGCCTCATCAGGGGACGGAGGCGGGGCTGGCTGGCGAGGCGGGGCAGGTGCTGCCCCAGCAGGGTATCGACGTCGAACATGGGCAAGGCTCCGCTGAACTTTGCCCCAGCTTGACGCCCCTGCGTGCCTTTCGTGTGTCGGTTGGGTGACGGTTTGATGACGGGGCGAGCCCCGTCCTTGCCCCCTTACTCTGCCCGCCAGGCAGAGGTGAGGCGCACCAGCGCCACCAGGGTGGCGACCGCTTTTTCCATGGATTGCAGGGGGATGAACTCGTGCTTGCCGTGGAAGTTGTGGCCGCCGGTGAACAGGTTCGGACAGGGCAGCCCCATGAAGGAGAGCCGGGCGCCGTCGGTGCCGCCGCGAATGGGTGTGATCTTGGGCACCACGTCGGCGGCCTCCATGGCGGCTTTGGCCAGCTCGACGATGTGGGGATGGGGCGCTATCTGGCTGTGCATGTTGCGGTAGTTGTCCACTATTTCCAGGGTGATGCGCGCCTTGGGTGCGTCCAGCTGAAGGGAGGCGACCCGCTCCTTGAGCTGGGCCTTGCGGGCGGCGAAGCAGTCATCGTCGAAGTCGCGGATGAGGTAGTGCAGGGTGGTCTCCTCCACCGTGCCCTCCATCCGGGCCAGGTGGAAGAAGCCTTCATCCCCCTGGGTGCACTCCGGGGTCTGCTCGGCGGGCATGGCGGCATGGAAGCGGGCGGCCAGGGTCTGGCTGTTGATCATGCTGCCCTTGGCGGTGCCGGGGTGGACGTTGTTGCCTGTGATGCGCACCGTGGCGCTGGCGGCGTTGAAGTTCTCGCATTCGAGCTCGCCGAGCTCGCCGCCATCCACCGTGTAGGCCCACTTGGCCGGGAAGCGGTCCAGCGGGAAGCGGTCGGCACCGCGCCCTATCTCCTCGTCCGGGGTAAAGCCGACCCAGACATCGCCACGGGGGATCTCGGGGTGAGCCTGCAGGTATTCCACGGCGGTGAGGATCTCGGCGATGCCCGCCTTGTCGTCGGCCCCCAGCAGTGTGGTGCCGTCGGTGGTGATGAGATCCTGCCCCAGGTAGTTTTTCAGGAAGCGGTACTGGCGGATGGCCAGCACCTCATCCCCCTTGCCAAGGCAGATATCGCCCCCCTGATAGTGCTCGACTATCTGGGGGACGACGCATTCGGCCTCGTAATCGGCGGTGTCCATGTGGGCGATGAGCCCGATGGCGGGGGCATCCGGCTGGTTGCCCGGCAGGCAGGCGGTGAGGTAGCCATGCTCGTCCAGGGTGACCTGGCTCAGCCCCATCTGCGTCATTTCGTCGCACAGGGCCCGGGCGAAGAGGCGCTGTCCCTCGCTGCTGGGGCAGGCAGGATTGGTCGCATCGGAACGTGTATGAAAGGTGAGGTAGTGGAGAAAGCGCGAAAGCAGGGTGTTCATGGGCAAGCCTCGGGTCACGAAAGAGGAGTCATTGTGGCCAAGACGGCGGCGCCGCTTATTGCGTCAGCGCAGTTTTTGATGACTTTGTGGGGGAGAGGAGGGCCATCGAGGGGGAGGGGCAGGGATCATCGCTCGGCACCTTGCATAAAAATTCCAAAATAAAAACTGGTTAAGCAATTGCGAAAAAGCTGAATTTCCCCTCGGCCCAGCGCTGGCAAGGGGTGACCCAAAAAGCGTGACGTATTGGTTATTTTCATCGCCTCGCCCACGCACTCCCATCCCCCGCCATCCCAGAGCCCGCCTTGCTGGCAGCGAGATTTTGCCCCCCGATGAAAACCCGTTTTTTAACACGATTTTTTATTGTCACTGGCTGCGGTAAGTGTGTACACTCCGCGCCGATCCAAGGGCAACCCTGCGCAGGCCGTGTCCGCCAGACCCGCAGGATCATGACGCCTATAGGGCGAGGCACGCAGAAACGACAGACACTGCTGGGGAATGGTTTCTTTAATACCGGTTAGGCTCCGGTATCAGGGAGAACAACGGACTCTCATCTTTCAGCTGACCGAGTGGGCTTCGGGCTCATCATCTCCCTTGTCATGGGCGGTCACTGGCGTTGAGCGGGTCGTAGTGGTTGTCGTCCATCAACACGATGCGTGCTGACGTCTTCCCTTCTCTTCCTTGAAACCCTCTCCTGTCCGTCGGGATGGCTGCCGAATGATGAACAAACGGCGTGGCTGATGCCGATTGTCATCAAAGTACCGCGGTACGCCGGCAAGGTGTTACCGCATACCGTTGAGCTTGATGTAAAGCCACCAGCCCCACATCAAGACTCGTTACTTCCCAAGATCCACCAGGCAGCCTTGGCTTGCCGCGATGTGCAATGAACAGGATGTGGCGGAGCATGCTCCGTTGCGGGTCCAACGTCAGCAGGCCGCTCTGGCTTGCCGCATTTTGCAATCAATGGTCTGGATGTGATTGAGGGTAACGAAGGCGGCCCACGGCCGCTCATTTGCGAGGCATAGCCCATGACTAACTGGTCCAGCAAGGACTCCTTGAAGGTCTACAACGTTCCCTACTGGGGTGCGGGTTTTTTCAATATCAATGACGCCGGTCATGTGACCGTCTCTCCCGACAAGTCTCGCCCCGAGGCTCAGATCGTGCTGTCCGAGGCCATCGAGCAACTGCGCCAGTCCGGGCTGACCACGCCGGTGTTGCTGCGTTTCCCCGACATCCTCAAGAGCCGGGTCGATGCGCTGTTCAACGCCTTCGGTCAGGCCATCGAAAAGTCAGGCTATGAAGGGGATTACCTGTGCGTTTACCCGATCAAGGTAAACCAGCAGCGCCGCGTCATCGAGACCATCAGTCAGTCCTACAGCGACAAGCCGAGGCTTGGGCTGGAAGCGGGCTCCAAGCCCGAGTTGCTGGCCGTGCTGTCCCATCATCATGAGCAAGGGTCCGTGATCGTCTGCAACGGTTACAAGGACCGCGAATACATCCGCCACGCCCTCCTGGGCAACCTGATGGGCCACAAGGTCTACATCGTGGTGGAGAAGCCCTCCGAGCTGGAAATGGTGCTGGACGAGTCAGCTCGTCTCAACATCAAGCCCAACATCGGGGTGCGCGCCCGTCTGGCGTCCACCGGCTCCGGTATGTGGGAATCGAGCGGCGGTTCCATGTCCAAGTTCGGTCTCTCCGCCTCCCAGATCCTGGCGCTGGTGGAGCGTCTGCGCAGCCTCGGCAAGCTGGACTGCCTGCAACTGCTGCACTTCCACCTGGGCTCCCAGATCGCCAACATCCGCGACATCCAGGGCGGCATCCGCGAGTGCGGCCGCTTCTATGCCGAGCTGTGCCGTCTTGGCGCCAAGGTCGAGGTGGTGGACGTGGGCGGCGGCCTGGGTGTGGACTACGAGGGCACCCGTTCCCAGAGCCACTGCTCCGCGAACTACAGCCTCTCCGAGTACGCCAACAACGTGGTCTGGGGCATCGGCGATGTGTGCCGCGAGTTCGACCTGCCGCACCCGACCATCATCAGCGAGTCCGGCCGTGCCCTGACTGCACACCACGCCGTGCTGGTCACCAACATCATTGGTGCCGAAGGGGTGGAGGTGAACGACATCAGCGCCCCGGACGAAGACGCGCCCACCATTTTGCAGAACATGTGGAAAGGCTGGCTGGACCTGCGCGGGGAAGATCCCTCCCTTCTGGAGATCTTCCACGACTCCGTGGCGGATCTCGGTGACGTCAACGCCCAGTACACCATGGGCCTCTTGAACCTGGAGCAACGCGCCTGGGCCGAGATGCTGCACCAGAACACCTGTCTGGCGCTCAAGGAGCTGCTGAACCCGGTCAACCGCAACCACCGCGCCCTGGCCGACGAGCTCTCCGAGAAACTGGCTGACAAGTGCTTTGCCAACTTCTCCCTGTTCCAGTCCCTGCCGGATGCCTGGGGTATCGGTCAGGTGTTCCCGGTGATGCCGCTGGCCGGCCTCGATCGTCCGCTCACCCGCCGCGGCATCCTGATGGACATCACCTGTGACTCCGATGGTCAGGTGGAGCACTACGTCGACGGTCTGGGGGTGGAAAGCACCCTGCCAATGCCGGTCTACGGTGAGCACGAAGAGTGCCACGTCGGCTTCTTCCTGGTGGGTGCCTATCAGGAGATCCTGGGGGATCTGCACAACCTGTTCGGTGACACCCACTGCGCGGAAGTGTGGCTGGATGAAGAAGGCAAGATGGACATCCGCAACGTGGTGCGTGGCGACACCGTCGACCAGCTGCTGCGTTACGTCAACATCGACCCGTCCGTGATCCGCGAGAACTACCAGCGCATCGTCTCCCACCCGGCGCTGGACGACGAGACCCGCAAGGCCCTGCTCGACGAGCTGGAGCTGGGTCTGCAAGGCTACGCCTACCTGGAAGACGAATAAGCCAGCGGCTTGTTCCTCGTCGGTCAAATGACGGACATGAAAAACGGCGCCTTCGGGCGCCGTTTTTGTTGCGCTGTTGCCTGGCTGGGGCCGGTTGGCGGGCTCTGTCATCCAGGCTGGCGGCATCCCGCCCCGGCCAGATCCGGCCACTGCCCGCTTTTGCCCGCCACCTCCCTTGATCCAGGTCAAGGGGGACTTAGGTCCCTTATTTTACGGTCAAGAGTGATGTTGGTGAATGACACATAAGGATGTGCGTATGGAACTCAAGAGGGACCCGAGATGCTATACCGACGTCTGTATCGACGGTAAGTGGTATCACTACGATCACTGCAGCACTCACGTTTATATGCTGATGGGGGGCGCCGCCCCCAGCCTGCAGCTTGCCCATGAACCCGGCAGTGAAGAGGAGCTGGTGGAGATGCTCCGCCAGCACCCCCAACGCTGACTGCCTGCGGGCCATCGGGGTATCGTCCCGGCGGCCCGCCTTGTTCAGCCCGCCTTGCGGCCCAGGATCTTATTGCCCATCTCCAGCAAGGCCGTTGCCGCCGCATAGGCCTCGTCTGACTTGCCTATCTCGTCCGCCACGTAGAGAAAACCGGATCTGTACTTCTCCACCGCCTCGCGGGGAGTGGCCGCGTCGATGAAATCCTCTTCCACCTCGAACCCTTGCGTCAGCAGCGCCTCCTTCTCCGTGAGGAAGGTGGGGGAGGCCATGTCGACATAGGTATATTGCTGACGGCGGGAGGCGGGGACGCTGAAGAACTGGTATCTGGCCATGGATGTGGCTCCTCTGAACGGGTGATCTGCCATGGGGGGCGCTCGATGCGCCCGGCAAAATAAAGGAGCATTCGAGTCTTGCAGCAGACTACCTTGAGTCGTGAAGGGACGCAATCGGGCTGGTGATGACCCTGGCGACACGGGCGCTGCGCCTCACCTGCTTGTCAGGCAAGCACACCTTCCAGCACCCGTTGGGGAGTCTCGGGAGCGCAGTGGACAAGCAGTTGCTCCCCGGTCATGGGGCGCCCGAGCAGGTAGCCCTGCAAGGTGTCGCAGCCCAGCTCGGTCAGCAGGTCCCGCTGCTCCGGGGTTTCCACCCCCTCTGCCACGATGCGCATCTCCAGGGCCTGACCCAGGGCGATGATGGCGGCGATGATGGTGGCATCGTCGCCCCCCCGCTCCAGGGTGGTGACAAAGCCCCGGTCAATCTTGAGCTCGTTGGCGGGGAAGCGCTTGAGGTAGAGCAGGCTGGAGTAGCCGGTGCCGAAGTCGTCGATGGAGATGCCAAGGCCGAGCTCGGCCAGACGGTTGAGGATGGCGAGGCTCTCCTCGGCCTTCTGCATGGCGGTGGATTCGGTGATCTCCAGGGTCAGGTGACGGGCCTCGAGCCGATGGCGGGCGAGGGCGCCCTGCACCTCCTCCAGCAGCCCGGGGCTGGCGAGCTGGATGGTGGAGAGATTGACTGCCACGCTCCAGTCGTGATGACCCGCCGCCCGCCAGGCGCTCATCTGGCGGCACGCCTCGTCGATGACCCAGTTGCCGATGGGGATGATGAGCCGGCTCTTCTCCGCCAGCGGCAGGAAGCTGGCCGGCGAGACGGCACCATGCTCCGGGTGCTGCCAGCGCAGCAGGGCCTCGGCGCCGACCACCTGGCCGCTGCGGGCACAGTATTTGGGCTGGTAGTGCAGGGCCAGCTCCCCCCGCTCCAGGGCGTGTTGCAGCTCCTTGTGCAGCAGGAACTGCTGGTGGGCGTTGGCGTTCATGGCGCTGTCGAAGTAGTAGTAGTCGTTGCGCCCCTGCTCCTTGGCGTAATACATGGCGGCATCGGCGTTGAGGGTCAGCTCGTGCAGGCTGGTGCCATCCTGGGGATAGACGGCAATGCCGATGCTGGCGGTGATGTGCAGGCTGTGGTGCTCCCACTCATAGGGCTGGGCCAGGGTGGCCAGCAGCCGCTCGGCGAAGGCCGTGGTCTGGCTCACATCCCCCGGCGCCAGGGCCAGCACGAACTCGTCCCCGCCAAAGCGCGAGGCGGTGTCGCTGGCACCGAGCAGGCCGGTGATGCGCTGGGCCACCTCGGCCAGCAGCAGATCCCCGGTGTGGTGGCCGTGGGCATCGTTGATGATCTTGAAGCCGTCGAGATCGAGAAACAGCAGGGAGAAGCTGCGCTGGCTGTGCTGACACTCCTGGATGCGCTGCTCCAGCCGGTCGGCAAACAGCAGCCGGTTCGGCAGCCGGGTCAGGCTGTCATGGAGCGCCAGCTTGAGCAGCTCGTCGTGGGCCTGATGCAGGGAGGTGGAGAGCCTGGCGGCGTGGGCATCCAGCATGGAGAGCACGAAGGCGATGGCGAACACCGCCAGGGTCACTATGATGACCACGGTTGCCAGCCACTGGGTATTGAGACCGGTGTAGAGGGCCCCGCACAGGCTCTCTGCGGGGAACTGGGCCGCCGCCATGCCGGTGTAGTGCATGCCGATGATGGCTGTCCCCATCACCAGGGAGGCGAAGGCCTTGCTGAAGAAGGCGCGGGGCGAGCTGTTGCGCAGGCGAAACGCTATCCAGAGTGCGGCCCCCGAGGCGAATACCGCGATGAGGATGGAGAGGATGAAGAGCCCAGGCAGGTAGTGGATGCCAGGCGCTATCTTCATGGCCGCCATGCCGATGTAGTGCATGGTGGCAATGCCGGCCCCCATCAGCACGGCCCCGAACAGGATCTGGTGCCAGGGGAGCTGGGGACGACTCACCAGCCAGAGCGCAAAGGCCGAGGAGCCGATGGCCGCCACCAGGGAGAGACCGGTGAGGGTCAGATCGTATCCCAGCGCGATGGGCAGGTTGAAGGAGAGCATGCCGATAAAATGCATGGACCAGATGCCGAGCCCCATGGCGAAGGCTCCCCCCGCGAGCCAGAGCACGGCGGCCCGTCCCCGGCTCTGGCTCACCCGGCTGGTCATGGTCAGCGCCGTATAGGAGGCGAGCACCGCCACCAGGATGGAGAAGAACACCAGATCCTGGCTGTAATAACTGTCGAGCATGGGGTGGGTTGGGGTCACGTTCATTTACTCTGGGGTACATCAGGGCCTGAGCCTGGGCCGGGTCAGGGGAAATCGGGTGGCAGATTGTACACCAGGCGTCCCTGTCGTGAGCCAGAGATACGTACCAAAATGGCCCCCGGATCAGAGCAAAAACTCTGTCTTTTCTGGCTTTGGCCGCCATCCTGTGACCGATAAACCGGCACATCCCCATTTTATTCCGTCTGAACAACAAGATAGGGGAGCATGGGGCGCTTGCCACGGCGCTGGCGGGCCCGTGGCGAAGGCGTGTGGTAAGCGCACAAGGCGCCTGTGCGATAAAGGCGCGCAGCCCCTGTCGTCCTTATCACGATAGCCGCAGGCCATGCGCTCAAGGAGTCAGCACAAGCCTGCATCCTCCGGGTCTTGGTTGACCCGGTACATCTGTTATCATCTTCCCCCTGTTTTCTTATCTCGTTGACTCTGCTGGAGAAACCATGTCTCGAACCCTTTATTTGCTGCGCCACGGCCAGACCCGTTACAACGCCGAATTGCGGTTGCAGGGGCGTTGCAACTCCGAGTTGACCCCCAGGGGAGAAGCCCAGGCCCTCGCCATGGGGGCCCGTCTGGCCAAGCTCCTGGCCGAGCCCACCGACTGGACGATCTACGCCAGCCCCCTCGGCCGGGCACGGCAGACGGCGGAGCGGGTGTGTCAGCAGCTTGGCTTGGACCAGGAGCGCATCATCTGGGACGAGCGGCTGGTGGAGCTGGGGATGGGGGAGTGGGAGGGTCGCCGGGTGCCCGAGCTGCTGGCGGCCCACCCCGAGCTGGATCTGGAGGAGCCGGACTGGTATCTGCGGGCCCCCCATGGCGAGAGTTTTGAGAGCATTCAGCGCCGGGCCCGGCAATGGCTTGAGGACGAGCAGATTGCCGAGCAGGCCATCGTGGTTTCTCACGGTCTCTTTGGCGCCATGCTGCGCGGCGCCTATGTGGATCTGGACTACACCACCACCTGGCTGCAGGAGCTGCCGCAGGATGCCTTCTTCAAACTCAGTGGCGGTCGCATCGAGCGGATTGCCTGCTGACCACACGAAGGCGGCCCGCCGTGGGGCCGCTTTTGAGCGCAAGGAGATTTTCGAGAAGCTGATAAGGGGCTTGATGCATCCTGTCAGACAACTCTTTCGTTTGGATAGTCAGGCCAGCTCAATGATGTTGTAGTCCCCCTGATGATGGGCGGCAGCCACTCCAGAGTGGTCTCATCCATTCCTTTCAAGCCGCATTCCCATATCTGGAATACTCTCCAACCTGCCTGGCTCAGCATGTATTCCACTTTTTCATCGCGGATCGTGTTGGCCGTAAACTTCTGCAGCCAGAATACGGTATTGCTCTTTGGAGTGGCAGCATAGGGACAGTTGAGATGACGGTGCCAGAAGCAGCCATGAACGAAAATGCAGAGTCTATAGCGTGGGAGAACGATGTCGGGTGAGCCGGGAAGATCTTTCACGTGCAATCTGAAACGAAAACCCCGGGCGTGGAGATATTTGCGCAGTAAAATTTCGGGGCGGGTATTCTTGCCTCTGATGCCTGACATCATCACAGAACGGGTTGATGCATCAACAACATCCATGCTTTCGCTTCCTCGACGTCACGCTTCCTGGTATCTTTACGGCCTGATCAAAAACACAGTAATTCGACATGAGCACTTTTTTACCACCCATCCCCGTTGTCGACTTGTTTGCCGGTCCTGGCGGGTTGGGTGAGGGCTTCTCCTCTCTCAATGATGGCAAGGCATTCGAAATCCAGGTTTCTGCTGAGAGGGACCCTGTCGCCCACCAGACATTGAAACTTCGCGCATTCTACCGATTGCTCAAGAGTCACAGGCCCGAGTTCATTCAGGACTATTACCAGTTCTGCAACGGCGATGCAGAGAATCCCTTCACGGAAAATACCATCGATCTCTGGGAAAAAGCGGAAAAAGAGGCGCTGTGTCTGGAGATTGGCAGTGAAGCAGGCAATCAAGAGCTTGATCACGCGATAGCCAAGGCTTTTGAAAACAAGAGTGAATCCCAGCCTTGGGTGTTGATTGGCGGTCCTCCCTGTCAGGCCTATTCCATCGCCGGACGTTCAAGAAACAAAGGCAACGCCGAGTACAAACCGGAAAAGGACAAGCGTCACTTTCTATATAAAGAGTATTTACGGATTATCCAGAAGAATCGCCCAGATATTTTTGTCATGGAAAATGTCAAGGGAATGTTGTCTTCAAAGATTAATGGCGACTTTATCTTTCATCAGATCTTGCGTGACTTGGCCAGTCCCAATGTGGCTTTGGATATGCCTGATGACGGCCTTAGATATAAAATAGTATCTTTGGTAAGTGACGAAGTATTCCAGGATGGCGATGATCCCAAATTGCTTGATGCCAAGAAGTTCATAATTCAGGCAGAAGAGTATGGAATTCCGCAAGCCCGTCACCGTGTAATTCTTCTGGGCATTCGTAGTGATCGTATCCGTGCTGAGCTTCCAGAATTGCCAAAGCTGTCAAAGTCAGACAGAGTGACGGTCAAGCAGATCATCGGAAATATGCCTGTATTGCGAAGCAAACTCAGCAAACAACAAGACTCCTATGATGATTGGATTTCATCTGTTAGTGATCAATTGATGGATCTTTCCTTACTTGCTCCAATGGGGCCAGAGCATATCAGACCACTTGCAAAGAGATTGTCAACCGCCGCTGAATGTCTTAAGGCAGAGAATACTGGCGCATTGCGTCTTAAAAAGAAGAGTGAAGAAGATGTTGGTGAAATTGATGGTCTGGAGAAATGGTATTCAGATCCTAAGTTGAAAGTGTGGTTGAATCACGAAACAAGGGGTCATCGTATTGATGATCTGGCTCGTTATGGATTTGCAGCATGCTTTGCTGAAGAGCATGGGCGTTCACCAAAGGGTCACACCGATTTCTGCTTGCCAAGGCTTGCACCGGATCACAAAAACTGGGAATCAGGACAGTTTTCGGATCGGTTCAGGGTCCAGCTGGCGGATACACCATCCACGACCATTACCAGCCATATATCTAAGGATGGCCATTACTTCATCCACTACGATCCGACACAATGTCGCAGCTTGACAGTGAGAGAAGCCGCACGTTTGCAGACATTTCCCGACAATTATTTCTTCCATGGAGGAAGAACACAGCAGTATCATCAAGTCGGTAATGCAGTTCCACCATTGCTGGCACATAAAATAGCAGAAATAGTATTTAAAATACTAAAAATCAAAGATGATGATCAATTGGGCTTAAGTTTATGGTCAAATGATGCATGAGATAGGGGAGCGTAGGCTATCTAATGGCAAATGAAAGAAGACACCCACCAAGCGCAGCTTGTCTCTCTGCTTCTATGAGAGATATTGGATATTCGCTCGAAACGGCTATAGCAGATCTGATAGATAACAGCATTTCTGCTGGCGCCAGCAATATCGAGATTATTTGTGATGTAGCATCAATACTTCCGACTCTTATCATTTTAGATAATGGTAGAGGGATGACAGAAGAGGAGCTATTGATAGCCATGCGCCATGGAACGGATAGTCCCGCTAGGCGACGTTCATCACATGATCTTGGCCGCTTTGGCTTGGGC
>Ga0247725_1000939_pt1 | contig 17040 bp, 25 predicted proteins | sample OKSTACKMCFT3sol_FD_183021 | JGI IMG/M metagenome (GOLD analysis project Ga0247725, IMG submission 183021) | Subsurface sediment microbial communities from gas well in Oklahoma, United States - OK STACK MC-FT3-sol | ecosystem: Environmental > Terrestrial > Deep subsurface > Rock core/Sediment... | reverse complement strand
AACGTTGCAGCACTGAATTCCGCCACTTTCCAGCCATGCCGGAAGGAGTTAGCAGAAACCCGGGTCTGCAGCTCGTTTCCTTCAAACCATGCCAGCTTAACATTAGTTGAACCATCATCGCAGTAAATATTCACCATTATGCTCCGTCAATTACACTCAATTTGATACATATTATAAGAGCAAAATGGAAAAATAAAAGCCTTATTTCTCATCATGAGTAACATAAAATAATCAAAATGATATTAATGAACATTTTGAGTAGCTTAGGTTACTCACTCTGTTCATGGCGCAGGCGATCTGGATTATCCTCACGCTGTTAAATATACTGTATGCATAACCAGTATATTTAGGCATCAGGAGGAAAGATGAAACTGCAGCTTTTCAGCACCGGGAAAGAACTCCCGCCACAGGCCCATCCGTTGTTTGCAGACCTGGCCAGCTGCGGTTTTCCCAGCCCTGCAGCTGACTATGTCGAATCTGATCTGGATCTCCATGATTACTGCATACGGCATCCGAGCGCGACTTACTACCTTCGCGCCAGCGGTGACAGCATGGCCGACGGCAGCCTTTACAATGGCGATCTGCTGGTTGTGGACTGTGCCGAGAAGCCCCGGCATGGCGATATTGTTGTGGCCAGCGTGCAGGGGGAGTTTACGGTTAAACGGCTTCTGCTGACGCCACGACTGACGCTGCAGCCCATGAACGCCGCCTGGTCGCCGATTTATCCCGACCCGGACGATCTGGATATCTTTGGCGTCGTCACGCACATCATCCACCGCCCGAGGGAGATGTACTGATGTTTGCCCTGGCCGATGTGAACAGCTTTTATGCCAGCTGCGAACGTGTTTTCCGCCCGGATTTGAAAGGAAAGCCGGTTGTGGTGCTCAGTAATAACGATGGCTGCGTAATCGCAAGAAGTGCCGAGGCAAAACCCTGGATCAAAATGGGCACGCCGTGGTTTCAGATGAAAAATGGAAGGTACCCGGAAAAAATATACGCGTTCTCAAGCAACTATGAACTTTATGCCTCGATGTCAGCGCGCGTCATGAACTGCCTGGAGGAGCTGGCCCCCAGGGTGGAACAGTATTCGATTGACGAGATGTTCCTCGACTTGACTGGCGTTGAGCACTGCATGGACCTGGAGGACTTCGGCCGGCAGCTGCGCCAGCACGTGTATGACTGTACCCGTCTGACCATCGGCGTGGGTGCCGGGCCGACGAAAACCCTGGCAAAATCAGCCCAGTGGGCCTCTAAGGAGTGGAAACAGTTTCGTGGCGTGCTCGCCCTGACCCGGGGGAATCCTCAGCGAACGCGGAAATTGCTTTCACTGCAGCCGGTTGAAGAGATCTGGGGCGTGGGAAACCGTATTGCACGCAAGCTCAATGTTCTGGGCATCAAAACCGCGCTCGATCTGGCTCTGACGAACCCGGCCTTCATCCGCAAAAATTTCTCCGTCGTTCTCGAGCGAACAGTGCGCGAACTGAACGGGGAAAGCTGCATGTCGCTTGAGGAAGCACCGCCAACAAAGCAGCAGATTGTCTGCAGCCGCAGCTTTGGTGAGAAGGTCACTGAATACGATTCGCTCCGCCAGGCTGTCTGTCAGTACGCAGAGCGGGCCTCAGAAAAGCTGCGTAAAGAGCGCCAGTATTGCCGGCATATTTCCGTATTCATCAAAACGTCTCCGTTCGCCGTTAAAGAGCCTTACTATGGCAACGTGGCCACGGAGAAACTGCTTACCCCAACTCAGGACACCCGGGACATCATTGCGGCCGCCACAACGGCTCTGGAGCGTATCTGGAAGGACGGACACCGGTATGCCAAAGCCGGTGTGATGCTGAATGACTTCACCGGCTCCGGCGTTTCGCAGCTGCAGCTGTTCGACGAACGTCCTCCACGTCCTCACAGCGCTGAGCTGATGAAGGTTCTCGATGGCATTAATCATTCCGGGCTGGGACAGCTCTGGTTTGCCGGACGAGGGATAGCGCCATCATGGCAAATGAAACGCGACATGCTCTCCCCTGCGTACACCACCCGCTGGAAAGATATCCCCATAGCGAGGATCAGTTAAATTTCGCTTTTCAGAGAGAGCCAGTAGTGCTCGCCGCAGCCGAACGACAGGGCGAAGCCCGCGAGTGAGCGAGGAAGCACCAGGGAACTGCACGGATAAATTCTGCTTACGCTCGGTGTTAAATGGATACTCCACCCTGCTTTATCCACTTATCCACGGGCATATTTTTATAAAGTCTTTTTTAACTCTTTTTTCTTTATTTTACTCCTTTTAGGGAGCCTGAAAGCCGCATGCAGCGCGCCCTGAGAGGAGTTCATTATGGGCAACTGGTTAACATATTATGGGTAATTAATCACGTATCTGTGGGTTCCATAGCAACAAGCTATGGGATACGCATCAACAAGCTATGGGAAACAGGTCAAGTTTAGATCTCAATTATCCACTTGTGGATAAATTGCATATTTTCCCGGTGGATAAGTAACGCGATAGCTTGCAATTTCTGTTTTCACTGTCATTATGGGTGAATAATAATTTACCCATAGGCCTTGGAATGGATACTCAAGCACTCTTGCCAGCTACTAAAACGTTTAAAAAACGCGCCAGTATAAAGCAATCTAACGAATTGACCGAAGCCGCATATTACTTGCCTCTTCAGGCAAAACGTGTGCTGTGGTTATGCCTTATGCAGGCCTACTTCAACGACAGTCAGGATGATGATTCTGACGTATTACCTCTTTTCAAAATTAGCGTTTCCGATTACGTCAAATACTTCAATGTCGCTACGTCTGTCGCCAGTCGTGATGTAAAGGCTGGAGTAAATGCTTTGGGCGAATCAACGGTTACCTTCTATCCAAAAGAAGGTGAGTTTGAAGAGGTTAAACGTCCGTGGCTGGCTGAAGCAGGAATGAAGAGAGGCCGGGGTTCCTGGCAGATTGAGTTTAACTACAAGGTCATGCCATTCCTTGTTGGCTTGACCTCCCAGTTCACGACCTATTCTCTGTATGACTGTGGTCAGCTTAATAGTGTTCGTGTCATCCGGCTTTATGAGAGCCTGTGCCAGTTCCGGAGCACTGGTGTCTGGATCACCACACATGACTGGTTATGTGAAAGGTTTATGCTTCCAACCTCGCAGAAGAACAATATTGCGGAAATGAAACGTACCTTCCTGGAACCTGCGCTGAAGAAAATTAATGAGAAGACGCCCTTAAAGGTAAGTTATACAACCGAAGAAGATGGTCGCTTATTGTTTAATTTTCTTGATAAAAAACAATAATCTGAAATTTATCCTATATCCCCCCTTGGTCTGTTTCTTACATTTGGGGGGATACTAAACTTGCTGTATTTCCCACATCACATGCCGAACTTGACCTGTTTCCCACAGTTCGGGCTGCCCTCTAAGTTGACTTCTTTCCCACAGTCCCGGCCGGCAATTAAGTTGACCTGTTTCCCACAGTCATGACTGTCCGCGAAGTTGACGTGTTTCCCACACTCCCTGCTGGCCATTAAAGTTGACCTGCTTCCCACAGTCCCGGTCGGCCGCGAAGTTGACTTGTTTCCCACAGTTCAGGCCGTCTGCGAAGTTGACGTGTTTCCCACAGTCCGGGCCGTCTGCGAAGTTGACCTGCTTCCCACAGTCCGGGCCGTCTGCGAAGTTGACCTATTTCCCACATTCCGGGCCGTCCGCAAAGTTGACCTGTTTCCCACAGTCCGGGCCGTCCGCAAAGTTGACCTGTTTCCCACAGTCCGGGCCGTCTGCGAAGTTGACCTATTTCCCACAGTCCGGGATGTCTGTGAAGTTGACGTGTTTCCCACAGTTCCGGGACGTCTGTGAAGTTGACCTGTTTCCCACATTCCGGGGGGCTACAAAGTTGACCTGTTTCCCACAGAACACCGATTCTATGGGCAGAATGATCTGCGGCCGGAGCCTACAAAGATTAATCTTGAGTCGCAGCTGTGCGCCAAAGAGATATGACTAGATAAATAATCTGGAGCCGCCATAACAAGCATGAAGTCATGATTTCATGCAATCATTAAATAGCTTTGTACTCTTTAGTAAACGAGGTGACAGGCGATTGGAGTGCATATACTTAGATGAAAGGATGAAATCATGATTTCATCCTTTCATGAAGGTGGGGAGGGGCTGAGGGGTTAACCCGGAAATGAAATCATGATTTCATCATTTCATTTTATTGCGATACATTTCATATCCTGCAAGGAGCATATCTGTCATCGATATTCCCTGTTCTGCCGCGTAAGCTTTCATCTCTTTATGCTTAGATACCGGCACTTTGATTTGGATAGGTTTAACCGACGAATCAGGCGCAGCTCCCTTTCCGGTAACATCCAGAGTTGGCTCATCCTCCTTAGGAGGCGCTAGTTTTATTGACTTTCCTGGGGCTTTCATAGAACTCCTCATGTCCAAAATAATGAAATCTTTAAATCATGCTATCATGAGTTAATGATATCATGAATCTCTTCAATCATTTGTTTTGCTGTTTCGTTTAAGGATTTGAAAGGAGTTTCATGGAGGGCACGCCCCGCATCCAGAGCCTCGCCGTAACTGGTTTTGAATGGAATGATTGTATTGAGAACTTTGAAGCCCCACGCTTTGATTGTTTCCTGTGCTTTTTCGCCCTGCGACTGAGATGGTGACTTAGCGACAATGAATACGATTTTGTTTTTCTCAATGCCCTTTTTAATCAATTCGCGGGCAAGTTCCAGAGAAGGTTCCAGATCATCAATTGTGGTCCCAGTGGTTATGATAACGAGATCAGATTCATCAGCCACATCCAGTGATGTTGTCTCTGCTGCAGGACGACCGTCAATGATAAGCAAATGGCAGCTATCTTTCATTTTGACAGCTGTATCTACCCGGCGGTAAAGAGCGCAGTCAATTTGACTTAGACCATTGTTCTCGCGTCGTTCTGTCCACTTCAGAGAGGTTTGTTGCTTCGTGTCTATGTCCGCCAGATGAGTCTTCCATCCAGCTTCAGTAAACCCAACAGCAAGTGTTCTGGCTTTGGTACTTTTTGAACCTCCGCCTTTCTGACCAACGATCGATATAACCTTTCCCATATTAACCACCTTCATTAAATCATGATTTCATTAAACACATACATCCCACTTGTCATATTGCCCAAAATCGAACAACTTAACAAGATGAAATCATGATTTAATGATATAATTATAGCATGATTTATGTAACTAACTGATAGTAATACATTGTCAAACAATGAAAGCATGATGTAATGATTTCATGATTAAGTGCGCGAGGATAGTTTATGAAACAGTACACATTGAAAATCTACTTTGGAGATAAATCTGAGCCTGCTTTTTTTGGTGGCGACAGGCAGGATGATTCGTCGAATACGACACCGTTCCAGGTGGCTCTTAAAAAGTCGCGAGACTGTAATTCATATGCCGCTTGCTTATGTACGGGTAAAGAATTGCCACTCTCTGTGAGGCTCCGAGTGGAGAAACATCATTTAGCTCGCTTCCCACTCACGGGTATAAAACACAGAGAGGACTGCAGATTCTATAGTAGCCTCAGTCCTGAAGGGCCGCAGGGGTGTTATACACAGGACGCATTGAAAGAGAAGCCGGATGGAACAATCAATATTAAGCTTGATTACCCATTGCAGGTAACCGGTCCGTCAACTCCCATAGATAGTTCTCTGCGTTCTGGTGATGCTTCACGGAACAATAAACGCGACACAGTTTCTATTCTTGGTCTTCTGCATTTTCTCTGGGAGACAACCAGCTATAACACATGGGTACCTAAAATGGACGGTATGCGTTCATCCACCAAACTGGGTTATCACTTGTTTAAGCAGGCAGAAAAGATAGAAGCAGGCAAAACAAAATTATCTGACGTTCTGCTCACTCCGGCCTACACGAACTCCAGCGATAGCAGAAGAAACAGCATGACTGTCGAACGTGCGAAAGTTAATAAACAACGTCTTGTAGTTATTGCTGAGCTTGCTAAGTTCTCTGAAAATTACATGGATGGATTAAATCGACTTCCTGTACGTGACTTTTCCGGTATGCCTTTTCTGGGGCTTGATGATGACAGATGGAAGACTGCGTTAAGCAGATTCCCAATTGCTGTGAATGGCTGGATGAAAGGGATGAAGGTATTTGTAATCGCTGTTACGGATGTTCCTAGTGCAAAATCAGCCCAGGTGAGACAGCTGGCCCTGATGATGGTAAGTGATCGCTACATACCACTTGATTCATTGAATGAAGGGGTGTTTGAACAAAAGCTATTCGAGCTGGAGCGATCGTTCTACAAACCCCTACGTTATGATTCATCCACTCATGAATATCTCGCGGATTTTTGCCTCACTGACGTTTCTACAGATAACCATTTACCTATTCCTGTGGAAATATGGGGAATGAATACTCCTGATTATCAAGAGCATCGGTTGGTAAAGGAAAGATGGTACAACGCAAATTATGGCGAAACTGGTTGGTTATCATGGGATGCAACTCGAACATCTGTAGACAATATCGAATCGCTTTTGCCAAAGAAAATGAAATCATTATATCATGATATAATTAAATAATGATTTACTGGTGATTCCCTTTCAACATTGCAACCGCTTCGCCTTCCGGCATCTGGAACTTTACCCGATGCCGTGCCGCGACATCGAGCGCAAACACCTTCGTATAGACCTCGGTAGAGCTGATCGACTTGTGTCCCATCAGGCTTTGCAGCACTTTCAGCGGAATTCCGTTATACAGCATATGCATGGCGTAGGAATGGCGGAAAGTATGCGGTGTCACCGGCACAGAGAATCTCACCCCGTCGGCCGCAGCGGCCTCTACAGCCTCACTGAGCCAGGTGCGGACGGTGCGATCGGTGATATTCCAGATGCGAGCCTTTTCCATTTTGCCTGTCTTCTTATTTTTTCGTTCCAGGGGTATTTTCAGCGTGGCCACCATCATCTCCAGCTGGCTGACATATAGCGGATCGGAAAGCGGTACCAGACGGTGAACCTGACTTCCGGCAGGCGCACGTCCCGCCGTTCTGGCGGCTTTTTCAGACCGTTGTTTGAGCGTGGCCAGCTTCACGAACGGGTAGGGCGGCTGCAGCAAAAAATCTGTCCGGCCCAGAGCCACGGCTTCGTTGACACGTGCGCCGGAATTCCACAGGGTGGCGACCAGGGTCTTGCGGTACAGGTCGGGAATATAGTGGAGCAGGGCGCTCACCTCCGGGGCCAGCATGTATTTTGGCAGTTCATCATGCGCGAGGGCCAGCTGGCGAAGTGCCAGCGCAGCCGGATAATCGATGGCCACCGGCAGCTGCGCGGCCGAAAAGGAAACCCCCTGGCCTGGTATTGCCGGCATCATTGTATAATGTCCCCGTTGGAGAGGTAGTGCTCTGTAAGTCGTGCCAGGGCCTTCTGCGCGTAATCCTCGCCCGGGAGCACACTGATTTCTCCCCGGCGTTCCATCTCGGCGCCGATAGCGCTCAGGGTCGTAGTTACCGGCAGCAGGCGGCGCAGCAACAGGGCGTGCCCGCATGCGGAACGGATTCGTTCGGCAAACGCATCCTCATCGCGGGAGTATGCGCCGGGCGCCGGTCGTTCCCGGCCGTCCTTTTCCGACTGCAGTTCCTGGCACAGCGTCAGCAGCTCAACGATCTCACTGGCTGCCTGAACAGCCATCAGGTCATGGTTCATTCCGGCTTATCCTGATTTGCCAAACAGCTGAGGCAGTTCATCAAACAACATCACATGACGGGTGCGCTTGCCGCGAAAAATACGCCTCATCATCGGCGTGAAATCCACAGGCTCCCAGCCATAGGGCCACGTATAGTAAATCCCTTCCTGCAACGTGCTGTCGCGTCGTTCTGGTCCGGCAACGATACGTCTGACCTCCCTGCTCAGCGCCTCACCGCGCAGGCCGTACTGGCCCAGGTAGCGGCGCAGCCGCGTTCTTGGCATCCTCGGATCGGATTTCACGTAAGCATTAGTATCCATAAACTGTGTAACGTTGATGATATTACTGCCGTACTTTCGCATGGTGCTGAAAGCGGTGGCCATCACGTCTGTTTCTGTCTCTGGTTCGCCATCGGTTCTGTTCATCTGGTTTCCTGTTTACTGGCTTAAGGGTTGTTGTGTGGACCGTTCGGTTAATGTCACCCAACGTCAGGGCTGTTCAGCCGCAGCGCTGGCAGGACGCTCACTGATCCGCTGTTGCCTTTCCCGTTTCAGTACGCCCATTATTACAGGCAGAGCCGACCATTCCGATTTATTGAGACGATCGGCCGGCAGGCCAGAGAGTTTCCGCAGTTGCCGGGCCTCGGAAATAGCTGTGATGCCCAGCCTGGCAAACTCATACTGACGCTGCCTGAAAAATAAGGGGTAATCCCCTGGCATGTCATTCTCCCAGGCATGCCCGATTGCGCTCATGGCCCCGGCCTGGCGTAATGGCAGTTCCCGGATTCGGTACATCCGCCGTGCCGGCAGGCTGCTCCAGTCCCCGGCCACTTTGTCAAAATCCAGCGGGGCAGGATGACCGGCAACGGGTGCCCGCTCCGCCTGTCTTCCGTCGACAGAAACCATTTCTCCATCATCGGCGGCGACCCGGGCACAATTCTCCGCATATTGCTCCAGCAGAAAAATCAGCTCTGTTGCGATAAAGAGCTGCTCCCGTTTCAGTTGTTGCACTGCCGCCTGTTTCTCACGCCAGTGCGTGTACCGGTGCGTCAGTATTACCGCTAAAATAGCTGCCCCGGCGGTAATGAATCCCGTGGCCACGTTTCCCCAGATCCCAGGTCCCTGATTAATGACCTGGACCGTCACCGGATGTGCGGCCGCGTTCGCCAGCCCCTCCATCATGTTGTCCGGCATAACGCCGACCTCCTTTTTTATGTAGCCTGCGCTGTATTATTGAGAAATCACGCCAACTATTGAAGATGCCTGTTACAACTGTGAAAGCTGTTACCAATCCCCATCAAGCATCTGCTGCCATGCATGGCCTGAGTCTGTAAGTTCAGTCAAAACTCTCGGTTTACCTGGAGGTGTTATATTTTTGACGTTGTCGTTCACCCGACAGGCATTTTTGCGAAAGTTCCAGCTTTTAAAATACGGGTCATAGCTGGCAGCGACCAGGTTGTCCCAGGTAATAATAAGGCGATTGTGCTTACCATTATCACGGAGCCAGAGACGAGTGTGACCTAAACATTTCAGCGCCTCATAAATTTCGTGTATTTCGACCTGCTTTCGTTTGATCACTAATCCCCTCCTGAATCCTTTCCCAGTAAATAGTCACTCAGAGTAATTATGACGCGCAGCACAATCAGCTGAGCACAACCCTGCGTCTGTCACCCGATTGATTTTCCCCTGCCGTCATCATTTTCAGGCTGATAATAAGCAGGCATATAGCTACGCTATTAAATTACCGGAGAGCCGTTTCCGGCAGATCCGACTTTCTGGCGTATAACAACTTTCCGGAAGTGTACCACGGTCAGGGAATAAGCGAAGCGGCCTTTTTCACCCCTGCTGGTCGGGTCACGGGGTAGGGAGGAAACACTATATATAGAAGAAACAGCAGCTGACAGCGTGGCACATGTTGTGTTTATGCGCCGCTGCGCGCCGGTGCGGTTCGTGAAGATCCGGAACAATAAGAAATCGGATCTGCGCGGCGGGAAACACGCAAAAGATATGATAATCACTCAGAGTACATAATATCATACTGAATGTGATATTTATCATTAATCACAAAATCATATCTGATATGATGTTTACTCAATGTGTTATAAATCATTCGAAGTATGATTTACCTTCTTAAATCACATAACCAGACGGAGCGTGCAGGATGGATGAGAAAGTATTCTTTCACCTAAGTTATGAAACTATGCTCGGCGACACGGAAGATTTCATTAACGCGTGTCTTGAACGGGCAAACCGTGCGGACTGCAATGATGCCGATGCGGAGATTGCCCGGGCACGCAGCGCTATCGAACTCTGGTACCACCTGACGATGGCGGGACGTGCCCCGGAAGAAGTCGCAGACAGGGACCATCTGCGCCTCACCGAAATACTCCTGCGCGCACCAACAGCAGAACAACGTTCATGGCAGCAGTAACAACCTCCCGCAGGCCGTCGCCGCTGCAGCGGCGGGTGCTGATTGTCCTGGCCGCCCTTGATCGTCCGGGACCGGTGGCCACGCGGGATATCGAGCGGGTGCTGGAGCAGAGCGGGGAGGCCCCGGTGTACGGGCCGAACCTGCGCGCCTCCTGCCGGCGCATGGAAGCCGCGGGCTGGCTGCGCACCCTGCGCGCCCCGAACCTGCAGCTGGCCGTGGCGCTGACGGACGCCGGCCGGGCGCTGGCCGCCCCGCTTCTGGCTGACGAACAGGCGCGCGTTCTGGCGGAGCAACGCGCCAGCGAGGTGAAGGTGCTTCCCCTGGTACCGGCCATTCCGGCAGGCAGTCCGGGGCCGACTGGTGTTGATGTTCAGCTCATGATTGATGGCGTCGCACGTACCGCGTACCGGGGGGATTTTGTGATACGCCTCGACGGGACCACCTGCCTGCAGCTGTGGAACACTGGTGGCAGGTTAACCCGCCTGGAAGGCGATCCACTGGAGGTCGCCAGCTGGCTGCAGGCCTGCCATGACGCCGGTATGGCCGTCGGGGTGCAGATCAATGAGAGCACGGTGCCGCATGACACAGCGCTCCCTGATGCTATGCACAAACCTACCGGGGAGGTACATCCGTGAAATTCAGCCGGACAGACCGTGTGCTTCAAGCCTTTGCAGTGGTGGCCTTTGCCATCCTGATCCTTATTATTCTTTTTGGCCAGACAGTCAAGGACAGTGGTCCGGCCGAGTGGCTCTCCGCCGTACTAAATCTGGTGATGGCCGGGGCTGCCGTCGCTGCTTATCTTACCGCACGCAGCTGGTTGCCTCAGTTGACCACTCAGGAAGGCTACAGGGAGGCTATCGCCCTGGTTAACGAGCAGTACATCCATCTGGGTCCGTTTAATACTCTGACGCCGGCCGCTGAAAAGGTCATGAAAGCCTTCCAGAAACATACCGAAACCCAACGTGGTGACGATCTGGAAGATTACATGGAAGCGGTTAATGAACTAATCCAGCATCTGTACACAGCAGATTCAGTTCAGCAGTCAATCAGGGAAATACGGTTCCGGCTGAACACCTATGGTCTCAAGCCTGCGGAACCTTACGCTGCCAGGATTGAAGCCATGACTACCGCCTTTGAGCAGGTGCAAGGGGTGGGTGGTTGGTTGGTAAAACACCTGGCAGAAAATGTAACCCGTCACTATCGGGCAAAGAAACCGCCTCTGCGTTACTACGACCTTAACTATGAAGCATTAATTCTGGGTATGAGGAAGGCAGAAACACAAGAGACCATAGAATCCCTGTATCAGCTTTTTACCGCTGTCCTGAAGAAAATGGTCGACTGCCATGACGCCATATTCGCGGGGAAGCCCCCGATCGGTGAGCTGTTCACCGTCCGGAAATAACAACTCTTCAGAAAAATGCTACCGATAAGGAAACATAATGACAACAGACATAAGACGCCGTATTCACGCATTTCGTAATGCCCTGGTGCTCGCGGCCGACACCCGTTCAAATGAATGTTATCACCTGGGTCGCTGGAGGGAGCTGAACAGTTTCCCTCATGGCTGCTGCGACCTGGCAAGCAACTTTCTGGCGCAGTACCTGCACGACAGCGACTCGTCACTACAGCCGGTGATCGTGCATATGCTTACAAACCCTGAGTTCCGCGAAGAGCATAACTCAACCATCCACTCCCATGTGATCGTCAGACTGGATGACTGGTACATCGATCTCACCCTCAACCAGTTTGCGGAATACCGGAGCCGGGTGGTGATAGAGAACCGTACCGGCACGCTGGGAAGCCTGTTGAGACGTATCCGCAACTGTGGCGGCACTGTCAAGGAACGTGATATCGAGCTGCACAATCCAAACGAAGACGGCGGCTTGCTCTATATCTGGCTACGCGACACTGCAGACAGTCTTCTGAGCGTAAGGACAGAATGACAGGGCAAGGTACCATCCATCTCATCGTCACCTGCACGCGCCGCAAAACCGTGCCTGCCGGTGATGCGCTCTTTCCGGATGAGCGCGATGCCGGCATGGCTTACGGGGTCTGGCTGGAAAGACTGGCGCAGGCCCGTCGCGGATCGCCCCCCATGACCGCCGGCGAGCTGTATACGGGCCAGCACTGGAGCAGGGCAGCAGCAGCTGCGGCGCGTAACGGTGCTGAGATGTGGGTGATTTCAGCTGGCCTGGGGCTACTACATATCTCTGATCCAGTGGTTCCGTATGAGGCGTCATTCTCCTCGATGCCGTTCTGTCATCGCACTCACTGGGAACGGCTGACAACGCGTCCACCTTCGGAACGACAGTGTACCTCCCTGAAGACGCTGATGCAGGCAAGGCCTGACGATCGGTTTGTGGTGGCGGCCTCCCCGCTTTATCTGCGTGCCGTTGAGTCAGACCTGCTCGCAGGCATGAAAGCTCTCTGCAATCCGGAACAACTGGCAGTGGTCACGTCAAAAGGCTATCAGGGAAGCCTGAAGGGCAACATCAAGTACACGAGTGCAGACATGATGAAGGCCCTCAATACCAATATGACGGGCCTCAATATCAGTTATGCCCTGCAGCTCATTGGCTGAGTGGATCTGCACACCAGAAAAGCAGTTCAGGGAAGTATCTTCAAAAGCCGCTGTCGCGGCTCTGCCTGTAACTGAACAGTTCTACGGCGCGTCAATTGCCAGGCGGTACATTTCTTCCAGTGCAAGCGGACACCTGAGCGTCAGCGTCTGTTGATCGAAAGCCTCCGTTCCCAGCAGTACATACCAGAATTCATAGAGCATTCTGGATATCAACGTACCACGCCGCCGGTAGTTCTCTCTGGCCTGTTCTGCGGCGGTAACGAGTTCGCTCAGCGTCATCTGATAATTCATCATAGATACCTCCAGTGGCGCAGGGGAATCCTGAGCCTTGTGTATCCTAGGCTTCTGTCACGACGGCAGGCAGGCAACAAGAAATATGAAATCACTCAGTACAGGCATAGCCGGCCGTGACACTCTGGTATGTATCTTCAGATAAATTAAAGTCCCATGACGGGACAAAAAACTTGAGATAGTCCTAAAATGGGACTATCATCATGACATGAAGATAATCGCTATCAAGACACTGAGGGATTTCTGGACGGCGAATCCCGATGCAGAGCAGCCGCTAAAAGCCTGGGTAGATGAAGCCACTAAAGCTGAATGGAAAACCCCGGCAGAAATCAAAGAACAATACCGCAGTGCCAGTATTCTTAAAAACAGGCGAGTGGTTTTTAATATTAAGGGAAATGACTATAGATTAATTGTTGCGATTGCATACCAGCGAGGATGGATATTTATCAAATTCATCGGTACGCATAAAGAATATGACAAAATAGATGCTGAAACTGTCAGCCTGGAGTAAACCCTATGCAGATTAAACCAATTAAAACTGAACAGGACTATGAAGCTGCGTTACGCGCCGTAGAGCCTATGTTTGATAACGAACCTCCTGCCGATACCCCGGAGGGAGACTTTTTTGAAATCATGTGTGTGTTGATTAATGAATACGAAAATAAACACTTTCCTGTCGAAGCCCCGGACCCGATTGAAGCTATTAAGTTCAGGATGGAACAGCAGGGGCTGACGGTAAAAGATCTTGAGCCAGCAATCGGAAAATCTAACCGGGTCTATGAAGTGCTTAACCGCAAACGTAATCTGACACTGCCCATGATCAGGAAATTACATTCAATGTTCGGTATTCCTTTAAAAAGCCTCGTTGGAGGATAAGCCGGGTTGAAATTTACGTGCTTAATAACCGCAGTGTATGCAACCGGGGATAACGAATAATGAAAAGGAAGTTCTGCTCGCTCGTTCTGTTCGTTGTGGCGTTTTCGGCCAGTGCAGATATCAGCGGCCGGATTGTGCGCGTGCTGGACGGGGATACCGTTGAGATGCTTGAGCCAGGAAACCAACTGACGCGCATTCGTCTGGCCGGTATTGATGCGCCGGAAAAGAGTCAGCCCTTCGGCCAGCGTTCCCGTCAGGAACTCTCATCGATGGTGACCCAGCGGCATGTAACCGTCACCGGAAGTGATACGGATCGCTATGGACGTCTGCTCGGTACCGTGTGGCTTGGCGTGACGGATGTGAATGCCGAACAGATACGCAAAGGCCTGGCCTGGGCATACCGGTACCACGGAAAACCCGTCCGGCCAGACTACGCTGTTCTGGAGGCCGAAGCCCGCCGTCAGTCAGTCGGACTCTGGTCAGAACCGGGTCAGACAGAGCCCTGGCGCTGGCGTAGTCTGCATCAGGAAGAGCTAAAAACGAATAAAAATTAAGGAGATTATTGTATGACTTTAAAATTAACCGAAAGCAAACTGGAAATTCTTGTCGATACGTTAAATGCCATTATATGCGGTGAAGTAAATATTACGCGTGAGCAGCGCGAAAATATGGTCAGGACGGTTGCAACCCTGGGAGGCTTAACGGAACGGCAACGCCTCATCACTGCGGAAAAGGAAGCTAAAAAGCAGGTAAAAGAAGAAAAGGAAAAAAAACCACGCCTTCCGGATGAAGTGTTTCCGCGTTCAGGAAAACCGTGGGCACCGGAGGACCTGGACCTTATTCATTCGATTATTGCTGATATTCCGGATGACAGAATCGATGATCATATACTCTGGCTGTCGAAGAAACTGCAGCGTACCCCTTATGCCATCACCCTGAAAATTGTCAGTGAAGGCCGAATGAACGAGGAGTGGGCTAAAGGGTGGAAGCCTGCCGCCAAATCTATTCGTGAGGATTTTGCTCTGGTCAGGGCAAAGACTACAGCAAACAATACAGATAATTAATAAACGGTCATAACTCACTCAAAATGAGTCGATAAATTGACTAAGGTTTAGAACGTTAATATGAAAATTTTATTAGGAATTTTCCTACTCCATTAAATATAATATTCATGCAGCCGATAATAAGAGTGTAAGAAAGGGGGCGGTGTGAACGATTTTCATAATTTAAGTATTTGTATTCAGAATAAGGATGTGGCAGGCGCAATGCGCGTGCTGCGTGATAAATCAGAATTTGCGGTGCGCAAGATTCTGGAGAAACTAAAGATCAGGGTCACAACGCAAACCGGCAGGGCATTCTGGCATTATGTCCAGGGCTGGCTGTTAACCGCGTGTCGCCAGGGGAATATACAGCATGAATCGTTCAGTACCCGACGTTCTTCCCACTATCCAGAACGCCAGCCAGCTCAGTCCCGCTGCTCTCGATATGGTCAAGCTTCTCGCACTTCTGGCCATGATTATCGACCACACCAATACGGTGTTTCTGTCGCCAGCCTGGCCGGTGATGTATGCGCTTGGCCGGATGGCCTTCCCCCTGTTCACGCTTATATGGGCGATGAACGTACAGCGCACCCCGGAACGACTGCAGAAGAGAGCCAGTCGCCTGTGGATCTGGGCAGTCATCACGCAGCCGGTGTTCAGCCTGGCCTTCTGCCATCACCAGCCCTGGTGGGCCATGAACATTCTGTTCGTGTTTGCCGGCGTCACGCAGCTGCTTGCCCTGCAGTACCGGCACGGCCGGAAAGGAATGCTCGCCGGATATCTGCTCCTGTCCCTCATGATTTGGCCCCTGCAGCCGGCAAGCTACGGGCTGGCAGGAATAACGCTGGCCATCAGTATGGCAACGGTTTGTGGCAGCGATACACCCGGAGTGCAGCGGCTGGCAGCCATCACTGCCGTGCTGTCACTGATTTGTTTAAACGGGTTATCGCATCTCCTGGATATGCCCGCAGAAACATTATTACTGGCCACGCTGCCTACTCTGGCATTCCCCCTGGCAGTGGTTTCATTCTGCAGGCAAATCTGTCCGGAGGGCCGCAGGCGTTTCATGCCGCGTAATTTCTTTTATTATGCTTACGCCGGTCACCTGGGGATTATTGGTCTGGTACAGTATACTTTCGCCTGATTAGGGAGGACGTGATGGCTATCAGTGAGAAAGAGCTGCTTGAGGCAGGTTTCAGCAAAAGCGAAGTGGACAATTTACAGGGCCGGCTTGCAGCAGGCGGAGGCACCATGCAGCATCTCATCGATGCGCTCTCACGGCGCTTCCGGATGTCGGTATGGATCACTGTCGCGCTGGTTCTGGTTATGCTGGTCACCCTCATTGCCGGCAGCCGGACACACATTCTTTCCGGGAGCATGAGTTCCCTTGTAGTCCTGATCATCGCCTGGGTGACCTTCCCACCTGTACTGGGCTGGAAGGCATTCCGACTGCAGAAGACTATTTCCCGGAAGGTTCAATAGTCAGTAAATCAAGCGCCACTTTGGCTTTAACCCCCCATCCCGCAATTTTAAGCGCCATTGCGGGACGTGGCGTGCCGGATACTTTCCTGAAGAAATCGGGCCTGGTCCAGTACCACAGCCGTTGTGCTTCGGGTTTCAGTCTCAGGCCATACGCGCCGTAGACTTCGCTGAAGAGTGTGACAGCCTTATAAGTCCCCAGCCCCTGCTGCCGGCTGAAGCCCAGAAATTCAGCGATCTCCATCGAGCCGTCAGCGAATATTCCCTCCGTCTGCTTATCACCGAGGAAGTTGTGCGCGGCTTCCCGTGAAATCGTGTTAAAGCCATTTACGACAATCACCGCGCCGGCCACCACGCCCACCGGCGTCATTGAGGACATCATGACGATCCCACCAAAGATGGCCGCACCGGCCACCACGACGTCGACCGCTGAAATGATGTAGCCCACAATTTTGTTCTCGTCCCGGACAACCTTCACCTCAGCATAGAGTTTTGCATAGCCGGTTCTGAGCGATCGGGACTGCTCCAGCAGGCTGGTATTTTCAGCCCGTAAGGCACGCAGACAGGCCATACAGGGGTCGTCTCAGAAAACGGAATCTATGGTCACTCCCGTTTTTGCAACACCGATTTTGACGACAAGTTGGCTTGCTTGAATCTATCCGGCGTCTGAA
>Ga0247725_1000938_pt1 | contig 17046 bp, 14 predicted proteins | sample OKSTACKMCFT3sol_FD_183021 | JGI IMG/M metagenome (GOLD analysis project Ga0247725, IMG submission 183021) | Subsurface sediment microbial communities from gas well in Oklahoma, United States - OK STACK MC-FT3-sol | ecosystem: Environmental > Terrestrial > Deep subsurface > Rock core/Sediment... | reverse complement strand
CCCTGCGGCGGATCAACTTCTTCTACTGGCTCGGCCCGATGATGGGCTACTTCAAGGCCCCCGCCCTGTGGATCCTGCCCATCTGGATGGGCAAGGAACTCTACGGGCTGCTGCTGGCCAACGACCACGTCAACTATTACGCCCACCTGGGGGGGCTCGCCTCCGGCTTCCTCGGCACCTGGCTGCCCCGGCGCATCGGCGCGCTGAAAGTGGACGAGCAGTACCTGGCCAAGGAAGACCCGGACGCGCCGTTCAAGCGCGAACTGGCCGCGCTGGAAGCCCTGATCGGACGTTTCGCCCTGGACCAAGTGCCAGAACGCGGGCTGGACCTGTTGGCCCGCTACCCAGGGCGGGTGGCGTTGCTGGAGCGCCTCTACCCGGTTGCCCGCACCCGCAAGGACAAACCCCTGACCAGTGCCGTGCTCAAGCAGGTCTTCGCACTGCCGGACCCGACGCCTGCACGGGGCCTGCTGCTGCAGATGGCCACGGACCTCAGCGCTCCCGAACAGCAGTGGCTGCAACACCCGGCCGTGCTGTCCAACCTGCTGCAGCGACTGCTCAAGCTGGGTGAAGGCCCGGCTGGCCTGGGGGTGTGGCGAGTGATCGCCCGGCAGACACCGGCCCCTGCACAACTGCCCGTGATGACCCTGGCGCTGGCCAAGCAACTGGGGCAACGCCAGGACCTGCGCGGCGTGGCGGAGCTGGCCGCCTTCCTCAACAAGGCCTTCCCCGACGCCGAGCAGACCCGGCAGCTTGGCCTCTACCGCGCGCACCTGGCCCGCTGACCCCGGAAACGACGATCCCCGCCGAAGCGGGGATCGAGGTGTACGGGTCAGGCTCAGAGGCGGCTGCTGAAGTCACGCAGTTCGTCCTGCGCGCGCTCCTTGCTCCAGCCGTAGCGCTCCTGGAGCTTGCCCACCAGGTATTCGCTGTGGCCTTCGGCGACATCCAGGTCGTCGTCGGTCAGGTTGCCCCAGCGCTCCTTGATGCGGCCGCTGAGTTGCTTCCACTTGCCTTTGATGATGTCAGCGTTCATGGCATTGCCTCCTCGGGTGGGCGCCGCCCCGCAGGGCGGCGCCAGGGATCATTCGGCGGACTTCAGGCCGTCGGCGGCGACAGCGGTCACGCCCTTGATGGACTTGGCGGTGCTGATGGCCAGGTCGCGCTCGGCATCGCTGGAAACCACACCGGACAGGGCGACCACGCCTTTGTTGGTCTCGACCTTGATGTCCAGGGCGCTGAGGTTCTTGTCGGCCAGGAAGCTGGATTTCACCTTGCTGGTGATCCAGGTGTCGGACACGGCTTCTTCAGCCTTGTCGACGGTATTGGCAGCCAGCTGGGTCGGGGCGGCCTGGGCGGCGAATACGTTGCCGGCCAGGGGCAGGCTGAGGGCGGCGGCAGCTACGGCGGCAAGGGTGACGCTGTGGAAGGACTGTTTCATGAGGATTCTCCTGTTACTCACAATGTTCTGCAGCCTTGTCCTGTCTGCAGTCACTGTAGGTATCGCAAGGCCTGTGCCAGCCTTGATCAACAGAATTAATCCTTTTAAATCAATTACTTATAAATTAACCACAGCACCGCTCGGCTTGCAGATTGCAGGATGCAGCCAAGCGGCGCGTGCACTTTGCACGACCACTCAGCCCGCCAGGCGGGCCAGGGTGGACTCCAGTGCCGTCACTTCGCCGAGCAACGGCGTGGCCGGGTAGCGGGCCCGGATGAAGGCGAGCAGCTTGCCGGCCTGCTCCACCTGGCCGAGCTGTTCGGCCAGGGCCCGGGCTGCCAGCAAATAGGCACGGGGGACGTTGGGGTAGTCCGGGAAGCGCTGGTGCAGGTTGCGCAACAGGCTGATGGCTTCCTTGGCCTTGTGGCGATCCACCAGGGCCGCGGCGATGCGCTCGCAGACCTGCGGGTCCTCCGGCAGGTAGTCGGCCTTCAGCCGGCGGGCATTGAGCAGTGCGGTGGCCCCCAGCGCCGGGTTCTCGCGGGCGGCGATGGGCAGGTAGTGGGCAAGGTGGCGCAGGCAGCGGGCGGTTTCGTTGAGGCCGAACAGCAGCTGGTGGAAGCGCTCGTTGAGGCGCAGGTCGTTCGGGTCTCGCTCCAGGGCGGCGGTGAGGGTTTCCAGCGCGGCGGCAGTCTGTCCTTCCTTGACCCGCACTTCGGCTTCGGCGAGGGCGCGGCGGCGGCGCCACTCCAGCTCGGGGTAGCCCTCGTGCCCGCCCTCTTCGGCAATCGCAAAGCCCAGGGCGCCCTGATACTGGAACACCGCGTAGCCCATCATGGCGCACATGACCACGCCGAAATAACCGAACAGGAAGGCGGCGATGGGCATCAGCACCACGCGCGGCAGGCCGTGGGCCAGCAACACGGTGACGTAGCCGGGCGACTGCCAGAGGATGAACAGGAACACGCAGAGGATCAGGTAGCGCCAGCCCATGGCCTTGATCACGTCGCCGAGCTGTTCGGGGCTCAGCGCGGCACCGAGCTCCTTGTTCAGGGCCAGGCGGATGATGCTAGCCGGCATCAGCAGCATGAGGCCGATGTTCACGGCCCAGAACAGGGCCTCGCTGTGGAAATCGGCAGCCAGCCAGAGCACGGCGAAGGCCACCAGGAACACCACCAGTTGCTTGATGAACAGCAGGAAGCCCTCGCCAACGAAGGCAGTGGCCAGCCCGGGGGCCTCGCGGGAACCCTCGCTGGCCGCTTCGATGACGCTGTGGAAGTACTTGGTGGCGATGCTGAACAGCGCGACCCAGAGGATGATCGAGCGCGGCATGAACAGGCTGGCCAGGCCGAGCACGGCGGCAAAGGCCAGGGGGCCGGTCTGCAGGCCGTAGCGGAAGAACTGCGGAATGCGTTCCCAAAAGGGTTGGGCGGTGTTGGCGGCGCCCAGGAAGTGCAGTTGCGCGCGGCACAGCGGGCAGGCCGGGGATTCGTCCGGGCGCTCGGCGTTGAGGGGGATGCAGCAGTCACCGAAGTGACGGTCGCAGGCCGGGCAGTGCCAGGTGGCGGGTTGGGCCTGGTGGTACTTGCAGTAGGTCTTTTCCATGACCTGGAATCCTTGTCGGCGACTGGCGGCGCGCCATTCTCCGAGAAACGAAAGAGGGCCCGCAAGGGGCCCTCTTTCATACAGCCGACCGGTTATCAGACGCCGGAAGCTTCAGCAGCCTCGACATCCTTCATGGACAGCTTGATGCGACCGCGGTTGTCCACGTCCAGCACCAGGACCTTCACTTCCTGGCCTTCCTGCAGGACGTCGGTGACCTTGTCGATGCGCTTGTCGCTGATCTGCGAGATGTGCACCAGGCCATCCTTGCCGGGAAGGATGTTGACGAAGGCACCGAAATCAACGATGCGCTCGACTTTGCCGACGTAGACCTTGCCGATCTCCGCTTCTGCGGTGATGGCCAGAACGCGCTGCCTGGCGGCCTCGGCGGCTTCCTTGGTCTCGCCGAAGATCTTCACGCTGCCATCGTCTTCGATGTCGATGGAGGCCTTGGTCTCTTCGCAGATACCGCGGATGGTGGCGCCGCCCTTGCCGATGACGTCGCGGATCTTGTCCGAGTCGATCTTCATGGCCAGCATGGTCGGGGCGTTTTCGGACAGCTCGCTGCGGGACTCGGCGATGACCTGGTTCATCTGGCCGAGGATGTTCAGGCGTGCTTCCAGTGCCTGCTCCAGGGCGATCTCCATGATCTCTTCGGTGATGCCGTTGATCTTGATGTCCATCTGCAGGGCGGTGACGCCCTTGGCAGTACCGGCCACCTTGAAGTCCATGTCGCCCAGGTGGTCTTCGTCACCCAGGATGTCGGTCAGGACGGCGAACTTGTCACCTTCCTTCACCAGGCCCATGGCAATACCGGCCACCGGAGCGCGCATCGGCACGCCGGCGTCCATCAGGGCCAGGGAGGCGCCGCAGACGGAAGCCATGGAGCTGGAACCGTTGGATTCGGTGATCTCGGACACCACGCGGATGGTGTAGGGGAACTCGTCGCCCTTCGGCAGCATGGCGGCGACGCCACGACGGGCCAGGCGGCCGTGGCCGATTTCGCGGCGACCGGCGCTGCCCATGCGACCGCACTCACCGACCGAGAAGGGCGGGAAGTTGTAGTGCAGCATGAAGGCGTCCTTGCGCTCGCCTTCCAGGGTGTCCAGCAGCTGGGCGTCACGGGCGGTGCCGAGGGTGGCAACGACCAGGGCCTGGGTTTCGCCACGGGTGAACAGGGCGGAACCGTGGGTCTTGTCCAGCACGCCGACTTCGATCTTCAGCGGGCGGACGGTGCGGGTGTCACGGCCGTCGATACGCGGCTTGCCGTTGACGATGTTCTCGCGAACGGTGCGGTATTCCAGCAGGCCGAAGGCATCCTTCACTTCACCCGCCGGGAACTGGCCGGCTTCCTCGCCAGCGAAGCGGGCGACGACCTGGTCGCGCAGCTCGTCGAGGCGGTTGTAGCGGTCCTGCTTGATGGTGATGGTGTAGGCCTGGGAGATAGCCTCGCCGAACTCGGCCTTGATGGCGCTGAGCAGGGCGGTGTTCTCGGCGGGAGCGGTCCAGTTCCAGGTCGGCTTGCCCGCTTCGGCGGCGAATTCCTTGACGGCATTGATCACAGCCTGGAATTCCTGGTGGGCAAACAGCACGGCGCCCAGCATCTGGTCTTCGGTCAGCTCGTCGGCTTCGGATTCGACCATCAGCACGGCGTCCTGGGTACCGGCCACGACCATGTCGAGGCTGGAGGCCTTGAGCTGCTCGTAGTTGGGGTTCAGCAGGTAACCGGTGCTCTCGTGGTAAGCCACGCGGGCCGCGCCGATCGGGCCGGCGAACGGAATGCCGGAGATGGCCAGGGCAGCGGAAGTACCGATCATGGAGGCGATGTCCGGATCAGTCTTCTTGTTGGTGGAGACGACGGTGCAGATGACCTGCACTTCGTTGAGGAAACCTTCGGGGAACAGCGGGCGGATCGGGCGGTCGATCAGGCGGGAGGTCAGGGTCTCTTTCTCGGAGGGCCGGCCTTCACGCTTGAAGAAACCACCGGGGATGCGGCCGGCGGCGTAGGTCTTTTCCTGGTAGTGCACGGACAGCGGGAAGAAACCCTTGCCCGGGTCGGCCTGCTTGGCACCGACCACGGTCACCAGGACGGTGACATCGTTATCAACGGTGACCAGAACGGCGCCGCTGGCTTGACGGGCGATACGGCCAGTCTCGAGGGTGACGGTCGATTGACCGAATTGGAACTTCTTGATTACCGGGTTCACGGTGTTTTCCTTCTCTTTTGTTGCCTTGGGGGAAATCTGCGAAAGGCGCGGGAGTCGGACCCGCCGTCTTCCTCAAAAAGCCTGAAGCTGGAAACCAGAAGCTGGAAGCAAGCGCGATGTCCTGCTTCCAGCTTCCGGCTTCCAGCTTCCAGCTCGAATGCGTCTTAGCGACGCAGACCCAGACGACCGATCAGGGCGCTGTAACGAGTGGTGTCCTTACCCTTCAGGTAGTCCAGCAGCTTGCGACGCTGGTTAACCATGCGGATCAGACCACGACGGGAGTGGTGGTCTTTGCCGTTGGCCTTGAAGTGATCCTGCAGCTTGTTGATGTTGGCGGTCAGCAGTGCGATCTGCACTTCCGGAGAACCGGTATCGCCTTCAGCTTGCTTGTACTCGTTAACGATCTGGGCTTTTTCAGCAACGCTCAGTGCCATGATGGGCTTCCTCTGAGAGTAATAGGCCGGGAACGAATCCCGTGTTTTAAAAAGAGGTGTGACCGTGCCTATTAACAGCCACCCTCGAATCGGTCATTCCGACCGAATCAGTCGACGTGGCGCTATGCGCCCGTCATCGCTCACTTCACCGATGCCGATGAAGCGACCGGTATGATCCTGCACCCGCAGCATGCCGAACTTCGGCGCTTCGGGAGCCCTTACCGGCTGCCCGTGCAGCCAGTAATAGGCACTGTGTTCGCTCAGTTGCACCAGGGGCCAGTGCTCCAGGCCACTGTCGGAGGGGAGCAGGAAGCGGTCGAGCGCTTCGTTGCCACCTTCGGCGTGGGCCTTCTCCAGTTCCTCGAGGCTGATGGCCTGGGACAGGTTGAAGGGACCAGCCTGGGTGCGACGCAGTTCAGCGACGTGGCCACCACACCCCAGCACCTGGCCAAGGTCCTCGACCAGGGTGCGAATGTAGGTGCCTTTGCTGCAACTGACGGAAAGCGTGGCCTTGGTGGAATCGAAGGCCAGCAGTTCCAGGCGCGCAATAGTAACAGAACGCGCCTCGCGCTCCACTACTTCGCCGGCACGTGCCAGCTTGTAGAGGGGCTGCCCGTCCTTCTTCAGGGCCGAGTACATCGGCGGCACCTGCTGGATCTCACCACGGAAGCGCCCCAGGGCCGCCTCCAGCTCGTCGCGACCAACGGTCACGTCGCGCCGTTCGAGTACCTCGCCCTCGGCATCGCCAGTGGTGGTGGTGACGCCCAGCTGGGCAACGGTCTCGTAGCCCTTGTCGGCGTCCAGGAGGTACTGGGAAAACTTGGTGGCCTCACCGAAGCACAGGGGCAGCACGCCCGTGGCCAGGGGATCGAGGCTGCCGGTGTGGCCGGCCTTCTCCGCATTGAGCAGCCAGCGGACCTTCTGCAGGGCCTGGTTGGAGCTCATGCCACGGGGCTTGTCGAGGATGAGGATGCCGCTCACATCACGGCGGATACGCTTGACCTGGGCCACCGTCAGTCCTCATCACCCTGATGCCGGCGGTCTTCGGCGACCGCACGCTCGATCAGCGCGGACAGCTCGGCGCCACGGCGGATGCTGGCATCGTAGTGGAAGTGCAGCTGGGGCACGCTCCGCAGCTTCATGGACTTGCCCAGCAGCATGCGCAGGTAGCCGGCGGCGTCGTTGAGGATTTCGGTGTTGAGACGGATGACCTCGGCGTTGTCGTCCTGGCCCATCACGGTGATGAAGATCTTGGCATGGCCGAGATCCCGCGCCACTTCGACGCCGGTGATGGTGACCATGCCCAGGCGCGGATCCTTGACCTCACGCTGGATCAGCAGGGCCAGTTCGCGCTGCATCTGGTCACCGATGCGCTGGGTGCGGCTGTATTCTTTTGGCATAAATCGGTACTCACTCAAAAACCAAAAAGCCGGGAGCTGGAACTGGCGGTGTCAATCACCCCGCGCAGCACCCGGCTCCCAGCTTCTGGTCAGTGGCCACTCAGAGCGAGCGGGCCACCTGGACCTTCTCGAAGACCTCGATCTTGTCGCCGACCTTCACGTCGTTGTAGCTCTTCACGCCGATACCGCACTCCATGCCGTTCCGCACTTCGGACACGTCGTCCTTGAAGCGGCGCAGGGATTCCAGTTCGCCTTCGAAGATCACCACGTCGTCGCGCAGTACGCGGATCGGGCGGTTCCGATGGACAGTACCCTCGATGACCATGCAGCCGGCGATGGCGCCGAACTTCGGCGAGCGGAACACGTCGCGTACCTCGGCGGTACCCAGGATGTTCTCGCGCACATCACTGCCAAGCATGCCGGTGAGGGCCTTCTTGACGTCCTCGATGATGTCGTAGATGACGTTGTAGTAGCGCAGGTCGATGCCTTCCTGCTCGACGATCTTGCGCGCACCGGCGTCGGCACGCACGTTGAAGCCGAACAGAACGGCATTAGAGGCCAGCGCCAGGTTGGCATCGGACTCGGTGATGCCACCGACGCCGCCACCGACCACACGCACCTGGACTTCGTCGTTGCCGAGGTCGGACAGGGCACCCTGCAGGGCTTCCAGAGAACCACGCACATCGGACTTGAGCACGATGTTGAGGGTCTTCTTCTCGTCCTGGCCCATGGTCTCGAAGATGTTCTCCAGCTTCGAGCTGTGCTGACGGGCCAGCTTGACCTCGCGGAACTTGCCTTGACGGAACAGGGCCACTTCACGGGCCTTCTTCTCGTCGGCCACCACGGTCATATCGTCACCCGCATCCGGGGTGCCGTCGAGGCCGAGGATTTCCACGGGGATCGACGGACCGGCTTCCTTGATGGACTTGCCGTTCTCGTCGAGCATGGCGCGAACGCGACCGTAGTTGACACCCACCAGGACCATGTCGCCCTGACGCAGGGTACCGTCCTGGACCAGCAGGGTGGCCACCGGGCCACGGCCCTTGTCCAGGCGGGACTCGACCACGACACCACGACCGGGAGCGGACGGGGTGGCGGTGAGTTCGAGTACCTCGGCCTGCAGCAGGACAGCTTCCAGCAGCTCGTCGACGCCGGTACCGGCCTTGGCCGAAACGGGCACGAACTGGGTGTCGCCGCCCCACTCCTCTGGGATCACATCCAGCGCGGCCAGGCCGTTCTTGATGTTGTCCGGGTTGGCTTCCGGCTTGTCCATCTTGTTGATGGCGACCACGATCGGCACGCCAGCAGCTTTCGCGTGCTGGACCGCTTCCTGGGTCTGCGGCATCACGCCGTCGTCAGCCGCCACCACGAGGATGACGATGTCAGTGGCCTTGGCACCACGGGCACGCATGGCGGTGAACGCGGCGTGACCGGGGGTGTCGAGGAAGGTGACCATGCCGCGCGGGGTTTCCACGTGGTAGGCACCGATGTGCTGGGTGATGCCACCGGCTTCGCCCGACGCCACCTTGGCGCGACGGATGTAGTCGAGCAGCGAGGTCTTGCCGTGGTCGACGTGGCCCATGACGGTCACGACCGGTGCACGGGAGAACGACTCGCCTTCGTACTTCAGCGATTCGGCCAGTTGGTCTTCCAGGGCGTTCTCGTTGACGAGCTTGACCTTGTGGCCCATCTCCTCGACGACCAGCTGCGCGGTCTCGCGATCGAGCACCTGGTTGATGGTGACAGGACTGCCCATCTTGAACATGAACTTGACCACTTCGGCGCCCTTGACGGCCATCTGGGCCGCCAGCTCTGCCACGGTGATGGTCTCACCGATGCTGACTTCTCGCACGATCGGCCCCGTCGGGCTCTGGAACCCGTGCTGGTTGCGCTTCTTGAGCTTGGACTTGCCACGGCCACCGCGACGGTAGCTGTCGCTCTCTTCCTCGGTGCTGCGCGGAGCAATACGCGGCGACGGCACCTTTTCCTTCTCCTTGGCGGAGGGACGGTGCTGGGCTTGCTTGCGGTCGCGACGGTCGTCTTCGTCACGGGCGCGTTCCGGACGGCGAGGCTCTTCGCGACGGCGATCGTCGGCAGCGCCTGCTGCGGCGGGTGCCGCAGCAGCGGCGCCGGCAGCCGGAGCCGCCTGGGCTGCGGGAGCAGCAGCCACTGCGGCCGGAGCCTCGGGGCTGCGAGCAGCGTCCTTGGCACGGGCGTCCGCCTCACGGCGGGCCTCTTCCTCGGCGCGGCGCTTGGCCTCTTCCTCGGCCTTGGCGCGTGCGGCCTCTTCGGCGGCACGCTGCTCTTCCAGCTCGCGCTGCTTCTCGGCTTCGATCTCGTCAGGGCTGCGCTTGACGTAGGTCTTCTTCTTGCGCACTTCGACGCTGATGGTCTTGCTGCCCGCCACCTTCAGGGTGGTCGTGGTCTTGCGCTGCAGCGTGATCTTGCGGGGTTCTTCCAGGCGCTCGCCATGGCTGCTCTTCAGGTGCGCGAGCAGCGCCTGTTTTTCACTGTCGGTCACCACCTGGTCGGCGCTGCTGTGAGGCAGGCCTGCCTCACGCATCTGCTGCAGCAGGCGCTCCACCGGTGTATCGACCACCTTGGCCAGTTCTTTCACCGTGACTTGCGTCATGCACTTCTCTCCTCAGGCCGCACTGCTTACTCGAACCAATGGGCTCGGGCGGCCATGATCAGCTTGCCGGCACGCTCTTCGTCCATGCCGTCGATGTCGAGCAGGTCGTCGATCGACTGCTCGGCCAGGTCTTCGCGATTGATTACGCCACGCACCGCCAGTTCGACCGCCAGCTCCTTGTCCATGCCCTCGAGTTCCAGCAGGTCCTCGGCGGGCTGGGCATCGGCCAGCTTCTCTTCGGTCGCGATCGCCTTGGTCAGCAGGCGATCCTTGGCGCGGGCGCGCAGCTCGTTGACGATGTCCTCGTCGAACCCATCGATGCTCAGCATCTCTTCCATGGGCACGTAGGCGATCTCTTCGAGGCTGGTGAAACCTTCCTCCACCAGCACCTGAGCCAGCTCTTCATCCACGCCGAGTTCATCGACGAAGGACTGCATGATGTCGCCGGTCTCGGCCTGCTGCTTGGCCTGGATGTCCGCCTCGGTCATCACGTTCAGGGTCCAGCCGGTCAGCTGGCTGGCCAGGCGAACGTTCTGGCCGCCACGGCCGATGGCCTGGGCGAGGTTGTCCTCGGCAACGGCGATGTCCATGGCATGGGCATCTTCGTCGACGATGATCGCCGCCACTTCGGCCGGAGCCATGGCGTTGATGACGAACTGAGCGGGGTTGTCGTCCCACAGGACGATATCGACACGCTCACCGCCCAGTTCGCCGGAAACAGCCTGGACGCGGGAGCCACGCATGCCGATGCAGGCGCCCTGCGGGTCGATGCGCTTGTCCTTGGAGCGAACGGCGATCTTGGCGCGCGAACCCGGGTCACGGGAGGCGGCCATCACTTCGATCAGCTCTTCGGCGATTTCCGGCACTTCGATGCGGAACAGCTCGATCAGCATCTGCGGCGCGGTGCGCGAGAGGATCAGTTGCGGACCACGGTTCTCGGTGCGGATTTCCTTCAGCAGGGCCCGGACACGGGCGCCGACGCGGAAGGTCTCACGGGGGATGATGTCCTCACGGGCCAGCAGCGCCTCGGCGTTGTTGCCCAGGTCGACGATCACGTTGTCACGGGTGACCTTCTTGACCGTACCGGAAATGATGTCGCCCAGCTTCTCGCGATAGGCCTCGACCACCTGTGCACGCTCGGCTTCGCGCACCTTCTGCACGATGACCTGCTTGGCGGTCTGGGCAGCGATGCGGCCGAACTCGATGGATTCGATCTTCTCTTCGATGACGTCGCCGATCTTGGCGTTCTCGTCACGGGCCTGGGCCTGGTCGAGGGTCAGCTGGATGGCCGGATCCTCGAAGTTCTCGTCGTCCACCACCGCCCAGCGGCGGAAAGTGTCATAGCTACCGGTGTGCCGGTTGATGGACACACGCAGGTCAACCTCGTCCTCGAAGCGCTTCTTGGTAGCGGTGGCCAGTGCCAGCTCCAGCGCTTCGAAAATCACACCTGCCGGCACCCCTTTCTCGTTGGATACCGACTCTACAACCAGCAGTACTTCTTTGCTCATCGTACGCCTCGCCTTTCGCAATCCATTGGACCCGCGGGATCCGCGTCTCAGTCAAAACGGGGAATGATGTTGGCCTTGTCGATCAGGTCGATCGGCAACAGGTACTCGTGATCCTCGACGAGAACCACCACATCCTGTTCCTCCACCCCGCGGAGGAGACCCTGGAAGTTGCGCCGGCCCTCGTAGGGAGAACGCAACTTGATTTTCACGAGCTCTCCGGCATGGGCCGCGAACTGCTCGAGTCTGAACAAAGGACGATCCATGCCGGGCGAGGACACCTCAAGGGTGTATTCGCTGGAGATGGGATCTTCCACATCAAGAACGCCGCTGATCTGACGACTGACCTTTTCGCAGTCGTCGATGAGGATGCCGTTCTCATGATCGATGTAGACGCGCAGGAGCGAATGGCGCCCCTGGGACAGGAACTCGATACCCCAGCACTGATAGCCGAGCGCCTCGACCACCGGGGCCAGCAAGGCCTGCAACTGTTCTAGCTTGCTCGACACCTGTTTGCCCTCGCATGCCGTAGAAATAAAAAATGGGCGTAACGCCCATCATGAAAGCCATCCGGAACCGATGGCAAAGTGATCCAGCTAGCAAAAAGCCCCTTAAAAGGGGCTCTGCTTGAACTGGTTGCGGGGGCTGGATTTGAACCAACGACCTTCGGGTTATGAGCCCGACGAGCTACCAGACTGCTCCACCCCGCGTCAAAGCTGGGCCCGGAGTATACGACCAGACAGACGCCTGGTCAACCTGACACTCCTCCAGCAAGAAAGCCCGCTACTGCGGGCTTCCTTGTCTTGCATGGTACCGAGGAGGGGACTCGAACCCCTACAGCCTATGGCCACTACCACCTCAAGGTAGCGTGTCTACCAATTCCACCACCTCGGCAAAACTTGCCTTACTTCTGCTCTGGAGCTTGCGGAACGTCACCTGCAGATCCTGCGGGCTTCTGCTCTTCGAGCACCGGCACATCATCAGATGCCGGCTTTTGCTGCTGAACCTCAATGGCGGCCGGATCCGGCAGACCAACGTGACTCAGAGCCTCAGCCTTTTGCTTAGCAAAGAATGCTAAACCCAGACTGGTAATGAAAAAAACCGCGGCGAGTATACCAGTAAAGCGACTCAGAAAGGTAGCAGAACCTTGGCTTCCGAAGACAGTACCCGAAGCACCTGCACCAAACGAAGCGCCTGCATCCGCGCCTTTACCATGTTGCAGCAACACCAGAACCACAACGCCGATGGCGACGAGCAGGTGCACCACGATAACGACAGTCTCAAGCATCTCGTCAGCTTCCTGCGGCACGACAAATCGCACCGAACTCATCTGCATTCAGGGAGGCCCCACCCACAAGCCCCCCATCAATATCCGGCATCCCGAACAACTCAGCCGCACTGGCAGCCTTCACACTGCCGCCGTACAGAATCCTCACACCCGCCGCCACCTCGGCACTCTCGGCCGACAATTGCGAACGGATCGCAGCATGAACTTCTTGCGCTTGAGCAGGAGAAGCCGTCAACCCGGTACCGATGGCCCAGACAGGCTCATACGCGATCACCGCAGAAGAGAAGGCACCAACACCCAACTCCTCGATGACACTACCAATCTGCTCACCAACCACACGCAGGGTTTCGCCTGCCTCACGCTGCTCGCGGGTCTCGCCGACACAGAGAATCGGAACCAGACCGCACGCCTGAGCCGCAGCAAACTTGCGACTCACCACATCATTACGCTCACCAAGAATCAAACGACGCTCGGAGTGACCAACGAGGACCCACTTGCAACCTGCATCTTCCAGTTGAACCGCAGCAATCTCCCCGGTAAGGGCAGCCTGCATGGGCTCTATCGCGCAATCCTGGGCACCAATGGAAATGGAGCCACCATCGAGTACTTGAGCAACCTGAGCGATGTAAAGGGAAGGCGGGATGACCACCACATCGACATCAGCCGGCACAACCTGCCGATGAAGACCTTTGATCAGCTCTGCGACGCTGGCGCGGGTACCGTGCATTTTCCAGTTACCAGCTACCAAAGGGCGACGCATGCCGTACCTCGTCGATCAAAGTGGGCGCAGATGTTATCCGAGGTTTTTCCAACTAGCAAGCGAAATCAAGCACATACCTCGGAAACAACCTTCACGAGCTCCTCGGCGTAACTGCGGACCTGCTTTTCGTCGTCCCCTTCCACCATCACACGCACCAGCGGCTCGGTCCCGGACTTGCGCAACAGTACTCGCCCGCGCCCCGCCATGCGTTCGGTGACCCTGGCACAAGCGTCCTTAACGGCCGGGTGCTCGACAGGATCCAGGCCTTCCCCGCTGTAGCGGACATTGAGAAGAACCTGCGGGCACTTGCGCATGCCCTGGCGAGCCTCCGCCAGCGACTGGCCACGGCGCTGCAGGGCCAGCAGCACCTGCAGCGCCGCAATCAAGGCATCGCCGGTGGTGGTGAAGTAGCTGCAAAGGATGTGTCCGGAATTTTCCCCGCCCAGGGTCCAGCCACGCTCATGCATCTCGGCAATCACATAGCGATCGCCGACCTTGGCACGAGTAAAGGGAATCCCCATCTCGGCAAGCGCCAGCTCCAGACCAAGATTGGTCATGAGCGTACCCACGACGCCATCATTGCTGAGCTTGCCCCGCTCCTGGAGATCGCGGGCAATGATGTACAGCAGCTCATCCCCGTCCACGATGGCGCCTGTGTGGTCGACCATCAGCACGCGGTCGCCGTCGCCATCGAAGGCAATACCGATGTCCGCATGTTGGGCCACGACCTCGGCCTGCAAGGCCTGCATGTGGGTGGAGCCGCATTTGTCATTGATGTTCAGGCCGTTGGGCTGCGCCGCAAGCACCGAAACGTTGCCCCCCAACTCACGGAACACACTCGGCGCCACCTTGTAGGTCGCACCATGGGCACAGTCGACGACGATCTTCATGCCGCCCAGGTCCGTGCTCATCGGCACCGTGCTCTTGCAGAACTCGATGTAGCGCCCCGCCGCGTCGTTGATCCGGGAAACCTTGCCGAGGTTGGCCGACTCCACCACCTGCATCGGCTGGTCGAGCAGCTCCTCGATCATCAATTCGACTTCATCGGAGAGCTTCACACCCTGGCCGGAGAAGAACTTGATGCCGTTGTCGCTGTGGGGGTTGTGGGATGCGCTGATCACGATGCCCGCATCCGCCAGAAAGGTGCGCGTCAGGTAGGCAATCGCCGGCGTGGGCATGGGACCCAGCAGCATCACGTCGGCACCGGCGGCAGAGAGACCAGCCTCCAGGGCGGACTCGAACATGTAGCCGGAGATCCGCGTGTCCTTGCCGATGAGGATTCGGCACTTGCCCTGCTTGCGGAACGCCATGCCCGCCGCCCAGCCGAGCTTGAGCATGAAGTCCGGAGTGATAGGGAATTGCCCAACGTGCCCACGAATGCCGTCGGTGCCAAAGTACTTTCTGCTCATCTACTGCTCCGCGATTCCTACTCCGCCGCTTCGACTGCGGCGATCATTCTGATGACATCAACCGTCTCGGCCACATCGTGTACCCGCAGGATGCACGCGCCCTTTGAGACGGCCAGGGCTGCTAGCCCAAGACTGCCGTACAGGCGCTGGTCGACATCACGCCCCAGCACCTGACCGATCATGCTTTTCCGCGACACACCGACTAACAGGGGACGACCAAGCCCCCCCAGCTCAGCCAGATGACGAAACAGCACGAGATTGTGCTGGAGACTCTTGGCAAAGCCGAACCCGGGATCGAGCACGATTCGCTCTTCAGGAATACCGGCTTCGCTGCAGGCTCTCATGCGCTCCTGCAGGAAATCACCGACTTCCCGGACGACATCGTCGTAGGCAGGCGCATCCTGCATGTTGCCGGGCTCTCCACGCATGTGCATCAGGCACACGGGAAGACCACTGTCCGCGGCAGCATCCAGCGCTCCATCCCGGCGCAAGGCTCGCACATCGTTGATGAGGCCCGCGCCCAACCTGGCGCCTTCCCGCATCACGGCAGGGGTGGACGTATCCAGGGAGATGATGACATCCAGCTCGCGCGCAATCGCCTCGACCACTGGCGCGACTCGCTCCAGCTCCTCGGTAGGCGAGACCGGGCGAGCGCCAGGCCGAGTCGACTCCCCGCCGACATCGATGAGCGTCGCTCCGGACGCCACCATGGCGCTGGCGTGACGCAGCGCCGCGTCGCGCTGACTGAAGCGACCGCCATCGGAAAAGGAGTCGGGAGTTACGTTAAGGATGCCCATGACATGCGGGCGCCCCAAATCAAGAACCCGGTTGCCGCAAGGCAACCGGGTCGGGTACTGCATGGAACTCATCAAGAATCCTTAGTGTTCGCCAGCGGGCCCACCGATCGGATTCTCCGGGCGAGGCGACTCCTCACGCGGAGCGGACTTGCCGGAGGTACCCGAGCCACCTTGCCAATCCTTGGGCTCGCGCGGCTGGCGCCCAGCCATGATGTCGTCGATCTGGTCGGCGTCGATGGTTTCGAATTTCATCAACGCCTCGGCCATCATGTCGAGCTTGTCGCGGTGATCCACCAGGATCTGCTTGGCGGTGGCATAGCAGTGATCGATGATGCTGCGCACTTCCTGATCAATGAGCTGCGCGGTCTGCGCCGATACATTCGAGTGCTGACTACCAGCACTGCGCCCCAGGAAGACCTCACCCTCTTCTTCCGCATACATCAGCGGACCGAGCTTCTCGGACAAGCCCCACTTGGTCACCATGTTCCGCGCGATCTGGGTCGCACGCATGATGTCGTTGGACGCGCCCGTGGTCACGCCGTCGAAGCCCAGGGTCATTTCCTCGGCGATCCGGCCGCCGAACAGCGAGCAGACCTGGCTGATCAGCGCGCGCTTGGACAGGCTGTAGCGATCCTCTTCAGGGAGGAACATGGTGACGCCCAGCGCCCGGCCACGCGGAATGATCGAAACCTTGTAGACCGGATCATGCTCCGGAACGATGCGACCCACGATCGCGTGACCGGCCTCGTGGTAGGCGGTATTAAGCTTCTCCTTCTCCGACATGACCATGGTCTTGCGCTCGGCGCCCATCATGATCTTGTCCTTGGCCAGTTCGAACTCACGCATCTCGACGATGCGCTTGTTCACACGGGCAGCGAACAGCGAAGCCTCGTTGACCAGGTTCGCCAGGTCAGCCCCCGAGAAACCGGGCGTGCCACGGGCGATGACAGCAGGATCCACATCGTCGCCAACCGGCACCTTGCGCATGTGCACCTTGAGAATCTGCTCGCGCCCACGGATGTCCGGCAGACCTACAACCACCTGGCGATCGAAGCGGCCCGGGCGGAGCAGCGCCGGGTCGAGCACATCCGGACGGTTGGTGGCGGCGATCACGATGATGCCGTCGTTCATTTCGAAACCGTCCATCTCCACCAGCAACTGGTTGAGGGTCTGCTCGCGCTCGTCATGACCACCACCCAGGCCGGCGCCGCGATGGCGACCGACGGCGTCGATCTCGTCGATGAAGATGATGCAGGGGGCGTGTTTCTTGGCCTGGTCGAACATGTCGCGTACACGTGAGGCGCCCACGCCAACGAACATCTCGACGAAATCAGAACCGGAAATGGTGAAGAACGGAACCTTGGCTTCGCCCGCAATCGCCTTGGCGAGCAGGGTCTTGCCGGTACCGGGCGGGCCGACCATCAGCACGCCACGGGGAATGCGACCGCCCAGGCGCTGGAACTTGCCCGGGTCACGCAGGAACTCGACAAGCTCGCCGACTTCTTCCTTGGCTTCGTCGCAACCCGCGACGTCGGCCAGGGTGGTCTTCACCTGGTCCTCGGACAGCAGGC
>Ga0247725_1000935_pt1 | contig 17093 bp, 13 predicted proteins | sample OKSTACKMCFT3sol_FD_183021 | JGI IMG/M metagenome (GOLD analysis project Ga0247725, IMG submission 183021) | Subsurface sediment microbial communities from gas well in Oklahoma, United States - OK STACK MC-FT3-sol | ecosystem: Environmental > Terrestrial > Deep subsurface > Rock core/Sediment... | reverse complement strand
CCCCCAGCGGGGGAGGTGTCGGCGAAGCCGACGGAGGGGGAAGAAGCCGGCTCGGCAGGACTTCCCCCTCCGGCCTTCGGCCTCCTCCCCCTCTGGGGGGAGGATTTTCCAATCCGTCCGCTCAGGGTCGAAGCAAGACCTCAACACCTCCCCCTTGATGGGGGAGGGTAGGGTGGGGGTGATGCGGCGGTGGAAGCCGCGTCACGGCTAGCCTCGGCAAGTCACCCCCAACCCCGGCCCTTCCCACATCAAGGGGGAAGGTAGGTATTCGCTGGCCCCTACTTCCCGCTCGCCGCCGGCCCGTACAGCAGGCCGTTGAACAGGAACTTGAACGTGCCCCACGACTGGGCGCGCTGGGTGATTTCCGGGCCGAAGACGAAGATCTTGCCCTTGCCCAGGTCGATGTCGAGCATCGCCGTAGCGCCGTTCAGCTTCTCCTGGCCGACGGCCCAGCCGCTGCGCAGGGGCTTTTCGCCGTCGAACCACGCCACGCGCGAGACGCCCTTGACGTCGGGCTTCACGGTGAAGGCCGGGCTGCGGTCGAAGAACACGTCGACCTGATCGCCCGCGCCATAGGCCAGGGGCTGTTTGGGATCGACCTTGGCCCGCAGGACCGAGCCGGGGATATAGAGCTCGCGGTTCGAGAGGGCCTTCAGCTGGCCGTTCTCGGTCTTGGCGGTGGCCACCTCGACCGGCGCGCCCAGGGCCGTGGCCAGGCGCGTCGAGGCGCCGATCGCCACGACCGAGCCGCCGCCCTTCACGAACTCGGCGATCTTGGGCAGCGTCTTCTCGTCGGTGATCCGGCCCAGCCAGGCGCGGTACTCGGCCGGAATCTCCTCGGGCTTGGGCTGCGCGCCCGCGCGGGCGGCCCGGAAGGGCCCGCCTTGCGGCGCTGGCACCACGCCGTCGGGGAAGACCAGGACGTCGAAGTCCTTCTGGATGTTCCCCGCGTCCAGGCGCTGCGGATAGACCACCTGGAAGGGCGCCTCGAACCGCTCGAACATCCAGCGGTTCCAGCCCGAGGGCATCGAGCCGCCGTAGACGTCAACGAGGCCGATGCGGACGGGCTTCAGGGCGATGGTCGCGCCGGCGGGCTTGCCGGCGACCGCGTAGGCGTCGATCCCCAGCTCCTTGACGCCCTTCTCGATCACCGCCTTGGCGGCGGGCGAGGCGGGGACGAAGATCGCGCCGGGGCCAAAGGCAGTCTCGCCCGCCTTGGCGCCGTCCTTGACCCACTGGACCTTGGCGCCGGCCTTCAGGAGGCGGTTGGTCAGGGTGAAGCTGGCGTTGGTCTCGTGGCTGATCAGCCAGCCGGCGCTTCCCGCGCCCTTCACCGAACCCGGCGCGACCTTGATCAGGTCGGGCACGCGAGAGGTCGGGGCCTCGAAGGCGTCCAGGACGCGGTCGAACTTGATCCCCATCTGGTAGGCCAGGGTGTAGCCGGTGACGTCATACGGAGCCTTGGGCGGGCCGCCCGGATATTCCAGGTCGTGCGGGTGGTCCTGCGGCTCGAACATATCCAGCACGTGCGGGCGATAGGCCTGGGCGGTGCGCACGACGTACGAGCCGGCCGGATAGGTCTTGCCCGCGATCGTGAAGGCCTTGTCGGCCTTGTCGACGTCGACGCCGGTCTTGATCAGGGCGTTGAGGAAGGCCACGACCGTGGGCATGTCGGCCTGGTCGGCCGGGATCACGTAGGCGCGCGGATCGCGGGCCTCGGGCGTCTGGAGCACGGTCTTGTAGAGGCTGGGGTCGATCGCCGCGCCATAGGGGCCGGGCTTGCCCTTGCCGGCGGCGGCCAGGGCCTCGACGCGGGTCGGGGTGATGGTCCAGCTGTCGGTCGAGCCGCGCTTGATGCTGTTGTCGCCCATCTTCCAGATGTTGAAGAGCAGGCGCTCGCGGTTGCGGGCGGCGTAGTCGATGACCGCCAGGTTCATGGTCATCTGGTAGTCCAGCGAGTCCTGCAGGCGCCAGACGCGCGGGGCGATCGGCGCGGGCCGGTCGTTGTTGGGCAGTTGCAGGTCGGGAACCAGATTGACCGTGGTCGGGGTCGGGCCGCCGATGATCTCGGTCAGTAGGCCGACGGCGTTGTGGAAGTAGGAGACCGACCGCACCATGCCGTTGTGCCAGGTGGAATAGGGCGCGGCGCTGCGGGCGCCCGAGCCCGGCTTGTCCTCGGCGACCAGCCGGCTGTGCATGGCCATGCCGACTTCCTGCAGCTGGGTCATGACCAGCGGGTCGTAGTTGAAGTTGAACGGGTCGCGGAACGGCGGAACGAACACCACCATGCCGTTGGGACCGGTCTGGTGCTGGTTGAAGATGATCTGCGGATACCACTCGCGGAACAGCTGGCGGTTCACATTGGTGGTCTCGGCCATGGCCGACATGAAGCTGTCGCGGTTGTTATCGTGGCCGACGTACTTCTGATAGAGGCGCGGCAGGGAGCTGAACTCGCGCTTCTTCGGATCCTGGTTGCGCATGTACCAGTCGCTGACCAGCTCCATGCCGTCCGGGTTGTCGTGCGCGAACAGGATCACGCAGTCGTCCAGCATGCGCAGGGTCTCTGGATCCTTGGCGGTCAGCATGCGGTGGAGCACCTGAATCTGGCCTTGCGAGGTGATGGTCTCGGTGGCGTGCAGGCCCGCGTCGATCCAGACGACCGCCTTGCCTTCCGCCGCCAGCTTGGCGGCTTCTTCCTTCGAGACGCCTTCGGCCTTGGCCAGCTTGCGCGAGATCTCTTTCAGGCGATCCAGCTTGGCGAGGTTGGCCGGCGAGGAGACCACCGCCATCCACTGGGTGCGGCCTTCCTCGGTCTTGCCGATGTCGACCAGCTTCATCCGGTCGGACTGGGCCGCCAGGGTCTTCAGATACGCCTCGTAGGCGGTGTAGTCGGCCAGGAAGTAGTCGCTGCCGATCGGTTGGGCGAACGCCTTCTCCGGTGGGGTGATGTCCGCGGCGATCGCGCCGCCCAGAGCCCCGAAGGCCAGAATCACGCCGAGGGCCGCACCGGCCATCGCTCCGCCACGCGTCATCATATCACCCCTCACCCGCGCGCCTCGACAGCAGAGGCCGCTCCATCCCTTTGAAAGACGAAGCTGGATCGGATTTCCGCACCCGGAGCAACCGGCGGAGCAGCCCATTTTTTCATCGGGAGCATCGGCGCACGGAAAAGGGGCCGCCCTCGCGGACGGCCCCTTCCTCTCATCGGGCCCTACGGGCGGCCCGTACGCGAGATTCGGTGGAGATCAGATCGCCGAGCGGCGGGCCAGTTCGACCCGGCGGGCGGCCACTTCGCTGCGGGCGCGCTCCAGGGCGTCGATCTCGGTGGCGGTCAGCAGGTTGTCGATGACCCGGCCCAGGTGCTCGCGCATGGCGTTGCGGGCGGCGGCCGGATCGCGCGCCTTCAGGGCCAGCAGGATCTCCTGGTGGTCGTCGATGCGGGGGCGGACGCCGACCTGACGCGCGCGCTCCAGCATGGCCCGGCACAGCGGCGACTTGTAGCGCTGGTCCCACAGGGTCTCGACGACGTTCACCAGCGCGCTGTTGCGGCTGGCCCGGGCGATCGCGACGTGGAAGCGGCGGTCGGCGCCTTCGCCGCGCACGTCCTTGTCGTTCTCAACCACCATGTCGTCCATGATCGTCGTCAGCTCTGCCAGTTCCTCGTCGGTGATCGTGGCGGCCGCCAGCGCGGCGACCTCGCCCTCGATCAGGCGGCGGGCCTCGGTCAGCTCGAAGGCGCCGATGTCCAGTTCGGGCGCCGCGCCCTGGGCGCGCGGCGCGTCGGTGACATAGACGCCGGAGCCATGCCGGGCCTCGACCAGACCCTGGATTTCGAGGGCGATCATGGCTTCGCGCACGGTCGGGCGGCTGACCTTGTAGTCCTCCGCCAGATCCCGTTCGGATGGCAGGCGCTGACCGGGCTTGTGGACGCCCTCGCGGATCGCTTCGGCGATCGCGCCAGCCACCTGCTGGTAGAGCTTGCGGGCTTCCGTCGTCGAAGTGGTCATGTCTCTTCAATCCCGTCCATCACGCGCCGGCCATACGCGCCAGGGTGGTGCAGACTATTGCAAGGGAAGGGACCGCGCTACCCGACCTTCGTCGACGGCCTCTAGCATCTCGTCTGATAAGTCGCTAAAACTGGTCAGGCCAATTTCTCTTCCACGCTCAACGACTAGGTCCATGCTGAAGATCATCGACGCCAAGGTCATCGTCACCTGTCCCGGCCGCAACTTCGTCACCCTGAAGATCACCACCGAGGACGGGATCACGGGCGTCGGCGACGCCACGCTGAACGGCCGCGAGCTGTCGGTCGTCAGCTTCCTGCAGGATCACATGATCCCGTCGCTGATCGGCCGTGACGCTCACCAGATCGAGGACATCTGGCAGTTCTTTTATCGCGGCTCGTACTGGCGCGGCGGCCCGGTGGCCATGACCGCCCTGGCCGCCGTCGACATGGCGCTGTGGGACATCAAGGGCAAGGTCGCGGGCCTGCCGGTCTACCAACTGCTGGGCGGCGCCTGCCGCACCGGCGTCACCGTCTACGGGCACGCCAACGGCGAGACCATCGAGGACACCATCGCCGAGGCCGTCAAGTACAAGGCCCTGGGCTACAAGGCCATCCGCCTGCAGACGGGCGTGCCTGGCCTCGCCAGCACGTACGGCGTCTCGAAGGACAAGATGTTCTACGAGCCGGCCGACAACGACCTGCCGTCCGAGAACGTCTGGTCGACCGCAGCCTACCTCAAGCACGTGCCGAAGTTGTTCGAGAAGGCGCGTGAGGTCCTGGGATGGGACGTCCACCTGCTGCACGACGTCCACCACCGCCTGACCCCGATCGAGGCCGCGCGCCTGGGCAAGGACCTCGAGCCCTATCGCCTGTTCTGGATGGAGGATTCGGTCCCGGCCGAGAACCAGGGCGGCTTCCGCCTGATCCGCCAGCACACGACGACGCCGCTGGCCGTCGGCGAGATCTTCGCCCACGTCTGGGACGCCAAGCAGCTGATCGAAGAGCAGCTGATCGACTACCTGCGCGCCACCGTGCTGCACGCCGGCGGCATCACCAACCTGAAGAAGATCGCCGCCTTCGCCGACCTGCACCACGTCAAGACCGGCTGCCACGGCGCCACCGACCTGTCGCCGGTGACCATGGCCGCGGCCCTGCACTTCGACATGTCGATCCCCAACTTCGGCCTGCAGGAATATATGCGTCACACGCCGGAGACGGACGCGGTCTTCCCGCACGCCTACACCTTCAACGACGGCATGCTGCATCCGGGCGACAAGCCCGGCCTGGGCGTCGACATCGACGAAGAGCTGGCGTCCAAGTACGAGTACAAGCGCGCCTACCTGCCGGTGAACCGCCTGCAGGACGGCACGATGTTCAACTGGTAGGCGCGCGAAGCGCTCACCTAAGAATTCGGCCGCCGAAGGTTTCCTCCGGCGGCCGTTTTCGTTTCGGGTCCGTGCGTTGAGATCTAGGCCGGGCCCACGCGGAAAGCGCAAAGCTTGTTGCCGTCCAGGTCGCGGAAATAGGCCGCGTAGAAGGCTTGCGGGCCTTCCTCGCCGCGCACGCCCGGCTTGCCCTCGCACTTGCCGCCCAAGGCTAGGGCCTTGTCGTGCAGCGCGTCGACCTTGGCGCGCTCGTCCATGACCAGAGCGATCATCGTGCCGTTGCCGAAGGTCGCGGCCTGGCCGTCATAGGGCTTGCCGACGCCGAACATCGGCTTGCTCCAGTCCGCGCCCCAGGCGCAGCCGCCGGTCGGGAACTCCATCAGTCGCTTGACGCCGATCGTGTCGAACAGCGCGTCGTAAAAGGCCTTCGCCTTCTCCAGGTCGTTGCTGCCGACCAGGGTGTATCCGATCAAGAGAGCCTCCCGTCTCAATGGTTTCCAAGGGCTGCGCCCGGTGCAGCCTTTGTAGCGAGAAGCAAGGTTCCCGAGAATAGCGGATGGCGCTTAGGCTAAAGTGAAGCTTGCCGCGCGAAGCGTCAGTTTAGCTAGAGTAACGCCTGCAATTTCTTTGGTTCTAATAATTATCTTATATTTTTCTGCAGTATAAAAAAGAATGTCGGGTTTACGACATAAATTTCCCGTATAAGTTTCGTTATTTACTTTCGTGGATGGCTATCGGGTGCTAGCGTTATCCACATCATCGGTACGATTTCTTCGAGCGCCGGTGGCTGAGAGGCGAAGCTGAAGCTTTCGCTTTCTCTCGAATGGCTGGAGCGATTCATGCCCACGTACCTGTTCTACCCGCGCCGCGCGAACGGCGTGTCGCTGACCTTTGTCGCCGAGACGGCCAAGAGCGACGCCGAAGCGATGGAACTGGCCGCCGACATCGCGGCTGAACACGAGTGTGTCGGCGTCTTCGTCTGGGAGCCGGCGCCCGGTCCCGACGGCCGCGACCGCTTTGTCGGCGAGATCAGCGTCCGAGGCGGCGAGGGCCGCAGCGAAGCTTTTGGTGATCGGGGAGCTTCCGCCGAGGTTTAAGCGTTACCGGAAGACCGCAGGGAGGTCTTCCGTGGACAAGCTGTTCGCCAAGTTCGCCAACATAACCGCCAGGATCACCGGCAGCCCGCCCGCCTTCCTGGCCTGTGTGGCCTTGGTCTTGGTCTGGGCGATCAGCGGGCCGTTCTTCGGCTTTTCCGAAACCTGGCAGTTGGTGATCAACACCGGCACGACCATCGTCACCTTCCTGATGGTGTTCCTGATCCAGAACACCCAGAACCGCGACGGTGTGGCCCTGCAGACCAAGCTGGACGAGCTGATCCGCGCCACGACCGACGCCGAGAACGAGTTCATCGGCATCGAGAAGCTGACCGACAAAGAGCTCGAGGCCCTGCACGCCCGGTGCAAGGCCCGGGCCGATCGCTCGATGCGCGCCTTGCAACGGGCGGCGGCCGAAAAGGACGCCCGCATCGCGAAATCGAACGCGGGCGCGCGCAAGGCCCCAGCCAAGTCTCAGTCTTCCGCCAAGGCCCGGGCCGCCAGCCGCGCGAAGGCCTTGAAGGCCGGTCGATCCAGCCAATGACGCGCGTCGGCTACGACCTCGACAGGCTGGACGCGGGTTGCCTTAGACGGTAGCGGTACCAAAGGGCGAGCGCGTCGGCATGAACGCGCGCCTGATTAGGGAAACGCGTCTTGCCGAAGCTGTCCTTTCCGAAACTTCGGGCCCTGCGCTGGTGGATCATCGGCCTCGTCATGCTGGGCGCGATCATCAACTACCTGACGCGTTCGACCATGGGCGTGGCGGCCCCGACGGTGCTGAAGGACCTCGGCATCACGGTGACGGAGTACTCTTGGATCACCGGCGCCTTCCAGCTGGGGATCATGCTGCAGCCGGTGTGCGGCTATGTGCTCGACACCCTCGGCCTTCGGACCGGTTTCGCGGTGTTCGCGGCGGCCTGGTCGCTGGCGGCCATGGCGCATGGCCTGGCGTCCAACTGGCAAGGCTTCGCCGTCCTGCGGGGCCTGCTGGGCTTCGCGGAGGGCTCGGCTCAGCCGGCCGGCATGAAGACGGTCGCCACCTGGTTCCCGGCCAAGGAGCGCGGCTTCGCCGGCGGCGTGTTCAACATCGGCGCCTCGGTCGGCTCGATGCTGGCCCCGCCGCTGGTGGTCTGGGCCGTGCTGACCTGGAACTGGCGCGCGGCCTTCGTCATGACTGGCGCGCTGGGCCTCGTCTGGCTGGCGCTGTGGCTGTTCTTCTACCGCTCGCCCGACCAGCACCCGTCGATGACACAGGCCGAGCGCGAGCGGATCGCCGCCGGTCAGGAGACGCACCTGGCCGAGGCGGGCGCCAAGCCTTCGGTGATCTCCATCCTCAAGCAGCGCAAGTTCTGGGGCATCGCCCTGCCGCGCTTCCTGGCCGACCCCACCTGGGGGACCTTGTCGTTCTGGGTGCCGCTATATCTGTCTCAGACGCGCGGCTTCGACCTCAAGCAGATCGCCATGTTCGCCTGGCTGCCGTTTGTGGCCGCCGACCTGGGCTGCCTGTTCGGCCCGACCGTCGCCGGCTTCCTGCAGGCGCGCGGCGTCTCTCTGATCAACGCTCGCCGCTGGGCCGTCACCCTGGGCGCGGCGATGATGACCGGCATGATCTTCGTCGGGCGGGTCGAAAGCCCCTACGCCGCCATCGCGCTGCTGTGTCTGGGCGGCTTCGCGCACCAGACGCTGTCGGTGACCGTGATCACCATGGCCTCGGACCTCTTCCGTCGTGACGAGGTCGCCACCGTCGCGGGCCTGGCCGGCATGATGGGCAATCTGGGCGTCCTGCTGTTCTCGCTGCTGATCGGCGGCCTGGTGGCCACGATCGGCTATGACCCGTTCTTCGTCGCCCTGGGCGTGCTCGACATCTTGGGCGCCATCATCCTATGGACCTTTATCCGCGACCGCATCGAGCCCAAGGCCGAGCCGGTCAGCCAGATTCCCAATCCGTGAGTTTGTCCGTGATCCGCAATCCCATCCTGCGCGGCTTCAACCCCGATCCCTCGATCGTGCGGGTGGGGGACGACTACTACATCGCCGTCTCGACCTTCGAGTGGTTCCCGGGCGTCCAGATCCACCACTCGCGCGATCTTAAGAACTGGCGGCTGCTGAGCCGGCCGCTGCAGCGCGCCAGCCAGGTGAACATGCTGGGCGATCCGGACGGTTGCGGTGTTTGGGCCCCCTGCCTGTCCTACGCCGACGGCCGCTTCTGGCTGATCTATACCGACGTCAAGCGCTATGGCCGCACGACGGTTGGCGGCGCCTCCGGCGCATCCTTGCGCGACTTCCACAACTACCTGGTCACCTGCGACACGATCGACGGCGAGTGGTCCGAGCCGGTCTATCTGAACAGCTCCGGCTTCGACCCGTCGCTGTTCCACGACGACGACGGCCGCAAGTGGTTGTTGAACCAGCTGTGGGACCACCGACCGGGCAGGAACCGCTTCGCCGGCATCGTCATGCAGGAGTTCTCGGCCGCCGAAGGCCGCCTGGTCGGCGAGCGCAAGGTGATCTTCCAGGGCACGCCGATCGGCCTGACCGAGGCGCCCCACCTCTACAAGCGCGATGGCTGGTACTACCTGATCACGGCCGAGGGCGGCACGGGCTGGGGCCACGCGGTGACCATGGCCCGCTCGCGGACCATCGACGGTCCCTATGAGCTGCATCCCGACACCTACCTGCTGACCTCGCGCGATCGCCCCCACGCGCCGCTGCAGCGCGCCGGTCACGCCGACCTCGTCGAGACCGCCGACGGCGAAACCTACGCGGTCTATCTGGTCGGGCGTCCGATCCCGAACCGGGGGCGTTGCACCCTGGGCCGCGAGACGGCGATCCAGAAGGTCGTCTGGGGCGAGGACGGCTGGCCGCGCACCCTGGACGGCTCCGGCGACCCGACCCTGGAGACGCCGGCGCCGAACCTGCCCGAGCAGCCTTGGCCCGCCGCGCCGGTCCGCGAGGACTTCGACGCGCCGACCCTGCCGATCGACTTCCAGTGGCTGCGCACCCCCTATCCGAACGAGATCTTCAGCCTGACCGCCAGGCCCGGCTTCCTGCGCCTCTACGGCCGCGAAACGGTCGGCAGCCTGTTCCGCCAGGCCCTGGTCGCCCGTCGCCAGCAGGCGCACTGCTACTCGGCCGCCACCGCGCTGGACTTCGAGCCCGCCCACTTCCAGCAGGCGGCGGGGCTGATCTGCTACTACAACGCCTCGAAGCTGCACTACCTGCACGTCACGCATGACGAGACCTTGGGCAAGCATCTGCGGGTCATGACCTTCACGCCCGACAGCCCGCAGACCGACAGCTTCACCGCGCCGATCAAACTCGGGCCTGGCCGGGTCGAGCTGCGCGTCGAGATCGACTTCGAGCGCCTGCGCTTCGCCTTCCGCCAGGGCGGCGGCGGGTGGACCTGGCTGCCCGAGGTGTTCGACGCCTCGATCCTGTCGGACGAAGCGACCGCGCCCGGCGCCCCGGCCTTCACCGGCGCCTTCGTCGGCATGGCGTGCCAGGACATGTCGGGCCAGGGCGCGCCGGCCGACTTCGACTGGTTCGACTACGAGGAACGGGAATACCGGGCGGGTCGCGCCACCCTCTAGACCGTGAAGGCGGGCCCAGGCCGCTTCAGCCAAGAAAAAAGCCGACCGACACGTCCAGAAGACGAGTCGGCCGGCCGAAACAAAAAGGTGTCGGCGCGGTGGGGTGCGCCGAGTGCAAGATCAATTAACGAATCTTGGCGGAATGGCAACGCTCCTTGTGGTTGCGTCGCTGCGACAATCAGGCGCGGAGCCCTTATTTTGCCTGGGTTTTGGGCATTTCTTGGGGTTGAGCGCCCCTCGACCCCGTCCCCAATACGCGGAAGGCCACGAAAACCAGACCGCCGGTGAGGGTGAGGCAGGCCGCCAGGAACAGCATGGGGGCCAGATTGCTCCCGGTTGAGTCGCGGATGATCGGCACGACATTCTGGGCGATGAAGCCGCCGAGGTTGCCCACGGCGTTGATCGCGGCGATGCCGGCGGCCGCCCGCGGACCGCGCAGGAAGCTCGGCGGCAGGCTCCAGAAGCCAGGCTGGCCGGCGAAGATGGCGGGGGCGGCGACGCAGAGCAGGGCGAACTTGGCCCAGGTCCCCGGAACCACGACGCTGGCCACCAGGGCGACCGCGGCCAGCAGGGGCGGGCCCGCGACGTGCCAGACGGTGAAGCCGTGCTTGGCGGCGTGCCGCGGGACCCACCAGAGAGCGGCGGCCACCAGGATCCAGGGGATGATGTTGATCAGGCCGTTGACGGTGTTGGAGACCCCGAACGCCTTCACGATCGTGGGCAGCCAGTAGCTGAGGCCATAGGCTCCCAAAGGCATGCCGATATAGAGGCCCGCCAGCAGCAGGACACGCGGGTCCAGCATCGCCTTCCAGGCGCCGGCGTGGCTGGTGTCCTGGCCGACATCCTCGTCGGCGAGCGTTTTGGCCAGCCAGGCCTTCTGCTCCGGCGCCAGCCACGGCGCTTTTTCCGGGCCGTTGGGCAGCTTCCAAAGCACGTAGGGCGTCATCAGGATCGCGGGGGCCCCGGTGGCCAGGAACACCCATTGCCAGCCCGCCAGCCCCATCAGGCCGTGCAGATCGAGCAGGGCGCCGCCGATCATCGCTCCGACCGCGTTGGCCAGGGCCGAGGCGATCATGAACAGCCCCACCATGCGGGCGCGATGGGCGTGCGGGAACCACAGGGTCAGGACGTACAGCACGCCCGGGAAGAAGCCGGCCTCGGTCACCCCCAGCAGGAAGCGCAGGATGTAGAACATCGTCGCGTTCTGGGTGAAGCCCAGCGCCAGGGTGACCAGGCCCCAGGTGAACATGATCCGCGCGAACCAGACTCGCGCGCCCACCTTCGCCAGGATCAGGTTCGAGGGCGCCTCGAACAGGAAGTAGCCGATGAAGAACAGGCTGGCGCCCAGGCCATAGGCGGCCTCGCTGAGGCCGAGCGCTTGGACCATCTCCAGCTTGGCGTACGAGACGTTCTGCCGGTCGATGTACGCGATCAGGTACATGATGCAGAACAGCGGCATCAGCCGCGCGGTCACCCGGCGGACGGTGGAGACTTCCAGGCTCATGCGATGGCCGCCGTCAGCTGCAAGCGCGTCGTCATGCCATCCTCATCGTTCATGGGGCCAATACCGCCTGTCCGGTTAGCGACGTTGGGGTAAGCGCGCCACCCCGACCAAGGTCGATGGTCGGTCGTGACCGATCCAGGCTTGCGGCAAGGTCGCCGTCGGGTTGCGATCCAGTCCCGGTCCCATCGCATCCTCCCACCCGGCCCTAGGCCTTGCGGGAGTTGAAGCATGGTCCGACCCCGCGGGGTAGTGGTCAGATAACCGTGAAAAGAAAAGGGCGGCCGCGTCGTGCGCGGCCGCCCCCTCTTTGCCTTGTCGCCTATGACCTAGAAGGTCTTGCGGACCGTCACGCCATAGGTGCGCGGGGCGTTCGGATAGCCGCTGTAGCTGCCGTCCTGGGCCACGGTCGGGAAGGTCGAGATCAGGCTGTTGTCCTTGGTCAGGTTACGCGCCCAGACCATGACCTCGATCTGCTTGGCCGTGTTGGTGACGCCCATGCTGGCGTTGACCACCTTCTGGCCCCAGGTCGACAGGTTCGGCGGGGTCGTCTCGGTCAGCTGGGTCTTGCTGACATAGTCGTACTCCACCCGGGCGTAGCCCTGATAGTCGCCGCCCAGGTCGTGATTGACCGTGGCCGAGGTCGAGAACGACCACTTCGGAATGCCCGTCGGGCGGTCGCCGGTCAGGTTGCGGAAGTTCGGACGACGGCCCGTCGCCGGATCAACCGGGCACCGGACGGTGTCGTAGTTCACGCAGGCCGCGCCGGTGAAGCTGTCGTACTTCGGATCGAGATAGGTCGCCGCGGCCGCCAGGTTCAGCCAGCTGACCGGACGCCAGGCGCTGTCGATCTCGAAGCCCTTCACCGACTCCTCGCCGGCGTTGACCAGGCTGTAGCCGAGGCCGGTGAAGGCGTTCGACTGGAAGCCCTTGATCGACTGCTTGAACACCGCGACGTTGGCGTAGCCGCCCGGGAAGTTGGCCTTCACGCCCAGTTCGTAGACGTCGACGTTTTCCGGGTTGGCGGTGCGGCCAACGCCATTGGCGTTCGGCGGACGGCTGTCGGACGACAGGTTGTAGGCGCCGGCCTTCCAGCCCGTGGAGTAGCTGACATAGGCGTTGATGGCGCCGAAGTCGTAGGCCGCGCGCACGGCGTAGGTGACCTTGTCGGCCTTCAGCTCGCCGGACTCGCTGGCGTTCGGGAAGTTGACCGGGCCGTGGTTGGTCGTGTTGCCGTAGAAGAACTGCAGGGCGCCCAGGGCGCTATACAGGTTGCCCGGCAAGCCAAGCGCCGGGAACTGCGGCACCGCGCCGAGGTTCAGCGCCGAGAACGGGTCGTTCATGACGACGTTCGAGCTGCCCTTCTTGTCGTCGTTCAGATAGGCGAGACCGCCTGTCAGGGTCAGCTTGTCGGTGACGCGGTAGTCGACCTGGCCGAACAGCGAGTACGACGTCTGCTTCATGTTGTAGTAGTCGTCGATGCCCTGGCCCGGCTGGAAGTAGGTCAGCCCGGGGCGCACCAGGGTCGGCGTCGCCAGGCTCTGCAGGAACTCCAGCGCATAGAGGTTCGAGCGGCCGGTCAGGGCCGGGCGCAGCGTCGCGGGCAGGGCGCCCAGCAGCGTGGCCGGCACCGGGCCCGACAGGGCGTCCGCGAAGGCCCGCATGTCCGCGCCGTAGGTGATCGTCCGGCCGGTGTCCAGCTTCTCATTCTGATAGAAGCCGCCGATCAGCCAGTTGATCGGACCATCGCCGCTGGAGGCCAGGCGCACTTCCTGGGTGAAGGTCTTGATGGTGTTGGCGGTGCGGTTGTTGGAAATGTCCGCGCCGGTGAAGTCGATGTCCTGGAAGGACGCGTTCTTCTGGTTCCGGTAGGCGGTGATGGCCGTCAGCTTGGCGAAGGTCAGGTCGTGATCGATCTGGGCCGAGACGCCCTTGCCCGACAGGTTGTTATTCGGGTCGGTGTTGAAGATCACATTGCGGTCGAAGACCTTGGTCGTGTCGCTGATCGGCTTCTTCAGCACGGCGCCGATCGCCAGGGTGGCGGGGCCGTTCAGGATCGAGCTGACCGCGCAGCAGGTTTCCTTGATTTTGTTGTAGTCGGCGATGACGCGGACCGAGGTCTTGTCGGTCGGCTCCCACAGCACGTCGCCGCGGACCGACCAGCGGTTACGGTCGTTGACGTCGCTGCCGGTGGTCAGGTTGGTGAAGAAGCCGTCGCGCTTGTTGTAGCTGCCCGAAATCCGGACGGCCAAGGTGTCGCTGAGCGGGCCTGTGAAGGTGCCCTTGATCTGGCGGGTGTTGTAGTTGCCGATCGTGGCTTCCAGCTTGCCGCCGGCGTCGAACTGCGGGCGCTTGGTGACGATGCTGATCGCGCCGGCCGACACGTTCTTGCCGAACAGGGTCGACTGCGGACCGCGCAGCACTTCGATGCGCTCGACCTCGGGCAGGTCGTCGAGGGCGGCGGCCGAGCGGCTGCGGTAGACGCCGTCGATGAAGACGCCGACCGAGCTTTCGATGCCGTCGTTGCCGTTGCCGTTGCCAAAGCCGCGAATGACGAAGTTCGTCTGACCGGTGGCGTTGAATTGCGACACTTTCAGCGACGGAACGACCGATTGCAGGTCGATCAGGTCGCGGACCTGGGCCCGTTCGATCGTCTGCTGGCCGGTGACGGCGACCGAGATCGGCACGTCTTGAAGGGTCTGCTCCCGCTTGGTGGCGGTGACGACGATCTCGTCGACGGCGGTGGCTTCAGCGGGTTTGGTTTGTTGGGCGAAGGCGGGGGCGGCGATGGCGAGCGCCAGGGCCGAGACCCCCAGCATCTGGACGTTTCTCATATGTAACTCCCTGATGTGTTTTATTTTTATGCGCGCCTCTTCCCGCTCCGGTTCGAGCTTGACCGGAGTTCCTGGAGGAAAGGGCGGCTTTCTTGACGTTGGGTAAGGGCGGCCTCGGCCGGCCGTTCGGGCCGCGCATGGCGGTCGGAAGAGCCGGAACGTGGATGCGGACGTTGTCCGTCATTTTTTGCCCCAAGCCTGCACGGTCTTGCATCCCGTGCTGAGCCAAGGAGAAATCTAACATGCTCTCGATATTCTAGTGCAAGTTAGAAATTATCCGATTGATTGCGTTGCCGTTAGGGGAGAGCTTGGCAGACCGGTGATCGCTGGACGCAGAATCAAGCGCGCCGGGCGGAGGAGCGACCATTGTCGAGGGCGGGGGAACCCCTGACGCCGGCGGAAGACATCAGGCCTCTGGCGCAGAGCCAGAAGTCCCTGAGGAAGCGCGAGGCGATCCTGCGCGCCGCCATCGAGATCATCAACGCCAAGGGCTTCGCGGCCGCGACGATGACCGACATCGCCGCCGCGCTCGATCTGCGCGACGCGGCGCTCTACTACTACTTCCCGAACAAGCAGGCCCTGGCCTTCGCGGGCCATCATCAGTCCCTGGACCGGTTCGAGGCCATCCTGCTGGCGGTCGACGCCGCGGGCGGGAGCGGCCTCTGCAAGCTTCGGCGAATCTTCCGCGCGGTGCTGGACGATGCGGTCGACAATGGTCCGCAGCTCTATTTCGGCGACAACTCGTATCTGGACGACGTCCAGCGCGAGGCGATCGAGACGCGCACCGCCGAGCTCCGCAAGACGCTGGAGCGCTTTCTGGAGGAGGGCGTGGCCGACGGCACCATCGCGCCCTGCGAGCCGCCGCTGGTGGTGCAGCTGCTGGTCGGCATGCTGATCTGGTTGGTCAAGTGGACGCCGCAGACCCCCGGTCTCACCAACGAGCGACTGTTGCAGGCGATCGAGGCGATGGCGTTGCGGGGGCTGGCGCGGGCCTAGCTCAGGCCCAGCTCCGCCCGCGCCTTGCGCGTCAGCTTCGCCGCGATCAGGCCGTGGGCGGTCGTCACCCAGTCGGCGACCTCTTCCGCGTCGAGCGCGTCGAGGTCGGCGAAATGCACCCATTTGGCGCGCGCCAGATAGGGCGCGGGCGCGGCTTGGCCAGACTCGGTCAGGACTTCGAACGCCACGTCCGACGCCTTGAACGAGACGCCGCCGCCCAAGGTCACGCCCGAGCCGCGCACGGCGAACATCTTGCCGCCGACCTTGAAGACGTGGTCGTCGCCCCACTGGATCGACAGGGTCGCGCCTGGCAGGGCCGGGCACGCCCGGTCGAAGGCGTCAGGGCTCATCAGGCCTCGACGCCTGCATCGACACCCAGGCCGATCGGGCAGACGACGCCCGTGCCGCCGATGCCGCAGTAGCCGTTCGGGTTCTTGGCTAGGTACTGCTGGTGGTAGTCCTCGGCGAAGTAGAACGGCCCGGCGGCGGCGATCTCGGTGGTGATCGGACCCAGGCCCTTGGCCGACAGCGCCTGCTGGTAGGCTTCCTTCGACTCCACGGCCGCGGCGGCCTGAGCGTCGTTGGTCACATAGATGGCCGAACGGTATTGGGTGCCGATGTCGCCGCCCTGGCGCATGCCCTGGGTCGGGTCGTGGTTCTCCCAGAAGGTCTTCAGCAGCGCCTCGTAGGTGACGACCTTGGGGTCGAACACCACCAGCACGACCTCGGTGTGGCCGGTGCGGCCGGTGCAGGTCTCTTCATAGGTGGGGTTCGGGGTGATCCCACCCGCATAGCCGGCCGCGGTCACGTAGACGCCCGGGATCTTCCAGAACACGCGCTCGACGCCCCAGAAGCAGCCCATGGCGAAGATCGCGGTCTCCAGGCCGTCCGGATAGGGGCCCTTCAGCGGGTGGCCGTTGACGAAGTGCGTCTGCGCCGTCGGGATCGGCTCGGGACGACCCGGCAGGGCCGTGTCGGCGGTGGGCATCTCGAGGGTTTTCTTCAGCGACAGCATGACGGGCCTCTCGCAGGCTGGAATGTCTTGGGCTCCGATATAGGCGTTCGCGCCGCCGGTTTCACCCCGCGATGAAGAGGCGCGCTTTGTTGGCTTGCCCTGGGACGGTCCCTGAGTATATTGCGCGCCTTCCCGCGCCGGGGGTCTCAACCACCCTCGACTCGAATGCGCTGGTGAGGTGGCCGAGTGGTTGAAGGCGCACGCCTGGAACGCGTGTATAGGGGAAACTCTATCGAGGGTTCGAATCCCTCTCTCACCGCCACCTTTCTCTCTTCGGTCCGTATCTTGAGAGCCCCGTGGCCGAGGCCGCGAGGCCAGCCTTGGACGGTCAGCACCCGGCCGACGGCTTGTCTTCCGACAGGCAGTGACGGATCGCGGTCCCAATCAACGCCAGCGCGCCGTCGTGGACGCACCGTTCCGCATCCGGACCGATGCAGTGGCTCGCGAAGGCGGCGTCGTGGTTCGCGCTTCCGTCTCGCGAAAGCGCGATGAAGGCGTGCAGGCAGGGGACCAAGGTCGAGACCAGTCCGAGATCGGTGGTGATGGTCAGCGGCGGAAGGTCGTCCCGACTTGGTCGTCCCAGGCGATCGAAGACGTCTCGGCACGCCGTGGCCAGCGCCGGATCGGGGTAGAATTCGACATAGGGGCGCTCGGGCGGCAGCACCTCGCATT
>Ga0247725_1000933_pt1 | contig 17113 bp, 12 predicted proteins | sample OKSTACKMCFT3sol_FD_183021 | JGI IMG/M metagenome (GOLD analysis project Ga0247725, IMG submission 183021) | Subsurface sediment microbial communities from gas well in Oklahoma, United States - OK STACK MC-FT3-sol | ecosystem: Environmental > Terrestrial > Deep subsurface > Rock core/Sediment... | reverse complement strand
ACATCAACCGCGTCAACGCCCAGCAGGCGCGTCGCTTCCTCGACCGCGTGGTGGGCTACATGGTCTCGCCGCTGCTGTGGCAGAAGATCGCCCGTGGCCTGTCCGCCGGTCGCGTGCAGTCGGTGGCCGTGAAGCTGGTGGTGGAGCGCGAGCGCGAGATCCGCGCCTTCGTCCCCGAGGAATACTGGGAGGTCCATGCCGACCTGGGCACCGCCAAGGGCGCCAATGTGCGCTTCGAGGTGGCCAAGGAGAACGGCGCGGCCTTCAAGCCGCTGAACGAAGCTCAGGCCATGGCCGCGCTGGAGAAGCTCAAGGCCTCCAGCTACAGCGTGCAGAAGCGCGAGGACAAGCCCACTTCCAGCCGTCCCTCCGCGCCGTTCATCACCTCCACCCTGCAGCAGGCCGCGAGCAACCGCCTGGGCTTCGGGGTGAAGAAGACCATGATGATGGCTCAGCGTCTCTACGAGGCGGGCTACATCACCTACATGCGTACCGACTCGACCAACCTCTCTGCCGACGCCATCACCATGGTGCGTGGCTTCATCGAGGGCGAGTTCGGTGAAAAGTACCTGCCGGCCAAGCCGAACTTCTATTCGAGCAAGGAAGGCGCCCAGGAGGCGCACGAAGCCATCCGCCCGTCCGACGTCAACCTCAAGCCGACCCAGCTGTCCGGCATGGAGCGGGATGCCGAGCGCCTGTACGACCTGATCTGGCGCCAGTTCGTGGCCTGCCAGATGCCGCCCGCCGAGTACCTGTCCACCAGCGTCAGCGTGGCAGCGGGCAACTTCGAGCTGCGTGCCAAGGGCCGCATCCTCAAGTTCGACGGCTATACCCGTGTGCTGCCGCAGCAGAGCAAGCCGGGCGAGGACGACGTACTGCCCGACATGAAGGAAGGCGAGGCACTCAAGCTGATCAAGCTCGACCCCAGCCAGCACTTCACCAAGCCGCCGGCACGCTTCTCCGAGGCCAGCCTGGTCAAAGAGCTGGAAAAGCGTGGCATTGGCCGTCCGTCCACCTACGCGGCGATCATCTCCACCATCCAGGAGCGTGGCTACGTGACGGTGCATAACCGTCGCTTCTACTCCGAGAAAATGGGCGACATCGTCACCGAGCGCCTCAACGAAAGCTTCGCCAACCTGATGGACTACGGCTTCACCGCCGGTATGGAAGAGAACCTGGATGACGTCGCCCAGGGCGAGCGCGACTGGAAGAACCTGCTGGACGAGTTCTACGGTGATTTCCGCAAGAAGCTGGAGCTGGCCGAAGGCAGCGACAGTGGCATGCGTGCCAACCAGCCGACTCTGACCGACATTCAGTGCCGTGAGTGCGGCCGCCCGATGATGATCCGTACGGCCTCCACGGGCGTCTTCCTGGGATGCTCGGGCTATGCGCTGCCGCCGAAGGAGCGCTGCAAGGCCACCATCAATCTCGTGCCGGGCGACGAGATCGCCGCGGATGACGAGGGTGAGTCCGAATCCCGTGTGCTGCGTGGCAAGCACCGCTGCCCGATCTGCTCCACGGCGATGGATGCCTACTTGCTGGACGAAAGCCGCAAGCTGCACATCTGCGGTAACAACCCGGATTGTGCGGGCTACGAGATCGAGCAGGGCCAGTACCGCATCAAGGGCTACGAAGGCCCGAGCCTTGAGTGCGACAAGTGCGGCAGCGAGATGCAGCTGAAGACCGGCCGTTTCGGCAAGTTCTTCGGGTGTACCAATTCCAGCTGCAAGAACACCCGCAAGCTGCTCAAGAACGGCGAGGCCGCGCCGCCGAAGATCGACCCGATCAAGATGCCGGAGCTCAAGTGCGAGAAGGTGGACGACACCTATGTGCTGCGTGATGGTGCCTCGGGTCTCTTCCTGGCTGCCAGCCAGTTCCCGAAGAATCGCGAGACCCGTGCGCCGCTGGTGCTGGAGCTGATTCCGCACAAGGATGAGCTGGATCCCAAGTATCACTTCCTGCTCAGTGCACCGGTAAAAGATCCGGATGGCCGCCCGGCTGTCATCCGTTTCAGCCGCAAGACCAAGGAGCAGTACGTGCAGTCGGAGGTGGATGGCAAGCCGACCGGCTGGCGTGCATTCTTCGACGGCGGCAAGTGGAAGGTCGAAGACAAGCGTTGAGTCCCGCTGCGCGCATGGCTCCCATGCGCGCATACTGGCAAGGCCGGACCACAGGTCCGGCCTTCTTCGTTTCGGCCCTGTGCCGATTGAATATCCGGAGTCCGTGCCATGGTCCATGAGCCCTACACCCGCACCAACCAGAAACTCTTTTTCGCCGGGCTTTGCCTTGAGAACTGGCGTAAGGCGGAAGACGGGCGTGCGATGAATGCGCAAGCCCAGGTCCAGGCGGAGCGGGAGGCTGCGCTTTTCCACCTTCACGGTGCCTTGCTGGGGCTATGCCACGAGATCACCCATTACTACCGCATGCCTAACCCGGGGGCTCCGGATGTGGCGGCAATCCTGAGTTCAGAGGTGCTGTCTGCCTCGCCGAGCCCGGAGCTGGCCGAGTTGGTGGAGCTGTTCCAGCAGCCCGAGAGCTGGCTGGGCTCTCTCGAGCGGGCCTATCAGGCGCTCTTCTTACCGCCTCAGGCACCCGCCAAGGCCAAGGTGGACCCGACGCTTCCCTTGATCGAGGCGGTTGTACTGGATGAGGAGGAAGCCCCCCTGTCCCGTGAGGAGTTGGAGTCCTGGCGTCAGCAGCTGAAGGCGCTGGTGCTTCGTTATCGGGAAAGTCTCTCGGAGTGCTGAGTGACGGAAGGGGTAGGGCGCCAAGCCGAGCGGCTGTTACAATGCGCGGTCTTTAGTGGAGAGATGAAGCGATGACAACGTCCTTCCTGGAAATAGTCGAATTGCCCGACGGGCGCATTATTCTGCGCCGTGCAGAGGACGAGGAAGCGCTGGTGACGCTGGACTTCTCCGCTGATGCCAAGGCATTCCTCCAGGGGCATCACCTGGAAGTGGCCAAGGCCATGCTCAACGTGGGTGTGCAGATGGCCGGCCGACTCGCCGAAGGCGAGATGGACCATGATGACCAGCCCCGCGTCTTGCACTGATCAACGAATAGTCTCCTCGCCGATCATTGCCATTTGATTAAGCAGGGCCCTGACTATCCGAGATGGATGTTCAGGCTCTGTGCATTGCCTTCCCGTGCGGCCCTGATGAGGGCGTCCTTGTCCCGAGCGCTGAGTGAAAGCCAGCTCACGACAGTGTGGCTGCGCCCCAGTCGGAGGGCTTCGCATGCCAATTCCAGAGCGTCCTTGCCGCCTCGGGGTTCGAGCAGGAGGATGCGCTCACGGTTGAGTCCCGCATCCCGCAGCCAGGCCTGATTAAGGGTGGCGGGTGCTCCGATGAGGGTGAGCCAGCGGGCGTCCTGTTCTTCGCTCAGCTCCCTCAGCATCGGGGCCAGCAGGTGGCGGCAATGGAGTGGGCTGCCCCGTAATGAGAGTTCGCTGAAGGCCTCGCTTTCCGCTTCCAGGGGAGCCTCGGGCTCCAGCAGGTCGTGAAGGGGTGTTGCGACGATGGCGTCGTGGAAGAGGGGCAGTTGGATGCGGCCGATCGGTTGCGAGAACTGCATGACGCCTCCTGTTAGCGGCGAATGACGCCGACGCTCAAGCCTTCGATCACCAGTTCCTGCTCGTGCAGGTCGACTTCGATCGGAGAGAATTCGGGGTTTTCGGCGATCAGCCAGACCTTGTCGCCTTCGCGTTTGAAGCGCTTGACCGTCACTTCGTCGCCCAGTCGTGCTACCACCACCTGGCCGTTGCGGGCTTCGCGAGTGGAGTGGACGGCCAGGAGGTCGCCATCGAAGATTCCGATGTCCTTCATGCTCATGCCGCGCACGCGCAGCAAATAGTCGGCCTTGGGGTGGAAGAAGTCGGGGTTGATGCGGCAGGATTCCTCGATGTTCTGCTGGGCAAGGATAGGTGCACCTGCAGCGACTCGACCGATCACGGGCAGTCCACCTTCCTCGGCTGCCGGCTCGAATCCGGGGATGCGAATGCCGCGGGAAGCCCCCGGAGTCATCTCGATGGCGCCCTTGCGTGCCAGGGCCTTGAGGTGTTCCTCAGCGGCGTTGGGCGACTTGAAGCCGAGCTCCTGGGCAATTTCCGCCCGGGTCGGCGGATAACCGTTGTCTTCCAGGCAGCGCTTGATGAACGCGAGGATCTCGGCTTGGCGGGGCGTCAGTTTCAGCATGTCGGGCTCTGTCTTTTTATACAGTGACTGGTGTTTTATACAGTGCCTCGAGTGGGCCTACAAGTATTTTCTGAAGACCCGGCCTGCCATTCGGCGGTGTGCCGGATGAGGTTTCGCCCCGGCTGCGTAAGATGTCCTCCGGCGTGACCCATGCGTCAGAAGGTGGTGAGTGCGACTTGACAAAGGCAGGCTCTGAAACGTATGTTTCAAACAAGTGTTTGTCAGGTGGGGGAACCATGGCTCAGTCGGAAACCGTCGAACGCATCCTCGATGCAGCGGAACAGTTGTTCGCGGAGAAAGGCTTCGCCGAAACCTCCTTGCGCCTGATCACCAGCAAGGCCGGGGTCAACCTGGCGGCGGTGAATTACCACTTCGGTTCGAAGAAGGCCCTGATCCAGGCGGTCTTCTCGCGCTTCCTCGGGCCGTTCTGCCAGAGCCTGGAACGTGAGCTCGACAAACGCCAGGGCAAGTCTGAAACGCCGCCCTCTCTGGAGGAGCTGCTGGTGATGCTCGTGGAGCAGGCGTTGGCGGTAAAGCCTCGCAGTGGCAACGACCTTTCCATATTCATGCGCTTGCTCGGGCTCGCCTTCAGTCAGAGCCAGGGTCACCTGCGCAAGTACCTCGAAGAGGTGTATGGCAAGGTGTTCCGTCGCTACATGCTGCTGGTCAACGAGGCGGCGCCCCGGTTGCCGCCTCTTGAGATCTTCTGGCGTGTCCACTTCATGCTGGGGGCTGCTGCGTTCAGCATGTCCGGCATCAAGGCGCTGCGGGCCATGGCCGAGACCGATTTCGGTGTGAATACCTCCATCGAACAGGTCATGCGCCTGATGGTCCCGTTCCTCGCGGCAGGCATGCGCGCAGAAACGGGCCTGGCCGACGAGGCCCTGTCCAAGGCCGTGCTGAAGCCCAGGGCAAAGCCCGCTCCTGCAGCCGGCAAGGCCTGACGCCGGTGGGCGAGGGCGGCGGGATCAGCTAAGCTAGCCGCCCATGTCCGACCTTGATCTACTCCATATCTCCATTGCTGATCAGCGCCTCTACGGCTTCGCTGCTGGACGCCTGCTGGTCAGTTATCCCGTGTCGACCGCCCTCAATGGCCCCGGTGAACTCAGTGGTTCCAACTGCACACCCCGTGGTCTCCACGAAGTGCGGGCCAGGATTGGTGCCGATCTTCCGTTGAATGCCGTTTTGCGCGGGCGTCGCTGGACCGGCGAGGTCTGGTCCGAGGCGCTGCACGAACAGTTCCCCGGGCGTGACTGGATCCTCTCTCGCATCCTCTGGCTGAGTGGACGGGAGCCCGGCTTCAACCGCCTGGGCAAGGTCGACAGCATGCGCCGCTACATCTATATCCACGGCACGCCGGATACCGAGCCCATGGGCGTCCCGCGCTCCCACGGCTGCGTGCGCATGCGCAACGCCGACCTGCTGGAACTCTTTCCCCGCGTATCCGTCCACTGTGCGGTGCGCATCGATGAAGCGCCCAAGCCCGAGTGGGCGGCGCCCAACCCCTGACAAGGAACCCCATGCAAGGCTCCCTGATGCTGGACATCGGCGGCACTTGGCTGACTGCCGAAGACCGCCACATCCTGCGCCAGCCCGAAGTGGCCGGCCTGATCCTGTTCGCCCGCAATATCGAGGACCCGCGCCAGGTACGTGACCTGTGTGCCGCGATTCGCGCCGTACGCCCCGACCTCATCCTCGCCGTCGACCAGGAAGGCGGACGGGTGCAGCGCCTGCGTCGCGGCTTCGTGCGCCTGCCGGCGATGCGCGCCCTGGCCGATACGCCCAACGCCGAGGCCCTGGCCGAGCAATGCGGTTGGCTGATGGCGACCGAAGTGCTGGCCGCCGGCCTGGACCTCAGCTTCGCCCCGGTGCTGGACCTGGATCACCAGCGCAGCGCCGTGGTGGGCAGCCGTGCCTTCGAGGGCGATCCTCAGCGCGCCACTGACCTGGCCGGTGCCTTCATCAAGGGCCTGCGAGTTGCTGGCATGGCGGCCACCGGCAAGCACTTCCCCGGTCACGGCTGGGCGGAAGCCGACTCCCACGTCGCCATCCCCACGGATGAGCGCAGCCTGGAGCAGATTCGTGCGGCCGACCTCGTGCCCTTCACCCGCCTGGCGTCCGAGCTGGACGGCATGATGCCCGCCCACGTCATCTACCCCCAGGTCGATGCCCAGCCCGCCGGTTTCTCGCGTCGCTGGCTGCAGGACATCCTGCGCGGTGAGCTGAAGTTCACCGGAGTGATTTTCAGCGACGACCTCTCCATGGCCGGTGCCCATGTGGTGGGTGACGCCGCCGAGCGCATCGAGGCCGCGCTGAACGCAGGCTGCGACATGGGCCTGGTATGCAACGACCGCGCTGCCGCCGAACTGGCCCTGTCGCGTCTGCAACGCCTGGGCGTGACCCCATCCCCGCAACTGGCCCGCATGCGCCGTCGTGCCTTCCCGGGCACCGAATACCGTCAAGACCCGCGCTGGCAGGCCGCTGTGGGTGCCCTGCGCGAAGCCCAGCTGATCGACTGAAGGAAGCGACATGACCGTTTACGCGATTATCGGTGGTACCGGCCTGACCCAACTGGACGGCCTCAGCATGAAGGCCCTGCTCAACCCCGAGACGCCCTACGGCGCACCGTCCGCAGGGATCGTGCAGGGCGAGTACGCCGGTCGTGAGGTGCTCTTCCTCGCCCGTCACGGCCACCCGCACCGCATTCCGCCGCACCAGGTCAACTACCGCGCCAACCTCTGGGCGCTGAAGCACGCCGGGGCCGAGGCGGTCATCGCCGTCAACGCCGTTGGCGGCATCACCGCCGGGATGGGCACCGGGCAACTGGTGGTGCCGCATCAGGTGATCGACTACACCCAGGGGCGCATCGGCACCTTCTTCGAGGGCGAACTGGACCACGTCACCCACATCGACTTCAGCCACCCCTACGACGAACCGCTGCGGCAGAAGCTGCTCGATGCCCTGCGTCGCGCCGGCCACGCCCACAGCGATTACGGCGTCTATGGTTGCACCCAGGGCCCGCGGCTGGAGACGGTCGCCGAGATTGCCCGCATGGAGCGCGATGGCTGCGACATCGTCGGCATGACCGGCATGCCCGAGGCCGCCCTCGCGCGCGAGCTGAACCTGCCCTATGCCGCCCTCTCCCTGGTGGTCAATCCGGCAGCCGGCAAGTCCACCAACATCATCACCATGGCCGAGATCGAGGCCGCTCTCGCGGCGGGTATCGGCAAGGTGCGCGAAACCCTGTCCATCCTGCTGAAGGCGTGACCGATACCTGGCCCGGGCGGTAGCCCGGGTCAGGCGTGGGGGAGGGGCGCGAACAGCGCGTCGATGTCTTCCTCGCGCAGGTGCCAGTCGCTGCCGGCCGGCGCGCTCAGCACGCTTTGCGCCAGGTCGGCCTTGCGCTGCTGCAGCTGCTGGATCTTCTCTTCCACCGTGCCCCGGGCGATCAGCTTGTAGACGAACACCGGCTTGTCCTGGCCGATGCGGTAGGCGCGGTCGGTGGCCTGGCGTTCGGCTGCCGGATTCCACCAGGGGTCGAAGTGGATCACCGTGTCGGCCTGGGTCAGGTTCAGCCCGGTGCCACCGGCCTTGAGGCTGATGAGGAACAGCGGCACCTCGCCGGCCTGGAAGCGCTCCACCGGCGTGCGCCGGTCGCGGGTCTCGCCGGTCAGCAGCAGGTAGTCGATCTGGCGCGTCTGCAATTCGCCCTCGATCAGTTCCAGCATGCTGGTGAACTGGGAGAACAGCAGCACTCGCCGGCCTTCCATGAACAGCTCCTCGAGCATCTCCATCAGGCTGTCCAGCTTGCCCGAGGTGCTGCCGCGTACCTCACGCTCGGGTTCCACAAGGCGCAGGTCGCAGCAGGTCTGGCGCAGCTTGAGCAGGGCTTCGAGGATCACCATCTGGCTGCGGGCCATGCCCTTGTGCTCGATTTCCGAACGCACCTTCTGGTCCATCGCCAGGCGCACGGTCTCGTAGAGGTCGCGCTGGGCCTCGCTCAGTTCCACCCAGTGGATCATCTCGGTCTTGGCCGGCAGCTCGGTGGCCACCGACTCCTTGGTGCGCCGCAGCATGAAGGGGCGGATGCGGCCGTTCAGGTGGGCCAGGCGTTCGTTGTCGGCGTGCTTCTCGATGGGGGTGCGGTAGTCGCGGGCGAACTGCTTGGCATCGCCCAGCCAGCCGGGCATCAGGAAGTGGAACAGCGACCACAGTTCGCCCAGGTGGTTTTCCAGCGGCGTGCCCGACAGGCACAGGCGCTGGCGGGCCTGCAGCTGGCGCACGGCCTGGGCGGCCTTGCTGGTGGCGGTCTTGATGTTCTGCGCCTCGTCCAGCACCAGCAGGTGCAGCGGCTGCTCCTTCCATTGCGGCAGGTCGCGGGGCAGCAGGGCGTAGGTGGTGAGTAGCAGGTCGTGGTCGGCCAGGTGCTCGAAGTCCTTGTGCCGGTTGGGGCCATGCAGCGCCAGGACCTTCAGGTCCGGGGCGAAGCGCGCGGCCTCGTCCTGCCAGTTCGGCACCAGGCTGGTGGGCATCACCACCAGGGCGGGACGGTCCAGCCGGCCGGCCTCCTTCTCGGTGAGGATGTGCGCCAGGGTCTGCAGGGTCTTGCCCAGGCCCATGTCGTCGCCCAGCACGCCACCGGCGTCCAGCTCGCGCAGGGTCTGCAGCCAGGCCAGGCCCTGGAGCTGGTAGGCGCGTAGCTCGGCCTTCAGTCCCTTGGGCGTGGGGTGGCTGCCGTGACGGCTGTCCCGCAGGCGTTCGGCGAAGGTGCGCAGGCGCTCGCCGCCTCGCCAGGCCAGGCCGAGGGACTCCAGTTGGTCGAGCCGTGCAGCGTCCGGCAGTCCGAGCCGCAGGCTGCGGCCCTCGCCGCGATCCCGCAGGAACAGCTCGCCCAGCGTGCCGAGCAGGGGCTTGAGGCGGCCGTAGGGGAGGGCGACCTGCAGGGGCCGCCCGGTCTCGCTGCTCAGCGTGTCGAGCTGGAGGCGCAACTGGTCGTCGTCCTTGCGTCGCTGCAGGACCTTGGCGCTGAGCAGCTTGGGGTTGTCCCGGATCAGCTTGAGCAACACCGGCAGCAGGCTGATGCGTTGCCCTTCCACGAGGATGCCCAGCTCCAGGTCGAACCACTGCTGGCCCGGTTGCTCGTCCACCTCGGCATACCAGCCATCCACCGGGGTGAGGTCGAAGTGGAAGCCGGGGCGGATCTCGATCAGCCAGCCTTCGTCGCGCAACTGCGGCAGCTGCAGCTGGACGAAGCGCTGCCAGGCCTCGTCGTCGGGCAGCTCGAACAGTTCCAGAAGATCCCCCGGCAGGGCCTGGCTCTGCCGCAGGGATTCCTTGAAGCCCAGTTGCCGCAGGCGCTCGCGCAGCGTTTCCTCGGCCTGGGGATTGCGCTGCATGGCCACCAGCTCGCCATCCTGCCGACGCCTGACCGGGTTGGCGCGGGTGTTCTTGCCGTGGACCAGCGCCCCTGCATAGTCGAAGGCCAGCCCGGCGCGGTGCTGCTGGTTGCCCACCATGCGGCCGCTGCGCAGGTCATAGAGGCTCTGGGCCAGGCTGCCCAGGGCCAAGTGCGGACGTGGCGGGATGTCTTTCAGCAGCCGGGGTGCGCGCGCCGGTGCCGGGGTGACGGGTTCCGGCCGTGCGGCCGGCGGGCCGTCGGACAGCAGCTGGAGGATGGCGGCGACGCAGTGCTTGCAGTTCAGGCCGACCGGGCAGGTGCAACGACCGATCACCCCGAGCCCATGGGGCGCGAGGCGGATCGTCTGCAGGTAGGGCGTCTCGGCGGAGCCTGCGCAGCTGGCCAGCAGCTGCGTCTCGTCCATGGCCCGCAGGCGCGCTTTCCGCTGTTGGGCGTAGCGGGCGCCGCGGTCGAGCGCGCCCTGGTCGAAGTCCTGGCGCCAGTCCTCCTGGCGCAGGTGTTCGAGCAGGGTGGGCATGGGTCAGAGCGGGTTGACGCGGATCAGGATGCCCAGGCTGGAGTGGTCGAGGTAGGTCAGCTCGCCGCTCTTCAGGCGGGTGCCCTGCTTGATGCGCTCACTGCCGCTGAGCAGGCCGCTGGCGTCGAAGCGGTTGACCCAGAAGTCGACGGACACGTCGGTGAAGCGACCCTGGCTCAGCTCCACGGTGCCTTCTACCGGGAAGTGGCCGAGCTGGCCGTCGCCGGTGGTGACCGCCACCTTGCTCGGGGTGGCGCCAATGCTCTGGGACCAGGCCTTGTGCAGCAGCACCTGGTAGCCGGCGCCCGGGTTGAGGCGGGCGGCTTCGTTGTTCAGGTTGGTGGCGCGCTCGCCGACGCTGGACAGGGTCTGGCTGCCGTTGGCCCAGTCATCCGGGGCGTTCTGGGTGGCCGGGACCGGCTCGCCGGCCTGGCGGAAGAGGATCATCTCCACCTGGTAGAGCCCGTCGGCGAAGGCGCTGGGGGCCACCAGGGCGAGCAGCAGGGTGATGAAACGGAACGCACGCATGGATCAGTCCTTTAAGCGGATTGCGGAACGAGGCGCTCGAACAGCGCCTCCAGTGTGTTGAAGCGTTCTTCCGGTCGCTCCATCGGGACCAGAAAGCGGAACTGGGTGGCGCCTTCGAACTTGTAGCGCTTGGGCTGGCCCTGGATCAGCTTGATCAGCACCAGCGGGTCGACGCAGGTGTCGGCGGCGAATTCTATCCGACCACCTTGGGGGCCGGCGTCGACTTTCTTGATGCCGAGCTTCTCCGCCTGCAGCTTGAGCAGGGTGAGGCGTACCAGGTTCTTGGTGGGCTCGGGGAGCAGGCCGAAGCGGTCGATCATTTCCACCTGCAGCTCCTTCAGGCCGTCCTCGTCGGCGGCCGAGGCGATGCGCTTGTAGAGGATCAGCCGTGCGTGCACGTCGGGCAGGTAGTCCTCGGGAATCAGTGCCGGCACCCGCAGGTTGATTTCCGGCCCGCCGCCCAGGGGCTGCTCCAGGTTGGGTTGCTCGCCCTTCTGGATGGATTTGACCGCGCGTTCGAGCATTTCCATGTAGAGGGTGAAGCCCACGGCCTGGATCTGCCCGCTCTGGCCCTCGCCCAGCAGTTCGCCGGCGCCGCGGATCTCCAGGTCATGGGTGGCCAGCACGAAGCCGGCCCCCAGGTCCTGGGCGTTGGCGATGGCTTCCAGGCGTTTCTGGGCGTCCTCTGTCATCTGCTTGCGCGGTGGCGTCAGCAGGTAGGCGTAGGCCTGGTGGTGGCTGCGGCCGACTCGGCCGCGCAGCTGGTGCAACTGGGCCAGGCCGAACTTGTCGGCGCGCTCGATGATGATGGTGTTGGCGCTGGGCACGTCGATGCCGGTCTCGATGATGGTGGAGGCCACCAGCACGTTGAAGCGCTTGTGGTAGAAGTCGCTCATCACCTGTTCGAGCTCGCGCTCGTGCATCTGCCCGTGGCCGATGCCGATACGGGCCTCAGGCACCAGTTCGGCGAGGTCGGCGGCGCACTTCTCGATGGTCTTGACCTCGTTGTGCAGGTAGTAGACCTGCCCGCCCCGCAGCAGCTCGCGCAGCAGGGCCTCCTTGATCACCGTGTTCTGCTGCTCCATCACGAAGGTGCGCACCGACAGGCGGCGCGCCGGCGGGGTGGCGATGATCGACAGGTCGCGCATGCCGGCCACGGCCATGTTCAGGGTGCGCGGGATCGGCGTGGCGGTGAGGGTGAGGATGTCCACCTCGCTGCGCAGGGCCTTGAGCTGCTCCTTCTGGCGCACGCCGAAGCGGTGTTCCTCGTCGATGATCACCAGGCCCAGCTGCTTGAAGCGGATGTCGCCCTGCAGCAGGCGGTGGGTGCCGATGACGATGTCCACCTTGCCTTCGGCCAGCTCGTTGGCGGCGCCTTCCACTTCCTTGGCGGTCTTGAAGCGGCTCATCACCTCCACGCGCACCGGCCAGTCGGCGAAGCGGTCGCGGAAGCTGTTGTAGTGCTGCTGGGCGAGGAGGGTGGTGGGCACCAGCACCGCCACCTGCTTGCCGCTGTGCACGGCGACGAAGGCCGCGCGCATGGCCACTTCGGTCTTGCCGAAGCCGACGTCGCCGCAGACCAGGCGGTCCATCGGCTTGGGCGCCAGCATGTCGGCGACCACGGCCTCGATGGCGGCCTGTTGGTCCGGGGTTTCCTCGAAGGGGAAGCCGGCGGAGAAGGTGGCGTAGTCGGCCAGCGGGTCCTTGAAGGCATAGCCTTTTCGCGCGGCGCGGCGGGCGTAGATGTCCAGCAGCTCGGCGGCGACGTCGCGCACCTGTTCGGCGGCCTTGCGCTTGGCCTTCTGCCAGGTTTCCGAGCCCAGGCGGTGCAGCGGTGCCAGGGCGTCATCGGTGCCGGTGTAGCGGGCGATCAGGTGCAGGCTGGCGACCGGCACGTAGAGCTTGGCTTCCTCGGCGTACTGCAGGGCGAGGAATTCGGCGGCCTGGCCTTCGATCTCCAGGGTGATCAGGCCGAGGTAGCGGCCCACGCCGTGGTCGATGTGCACCACCGGCGCGCCTTCGCGCAGCTCGGCGAGGTTCTTGATGACGTTGTCGCCACCGTCGCTGCGGCGTTCGCGGCGACGGCGCTGCATGACGCGCTGGCCGAACAGCGGGCTTTCGGCGACCAGCGCCAGGGCCGGCTCGTCCAGCAGCAGGCCCTCGTCCAGCGGGGCGATGGTGATGGCCAGGCGCTCGCTGCTGGCGACGAACTCCGGCCAGCCGGCGACTTCCTGCGGGCGCAGCTTGAGCCGGGCGAGCAGTTCCAGCAGCACTTCGCGGCGGCCGGCCGATTCGGCGCTGAACAGCACGCGGCCGGGAAACTCCTCCAGGAAGCGGCGCAGGGCCGCCAGCGGCTCGCTGGCCTTGCCTTCGATGGCGAGGTCGGGCAGGGCGCGGGTGGGGAAGCGCTCGTGGCCCACGCCGGGCGCCAGGTCGCTGGGGTCGGCCACCACGCGGGGTGAGGCCTTCAGCCGGGCGAAGCAGTCCTCCACCGGCAGGAACAGTTCGGCCGGCGGCACCAGCGGGCGCTCGGGGTCGACGCGGCGCTCTTCATAGCGGCTGCGCACGTCGCTCCAGAACTGCTCGGCGGCCTGTTCGATGCCGGGCAGGGAGAACACCTGGGTGTTGCCGGGCAGGTAGTCGAAGAGCGTCTCGGTCTCCTCGAAGAACAGCGGCAGGTAGTACTCGATGCCGGCCGGGGTGATGCCGCTGGCCAGGTCCTGGTAGATCGGGCAGCGGCGGAAGTCGACGTCGAAGCGCTCGCGGAAGCGGCCGCGGAAGTCGGTGACCGCCTTCTTGTCCAGCGGGAACTCGCGGGCCGGCAGCAGACGGATCGACTCCACCTTGTCCACCGAGCGCTGGGTTTCCGGGTCGAAGGTGCGCAGGGTCTCGATCTCGTCATCGAACAGGTCGATGCGGTAGGGCAGGTCGCTGCCCATGGGGAACAGGTCGATCAGCGCGCCGCGCACGGCGAACTCGCCGTGCTCGTAGACCGTTTCCACGCAGCGGTAGCCGGCCCCTTCCAGGCGCAGGCGCATCTGCTCCACGTCCAGCTTCTGGCCCACGTCCAGCACCAGGCTCGAGCCCAGCAGGAAACGCCGGGGCGGCAGGCGGTGCAGGGCGGTGGTGATCGGCACCACCAGCACGCCGTGGTCCAGTTCCGGCAGGCGATAGAGGCTGGCCACCCGCTGGGAAATGATGTCCTGGTGGGGGGAGAACAGGTCGTAGGGCAGCGTTTCCCAGTCCGGGAAGTGCAGCACCGGCAGGTCCGGGGCGAAGAAGCCCAGCTCCTGCTCCAGGCGTTCGGCGCTCTGGCTGTCGGCGGTCAGCAACAGGGTGAAGCGTCGGGCAGCGCTCGCCGCTTCGGCGATGGCCAGGCCGAGGGCCGCACCGTTGAGGTTGCCCCACTGCTGCTTGCCGCTGGCGGTGGGGAGGGTCGGGAGACGCAGGACGGAGGCGGGCAAAAGGGGGCTCCGGTCGGAATTCGAACCGGGCGATTGTAACTATCCCGACCGTTGGATGTCAGTCTTGCGACGGCTGCAGATTGCCGGCGCTTGCGCGCGTCGTCATAATGTAGCCCCTTTTTTCATCCCCTACATGTGGAAGGTACTGCCCGTGACTCAGAAGCCCGACCAGTGTCTCGGTGAATGGATCGATCGTGAAGCCCTCGCGGAAGCGATGATTCCGCTGATCGGCCAGCTCTATCGCAACAACAACGTGGTCACCTCGATCTATGGTCGCGGCCTGATCAACCGTTCCGTGATCGACATCCTCAAAGCCCACCGTTTCGCCCGCCACCGCCAGGCCGACGAAGCCGAGCTGTCGGTCCACGACACCTTCCCGATCCTGAAGGCCATGAGCGAGCTCAAGCTGGGCGCCGCTTCCGTCGACCTGGGCAAGATGGTCGCCAAGTTCAAGGCCGAGGGTGCCGGTCGCAGCCTCGAGCAGTTCACCAAGGACGAGCTGGCCGAGCTGGTCGGCAAGCAGAACGGCGCTGCCCGTGAAGGCACCGACGTCGTCCTCTACGGCTTCGGCCGCATCGGCCGCCTGCTGGCGCGCATCCTCATCGAGAAGACCGGTGGCGGCGACGGCCTGCGCCTGCGCGCCATCGTCGTCCGCAAGGGCGCCGAGAACGACCTGGTCAAACGCGCCAGCCTGCTGCGTCGCGACTCCGTGCACGGTCCGTTCGACGGCACCATCGTCATCGACGAGGAGAACAACACCCTCACCGCCAACGGCAACCTGATCCAGGTGATCTACTCCAACGATCCCGCCTCGGTCGACTACACCGCCTACGGCATCAAGAACGCCCTGCTGGTGGACAACACCGGCAAATGGCGTGACGCCGAGGGCCTGAGCCAGCACCTGAAGTGCCCGGGCATCGACCGCGTGGTCCTCACCGCTCCCGGCAAGGGCGCGCTGAAGAACATCGTCCACGGCATCAACCACGGCGAAATCACCGCCGACGACAAGATCATCTCCGCTGCCTCCTGCACCACCAACGCCATCGTGCCGGTGCTCAAGGCCGTGAATGACAAGTTCGGCATCGCCAACGGTCACGTCGAGACCGTTCACTCGTACACCAACGACCAGAACCTGATCGACAACTTCCACAAGGGCAGCCGCCGTGGCCGCAGCGCCGCGCTGAACATGGTGATCACCGAGACCGGTGCCGCCACCGCAGCCGCCAAGGCCCTGCCGGTGCTGAAAGGCAAGCTGACCGGCAACGCCATCCGCGTGCCGACCCCGAACGTCTCCATGGCCATCCTCAACCTGAACCTGGAGAAGGCCACCACCCGCGACGAGATCAACGAGTACCTGCGCCAGATGGCCATGCACTCCGACCTGCACAAGCAGATCGACTACGTCTCCTCCCAGGAAGTGGTTTCCACCGACTTCGTCGGCTCCCGCCATGCTGGCGTGGTGGATGCCGAAGCCACCATCTGCAACGACAACCGTGTCGTCCTCTATGTCTGGTACGACAACGAGTTCGGCTACAGCTGCCAGGTGGTCCGCGTGATGGAAGACATGGCTGGGGTCAACCCGCCGGCCTTCCCGCGCTAAGTCGCTGGTCCGTGAAAACGGGAGCTCTCGGGCTCCCGTTTTTCATTTTTCCGGCTGTAATCGCTAGACCCCTCCCTTCTTTTCGGAACTCCTGATGGACGGACAACAGCAGCACGCCGGCTCGCTCAAGCGCGGGCTGGAAAACCGCCATATCCAGTTGATCGCCCTGGGTGGCGCCATCGGCACCGGCCTGTTCCTCGGCTCCGCCGGGGTGCTCAAGTCCGCCGGGCCGTCGATGATCCTCGGCTACGCCATCGCCGGCTTCATCGCCTTCCTGATCATGCGCCAACTGGGCGAGATGATCGTCGAGGAGCCCGTGGCGGGCTCCTTCAGCCACTTCGCCCACAAGTACTGGGGCGGCTACGCGGGCTTCCTGGCCGGCTGGAACTACTGGGTACTCTACGTCCTGGTGGGCATGGCCGAGCTGACCGCCGTGGGCAAGTACATCCAGTTCTGGTGGCCCGACGTGCCCACCTGGGTGACGGCAGCGGTGTTCTTCGTGCTGATCAACGTGATCAACCTGGCCAACGTGCGGGTCTTTGGGGAGACGGAGTTCTGGTTCGCCCTGATCAAGGTGGTAGCGATCATCGGCATGATCATCCTCGGCCTCTACCTGCTGGTCTCCGGCACCGGCGGCGAGCAGGCCGCGGTGAGCAACCTCTGGAGCCACGGCGGGTTCTTCCCCAATGGCCTGGAAGGGCTGGTGATGGTCCTGGCGATCATCATGTTCTCCTTCGGGGGCCTGGAGCTGGTGGGCATCACCGCTGCCGAGGCCAGCGAGCCGAAGAAGGTGATCCCCAAGGCGATCAACCAGGTCATCTACCGCATCCTGATCTTCTACATTGGCGCCCTCAGCGTGCTGCTGATGCTATATCCCTGGGACAAGCTGCTGGAAACCCTGAACGCCGCCGGCGACCCCTACAGCGGCAGCCCCTTCGTGCAGATCTTCTCGCTGATCGGCAGTGACACCGCCGCCCACCTGCTGAACTTCGTGGTGCTGACCGCCGCGCTGTCGGTCTACAACAGTGGCGTGTACTGCAACAGCCGCATGCTCTACGGCCTGGCCGAGCAGGGCGATGCGCCGAAGGCGCTGCTCAAGGTCAACCGCCGTGGCGTGCCGGTGCTGGCCATCGGCGTGTCCGCGCTGATCACCCTGCTCTGCGTATTGGTGAACTACCTGGCGCCCAAGCAGGCGCTGGAACTGCTGATGGCGCTGGTGGTGGCGGCCCTGGTGATCAACTGGGCGATGATCAGCCTGTCTCACCTGATGTTCCGCAAGTCGCTGCAGCGCCAGGGCATCGAGCCGTTCTTCAAGTCGCTCTGGTACCCCTTCAGCAACTACCTGTGCCTGGCCTTCGTGGCGCTCATCCTGGGCGTGATGCTGCTGATCCC
>Ga0247725_1000932_pt1 | contig 17127 bp, 6 predicted proteins | sample OKSTACKMCFT3sol_FD_183021 | JGI IMG/M metagenome (GOLD analysis project Ga0247725, IMG submission 183021) | Subsurface sediment microbial communities from gas well in Oklahoma, United States - OK STACK MC-FT3-sol | ecosystem: Environmental > Terrestrial > Deep subsurface > Rock core/Sediment... | reverse complement strand
CGCACGGCCCGATCGTCAACGACGCCCTGGCCAATCCCGGCCAGACGCCCATCGCCATGTGGTGGGCCTTCCTCGAAACCGAGAACCCGATCCTCGACGCCTTCTACCAGCTCAACCGCGCCGACAGCCTGGCCAAGGCCCGCGCCGCCGTCGCACAGATCCACGCCCCCGGCCTCAACGTGATCTATGCCAACGCCAGCGGCGACATCGGCTGGTGGGCCGCCGGCAAGCTGCCGCAGCGCCCGGCCGGTGTGAACCCGAGCTTCATCCTCGATGGCAGCAACGGCGAGGCGGACAAACCCGGTTTCCTCCCGTTCGCCGCCAACCCGCAGGAGGAGAACCCGGCGCGCGGCTATATCGTCTCCGCCAACTACCAGCCCGACTCGCCCACCGGCGCGGCCATTCCCGGTTACTACAACCTGGCCGACCGTGGCGCGCGCCTGAACCAGCGTTTGGCCGAGGCGGACGTGAAGTGGGATACCCATAACAGCCAGGCGCTGCAGCTGGACGACGGCACCGACTACGGCCCGCGCCTGCTGGCGCCGATCCTCGCCGATCTGCGCGCGGCGGCAGCCAGTGATGAGGAACGCGGCCTGGTCGAGCAGCTGGCGGCCTGGGACGGCGGCCATCCGCTGGAGTCCACCGCCGCCACCCTGTTCAACCAGCTCACCTACGAGCTGGCCAGGCAGGCCATGCATGACGAGCTGGGCGATGCCTTCTTCGACAGCCTGCTGCAGACCCGCGTGCTCGACACCGCCCTGCCCCGCCTGAGCGCCGATGCTGCCTCGCCCTGGTGGGACAGGCGCGGCAGCGAAGCCGTGGAGAGCCGCGCCGATACGGTCAAGGCCGCCTGGCAGGCCAGCCTCGCCCATTTGAGCCAGCGCTTCGGTGCGGACAGCCGCCAGTGGGCCTGGGGCAGGGGCCATAGGCTGACCCATGAACACCCGCTGGGCGCGCAGCAGCCGCTGCACCTACTGTTCAATGTCGGCCCCTTCGCTGTGCCCGGCGGCCACGAGGTGCCGAACAACCTCTCGCACCGGGTCGGCCCGGCGCCCTGGTCGGTGGTCTACGGCCCCTCGACCCGGCGCCTGGTCGACCTGGCCGCCGCCGACCAGGCGCTGGGCATCAATCCGACAGGGCAGAGCGGCGTGCCGTTCGACGGGCATTACGCGGACCAGGCCGAGGCCTATGTGGCCGGGCAGTACCTGCCGATGCGTTTCGCCGAACAGGATGTCCAGGCTCACACCCAGGGCACTCTGGAGTTAAGGCCAACGCACTGAATGCAGCCCGCATGGGTTGCCATTGTCATGCTGCCGTACGGAGAATCCGCTTCGGCATCTGGGTGACTGCATCCAGTGCCGAGGAGGGACCTTCATGCAGTCGCCAGACTCATTCAACGGACGGAAGGGGAACGCCATGACAAGGATCGCGGCCAGGCTCGGCTCGCTCTTGCTGCTCACACTGATGGTCGGCGGTCCTGTGCAAGCGGGAGAGCCCTATGCGCTGATCTATAACGGCCCGACAGCGGATGAGGCCAGTACCAGGGCGATCAGCGACGTGGCTCGGCAACTGGAACTGCCGATCCGCTACATCGCCGATCTGGAGGATCTGCCCAGCCAGCTGAGCGAGGCCAGGGTACTGATCATTGGTGGTACCAATGATGACGTGGAACCCCTTCTACAGCAGTTCACGCCAGCGCTGCGCGGCACGCTGAGCACCTATCTGCGTCAGGGCGGGCGCTACCTGGGCATCTGCGGCGGCGCTTACATCGCCTCCCAGGGGTGGCACGAGGAGGACCGCTTCGTCGACGGGCTAGCCCTTGTTCCCGCCGAGTCCGACAGCTACGAGGAGGACTTCGAAGCGAAGATCCACCCAGTCACCTGGCTAGGTGAGGTGCGTCAGATGTACTACCAGGCAGGCCCGACCTTCACCCTGAGGGCCAGTCCGGAGCGCGTCGTCGGGCTGGCCTACTTTGCCGATCAGCAACCGGCGGCACTGATGAGCAGCTACGGCAAGGGCAAGGTGGCAGTGTCCGGCGCCCATCCGGAAGCGCCTGACGCCTGGCGAGCCGAGGCGCTGCGGGGGGAACAGATGGACGACAACATCGACCTGGCGCTGCAGTTGATGAGGGATCTGCTGGCGGATCAGCCACTGCCACCTCCGACAGGCTCATAACCAGGCAGAGTATCAGGCCGGCGATCATGCTGATCGCCGGTTCCAGGCTCCAGTCGACTAGCGGTTACTGACGCATTGATTCAGCTGGGCACGCGCGGCCAGGCCATCGGTCCAATCGATATCTGCCACCGCACGCCCGCCCATCTCGACGATGAAATGCTCGACATCCAGCATGGTGTTGAGCGCCACCTCTATGTTCGGCACCGTCAGGCCAAGCGCACCGGCCGGAATATTCGGCACCGAGAAATTCAACGCGTTGACCGACTGCGGCTGATACTTCGACTGCTTGAGCGTCACCGCGACGGTTTGCGTCTCTGCCGGCCTGGGGATGTCCGCGCTCCAGAAGATCAGCATCCCGCCCTGATAGGCCTTGCCGGGGCCGACAATACTGACTGCGCCGCCCGCCTTGCTCCACATGGCCACGCAATTGTCTCCGGGTGCCGAATCCTTCCTGCCCTGAAAGATTTTCCATTCACCCTGCTGGTAGCGCTGGTAACCCGGGTCCGCCTCCAGTTTCTGCAGTTTGGCTTCGGCCTCCTGCATCTGCTTCTGGAGTTCCGCGTTTCTGGCCGCCTGCTCGTTGATGGCGATGCTCATGGCGTCGTAACTGGGCGGGGCGGGGTCAGCAAAGATATTGCAGCCGTCACAGCGATAGCCGGCATAGCCACCGCCGGTGCTGGCAGCCCCGCCGCCAGTGGCCACACACAGCGGAACCGCGGCAACCCCATGCGAGCCACCGCCAACGCCGATCTGCTGTTCACCCGGCCCCGGGCCACCCGGGCACGGATAGTTCGCCAATGCCGGTTGCGCGATCAAGCCAAGCGCGGCCAGTACAAGAAATCTCACCATGTCGTTCTGCTTCCATTCGTTTTGAGGAGCTGAGTGCAACCAGCTTATTGAATTGAAGCCAATGCACCATGAATGGCCCCGGTAGAAGGTGATATCGCCCACATATTTCAGCCATGAAAAAGGCCGCCCGAAGGCGGCCTTTTCAGGGTGCAGCACCCGCCTTACGCGGCCTGGGCCGGCTTCCAGCTGGAGCTGGACGCTTCCTGCGCCATGGCCTCCATGGCCTGCTGGATGGCGCGCTTGCGACGCTCCTCGGCCTGGCGGGTGAAGTACCAGGCGAGGAAGGTGAACAGCGATACGCTCAGCAGGATCAGGCTGGCGATCGCGTTGATCTCCGGCTTCACGCCCAGGCGCACGGCGGAGAACACTTCCATCGGCAGTGTGGTCGAGCCAGGTCCGGAGACGAAGCTGGCCAGCACCAGGTCGTCGAGCGACAGAAAAAGGGGGAAAGATTAATTTAATGGCGCCCCCACCAACCGAAAATAAATCTGTCCCCTTTTCCGGTAAACGACGTGGCGGGCCTCATTCAGTCGGCCAAACTACTTCACGTCTATAAGACGACGATCATCGAAGTAGAAGGGGTTCTTATCGGTCTTCACTGAGAGGAAGTAGCCGTAGTCGACTAGGTAGATATGGCGAAACACCCGCTCGTACTTGTCGCCATCCATGCGACAACTCAGCTCCCTGGCTTGACCGCTCAAACGAGCATGCAGCTCGCTGGCCGGCAAGCTTCGCTCCACCGTGCAACGGGTCACCTCGCGCTCGCCACCGTATTCGCCCGCAGCACTGTTCATATTCAACTGCACCTTGCTGTAGCTCAGCTGAGCCCCCACCGGCATGCCCTGCCAATCTCCGGTAAAGTCCAATTCCTTGAGCCAACTGGTATCGGTCATCCGGGTGAACTTGGAACTGCTCGCCAACTCGATCAGGCCCCGCCAAGTCACTTCGCTGGCTTCGTAGTCATCCCCGCGAAGGTCCACCTTCACCTGACCGCTTTGCGCATCCTCGGACAGGAACTTTTCTTCCAGTAGGGGGGATGTCTTGCCCTTGTAGGTGGAGGTGCCTTCGATTTTCAGGTAGTTCAGATTCTTCGGCGGCGGAGCTAGCTTCAATCCGGCAATCGCTGCCAGCACTTCTGGGCGCACAGACGGCATGTCGAGGGACAAGGGGGCTTTGATCCGTGGCTCGAACGAGGCCAATTGCCCAAGCCGCTCAGGCGCGGTACAAACCTGTGCAATAAGCAGCGCATAGTCCCCGGTGCTTGCAGCGATAGGCTGCACATCTGGCTTGTCGAACACCCTACCGTCGGTCACCTGATTGCCCGCATCGAGATCGTAGCCGGCCAGCAGCTTGTAGGTCTGCCCAGCGCAGTCGACAGCGAAGTGCTCGCGCTTCTGTCCATAAGGGGCGTTGTAGGGCAAGTCCAGACGGATATCCGGATAATCGAAACCACCCCAGAACGTGATGATTCCGGACTGGCTCCTGATACTGTTGGCGTCCAGCAAAATCCAGGTCTTCGATTCACCGCCGCGCACCACCCGCCAGTCCGGCTGCTGTGTATCGGCGCACGCCTGCCGGAAGCTCGCATTCTCGCGCAGTGCCTGGCTGAGTTTTCCAGTCACCGGTTGTGGGCGCTGGTATTCGACACCGCCTACATAGCGGCGGCCCTGAGGGCCATCCAGATACATCAGGCGCACTTCATCGCTTGAGCAGGAGGCCTCGATCTGCGCCGATTGCGGCATGCCACCCTCGGGGTTGCGACGCTCACTGATCTCGAAGTTTAACTTGTCGCCTTCGCGAAATATGCTGTCCTCGTGCAAAGACCCACTAAGTATCCGGTCGAGCATGGTACTAGGCTGTTGTGCGATACCGGCGCAGCCCATCATCGCCAGCGATGCTGCAATAGGCAGAGAAAAAGCAAAACCTTTCACCGCGCCCCTTGTGTTCCCATTCATATAACTGCTCCCTTCAACGCCCATGCTGCCAGCGTGTAACTTTCGATAGGAGAAATAATTCAGTAAAAGCCATTTCTTTCAGGAGAAAAACGTGGTCTAACCCCTATTTTCTCGCGTGTAGGCAGTGAACTTATTTATGCCCTCTTGCAAATGGATTCGATCGCACTGCGGGCATCGATATACCTGCACCCCTCCAGAATCAATCATTTCATAAAACCTATCAGCCTTAATCCCCGTCGCACCATCCAAACAATTGGCAATTTTATCTATAACCGACTCACGAACAAGAACAAATTCGCAATTCGACCACCCTCCAGAGAGATTTATCACATAACCACATATACAAGAAAATTTAGACACAATCACTCTCCTGTCGATCTATTAAATCTAATAATCGACCCATCGCTCCTCTGGAAAAAGATAGTCTTGATATTGCGCGCATTGGTTTTCCCCCACATACGTGCGGCTATTGATGACATATCACTTTCCGACAGATCCACCTGTACGAAAACCCCTCCAGCCTGGCTTGACTTCTTTTCAATGGCTCTAAGTATGCTCGTTACAGATGTATTTCTAGGCGTATATACATCAATAGAGCCAAGCCCACCTACATGTAGATCCGCTGTACGCTGCCCCTGAATCCCCTGCGACGAGGCAGTTACTTTATGAATAACATCGTACCCGATATTGGACAGCCCGCGCCCCGCACGGACTTCATTCGTATCCGGATCCGCACCTGGCTCAACGCTTATCTGTCCCGATTTTATATAATTGGAATCTTCTACACTATAGACTGTGCCGATTGGTAGCTGATGAATAGGGGTAGTATAGCTCCCGCCCTCCTGTCCCCCATCTAGCTGGGCTCCACCAGTATGCGGAGTAGTAATAATCCTCCCACCCTCGGCATACCCACCACTTGTCGGATGCCCATCCGTTGGTAGAGTCGCAATCGGCGTAATCAACGTTCCGTATTCAGGCCCTAACAGAATGATAGGGAATGTAGTGCCTAGGAACAAAGCCCATATCTCAGCAGATACCGACAGCTGATCCTGAGCAGGCACGCCAAACTCTGCCACTGAATCTACAACTGTGCCCGCAAGATCACCTAGAGCTTCTTGGTTATCTGGCGTAGCCACCACGGATGTCAAAAGAGCAGCCCCCAAAGCCGCCAGCAGCCCCCCACCGACAACGGCGCCAAAATTGTTCCGCATAGGATCTGGCGACTGAAGGGCTGCAAGTACACCTATGGCCGTATACGCTTTCTCCGGGTCTTGTGCGGCAATTTGTGCTATTCGCTCTACCAGCGCTTGCCGCTCAGCAGAAGTTGCCTGCCCAGGAATACTATCGACAAGCGCCTGAACGGTTTCCTTCCGCGACTCAACATTCTTGAGCTGACGCAGTACTTCGTGGCGATACAGCTTGCCATTCACCTCAGCAAAGCTGTCGCCCTTAGCCAGCCCATCGGCCGCGATGGCTATTCTTGCCAGATCATTAAGTGCTTCGGCAGTATTTTCGCCATATTTTTCTACACCATTGACCCACTGTTCATATGTTGCAACCGGATGACTGACTGCATCAAGCGATGACTCACTCACATACAGGTCAGTTCTTTCGCTTTCATCTTTAGTGATTTCATAGGCGTTATCGACATCCCGATTCAGTCCAACAGTTGAATCCTTCCCTGTCTCTGCATCATTACGAACGATGATCTCCCCCGCGCCTACAGTGGCACGAGCGATGTTCTCTCTATCACGACTGTATTCATAACCCTCCAGACTCCAACCATTGGAGCCTGACTCCCCTTTGCCAACTTGGCTCTTGTCCTGTTGCCCATTGCCACTGGTCGGGTTGTATGACCCGCCCGCATTCAGGTAGTAACCCTGCTCGTTATCCACGCCCTTGATATCGCGGAAGCCCAGGGTGTCGGTGTCCAGCTTGAGGTTGCCGGTCTGCGAGGCGATTACCGCACCATCGATCTGGGTATGGTCTTCGGTGCGGATATCCACCCGGTCGCGGCCGATAATGGCCGTCTGAGTATCGACCCAGTCGGTCTTGCCGGTGGTCTGGCCATAACCGACGGAGCCACTGACACTGACACCGTAACCCACCGTGACGGTGGCACTGACGTCGTACTCCTTGCCGTTCACCTTGCCAGTATCCGGCACCGAGGATACGGTGAGATTTCGACCGACATCGCCGTATACGTTTTCGCCTTCGAGGCGCGCACCGGCAATGGTGGTGTCGCGGCCGCTCTCGAAGTTCAGATCACGCCCGGCGTATAGGTAGGCCTCCTGCTGCTGTGTACCTGTGCGATCCAGCTCGCCACGGCCGATATTGACGCTGGCATAGATCCCAACACCATCGCTACCGACGGTTACTCCGACCTCACCGCCGCCGCTGCGACGCTGGTCATCTTGAGCATGCGGAGTGCCAGCAGCACCTACGTACAGGTCATTGCCAGCCGCAAGATTGATATCGCGGCCAGACTGAGCCTGGGTGCCGATCAGACTGAGGTCCCGGCTGGCCTCCAGGTTGATGTCGCGCCCTGCGTCAAGATAGGCCCCGGTGGCAGTGCCCTGGCTACTCTCCTGAGTTGCGGTGCCATGGCTACCGCCGACGCCAAACTTAATTCCCCCGGTTGTGCCCCCCGTCCCTCCTGCTTGGGACTGAGTTTGCTCGCGCTCCTGGAACTGAGTGCCACGGGCCACATCGAAGGTGATATCACGACCTTTGACATTGATATCGCGGCCGGCCTCGACCTGGCCGCCACGCACAACCACATCATTTCCGGCCTGCAGATTCACGTCATTGCTGGCGCTCAGCGTGGACACCCGGTTGCTGTCGATGATCGAAGTGCTGGTTTGGCTCTGCGAAGTTGTACCGGCATGGCCATCGAAAGTCGGCCCTGCCAGGAACTGGCTGAACGAGTCCGCTGCCTTCAGCGTGCTGGAGGCCTGGCTGACGCCGTTCTCACCCTTGCCGGCCCCCTGCAGCGCGTCCATGGTGCTGCCGGCGTTGTGGTTGACATGCGTCGTAGTGCCGGTGCGCTCCTGGCTCTCGGTGTGCGTGGAGACCGAACGCTCACCGGCGGCATCGATGAGGATGTCGCGGCCTGCCTGTACATTGATGTCGTAGCCCGCGCTGAGATCGGAGCCCTGCTGCACGACATCCCGGCCCGCGCGGATGTCCAGATCGAGACCCGCGTCGATCTGGCTGGCCGCCGCCGTCTGGACGCTCTCCAACTGGCGCTCCTTGAGCGTTTCCTGACCGACAAAGGTGCTGAACCCATTGCGATCGAAGTCCTGCTGCATGCCAAGGGTCTTTTCCTGCTCCCACTTGGTGTTCTGCTGACTATTGGTGCCGGCAAGAATGTTCACATCGCGACCAGCATCGAGCAGCACATTGCGACCGGCGCTGACGCCACTGCCGATGATGTTAATGTCGCGGGACGATTTGAGCGTGGCATCGCGATCGGCCGTGACCTGACTACCAACGCTGGTCGAGCTGATGGCCTCGCTGCCGGACTTCTTGGCATTGGAGATGGCGATATCACCACCCCATGAAGGAGTTCCCACGGCCAGTCCAAAGGCATCCGAGCTGGAGAGGCCGAACTTCTTCTTGTACTCCTCCGAGCGGCTGTAGGCCGTATCGTTGGCCGCGACCAGATTGATATCCCCGGTCTCGGTCACCAACCCCGAACGCAACTCCACATCATTGCCAGCAGAGGCGGTACTGGCCCGCAGGCGTACATCGTTGCCCGCCGCGATGACCACATCGTTGCCCGCCTCCAGCTCGCTGGAGACCTGGGTGGCCGTGGTTTTCATCTTGCTCTTGCCACTGCTGGAAAGGCCGAGGAAACCGGATTTGGTTTTCTTGCTGTAGGAGCCGTGCTCTTCGACGCCGGACAACACGGCGATATCGCGCGTGGCGCCGACCATCAGGTCGCCACCCGCCTTGAGCTGGCTCCCGATAATGGTGACGTCACGACCACCGTCGATATTCAGGCCACCATCGCTGGACTTGCTGGTGTTCAGCGTCAGGTCGCGACCGGCCTCCACCACAGAGGCAACATTGGTGCTGTCGTAGCTTTCCTTCTGCTCGCTCTTGCTGCGACCGAAGGAGCCCTTGCTCTTCTTGAAGTAGAAGGACGCCTTTTCGTCCTTGGCGGAGAGCACATTGAGATCGCGCTGCGCGTCCAGATCGACATCCTGGCCACCCTTCACCTTACTGGCCAGCAGTGTCAGATCCTGGCCGGCGCGAATGGATAGATCGCGGCCAGCCTCAACATTTGAGCCCACCTGAGTGACGTGGTCGGTGCTCTTGGTGACCTTCTTGCTCTTGGAGTAGAAGTGATCCTCGTTGGCTGCGGAGACGATGGATACATCGCGCACCGCCAGCAGATCCAAATCCCGTCCTGCCGAGAGCTTGCTGGCCGTGGCGGTGATGTCTCTGCCCGCGCTGGCATAGATGTCATTGCCAGCAACCACCTCACCCCCTATCTGACGAAGATGCTCGTCGTTGTACTTTTTGCCTTTGGTGACCTGATGGAGCTCGGTGGCGGCTGCCAGGTTGATATCGCGGCCGGCATCGAGCTCGATATCGCCACGACTTTGCAGAACCGAGCCCCGATTGGTGATATCTCGCCCTGCGGACAGGTTCAACAGGCTGCCAGCTTCGATGCGTGCAGGGCTATCGACATAGTCATTGGTCAAGACCTTGCCAGAGTGGCTGGCGACATGCCGCGACACCGTACGCTCGTTGCTGATATCGCCGCGCTCGGCAATCAGGCTCACATCACGGCCGGCGATGATGCCACCCTGGGCATTACGAATGCTGTCTGCAGCCAACAGATCGAGGCGCTTGCCGGCCTCCATCAGGCCACCGACATTGGTGATGTTGCGCCCTTTCACCTCAAGGTTTTCGCTTGCGCGCAGAGTGCCCTGATTACTCAGATCTGTACCGCTGATCAGGCTGACTTCTTTGCCCTGGAGCAGCGCGCCGTTGGCGGCCAGACGCCCTTCGGCCTGGGCCAGGTAGAGCACTGGAACCAGCACTTTCTGGCCCAGAACCTCATGCTCCTCTAGCCACACGATGTCGTGGGTCAGGGCTGCAACCTGCTCGGCAGTCAGGCTGACACCCAGCGAGAGGTTCAGCGCGCTCTTGCTGGCAACGGCGTTGTCCATCAGGTACTTGAACATGCCCTCGTCGCTGGTCAGGCCGGCGAGGAAACGCTGGCCGGTACGCGCGACTATGGCCTCGCGCATCAGACGCTGTTCGAACAGGCCATCGCCGAGGCGCTTGTTGACTCGATCCAGGTCGTAGCCGAGCAAGCCGAGCAGGTAGTCGGAGCCCATAAAGGACTTGAGACTGGTCAGCTCCGGATTGGTCTCGATCAGGTAACGATGAGCGCCAGGCTGGCGACCGCCAGTCGACGCCACCGCAGCGCCCGCCACAGCCTGGCTCTGCACACCACCAGTGCCGCTCAGGCGGAACAGGCCATTCTCACCCTGAGGAATGCTGAATCCCGGCAGGGTCAGCGGGTTAACCTGCTTCTGCTGTAGCTCTGGTGGCAGCTGCGCATTCAGCACCACGACAAAATTCTTACCGGTGCCGCTGGCAGCCGTGCTGGCAACCTTGTTCGCACCCAATGCAACACTGCTATTGCTGGTCAACACACTGTTGTTGAACGAGTCGCTGGCCTTGATCGAGAGGCTACCCCCGGCTTGCATCATCGCATTGGAGGCAGTGCCGGTCGGCGTTACGGTCTCAGTGGAAGACACCAAGCTGTAGCCAAGAATGCGACTGGGTACAGGTTGCTGGCGCGAGGGGTCGTAATAGGGGTTCAGCTCGTTGGTCTTCTGCTCACCTTGACGGACAGTATCCTTAAAACGCATCCCCCCTCTTTCCGTACGTTCGTACTCCCAGTACTGGTAGACGTATCGGGAGTTGTACTTGGCATATTCGGAAAGGGCCCCGCCTGGCTCCACCATGTCCCAGAAGCGGTCGGCGCTCTCAGAGTCCACTGGGTTGCGGAACATTCGACTACGCACCACTGTCGAGGAAGCCGCACCCTCGTTGCTGAAGCTGCTCACGTCGACGGAGATATTGCCAGCAGCCGATACCTGGCTATGGCTGTTGGACAACGAGTTGCCACGCATCAGCAGGTTCGCCCCGGTGACGATGCTGGCAGCGGGCGAGTCGGAGAGTACGGTGCGTTCAAGTACCTCGTCCACGTAGTACATGATGTCGTAGTGGCTACCCTGACAGTCGCCACCATGCTCCTTGCACTCGTATGAGATGTCGCCGGACACCAGTCGCTCGGCTAGCTCGAATTTCTCTTTACGGTTCCGCAGGGTTGCTGCCCACAGCTGCATGTCTCCCCGGCTCTCGATGGAGCCGGAGACGTTGTCCACGAGTGTCGACCAGTTGTTGGCAGCATCCTTCGCCACCAACAGAGCGCCGAGACTGAATACATCGGCGTACCAGTTGGTAAAGCGATCCACCCGCAGCGCCATATCCTCGCCGCTGAAGATCAGGCCTCGGTCGTTGCGCAGGTTGGTGGCGCTCAGGCGCAGGTTTTCGCCGCTGCCCAGGGTGCCGTAATTGTTCAGGGTGGCGGCCGCAACCTTCAGGTCCTTGGCCGAAGTGATCTTGCCGCTATTGGCCAGGATATCGTCGACATCAATGTCGGTCAGGCCGCCGCCGCTGATGCGCCCGGCGCTGCTCAGGTTGAGGCTGGCCGCCTTGAGGGTCAGACCACCCAGGCTGGTTAGCTTGCCGCTGCCGCCATAGGCGCCGCTCAGGGTGAGACTGAGGCCCCCATCGCTGGCGATCAGACCGTTGTTGGTCCAGCTGCCGCCGGTGGCGATCAGCGACTCGCCGGCCAGCAACTGGCCGCTGGTGGTCTGGTTGAACTGGTTGACGTTGAGCAGCAGGCGCGCGGCCTGGAGGATGCCGCTGTTGGTCCAGCTCTGCGCGCTGATGTTCAGCTCACCGCTGGTGGTCAAGGTGCCACCCGCGGCAATGGCCCGCGCCGAAGCTAGATCGAGACGGCCATTGCCGGCGTGAAGAATCTCGCCACTTGCGTTCTTGAGATCGTCGAGCTTCAGGCGCAGTACGCTGTTACCGACTTCCACCAGCCCGGAACGGTTATCCAACAGGTCCACGTCGATCAACGACTCGCCCGTACTGCCAAGGGCACGCAGCTTGCCCTGAGCGTTGCTCAGGCTAGTGGCCTCGATGCTCAGGGTGCTAGCGCTCTCGATCAGACCAAAGTGGTTGTTCAGCGCGCCGCTAAGGCTGAAGTCGATCTGCTGCGCCGATACCTTGCCGCGTTGTTCATTGGTAGTGCCGCTGCCTTGGTTGCTGAAGCTGGTGGCTATGACCTTGAGCGAGCCATTCTTGGCGTAGATCCCGCCTGCACCGTTCTCCACGGCCGCTGCGGTGAGGGTGGCGGCGCCATCAGTGGCGGAGATACTCCCTCCGTCATTGCGCAGATCGCCGCTGGCAATTTCCAGGCTCTTGCCCTGAGTGATGCCTGTGCGGTTGTCGAACAGCCCGTCCAGTTGCAAGCGAACCCAGCCGACCAGGCTGCTCAGTGTGCCCTCGGCGCTGTTGTCCAGGCTGGCGGCCTCTACCTGGAGATCACCCTCCTTGCTCTGCAGAACGCCTTGCTGATTGTTCAGCGCCCCATCCACCTGCAGGCCGAGTTGGCCTTTGCTGGTGATGGTGCCGGTGCTGTTGTCGAGGTCAGCAGCGGCGAGCTTGACGTCGCCCTGTTGGCTGTAGATCAGGCCGTCCTGGCCGTTGTTCAGTTGCCCACTGGCCGTGATCTGCAGCTTGGCGCTGGCCGCCAGGGTGCCCGCCGAGTTGTCCAGATCGCCGGTCAGCAGCTCCAGCAGCCCCTGGCTGACCAGCTTGCCGCCGCGGTTAACCAGGCTGCCGCTGCTCAGCGACAGCGGACCAGCACTCGCCAGCTGACCGTTGGCGTTGTTCAACAGGCCGAGCAGCTCCAGGGTGAAGCTACCCTCGCTGGTCAGTTGGCCGGCCGAGTTATCCAGGCTGGTGCCACGCAACAGCAGGTTGCCGCTGCTACCGATCTCGCCGCCACGGCTGTCGACCTCTATTACATCGATCTGCAGGTCGTCCTGGCTGCTGACCAGGCCGCCCTGGTTATCCAGTTTGTCGCTCACATCCAGAGTGACCTTGGCCTGCCCGGAGACGACACCGGCGGCGCTGTTATCCAGGCTGGCCGCCTGCACCTTGAGATCGCCCTTGCTCACCAGGGCGCCCTGGCCACTGTTGTTCAACTCGCCCTGCAACTCGACAGTCAGCTTGCCGTTCTTGCTCGACAGGGTGCCACTCGCCGAGTTGTCCAGCGTGTCACCCTTGACCCCGAGGCTCTGCCAACCGGAGACCAGGCCGCCACGGTTATCCAGCGCCTGCGCCTCGACCGCCATGCTGCCTTCGCTGACCAGGCTGCCCTGGCGATTGTCCAGGCTGGCCGCCTCGATTTCGGCCTGCCCCTTGCTGGAGATTTGGCCAGTGCGGTTGTCCAGGGTGCCTGCCTGCACCGCCACGCTCTGCTTGCCGTACACCAGGCCTTCGTCGCTGTTGTTCAATGCGCCGGCTGCCATTGTCAGCGCGCCCTGCGACAACACTCGACCATTACTGTTGTCCAGATTCGCGGCGGTCACCTGGGTCTGGTTGCCGGCGCTCAGGGTGCCCCCCTGGTTGTTTAGGGTCGCGCGGGTATTGACTTGTAGCTGGCGGCTGGCGGCGAGTGTCGAATCACGATTGTCCAACTCGCGCGCGGTGACGCTCAGGTTGCCGCTGGTGTTACGACTGCCGTCCGAATTGACCCCCGCCTCGACCACGCCGCGATTGACCAGCCTGTCCGCACCCAGCGTGATGGCGTCGCGCGCCGCCAGGCTCTGCTGGTTGTTCAGTTCACCGTTAACCTGCGCCGAAATACTGTTGCCGGCGTATACCTTGCCGCTGGCCTCCAGGCTGTCGGCGGCAATGCGCACGCTGCCACTGGCGGCCGTTTGCGCCAGGCTCAGCTTGCCGCTGGCATCGATCTGGATATCGCCCGCGCTGGCGGCCATGTTGCCAGCCAGCTTCACGCCCACGCCCTGTTCGGTACCCACCAGGCGAATTGCGCCGGCATACATGCCACCCAGCGCCGAGCTGTCGATGGCCAGTAGCGGCTCGTCTGCCTTGCTGGCCGCACGCTTGCTGACGGACAGGTCGGCGACCTTGACGTCGTTGGCGCCGGTGATGATGTTGAGCTTGTTGGCGTGCAGCTCGGCGTTGATCTTGGCGCTGCGGGTGATCAGGTCGAACTGGTCGACGTTGCTGGCGTTAAGCCCCTGGCCCTCGATGCTGATGGCGCCGCCGTCGACCTGCAGCCGATCCAGGCGCCCGCCTTCGATAATCGGCTTACCGGTGGTGAGGGTGGCGCGTGGCGTGTTGATAAAGCCGCAGCCGTTGCAGGTAATGCCGTTGGGGTTAGCCACCACGACATGCGCCTGTTGGCCGGCCACCTCGGTGTAGCCACGCAGCTGGCTGGGGCTGCCGCCGGTGACCTCGTTGAGGATCAACTTGGCGGCCTGGCCCTTGAGGTTGGCGTTGCCGAGGATGATGCCGCCGAGCTGGGTGCTCTGGGTCTTGGCGGTGGCGTTGTTGAGGATCAGCCCCTGCTGGCCGACGTTGTAGTCCGTGAACTGGTTGTGCGACAGGCCATTGCCATTCGGTGTGGCGATGTTCACCACCGGCACTCCGTTGCCCGCCTGAGTCACCCCGGTACTGACATTGGCTGCCGCCAGCGTGGCATCGGCCGCAGCCACCATGATGGGGTTGACAAACAGAATGCCGGCGAGCGCTGCGGCAATGTTCTGGAAAAATGGGCTGCGAACGTCCATGTATGAAGCTCCTGCCAACAACAAGCAAAATCAGAAGAAAAGATCGACACGGAAATACAGCGGGTGCTCGCGGTTCTCGATCACCGCGGGCCGCTCCAGCGAGCGGGCAAGAGTCACGCTAGCGGCCAGGTGCTGGCCGCGCGCACTGAACTCGAAGGCGTTGCCGGAGAGCCGGCCCTTGAGCTCGGGGTTGTAGCGCTCGCCATGGATGACACCGAGGTCATAGGCGAAGGCAACACCGTATTGCTGCAGGTAGGGCTGCAGCGGGGCCCAGGTCACGGGGCGCGTCCAACGCAGCTGGTTGCGCCAGTAGCCACCGCTGTCACCGGACAGCGATTGCTCCTTGAAGCCGCGTACCGAAGCCAGACCGCCGATGCTGATGCGTTGCGGGCTATACAGCACATCCTCGCTCCACTGGCCATTGGCCAGGCTGTCGAAACTGAACGACTCGCCCCACAACTGGAAGGGCTGCAGGTAGCTGAGGGTCAGGCTGTATTTGTTGTAACGGGCCACCGGCTCGCCCGGCAGCGGGTCGCCTTCGCTCTGCGCATCCAGGGCACCGACGCCCTGCTGCCAGCCGATGTCGGCGTTGACGAAAGCGCTGCCGATGCGGCGGCCGTGGTTGAAGCCGAGCTGGGTCTCCGACAGACGCTGGCTGGAGACGTCGATCAGCGCGTTGTCGATATAGTTACGCGTGCGCAGATGGCTGATACCTGCGTTGACGCTGGTCTTGCTCAGCGAGTCGCGATGCAGCAAACGCTCGGCACGCAGGCTGTGGGTACGGCTTTCCCCGTCGGTCTCGAATACGAACCCGGAACCCTCGACCTGGTTGCGGTAGTAGCTCTGGCTGTAGCTATAGCTGAAGGTCCACCAGCCGAAGGGCAGGCTGTAGTAGAGACTCTGATTGTCGGAGTGGCGGAACTCGTCGCTTACCGCGTCCAGGCCGCCACGCAGGCTTAGTTGATCTGCCAGGCCGAGCGGGCTATCCCAGTCCAGGCCGACACCCCATTGCTGCTCGCCGGTGCTGACGTCACCATCGTTGTGCCGGCTGATAGAAGCATGCCAGGGCTTGCTCGGCTCGCCCTTGAGCTGCACACGACTGCTACCAACCTCCTGACCAGGAACCAGCTCCAGTTGTGCTGGTCGCGAGGGCAAGCGGTTTAGCTGGTCGATCAGCTGCTCCAGCTCGCGCAGATTCAGCGGTTCACCGAGCTTGCCGGGAAAACTCATGGCCAGTTCGCGCTCACTGGCAATGCTCGAGCTGTCCAAGCCCTCCAGGCGCCCCTCGACTACCAGGACATCCAACTCTCCATCACTGAGATCCTGCTGCGGCAGGTAGGCCCGTGACGTGACATAGCCGCGGTCGATGTAGCGCTGGGTAACGGCCTTGAGCAGCTCGTTGAGCTGGCCCGTACCCAGGCAACGATTGACGAAGGGCTTGAGCAGGTCGTGCTTCTCAGCCTCGGACAGCAGGCTGGAGCCTTGCAAGCGGATGCCTTTGATCTCGAAGCAGCGCTCGTCTGCGCTGGGCGCCGGTTGTTGGTCCATCTGCGGGCCTGGCAACTGCTGCAGCTCTTCCAGGCGCTTGCGCTGCTCGTCGAGCAAGCGCTGCTGGCGGTCGCGGATCAGGTCACGCTCGCCGGGAAGCGGCTGCTGAGCAGTGACGACGGAGGAAAAAAACGACAGGCAAACAAAAACGGGGACGAACAACTGCAAACGCATGCGACCAGTCCTTGGCCATTACTGGCAATCCGACATCAAAACGGGTGCGCATTTTTTATACAACTAGCCAATCGGGCAAGAGATTTTCTCATTTACGCCGGAATAAAGTGACTGCATTCACATTTTGCAGCCATGAAAAAGGCCGCCCGAAGGCGGCCTTTTCAGGGTGCAGCAACCGCCTTACGCGGCCTGGGCCGGCTTCCAGTTGGAGCCGGACGCTTCCTGAGCCATGGCCTCCATGGCCTGCTGGATGGCGCGCTTGCGGCGCTCCTCGGCCTGACGGGTGAAGTACCAGGCGAGGAAGGTGAACAGCGATACGCTCAGCAGGATCAGGCTGGCGATCGCGTTGATCTCCGGCTTAACGCCCAGGCGCACAGCGGAGAACACTTCCATCGGCAGGGTGGTCGAGCCCGGTCCGGAAACGAAGCTGGCCAGCACCAGGTCGTCCAGCGACAGGGCGAAGGACATCATGCCGCCGGCGGCCAGCGAAGGCGCGATCATCG
>Ga0247725_1000930_pt1 | contig 17150 bp, 18 predicted proteins | sample OKSTACKMCFT3sol_FD_183021 | JGI IMG/M metagenome (GOLD analysis project Ga0247725, IMG submission 183021) | Subsurface sediment microbial communities from gas well in Oklahoma, United States - OK STACK MC-FT3-sol | ecosystem: Environmental > Terrestrial > Deep subsurface > Rock core/Sediment... | reverse complement strand
CCGCCGAAGCTCAGGCTCTGCCAGCGCTTCTCGCGCAACCAGGCGAGCATGTCCTGCCAGCTCATCTTGTTGTTGTCCGCCGGGTAGTCGATGTACTGCACGGCCATCATCCACACGCCGAACAGCAGCCACAGCGGCGCGGCGACCAGATTGACTACCGGGATGAAGCTGAGGATCAGCAGGCCGATGGCGCGTGGCAGAAAGTAACCCAGCTTGCGCATTTCGCGAGCCATGGTACGCGGTACCATGGCTGCCAGTTCGGCCCAGCTGAACGGCGGGAAATGATCTTCACCGCGCGCTACTACTTCGACCTTCTCCGCGAGAAAACCGTTGAACGGTGCGGCGATGATGTTGGCCAGCATGGTGAAGGTGAAGAACACCATCAGCAGCACCAGCACCACGAACAGTGGCCAGAGGATGTACTGCAAAAAGCTCAGCCAGTTCGGCAGGGAAGGCATGAAGGTATCGACCCAGCCGCTGAACTGCTGCACGGCAAAGCTGATCATGCTAACGAACAGGATCAGATTGATCGCCAGCGGCAGCAATACGAACAGGCGCAGGCCGGGACTGAGTACCAGCCTCAGACCTTCTCGCAGGTAGTGCGGGCCGGACAGGACGGGAGCGGCGGGCATGGCGGTCTCCTGAGTGGTTGATGCGCGCGACCATACCGACTTTGCCTGCGCGGTGAAAGTTCAGTCATGGGGCAATTCACCCCGAGGGCCATAGGCGGATTCTATTCGCGGAATTGGCAATGGATATTTCCGCTTCGCCAGTCGCCTCGATAGCCTTGCGCCCAGTTTCATTTTAGGGCGCCTCTAAAAACGTAGGCGAGGCAGTCAGCGCAAGGCAAACACAGGCGAAAAACGATCGGAGTCGCGCTCGACTTTACGAGCTGTAAATGAGCATTTTTAGCCTGTTTTTAACGCAGCGATGACAACGCAGGTAGTTTTTAGAGGTGCGCTTTTTGCGGGGCTCTCAACATTCCAAGCCTTCCCCTAGTGCTTCGAGAGTCCCTTTTTATTCTGGCCTGCCGGCCCTGTGGGCCTGCAAGGAGTTAGCGATGTCTGCCGTTCGTCATGCCCGCGTCATCATCCTGGGTTCCGGTCCTGCCGGTTACAGCGCTGCCGTCTATGCCGCACGCGCCAACCTGAAACCGCTGCTGATCACTGGTATCCAGGCCGGTGGTCAACTGACCACCACCACCGAGGTGGACAACTGGCCGGGTGACCCGCATGGCCTCACTGGCCCGGCGCTGATGCAGCGCATGCAGGAGCATGCCGAGCGCTTCGAGACCGAGATCGTCTTCGACCATATCAACGCCGTGGATCTGGCCGGCAAGCCATTCACCCTGGTCGGCGACAGCGGCACCTATAGCTGCGACGCGCTGATCATCGCTACCGGTGCGAGCGCGCGTTACCTGGGGCTGCCCAGTGAGGAGGCGTTCATGGGCCGTGGCGTTTCGGCGTGCGCGACCTGTGACGGCTTCTTCTATCGCGGTCGCGAGGTCGCGGTGGTCGGTGGCGGTAATACGGCCGTGGAAGAGGCGCTGTACCTGGCCAATATCGCCAGCAAGGTCACGCTGGTCCATCGCCGCGAGACCTTCCGTGCCGAGAAAATCCTGCAGGACAAGCTGCACGCGCGCATTGCCGAGGGCAAGATCGAGCTGCAACTCAATGCGGAGGTCGACGAGGTGCTGGGCGATGCCAGCGGTGTCACCGGCGTACGCCTCAAGCAATACGGCGGTGCCTATCGCGAGCTGAAGGTGGATGGCCTGTTCGTTGCCATCGGTCACACGCCCAATACCAGCCTCTTCGAAGGCCAACTGGCGCTGAAGGACGGTTACCTGGTAGTCAATGGCGGGCGCGAGGGCAATGCCACCGCGACCAGCATTCCTGGCGTGTTCGCCGCCGGTGACGTGGCCGATTCGGTCTATCGCCAGGCGATCACCTCGGCCGGTGCCGGCTGCATGGCCGCGCTGGATGTCGAGCGCTATCTCGACGGGCTGTGACCGCTTTGTAGGAGCCGGCTTGCCGGCGATGCTTGGCCATGGCTGATCGCCCGCAAGCGGGCTCCTACGGGCCTGGTGTCTGGCCGCTCAATCCGGCCAGTGCCAGGGCGGCTCGTCGAGCATGCCCTGGCCGCGTATGCAGGTCTTGCCGAGCTGTTTGTCCAGCTCCAGGGTGTTGCAGTTGGGGCTTTCCTTGAGCGTGGCGATCAGGCGGCTGGCGTGAGACACGACCCACACCTGCGTTTGCTTCGAGGCGGCGATGATCAGCCGGCCAAGTGCAGGTAACAGATCCGGGTGCAGGCTGGTTTCCGGTTCGTTGAGCACCATCAGTGAAGGCGGCCGTGGCGTGAGCAGGGCGGCCACCAGCAGCAGGTAGCGCAACGTGCCGTCGGACAGTTCTGCGGCGCTCAAGGGGCGCAGCAAACCTTCCTGGCGCAGTTCCACGGCGAAGCGACCGCCGGCCTGAAAATCGATATGCAGGCGGCTGCCGGGGAAAGCGTCGTCGATGGCGGCGTCCAGCGCCGCGCGGTCGCCGATCTCGCGTATGGTCTGCAGGGCGGCGGCCAGCTCGCGGGCATCGTGGTGCAGCACCGGTGTGCGCGTGCTCAGTTGCGGCTGGCGCGCCGGTGCCTCGGCATCACTGCGAAAGTGATCGTAGAAGCGCCAGCGGCGGATGGTTTCGCGCAGCTGGAAGACTTCCGGGCAATTCGGGTCGTTGCCGATCTGGTCGAACAGGCTGTCGTAGTTCGGCACGTGCTGGGCCAATACCTGCCAACTGCGGCCTTCGCGCATGCGCACCATGGGCCCGGTGCGATCCACCAGCAGCGAGGCGGGACGGTAGCTGGCGCCAGCCCAGATGCACTCGCGCTTGATCTCCGGGTCGAGGGCGAATGCCGAGCTGCTTGGCTCGGGCAGGCCAAGGGCGATGGCGTAGCCGAAATCCTCGCCGGCAAAGCCCAGGCGCAGGCGTATCACGTTCTGTCGTGGGCCACCCTGCACGGGCACCTCGCCGCCCAGCATGCGCCGGGAAATCTTCACCGGGCCGGCTCAGAAACTCGACTCCAGCCCGCCTTCGCGCGCCAGCGCGTTGACCACGCCACCTTGCGCGGTTTCCGCCAGCAGGCGCAGGGCGCGGTAGAGGTTGGACTTGCCGCTGCCGTTGGCGCCGGTGATCAGGTTGAGCCGGCCCAGCGGCAGGATCAGGCTGTTGATCGAGCGGTAGTTGGCGACGGCGAGGGTATGCAGCATGCAGATGGTTTCCTGGCGGAATCAGCGGCCATAACGTGGCGAAAACGCCAGCCAGGCCAGCACCGGGTAGCAGAGGTAGTGCAGGCTGAACAGAAACAGGCCCATGGGGCTGGGCGTGTCCTGCAGGACCATCATGCCCAGCAGGCCGAGATAGAGCAGCCCGAGCACGCCGCCGTAGAGCAGGGTGAAACGCCAGCGCTCAGCGTTGCTGGGTGCACGCCCGGTACGCCAGTGAAACACCAGCGCCAGGCCGGCCGCGATGGCGGCGGCGATCAGCAATGTGGTGAACACGCCGCCGAGGCGCACGAAGGTGCGCAGCAGCAGGTTCAGCACGATAGCCGCGATTACTCCCGCCGCCGCGTAGTAGCGCAGTTGCAGGCTCTGGCTCACAGGCTTTGCACCAGACCGAAGCGTTTGCGCAGTACCCGCTGCAACAGGGCTTTGGGCAGCAGCGTGGCGAGCAGCGGCAGGGCGCGGCTGCCATTGCCCAGGCGCAACAGGCGCGGGCGCTTGTCACGCTGCACGGCGGCCAGCAGTTGCGCAGCAAACTCGCTGGCCGGGGTCGGGTTGTCCTGTGAGGCATTGGCGCGGGCGCGGATACCCTCGCGCAGCGGCCACCAGGGCGAATCCTCACGGATCAGCGCCTCGGCCTGTTGGCTGGCGTTGGCGCCGAAGCTGGAGGCGATGGCGCCGGGCTGCACTTCCATCACCTCGATGGAGAACGGCGCCAGCTCCATGCGCAGTGCGTCGCTCAAGGCATGCACCGCTGCCTTGGAGGCACAGTAAGCACCGGCGAAGGGCGTCACCAGTACCGAGGAAACGCTGCCGATATTCACCACCAGGCCACGGCTGCGACGCAGCAGCGGGAAGAACGCGCGGGTCACGCCGACGATGGAGAACACGTTGGTTTCAAACTGGCGCTGCATGGCTTCCACGCCGCCGTCGAGCAGCGGGCCCATGGCGCCATAGCCAGCGTTGTTGATCAGTGCATCGAGGCCGCCGATCTCCTCGCTCAGACGTGTGGCTAGCTGCTGCAGCGCTTCGCCGTCGTTGACGTCGAGTTGCACTGCGTGGAACCCGGCCTGCTCGAGCGCTGTGAGGTCGTGCTCCTTGCGCGCCGTGGCCCACACCACGTAGCCAGCCGCCTTGAAGGTATCGGCCAGGGCTCGGCCGATGCCGCTGGAGCAGCCGGTGATAAGGGCGCTGGGTTGGGGCATGCGCGGGACTCCCTGAGACGCGAATGGGGTTGCAGCTTAGCAGGCTTGGCTTGAGGTGATGGCGGACTGTTCACCTAGGCTCCTGAGTCCGCCCTACGGGGCTGGCAACGGATGTCGAGCTGTAGGAGCGAGCTCTGCTCGCGAACGCGTATTACGCCGCAAGCTTCGCGAGCAGAGCTCGCTCCTACGGTCGGCGTGTTCAGCGAATGAACTTGCCTTGCAGGCGCTCGGCACGAAACTCCAGCGTAGCCGGGCGATAGCCGCTGCGCAGGTCGGGCAGGGGCATGCAGTCGCTCCAGCTGGCACCCGGCAGCAGTTCACCGGGGCCGCTGTAGCGTGGCGATTCGTAAAGGCGCTGGGCCAGGTTGGTGGCATTGCCGGGCCGGTAGGCGGCGACTTCCCAGCGCAGTTCCAGCAAGGCGGCATCGCTGCTGTTCTTCAGGTCGATGGCCAGCGGGCGATCGGCGGGGCAGCGCTGCGGGTCGTAGCTCAGGCGCAGTTCGAGATGGGCCAGGTAGCGCTCGTCCTGGCTTTCCTGCCAGATCACCCAGGTGGCCACCAGGCCGAGGCCGACCAGCGCGGCCATGGACACCGGTAGCGCCTTGGTCGGGTAGCGGATCAGCAGAATCAGCCAGGTGATGACGAGTACGACACCGAACAGCATGAGGGCAGCCTTTTTGCGAAGTCTGCGCTCATCCTACACTAGCCAGCCCTGCGCCAGGAGGGGCGCAATGGCCGCTTATCCTGGCGCCGGCGAAAGCGGGAACCGGGGGACAGGATAGCGATGCCCGCTTGTGCGGGCATGCGGTGTTGCCTGATGCCCGACATGGGGCGGGGCGTACTGTGCTTTCAGTCCTGCGGCTGGTCGCGCAGGAACACCAGGCTGTCGGCCTTGGAATGCTCGGCTGAATAACGGTAACCCTGATAGTTGAAGTCCTTCAGACCGTCGGGGTTGGTCAGGCGCTCCTTGATCACGTAGCGCGCCATCAGGCCGCGGGCTTTCTTGGCGTAGAAGCTGATGATCTTGTACTGGCCGCTCTTCAGATCCTTGAACTCGGTGTCGATGATGCGCGCGTTCAGTGCCTTGCGCTTGACCGCACCGAAGTACTCGTTGGAGGCGAGGTTGAGCAACACGTTGTCGCCCTGCGCAGCCAGCGCCTCGTTCAGCCAGGCGCTGATGCGCTCGCCCCAGAAGGCGTACAGATCCTTGCCACGGCCGTTGGCCAGCTTGGTGCCCATTTCCAGGCGATAGGCCTGCATCAGATCCAGCGGGCGCAGCACACCGTAAAGGCCGGAGAGTATGCGCAGGTGAGTCTGGGCGAAGTCGAAATCCTCTTCGGAGAAATCCTCGGCGTTCAGCCCGGTATAGACGTCGCCCTTGAATGCCAGCAGCGCCTGCTTGGCGTTGGATGGATTGAACGGTCGTTCCCAGCTACCGAAACGCGCGGCGTTGAGGCCGGCGAGCTTGTCCGACAGATGCATCAGCTCGGCGATCTGCGCCGGGCTTAAGTCGCGCAGCTGGGCGATTAGCTCCTGGGCGTGGTCGAGGTGCTCGGGTTGGGTGAAGCGCGGGGTGGCAGGCGGCGTCTCGTAGTCGAGGGTTTTGGCCGGTGAAATCACCATCAGCATGTGCGGAGTCTCCAGAAAGCGTGAGGGCGATTCTAGAGGTCAGGGGGCGGCAAGACCACCTATCGGAGTGATTGAGAGGATCAGCATTGATGCCTTTGTAGGAGCTGGCTTGCCGGCGATCAGCGTTGACGGGATCGCCAGCAAGCCGGCTCCTACAGGAGCGCAGAGAGTCAGGCGATACGAACAGCGCCCTGCACCTGATTGGCGCGGCATGCTGCAAGAGGGGGCGGGTAAGGGAGGCGAGTTACAGCAGGTAGGAATTCGGACTTTAACGGGGTGCTGGTGGCTCGCCAAGCACTATCTGCCGCCTCTGCAAATAAACCTGTGTGGCGATAAAAAAACGTTTTTCTGTCATGTGAATTGGAGTAATTAAAAAGCAAGACCGCCGAAACCTGCAGACAGGTGGCGGCCATTGGCCCTCACTTTGCTTGCCACCTTTCGGGGCCGACCTGAAAAAAGTCGGCGGTCTCTGTCCGGCGCAGCACCGCCCTGGTATTGCGTCGCCTGGCTACTACAAGAAGGTGACCGAGTATGGATGACCACGGACGCTCCAAGCCCACCGCTCCAACCCTCTACGCCCTCGACACCAATGTTCTGATCCACGATCCCAACGCCTTGCTCAACTTCGAAGAACACCACGTCGCCATCCCGATGACAGTATTGGAGGAACTCGACAAACTGAAGTCCGGCAAGCACGGTGTCGCCGTCGAATGTCGCCAGGCCATCCGCCTGATCGATCAAATTCTCGCCGGGGCGGAGCCCGAGGACGTCGAGTACGGGGTACCCATCCAGCGCGGCAAGAGCGGCCCCTGCGGGCGTCTTTCCATTCTTATGAGCAAAAGTGCGGCGCCGGTAACCTGGCTGCCGGAAAACCTCAACGACAACAAGATCATCAACCAGTTGGTGGAGCTGAACTCGCGCAACCCCGGCCTCTCCGTGGTGCTGGTGACCAAGGACATCAACATGCGCCTGAAGGCGCGCGCCTGCGGTATCGACGCCGAGGACTACCACACCGACCAACTGGTCGATGACGTTTCGCTGCTGTCGAAGGGTTATCACGACATGCCCGGCTCGTTCTGGGATCGCGTGAGCAAGGTCGACACCCGTCAGGACCACGGGCGTACCTGGCATCGTGTGCAACTGACCGACAACCTGCCGGCCGTGCATGTCAACGAGTTCATCCTCGATGAACAGGGCTTCGTCGGCTGGATCAAGGCGATCAAGGGTGATGAACTGGTGATTCTCGACATGCACCAGGAGCCGCTGCTGCATCAGGAAGCCTGGGGCCTGAAACCGCGCGACATCCATCAGGCGCTGGCGCTGTTCGCCTTGCTCGACCCGGACATCCACCTGGTCAATCTGTCTGGCGCCGCCGGCTCGGGCAAGACCATCCTGGCGCTGGCTGCGGCCATCGAGCAGACCATGGTCAGCAAGCGCTACCGGCGCATCATCGCCACCCGCAGCGTGCAGGGGCTGGATCAGGAGATCGGCTTTCTGCCCGGTACCGAGGCGGAGAAGATGGAACCCTGGCTCGGCGCCATTACCGACAACCTCGAAGCGCTGCATATGGAGGACGAGAGCACTCACGGCAGCGTCGACTACATTCTGCAGAAGGTGCCGCTGCAATTTAAGTCGCTCAACTACATCCGCGGGCGCAGCTTCCAGCAGAGCCTGATCCTCATCGACGAATGCCAGAACCTCACCCCGCACCAGATGAAGACCATCATCACCCGTGCCGGCAACGGCTCGAAGGTGGTGTGCCTGGGCAACCTGGCGCAGATCGACACCCCCTACCTGTCAGCGCCCAGCTCGGGTCTGACCTACCTTACCGAACGCTTCAAGGACTTCCCGCACGGCGTGCACATCACCCTGCAAGGCGTACCACGCTCGATCCTCGCGGAGTACGCGGAAACCCATATGTAACCCTTCAGCTGTGAAACACTGGCGCCCCTGCTCGTAAGAGCGGGGGCGTTTTAGTCTGCATCAACGAATTTCTGCAGGGCCCGTGGGAGCGGCTTCAGCCGCGATGATCGCGGATAAATCCGCTCCTACAGAAGCGCGCATTTGGCTCCCCTCTCCCGCTTGCGGGAGAGGGGCTGGGGGAGAGGGTTCGTAGCTCGGCTGCAATCCGGGCCGCTCGGCTGCAGGATTTCATCCGACCTACAAGAGGACTGCAAATCCTGACCTGCAGGTTTACAATCGGTCGATTCCCGTCTGGAGCTTTCCCGTGCTGACCCACCTCGATTCCCAAGGCCGCGCGCACATGGTCGACGTCACCGACAAGGCGACCACCTTCCGTGAAGCCACCGCCGAAGCACGCGTGCGCATGCTGCCCGCCACCCTGCAGATGATCGTTGCCGGTGAGCACCCCAAAGGCGACGTATTCGCCGTGGCACGTATCGCCGGCATCCAGGCCGCGAAAAAAACCAGCGACCTGATCCCCCTGTGCCACCCGCTGATGCTCACCGGCGTCAAGGTCGAACTCAGCGCCGAAGGCGACGACAGCGTGCATATCACTGCCCGTTGCAAACTGTCCGGGCAAACCGGTGTCGAGATGGAAGCACTGACTGCCGCCAGCGTCGCCGCGCTGACCCTCTATGACATGTGCAAGGCCGTGGATCGTGGCATGGTCATCGAGCAGGTACGCCTGCTGGAAAAACTCGGCGGCAAGAGCGGTCACTACAAGCTGGAGGAACAAGCATGATCCGCGTGCAATATTTCGCCCGCTACCGCGAAGCCCTGGGCCGTGACGACGAACAACTGAGCGGCGACTTCGCCACCCTCGACGACGTACGCCTGCACCTGGTGGCCCGTGGCGGCGAATGGGAAGTGCTGGGTGAGCAGAACCTGATGTGCGCGCGCAACCAGGAACTGTGCAGTCTCGACGAACCGCTGGCCGAAGGCGATGAAGTCGCCTTCTTCCCCACCGTTACCGGTGGTTGATGCAGGCGTAGGGTGGGCTTCAGCCCACCAAACCGACTCTGAAAACGCCTCTTCAAACGAGACACTCCCATGACCATCCGCGTCCAAGCCCAACCCTTCGACCCCGGCACCGAGCTCAACGCCCTGCATGCCGCCAACCTCGGCATCGGCGCGGTGGTCACCTTCGTCGGCTACGTGCGCGACTTCAATGAAGGTCGCGAAGTCGGCGGCATGTTCCTCGAACACTTCCCCGGCATGACCGAAAAGGCTCTGGCCAAGATCGCCGATGAGGCCCGTGAGCGCTGGCCGTTGCTGGGCATCGAGATCATCCACCGCATCGGTCGTCTGGAGCCGGGTGAGCCCATCGTCTTCGTCGGCACCAGCAGCGCCCATCGCCAGGCCGCGTTCGATGCCTGCAACTTCATCATGGATTACCTGAAGACCCGCGCGCCGTTCTGGAAGAAGGAAGACACCAGCGAAGGCCCGCGCTGGGTCGAAGGCCGCTGCAGCGACCAGAGCGCCGCCGAGCGTTGGAAGTAGCAGGGAGTCATGGGGCTGTTACCTGAACCCACCTTCGGCGTGGCGCCATCAACCGCTTGGTGGGTTACGCGGCGCACGACTTTCATCTGAGTCTTGAAGACCGTCATTCAGCGCCGCTAACCCACCCTACGAGTGACCGCGCGCTGAACCGTAGGGTGGGTTAGCCGCCTGGTAGATCTGTTGAGTGAGTCGTAATGCCTGCTGCGGCGTAACCCACCATTGGCGCAACGCGATCCATCACTCGGTGGGCTAGGCGGCGCACGGCCTGAAGGCCGGTATTCTGCGTTGCCAGCCTTAGTGGCCGCGAAAGCCACATCACGTGTAGGAGCTGGCTTGCCAGCGATGCGTCAAGCGGATCGCCAGCAAGCTGGCTCCTACAAGAGCGGTTTCACGCCAACGCCAGATGCACCCGCAACGCAATCGGCACCAGCATCAGCAATACGCCCAAACCCAGCACGCGTACGCCCCATTCGTGTTCGCGAAAGTTGAAGCCGACTCCCAGCAGCAGAAAGCCGCCGATCAGCAGCATCAGCATCAGGTGATAGTGGTCCATGGCGCTTCTCCACGTTGCGATCCTGATTACAGCTTAGTCCCGCCGTCTGGCTTGGGGGCTGATCTGGGGCAATGAAAGTCTGACTCGATTGGCGACAAAGTGCGTCTCGATTGGTCGCTGTCTGGAGCCAGGGCCTGCTCCATACTGTGCGCAGTCATCGTCAAGGATCGTCCATGCGCCTGTTCCCCTCACTCCTGCTCGCCGGCCTGCTGGCCGCCATGCCGCTGGCCGCTGTCGAGCGCAGTTTCACCATCCTGCACAGCAACGACTGGCAGTCGCGCCTGCTCGGCTTCGGCCCCAACAATGAATACAGCCCGGCGACGGTGAACGATGACGACACCGTCGGCGGCGTCGCCCGGCTTGCCACGTTATTGAATGAGCGCCGCGCGGCAGCCGGTGAAGAACCTGTGCTGTTGCTCGACGGCGGCGACTTCACCATGGGTACGCTGTTTCACACCATCGCCCGCGAGATGGGCAGCGAACTGCGCCTGATGAGTGAGCTGGGCTATGACGCCGCGGTGATCGGCAACCACGAATTCGACTTCCGCCCGGCCGGCCTCGCCGCGATGATCAGCGCCGCGCACAAGGCCAAGGGCGACACGCTGCTGCCACTGCTGTCGAGCAACATGCGTTTCGATGCCGCGAGCAAGGCCGACGACAGCCTGCAGGCGCACGTCGAGGCCGGGCACATCCTGCCGTACAAGCTGATCGAGCGCGGCGGCATTCGTTTCGGTCTGTTCGGCCTGCTTGGCAACAACGCCGTGGCCGTCAGCCCGATGATCAAGCCGGTGACCTTCGCCGACCCGGTCGCCACCGCCAGGGAAACCGTGGCCAAGCTGCGCGAGGAGGGCGCCGAGGTGGTCATCCTGCTCTCGCACATGGGCGTTACCCAGCAGGCCGATGGCAGCTGGCGCGGCGAGGAAGTGGAACTGGTCGAGCAGGTGCCCGGCGTCGATATCGTCGTCGGCGGCCATTCGCATGTGGCACTGCCGCAGCCGGTGCTGGTGGGTGGACGTACCCCGGTGGTGCAGGCTGGTTCCGAGATCCAGTACCTCGGCGAACTGCGCATGAGCCTGGGCGACGACGGCGTGCCGCGTGTGCGCGACTACCGCCTGCATGCGGTCAACGACAGCATCATCGGCGATGCGACCATCACCGCCAAGGTCGAAGACTTCAAGCAGGTGGTCAGCGAGCGCATGCTGACGCCCAAGGGCTACCGCTTCGACCAGCCGCTGGCCAAGGTCGACCAGAGCCTGGGCCGTGATTTCACCGATCAGACCCTGGCCAATCTGGTCACCGATGCGCTGCGTCATGCTGTCGATGCCGACCTGGCCTTCACCGGCAACGGCACCATCCGCGATGACCTGCTCAAGGGCCGCAATGGCGTGCAGGATGTATCCGACCTGTTTCGCATCGCCCCGCTGGGCATCGGCCAGTTCGACGACGAACCGGGCTACCCGATGATCAAGGCCTACATCAGCGCGCGCGAAATCAAGTCACTGCTGGAAGTGCTGCTGCTCGCCTACCAGCTGCGTGACAGCCAGAGCTATTACCCCCGGGTTTCCGGCGTGCGCTTCACCTACAACCCGTGGCGCGTGCCGTTCGACCGCGTCAGCCGCATCGAAATCGGCGATTCGCACGGCGGCTACCGTGACCTGGACCTGAATGACACGCGCCTCTACAGCATCGGCGCCACCAGCTACGTCGGCAGCTTCACCTGGCTGGTACCGGACCTGACCAAGGGGCTGCTCAACGTCATCCCCAAGGATGCCGAGGGCAGAGCGCTGCCGCGTATCGAGGACGCCATCATCGACCAGGAGCCGGATAAGGAAGGCGTGCAGGAACTCAAGGAATGGCAGGTGCTGCTCGACCATATCCGCAGCCTGCCGGATCTCGATGGCGACGGCCTGGCCGATATTCCCACCAGCGGTGCGGCTGCCGAAGCGCGCATGATCCGCGCGCCCAGCCTGCACCCGGCCGAGCTGTTCCGCCTGGCCGGGCCGATGCAGTGGGGCGCCAGCGCGGTGATCCTGGCCGGCGTGCTGCTGATTCTCTGGCTGCTGAGTCGCCCGCTGCGCCGCCGCTGTCAGCGTTAACGTCCGTAGGGTGCGCCGCGCGCACCGGGAATGACGCGCCACTCGGCCCTCACGCTCGCAATATGCGCCCATACGCTCTCGGTCGCGCCTGCCTGAACATCATGACGCCGTTGAGGTTGGTGCGCCCCCTACGGTCCGCCACCTTGCCAAGCCTTGCCTGCCTCCGTATGGTGCAAAGCCGCCTGATTCGGAAGCTACGCAATGATCGCTCAGCACTGCCCGCTCGGTGACCGCGCACAGCCGGCCAACCCCCACTCGGATAAATGTCGCGTCGCCTCATGAACGCACTCAATCATTCGCGCCCGCTGGCGCTGTTCGGCCTGTTGCTGGCCAACCTCTGCTGGTCCGGCAACGCCCTGGTGGCGCGCGCCTTCGCTGGCGAGATCGCGCCGTTCACCCTGTCGTTCTGGCGCTGGTGCCTGGCCCTGGCGCTGCTGCTACCCTTCGTTGCCATGCCGTTGTGGCGCCATCGCGTGGCGGTGCGCACTGCCGGCTGGCGCCTGCTGGTGCTCGGTGGCCTGGGTATCGCCGGCTACAACTCGCTGCTCTACAGCGCGGCGCAGACCACGGCAGCCATCAACATCTCGCTGGTCAACACCTGCCTGCCGCTGGTGACCTTCATCGGTGCCGGGCTGCTGCTCAATGAATGGCCGGCGCGCCGAGCCTGGTGGGGCATGCTGGTGGCCGTGGCGGGCCTGGCGGTGCTGATCAGCCAGGGGCAGTGGAGCCGTCTGGCCAGCCTGTCGTTCAACCAGGGCGACCTGATCATGCTGCTGGCCGTGGTCGACTGGGCACTGTACTCGCTGCTGCTGCGGCGCTGGTCGGCGTACCTGCAGCCGATCCCGCCGCTGGCACTGCTGGGCGTGTTCATCCTGCTTGGCGTACCGCTGATTCTGCCGTTCTATCTATACGAACTGAGCCAGGGCGCGCATCTGGCAATCAACGCTGCCAACCTCTCGGCCGTCGCCTACACCGCCGTGTTCGCCTCGCTGCTGGCCTACCTGGCCTGGAACCACGGCATCCGCGTGATCGGCGCGGCCAAGGCGGCGCTGACCAACTACCTGATGCCGGTATTCACCGCGTTGCTGGGGTGGGTACTGCTGAACGAGAGCCTGCAGCTCTATCACTGGCTGGGTGCCGCGATGATCTTCGGCGGCCTGCTGCTGGCTACGCGGCCAGGCAAAACACTGTAGGCGCGGCAGGGCTACACAAACGCAGCAGGCACTGCATTACCCTGTAGAAGCCGCGCCTCGCGGCGAATCGCATGAACACCGCGAAAGCAAAAGCTTCGCCCCGGGGCGGGGCTCCTACGCAGGGCTGTACCGCTTGTTAGCCGCGGGTGGATCACGCCTCGATCCACCTTTCAAAGCCGGCGGATGAAAAAGGCGTCATCCGCCCTACGGCGATCCCCTCACTCCGACTTCAACATCACCAAGGCTTCACCGCCTTCACGGTCATGCATGAGGATGAACGGCTGCCCGGCGATCATCATCCTCACCGGCACCTTGCGCGGCACCGTGGTGCCGGCGTTGATCGCCGCTGCGCTGAGCAACTGACGAGTCAGGCTGTCATCCTCCTGCGCCTCGCTGGTTACCACGCATTCGTGGCTGACCTTGACCTGAATGCTCAGGCTCTTGTCCGCATTGAAGCCGACGGTGGCAAAGCCCATATCGGTCATCTCGGTGACGCCATGCTGGCGCGCCACGCGATGCGCCTCAGCAAAGCTCGGCGCCGTCTGCAGGCAGATGTCGCGAAAGGCCTGCACCACCGGCGAAGTGACCGGCACCGGCGGCTGCGAGCCCAGGTTGGCGCAGGCGCTGAGAAGACCAACGCTGACAAGCAAGGCGAGCTTTTTCATCACATCATTCCTTAATGAAGGGTGTTCAGGGTTGCTGGCAAAGATCATGCCCCAGCAACTGCGAGGCCAGCCCTTTGGCCAGATAGGTCTCCACCACACGGCCATCGCCGCACTCGGTCTTGTGGCCGATGGCGAAACCAATGGAAAGCAACACGAATAGCGCCAGGCCGATATTCTGGATGGGCGTCATGACAGGGCTCGCTGGGTAAACAATGGGGCAGGATGAAGAGGCGGGTAGGGGATGGCAAGTGCCAACCCCATCGTCAGCACGTCCGCTGATGCAGAGATGTGACTGTTACGGCAGCGTGATGGACAGATCGCCCAGCATGAAGCGCGCAATGATCATCCAGGCAACTGCACTGATGATGCCCAGCACGCTGTAGCCGACGATGATGCCAATCGCGATCTGCTTCCACAGCCCGGCATGGCGGTTGGGTTCGTTGCGGTAGTGCGTCGGCATATCACGCTCCGCGCGCAGATCGTCGAAGTCGTCTCTCGCTCTCAAGGTGCTCTCCTGTTTCATGGGCCAGCGCGCGACGGCGCTGCAGCCTGCTGGGGGCGGATTTTCCGGCATCGCCCGACAGCCCCGCAAGCACCGTCCGAGCGGTTGAGAGGTCAGCCGCAGGCTCAGAAACGAGCGATTCAGGGAGTCGCCACCCGCGAAGCCTAACCGCTTGATAAAACGTAAATTTATCGATGATCTGGGGTTGACAGCGGTAGGCGAGACGCGGACAATGCGCGCCGTTGGCTACATAGCTCAGTTGGTTAGAGCGCAGCATTCATAATGCTGATGTCCCAGGTTCAAGTCCCGGTGTAGCCACCATATCCTCGTTTCTAGCTGTCTACAGCAGTCTACGAAACACCCCAAGAAGCCCGCCCTGTGCGGGCTTTCTTGTCTCTGGCTGTATCTACTTATCTACCCCTAGCCCTTCCCGCCGTGTATGCCCCTGTGTATGCTTCGACAAAAGTTGAACTCGAGGCATACACACAATGAAGCGTTCGGAGATCAAGCGCCGCCCCCTGGCAGATACCACGCTGGCCAGCCTCGAGTCGGAGGCAGCTGCCTACCGCGAATTGGACAGTGCCGGCCTGTATTTCAGGGTGAAGCCCAACGGCGGCAAGTCCTGGGAGCTGCGCTACAAGAAACCGGACGGCAAATGGTCATGGTTGGGGTTGGGTGGTTACCCGGAAGTCAGCGGCGCCCTCGCCCGACAGAAGGCCGCTGAGCTGAAGGCCGATGTGTCTGCCGGGCGCAACCCCCTTGCCAGCAAGCAAGCGCGCAAAGCCGAGGCACTGGCGACTGCCAACAACACGTTCGAGCACCTGGCCCGGGAGTGGCACACCTCGCGCCTTGGTGGATGGGACAGCGGAACCGCTGCGAGGGTGATGGGTGCGCTTGAGCGCCATGTGTTCCCCACCTTCGGCAAGCGCCCTTACACAGAGATCCTGTCCATGGAGTGGATGGAGCTGCTGCGCGGCATGGAGCAGCAAGGCATCCTCGAGCAGATGAGCCGGGTGCGTGCCTACTGCAAGGACGTGTACGACCTGGCCAGGGTTACCGGCCGGGCCGTGAACAATCCGCTTGAGGGCATACACAAGTTCCTTTCCTCCGGCAAAGCCGAGAACTATGCCCACGTCTCCCGGGACGAGCTGCCCGCGCTGCTCCGGGCAATTCAGTCCTACCCACACGCCAAGGATGTGCAAATAGGTTTGCGCCTGCTAACCCTGCTGGCCGTCCGCCCCAGCGAGCTACGCGAAGCCCAGTGGTCAGAGTTCGACTTTGCCAAACAGGTGTGGACGATCCCGGTAGAACGCAAAGGCCGCAAGAAGGGCCGCGAACACCTGGTGCCACTCTGCCGCCAAGCCATTGCCCTGCTGGAAGAACTGCGGCCGATCACTGGAGCCTATGCCCTGCTGTTCCCTGGCCGTAGTGACCGCACCAAACCCCGAAGCGATACCGTGTTTCTAATGGCCCTGCGCCGCCTCGGTTATGAGGGCCGGCAGACTGGCCACGGCTTCCGCCATATCGCCAGCACCATTCTGAATGAGCACGGCTTCCCGGCCGACCATATCGAAGCTCAGTTGAGCCACAAGGCGCCGGGCGTGCGCGGGGTTTACAACAAAGCTCAGTACATCGAACAACGCACGACCATGCTGCAATGGTACGCCGACCATTTAGACAAGCTCGCCGCCAGTAACGTGGTAGACATCAAGCGACAGGCCTAGATGTGCTGACACAAAAAATCGCGCCTTCATGTCACTGGCTAGCAAGCTGCAATAGCTGAAACGCAAAAATTATCCAAGAACAGCGCAGAAAAGATGAGCCTCGGGCTTTCAATCCCTTTAAACCTAGTCTTCAGGGGAGCCCAGGGTGCGCAGCTACCACCACAACAGCTCAACGCACGGTATTCAAAGCCATCCTTCTGGGGCGTCAATCAGCGACAAACAGCAATACCCTAGTTAATGCTTGGTGCTATCCCCGCCTGCTGCGTCAGCATCTTCAAAATCACCAACGCAAACGCCCGGCTCTTGGTCTCGTTATCCAGCACTTCCAACGACATCTTTTCGTTGTCGGTCATGGCATCCAGCACGGTGTCCAGCACGCGCTTGGGGAACAGGCCGTGCATCACTTGCTCCACCGAGTGGTTATTGACCTGGGCCATCACATCCTCCTGACGGCTGATGCGGTTGGCGATGCCGGTGAGGAACTGCAGCTGGTCCTCATCGCTCACCTCGGCGCCGAAGATATCGTTCAGCGCCTCGATGATTTCCGATAGCCGTTTCTTCTCCGGGTCGTGGGGCTTGCCACTGCCCAGCCCTGTAGCCGGATCGAGGCCGTAGTTGCCTTGCTCCTCGCTCAGGCGCAGCTGGTGCTCGGCGCGCTTGGTCAGGCGGTAGTGGGTCAGTTGCAGCTCGCCCACGTCCACGTCTTCCTGATCGAGGCGATCCACGCGCAGCAGCGGGTGCAGGTGCTTGGCGTATACGCACAGCTGCTCCAGCTCGCGATCCTCATAGGGAATGATCTGCGAGAGGAACTCGTACAGACGCACGAAGCTCTGCAGGTTCTTCTTGAACAGGT
>Ga0247725_1000929_pt1 | contig 17151 bp, 15 predicted proteins | sample OKSTACKMCFT3sol_FD_183021 | JGI IMG/M metagenome (GOLD analysis project Ga0247725, IMG submission 183021) | Subsurface sediment microbial communities from gas well in Oklahoma, United States - OK STACK MC-FT3-sol | ecosystem: Environmental > Terrestrial > Deep subsurface > Rock core/Sediment... | reverse complement strand
CGTGACGGCAGCCAGCCCCAGGGGCATCCGGTGATCGTTCTGCAGGGCGACAACCCGCTGTCGGTGCCGCTGGGCAGCACCTTCAATGATCCCGGCGCCAGCGCCAGCGACGCGGAAGACGGCAGCCTGCCGGTCAGCGCCGACTGCAGCGCGGTGAACCCGAGCGTCGTCGGCAGCTACAGCTGCCTGTATTCGGCCACCGACAGCGACGGCAACCGCAGCACGCTCACCCGTACCGTGGAGGTCTACGATCCCAACGCCCCGGTGGAAACCTGCCAGGTCGTCAGCGCCTCGCCCTCCGCCCACATCGGCGCCGGTCGCGCCTACGCCGGCGGCACCTCCAACCTGCGCGCCTACGCCAAGGACGACGGCGTGGACATCGGTGGCTCGTTCGACACCTGGAGCAACGTTCCGCTGTACGAGGGCGAGCCGGGACGCTGGTACGCGCAGCGGCCCGCCGCCTGCGGCGGCAGCGGCCAGGCCTTCACCTGCCAGGAGTGGAACGCCAGCAACCTCAGCCACGTGATGGCCGGCCGTGCCTATTACGGTTACTACACCGTCGGCGGCAACCAGTACCTGGGCAGCCTGTCCGGGCTCAGCACCTGGGTGCGGGAAACGGCCCAGGGCCATTTCCAGGCCGGACGCTGCAGCAACTGAGGCGACGCCTGGCGGGCAGGAGCGTGCCCGCGCACGGCTGAACCGCCAGGCGAGCGCGGCCGACGGCTCGCCTCTCGGGCTGTCCACCCCCGCCAGACATGTCTGTATTTCTGGACATGTCTGGCGTACTCCTCGCGTAACTGTCCAGATTTCAAGACTGGGCCGCCGTGCTGGCGCTGTGAATGCGCTCTAACTCGCTGTTTTATAAGGGCGCAGGAAGCTGGCATAGAGATCGCATTGCCACACAGGCTACTGGCAGGCGCTGCCGCGGCGCGGAGCATTCCGTGCAGGCGCGAGCGACCTGACCGTTGTTCGAAAACAACTACAACAACAAGAAGGAACTCCAGCATGTCCGTCACACATTCGTTTTCCCGCCTGACCCTGGGTATCTCCGCCGCCGCGCTGCTCGCCGGCAGTCTGCTGGCCAGCCCGGCGATGGCCAGCGAGAAGATCCGCTGGCAGGTGCCCCTGGCCTTCCCCTCCCACCTGGTGGGCCTGACCACCCCGGTCAAGCACCTTTCCGAATCGCTCAAGGCCATCTCCGGCGGCGACATCCAGCTGCGCTACTACGAGCCGGGCGAGCTGGTGCCGCCCTTCGAGATCATGAACGCGGTGAGCAGCGGCAAGTACCCGGCCGGCTACACCTGGATCGGTTACGACCAGGGCAGCATCCCGGCGCTGCCGCTGTACTCCGGCGCGCCCTTCAACATGGAGCCGCCGGCCTACCTGGCCTGGTACTACCAGGGCGACGGCAAGAAACTGCTGGAAGAAATCTACGCACCGCACAAGATCCACCCGATGCTGTGCAGCATCATCGGCCCGGAAGGCGCCGGCTGGTTCGCCCGGCCGATCGAGCAGCTGAAGGACTTCGACGGCCTGCGCATCCGCTTCGCCGGTATCGGCGGCAAGGTGCTGGAGAAGCTCGGCGCCTCGGTGACCATGATCCCCGGCGGCGAGATCTACCAGGCGCTGGAGCGCAAGACCATCGACGCCACCGAGTTCTCCCAGCCGGCGATCGACAAGATGCTCGGCCTCGACCAGATCATCAAGAACTACATCATGCCGGGCTGGCACCAGACCCTCACCACCTCGCACCTGCTGGTCAACCAGGACGTGTGGAACAAGCTGACGCCGCAGAGCCGCGCGCTGATCGAGATGGGCTGCGAGTCGGCCACGCTCAAGGGCTTCGCCGAGAGCGAGTGGGCCCAGCCGGCCGCCCTGGCCGCCTACCAGCAGGAAGGGGTCAAACCGCAGGTGCTGCCCGAGCCGGTGCTGCGCGAACTGCAACGCGTGAGCAACGAGGTGCTGGACGAGATGGCCGCCAAGGACCCGATGTTCAAGCGCGTGCTGAGCAGCCAGCGCGAGTTTATGGCGCAGCACGCCACCTGGCACGGTATGGGTTACCTGCCACGGGACTACTACCAGCACGACTGATCACGCCCAGTGACCCTGCACGGGCCCGGCCATGCCGCGGCCCGTCGCGCCTTCCTGCCCGAGGTTTTCCCGATGCAACACCCCACATCCGCCGCTGCGGCGCTACCCCATAACCGCCTGTCCAGCATTCTGGACCGTCTCGTCGCCGCCATCGGCAAGGCCAGCGCCTGGCTGTGGCTGGCCGTGCTGCTGGTGGTGCTGTGCAACGTGTTCAGCCGCTTCATCCTGTCGCGTGGCTCGATCGCCCTGGAGGAGCTGTCCTGGCACCTGTTCGGCGCCGCCATGATGCTCTCGCTGGGCTACGCCGTGGTGCGCGACGAGCATGTGCGCGTCGACGTGCTGCGCGAGAAATTCCCCCTGCACGCCCAGGCATGGATCGAGCTGCTGGGCATCGTCCTGCTGGCCCTGCCGGTGATCGTGCTGATGATCGACAGCCTGCTGGCCTACGCCCACACCGCCTTCGTCTACATGGAGCACTCGCAGGCGCCGAGCGGGCTGCCCTATCGCTTCGTGTTCAAGAGCGTGCTGCCGCTGGGACTGATTCTTGTGGCCATAGCCCTGATCGCCCGCGCCTCGCGCTGCAGCACCCTGCTGCTGCATTTCCCGCGGGCCATCGATGCGCCCGACGAGCCCGCCAACGGCGCTCACCCGCACCCCTGATCACGAGGCTGAAATGATGGGTCTGGAACAAATTCTGGTTATCGCCATGTTCGCCAGCTTCATGGGGTTGCTGCTGCTCGGCTTTCCCGTGGCCTGGTCGCTGGCCGGCATCGGCCTGATCTTCGCGGTCGTCGGCCATGTGCTGGTGAACCATTTCGACGCCGAACTCTGGTTCACCTGGAGCGGCACCATCGGCGTGCTGGACGCGCGCATCTACGGCATCGTCGCCAACGAGCTGATGGTGGCGCTGCCGCTGTTCATCTTCATGGGCATCATGCTCGACCGCTCCGGCATCGCCGAGCGCCTGATGCACAGCCTGGTGCGCGTGCTCGGCCCGCTGCGCGGCGGCTACGCCATCACCGTGGTCATCGTCGGCGTGCTGCTGGCCGCCTCCACCGGCATCGTCGGTGCCTCGGTGGTGCTGCTCGGCCTGCTCTCGCTCGGCCCGATGCTGCAGGCCAACTACAACAAGAGCCTGGCGGTGGGCACGGCCTGCTCGGTGGGCACCCTGGGCATCCTGGTGCCGCCGAGCATCATGCTGGTGCTGATGGCCGACCGCCTGGGTACGCCGGCGGCTTCGGTCGGCAAGCTGTTCATGGGCGCGCTGATCCCGGGCATGCTGCTCGGCGTGCTCTACGTGCTATACATCCTGATCGCCGCCTGGCTGAACAAGGACTTCGCCCCGGCGCCGAAGGATCGTCAGCCACTGGACATGCGCGCCCTGCTCGACGTGCTGCTGGCTGTGGTGCCACCGCTGGGGCTGATTCTCGCCGTGCTCGGCTCGATCTTCTTCGGCATCGCCACCACCACCGAGGCCTCGGCGGTCGGTGCGGCCGGCGCGGTGCTGATGGCCTGGCTCAGCCGGCGGCTGAACCTGGCGGTGATCAAGGACGCGCTGTACCAGACCAGCCGCACCACCGCGTTCATCTTCGGCATCTTCATCGGCGCCACGGTGTTCGCCGCGGTGCTGCGCGGCCTCGGCGGCGACGACGTGGTGCGTGCGGCGCTGACCAGCCTGCCGTTCGGCCAGACCGGCGTGCTGCTCACCGTCCTGTTCATCACCTTCCTGCTGGGCTTCTTCCTCGACTGGGTGGAGATCACCCTGATCGTCCTGCCGCTGGTGGCGCCGGTGCTGTTCGCCATGGGCGTGGACCCGCTGTGGTTCGCCATCCTCTTCGCCCTGTGCCTGCAGACCTCCTTCCTCACCCCGCCGGTGGGCTTCGCCCTGTTCTACATCAAGGGCGTGTGCCCGCCGGGGATCACCACCCGGCACATCTACCTGGGGGTGCTGCCGTTCATTGCCCTGCAACTGCTCGGCCTGGCCCTGGTGTTTCATTTCGAGGCGCTGGCCACCTGGTTGCCCAACGAGGTGTATGGCGGCCCGTGACCGTCATGGCTGCATGCGCAATGCCCTGCCCACCCGGCAGGGCTTGCGTCATTACCTGGATCAACCGATGGAGGCACAACTGCCATGGCCATTTCCCGTGACGACCTCGACCAGCACGGCCTGATCATCGGCGTGTCGCCCGAGCGCTTTCGCGCCGTGGCCATGCCGCTGCTGTTCGACCACCTCGACGCCCAGTGCGAGGGTACCATCGCGGTCAATCGCCAGGCGCGCATCGTCTGGATCAACGACAAGTACGCGCAGAAGGTCGGCATCAGCGATCCGCGCAGCGCGCTGGGCAAGGAGGTCGAAGAGGTGCTGCCGGCCAGCCGCCTGCGCGAGGTGGTGGAAAGCGGCCAGCCGAGCATGCTCGACCTGATGGCCTTCGGCGACGAGCACTTCGTGGTTACCCGCATCCCCCTGCGCGACGAGGACGGCACCCTGGTCGGCGCCCTCGGTTTCGTCCTGTTCGACCGCGCCCGCCATCTCAAGCCGCTGATGGCCAAGTACGCCAACCTGCAGACCCAGCTGCTCGCCACCCAGCACGAGCTGGCCAAGGCGCGCCGTGCGCGCTACACCATCGCCGGTTTCATCGGCGCCAGCGCGGCGGCCAGCGAAGTGAAACGCCAGGCGCGCCGCGCCGCGCAGCTGGATGCCACGGTGCTGATCCGCGGCGAGACCGGCACCGGCAAGGAGCTGCTGGCGCAGGGCATCCACAACCTGTCGCCGCGGGCCAATGGCCCCTTCGTCGCGGTCAACGTCGCGGCGATCCCGGAAACCCTGGTCGAGGCCGAGCTGTTCGGCACCGCGCCGGGCGCCTTCACCGGCGCCGAGCGCAAGGCGCGCATCGGCAAGTTCGAGGTGGCCAACGGCGGCACGCTGTTTCTCGACGAGATCGGCGACCTGCCGCTGCCGCTGCAGGCCAAGCTGCTGCGCGTGCTGCAGGAGCAGGAGGTGGAGCCGCTCGGCTCGAACCAGGTCAAGCCGCTCAACGTGCGGGTGATCGCCGCCACCCATATCGACCTGGAAGCCAAGGTGGCGGCCGGGCAGTTTCGCGGCGATCTGTACTACCGCCTCAATGTCCTGGCCCTGCAGGTACCGCCCCTGCGCGAGCGACGCGAGGACATCCCGGCGCTGGTCGAATTTCTCCTCGACGATATCGCCAATCGCTCCGGCCAGGCGCCCATGGAGCTGAGCCACAAGGCGCTGAGCCTGCTCGCCCGCCAGCCCTGGAAGGGCAACGTGCGCGAGCTGCGCAACCTGCTCGAGCGCGCCCAGCTGGATGTCGACGGCCCGCTGCTGGATGTGCCCCAGTTGCAGTCGCTGCTGGCCGCTCCCGGCAGCGCCGCGGCGACGGAAACGCCGACCAGCCCGGCCGCGCCCGGTGCCGACGAGCCCGTGCAGCCGCTGGCGCAGACCCTTGCCCAGGCCGAGCGGCGTGCCCTGCAGAGCATGCTGGTGGCCTGCAAGGGCAACCGCCGCCGCGCCGCCATGGAGCTGGGCATCTCCCGCGCCAGCCTGTACAGCAAGCTGCAGCAGCACGGCCTGAGCCAGCGCTGAAGCGAGCCCGCGGCGGGCAGAGGTTCGGTCATGCTTGGGGTGACTTCGTGCGTGCGGTGCTAGCCGCCAACGCGGCCAGCCCAGCATGGCGGCCTACCGCAAACCGCAATGGTGGGTTACGCGGCGCCCGGTTTGCGTTGGGTTGGCGATAACCACCGCCGCGCCGCTAACCCACCCTGCAGGGCTGCCGTCTACCCCTCTCCCTAGCCCTCTCCCCAGAGGGGCGAGGGGACCGACCGCGTTCGACCGGTGGTTCAGTCATCAGCATTGCAACCGCCGATGTGCCGTAACCCAGCATGGCGGCCTGCGGGCATTGGCCAGGACTCTCGATACAGGCATCCGCGTCCAGCCGGCTGGACGGCGAGTGCCGTCGCCAGCCGACATGTCCAGCGCAGCAGACGCTTTGCCAGTCCGGCCTTACCCACCTGCACTTGCGCCGAAAGGCTCTGGCCCGCGGCATTGCGCCGACAGGTCGCCTGCCTGGAGGGGCTGGCACGCTTCTCGCTCTGCCTCCTGCGCCGCGCAACGCGGCCCATAACAACAAGAGGAAATACCATGCGACTGCACCACAGCTCCCTCTGCCAGCTGCTTTGCGGCGGCGCCGTACTGATCGCCGCCAGCCCCGCCAGCGCCGCCTTCGTCGACGACAGCAAGGCCGTACTCGATGCGCGCAATTTCTACTTCAATCGCGACTTCCGCCAGAACGGCGCGGCGCAGAGCAAGGCCGAGGAATGGGCGCAGGGCTTCATGCTGCGCTTCGAGTCCGGCTACACCGAGGGGCCGATCGGTTTCGGCATCGACGCCATCGGCCTGCTCGGCCTCAAGCTCGATTCCAGCCCGGACCGCATCGGCACCGGCCTGCTGAAAAGCGACCGCGAAGCGCCCAGACGCGCCCAGGACGAATACGGCGAAGCCGGCTTCACCGCCAAGCTGCGTGCCTCCAACAGCACCCTCAAGCTCGGCACCCTGCAACCGCTGCTGCCGGCGCTGATGCGCAACGACAGCCGCCTGCTGCCGCAGACCTTTCGCGGTGCCTGGCTGAGCAGCAACGAGATCGAGGGGCTGAGCCTGGACCTCGGCCGACTGGACCGGGTCAACCAGCGCGACTCCTCGGATAACGAGGAAATGGCCGTGTTCAATGGCGGCCGCCGCAACATCGTGCTGGGCAGCACGCGGACCAGCGACGAGTTCATCTTCGCCGGCGGCCGCTACCAGTGGACTCCGGAGCTCGCCACCAGCTACTACTACGGCGGCCTCGACGGCATCTACAAGCAGCACCTGGTCAACCTGGTGCACCAGCTGCCGCTGGGCGAGGGCCAGAGCTTCAAGTCGGACATCCGCTACGCCCGCTCCAGCGATGACGGCGGCAGCAACGTCGACAATGACGCCTTCGGTGCGCTGTTCACCTATCGCCTCGGCAGCCACGGCTTCACCGCCGGCTACCAGCATCTGTCCGGCGACACCGGCTTCGCCTATATCGCCGGGGCCGACAACGCGCTGATCAACCTGGTGCAGATCAACGACTTCGGCAACCAGGACGAGCGCTCCTGGCAGCTGCGCTACGACTTCGACTTCGCCGCCCTCGGCGTCCCCGGCCTGAGCCTGATGACCCGTTACCTGTCCGGCGACAACGTCGACCGCGGCGCCGGGCAAAGCGAAGGCAAGACCTGGGAGCGCAACACCGACCTGGCCTACGTGGTGCAGAGCGGCCCGCTGAAGAACCTCGGCCTGCGTCTGCGCAACGCCACCACGCGCAGCAACTTCGGCCCGGATCTGGACGAGAACCGCTTCATCGTCAGCTACAGCCTGCCGCTCTGGTAAGGCCGCGCCCCGCCTATCGCGATTACTCCTCGTGAAAGCCTTGCCGGGCCAGCTGGCCCGGCCTTTTTTCCGGCAAGCGCGAGCGGCACCGCAGCCGCTGCAGCTTCATCTCACACGACAAGGAACCCCATGATGCTCAATGGAAAGACCGCTCTGATCACCGGCTCGACCAGCGGGATCGGCCTCGGCATCGCCGAGGTGCTGGCGCGCAACGGCGCCAGTGTCATTCTCAACGGTTTCGGCGACTGGCAGGCCGCGGCCGAACAGCTGGCGCGCCACGAGGGACGCGTCGGCTACCACGCCGCCGACCTCGCCGACCCGGCGCAGATCGAGGCGCTGTTCGACTACGCCCGGCGCGAGTTCGGCCGAGTCGATATCCTGGTCAACAATGCCGGCATCCAGCATGTCGCGCCGCTGCAGGACTTCCCGGCCGAACGCTGGGACGCCATCCTCGCGCTCAACCTCAGCGCGGTATTCCATTGCACGCGCCTGGCCCTGCCGGACATGCGCGCGCAGGACTGGGGGCGCATCATCAACATCGCCTCGGTGCACGGCAGCGTCGGCTCGCTCGGCAAGGCGGCCTACGTCGCGGCCAAGCACGGCGTGCTCGGCCTGACCAAGGTGGTGGCGCTGGAAACCGCCCTGAGCGGCGTGACCTGCAATGCCCTCTGTCCCGGCTGGGTGCTCACGCCCCTGGTGCAGCGGCAGATCGACGCGCGCATCGCCGCAGGCGAATCGCCCGAGCAGGCGCGCACGGCGCTGCTGGCCGAGAAGCAGCCATCGCAGGCCTTCGTCACCCCGCAGCAGCTTGGCGAGCTGGCGCTGTTTCTGTGCAGTTCGGCGGCGCAGCAGGTGCGTGGCGCAGCATGGAACATCGATGGCGGCTGGCTGGCGCAGTGACCCTCACTCGTCCCTGGCGCCAGGCTCGTCCGGCACGCCGGGCGGCATCGTCAGTGGCGTCGCGAAGCTCAGCGCCATCATGTAGACGGTGCCGCCTCCCGGCCTGGCGAGTTCGACCGTCGCGCAGATGAAATCGAAAAGCGCGGCGGCCTGGGGTTCATCCACCACCACATTGACCACTCGCGTGAGCACCGCCTCGGGCACCTTGTTGCGCTGCGCCTTGGCTGCCTGCAGCACGGCCACCCCCCGGCAGTGAATGCTGTCGGCGCGGGTGATGCTCCGCTCCTCACGCAGTGCCCGCAGCAGGCGGCGATCCGTGCCGTCATCGGGTAGCACGCAGACGATGAGTCTGGCTGCCGCGCCCGCTGGACCTCCCGCCGGCAGGCTCACGACGCCTCACCCTTGCTCAGCAGTTCGGCAGGGATGTAGGTCGCGACTTTTTCCACCGGCATCGCATAGATCATGCCGGCGCCGGGAACGGCCAGTTCGGCGCTGCGATAGATAGCTTCCACTATGGCGTCCTGGTACTCGGCAGCCACCAGCAGGCTGACCACCTCCTTCTCCGCGTCGATGGCGATGCTCAGCAGACCGAGCCGCTCGCGCGGGCCGAAACCATGGGCGTGGTAGACGATGGCGCCTGGTGCCCCCATGGCTTGGGCCGCGCTAATCACCACATCGGCGCGCCCGGCGGCGACGACGCAGGTGATCAGTGCCACGTCGGTAAGGTAGGTGATGCCCTCTGCTTTCATGCCGACTCTCCCGCGCGTGCCGATTGCGTTGCCGTTTGCTGCAATGCCGCCCTTGCCTGCATCCACACCTGCACGCGAGCCCAGTAGCCGAGCAGCATCACGCTGATGATGGGACCGACGGACGCCATGCAGAGAATCCCGAAGCCTTCCACGGCGCGTGTGGCATCGCCCAGCCCGAGACCCATGGCCAGCACCAGCGGCACGGTGATGGGGCCGGTGGTGACCCCTGCGCTGTCCCAGGCCACATTGACGAATTCCTCGCTGGAGAAGGCGGTCAACACCACTGCCAGCAGATAGGGCGGCACCACCAGCCAGACCAGAGGCAGATCGAGCACCAGCTTGGCCACGCCCAGGGCGATGCCGCAGGCCACCCCGACCGACACGGCACGTATCAGGCTGCGCTTGCGAATGAAACCGCTGGTCAGCGTCTCTGCGGTGACCCCGAGGGCATTGAGCGCGGGCTCTGCGACTGTGGCGCCATAACCAAGCAGCCAGGCGAAGGCCAGGGCCAGGACAAGCCCCACCTGATAGAGGTACAGCGGCGAGTTTTCCGCGCCGGGAATCTGCATGAACGCCGCCGGAATCAGCGAGCCGGCGCTGCCGCCCAGCTTCGACAGACCGTAGGTCAGGCCGAGGTTGAACAGGCACATACCCGCTATCGTCAGCGCCAGGCCGAGGAGTATCTCGGCGCGGCGCGGCAGGCTCTGGCGCAGCAGCAGTTTCAGGACGAGCAGCAGGAAGATCACCAGCGGCACTATGGCCTGAACCCCCGAAACGATCTCCAGCCCGGGGCTGACGCTGTACCACTGCGGCGCCTGCTGCCCGGCGCCGGCAGCGGCCTGGGCGGCGGCGATAATCTCCGCCGGCGAAGCGCTGGCGGCCACGTACAGGGCCAGCAGCATGACCCCGAGCACGGGCAGCAGCGACGCCAGGGTGACGATGCCGAAGCCGGACAGCCCGGAGTCGCCCTTGCCGGCGGCCGAAGCGATGCCGATACCCAGCGCCAGTACCAGCGGCACCGTGACCGGCCCGGTTGTCACCGCCCCGGCATCCCAGGCCAGGCCGATCACTGTGGCCAGCTGCGGGTCGCTGGCCATATACAGGGTCAGCAGCAACACCGGCGCCAGCGACAGGTAGATCAGCGGTTTGAGGCTCCAGCCGTAGAGGAAGCGCAGCGTGCCGGTGACCGCAGCCACGCCGACGCTGGCGCCGACCACCAGTACCAGCTGGTCGGCCCACAGGTTGAGGATCGCCCACAGGTAGGGCGCCTGCTCTGCCGAGACGTTCTGCCCGGCTGCGCGTAACGCGCCTATGGCAGGTTCGGCGAAGGTCACACCGATGCCCAGCAGCAGGGTGACCAGCAGCACCACCGGCAGGGACGACTTGCGCGGCAGGTTGTTGCCGATGACCTCGCCGAAGGGCATCAGGCCGAGTTTCAGCCCTTCCATGAACAGCATCAGGCCGACGATCACGGCGCACAGCCCGGCCATGATCAACAGCGAGTCCTCCACCAGCTGGCGCAGGATGAGGATCTGGAACAACGCCAGGTACAGGGCCAGCGGCACCACGGCGCGCAGCTGCTCGGCCAGGCGCACGTTGATATAGGGTTTGAGGACCGCGACCATTTCGTCACCGCGCAATCGCGCGGCCTGGCGGGGAGCGGCCTGCCAGTTTCCGTCGGCATCGCGCGTCGGGGCGGACACCAGTTCACGCATGGGTATCTCGCGCCGCCCCGCGCCTATCGCGTGCAGGTAGTCGGCATAGCGAATGGATTCCTTCATACGGCCGTCTGCTCCTGTTGAACTGCGCCCGCCAGCCGCTTTCGCGACTCTGGCTAGAAGAATAGGAGCCTTTACCAAGGCGTCCACCCGCTGGGCTCAACTGATGCGCTTGTGCCGTGACGGGGTCGCTGGCGATGTTCGACCTGGGCCTGGCCGGTTACGAACTGGCCGCCATTTCCCGCGGCTGGCGCTCCTCGCGCTCGGCGACGAAGGCCACCGGCTGCGATCCATCGGCGTTGAGCTGGAGGATGCGGGCGGGCCGGCCCTGCTCGTCGAAGAACACCTGGCCGAGGCCGGCGCCGTTCCACAGGCGCTCGCCCGAGCGGCTGCGGTCGGGAATCAGCGGGGTGACGCGCATGCGCCGGCGCTTAGTCAGCCAGTTGAGTGGCGACCAGGGCGCGTAGAGCCAGCGATTGAGGCGGTCGAACCAGTCCAGCAGGCGCGGCGGGAACTCGTTCTTGATGCCGCTGCTGGTGATCTGCCAGATGGTCGGGCTGGCGCGCTTGTGGCGGATGCTCACGCGGTAGACGAAGGAGTAGTGCACGTCGCCGGAAAGAATCACGAAGTCCCTCGGCGTGCGCGAGTGACGGAAGATGTTCAGCATCACGCTGGCCGCGCCGCGATGGGCCATCCAGTTTTCCGCATCGACCAGCAGCGGATGGCCGGCGTAGGTGAACAGCTTCTGGATGCCCTCGATCAGCTTCACCCCGAACATCGGCGCCGGCGAGACGATGATGCACGCCGGGTGATCGAGCAGGGCCTGCTGGAAGTCGCACAGCGCCTCCCAGTCCATCAGCCCCGAGGGTTTCGACAGGTGCCCTTCGCTGCGCCAGCGGCGCGTGCGGGTGTCCAGCACCAGCAGCGCGGGCGTGGTCGGCAGCACGTAATCCCAGCGCTCGAAGTGCAGCAGCTGGTCGATCAGCGCGTCCTGCGCCGCTGCCTGCAAGTGATTGTCCTGGCGCTGCTGCAGCAGCTCGGCAAAGGCCTCCAGCGGCTGCTCGAACACGTCCGGGTTGTTGCCCCAGCCCTGGCACAGCAGGTAGGCGAGCAGGGCGTTGCCGATGATGCGCTTGGAGAAGGGATGGCCGTAGGCGGTCTGTTCCCAGCGCGCGGAGAGGTTCCAGTCGTCGGTGACGTCGTGGTCGTCGAAGATCATCAGCGTCGGCAGGTGCGCGAATACCCGCGCGACCTGGCCGAGTTGGCGGCGGAAGGCGTCGACGCACGCGCGCTCCGCGGCGTAGCGCTGCTGCCTGAGGGCATCCAGCGGCGGCTGGTCTTCCTCGATCAGGGTCCAGGGCACGGGCGACCAGACCAGCAGGTACATGGCGATCATCTCGGCGAAGGTCACCAGGTGATTGTCGGCATTGCTGCTGGTGAAGATCGGCTTCTCCACCCCGCCGAAGAACTTGTCGCGCAGGGTCTGGTTGCTCTTCAGCGCCGGCAGCAGCTCGGCCCGTCGGTAGTAGCCGACCGGGTCGGCGTACAGCGCCTGGCTGTCCTCGACCACCGCACCTTCGAGGGTTTCGTCGAACAGGCCGAGGCGGGCGATCAGCTGGTGGATGGCGCACAGCATCGGCCCGGCGACGTCGTCGACGTAGACCTGATCGCCGCTCATCAGCAGCAGGGCCGGGCGTTGACCGGCCTGTGTCTGGTCGGCGAGCAGACGGTCGGCGCACAGCAGGCCGTCGGTGGCGTGGTGATGCGGCTTGCGGCAGGAGCCATGCAGCAGGTGATCGAGGCGCGAGCGCAGGACGAAATCGGCATGCTCGGCGCCCGCATACAGCAGGTGCGGCGCCCAGTCGGCGAGGCCACGCGTGCCGGCGTCCTCGACGATCTGCAGGTCATAGGCGATGCGCACATCCTGCGGCAGGGGCTGCTGCAGCGGCAGGTCGATCAGGTGCAGCACGGCATGCCGGCCCAGCGGCAATTGCCGGCAGTGATCGTCCAGCGCGTGCAGGTGCGGCGCCTGGTCGTCGGGGCGCAGCCACAGCTGCAGGCGCAGCGCGCGGCTGGCCACCAGCCACAGCACCAGGCGGCCGGGTTCCATGCGGCGCAGTAGCGGGCCGGCGAGGACATCGGGCAGTGCAGTGGCGGTGACGGGCATCGAAGCAGGCATCCTGTGGCAAGACTGGCCTTGGACAGTGGCGCAATGCTGGCGGTTCAGCCGGCCAGCTGGCGCAGGCGGTGGAGGTCGAGAATTTCGATTTCGCCGTAGGTCAGACGGACCACGCCCTGGGCCTGCAGCTCCTTGAGAATCTGATTGGTGGTCTGGCGCGACAGCGCGAGCATCAGCGCCAGCTGTTCCTGGGCCAGGTGCAGCACCCGGCGCGGCTCGCTCTCGCCATAGTTCTCGGCCATCAGCAGCAGGCGCCGGGCCAAACGTGGCGCCGCCGGCAGCAGGCTCATGTCCTCCAGGGCGACGAAGGCCAGGCGCAGCTTGTGCGTCATCAGCAGGGCGAAGTCGCGCCAGTACTGCGGCTGGCATTCGAGCAGGGCGAGCAGCTCGTGCTGCGGCAACAGCAGCAGGGTGCTGGCGCTGTCGGCGAAGGCGTCGTGGGTGCGCGGCAGGCCGTCGAACAGGGAGATCTCGCCGAACCAGTAGGGTGGCTCCACCAGCGTCAGCAGCGCCTCCTTGCCGCTCTCGCTGACCGCACCGACGCGCACCGCGCCTTCGACCACGGCGTACAGGCCGCAGGGTTTGTCGCCGCGGTGGAACAGGCGCTGCCCGGCCTCCAGACGCTGCACCCTGGCCATGGCCAGCAGCGCCTGGCTCAGTTCATCGGGCAGCGCGGCGAACCAGTGACCCTGGCGTAGCAGCGCGAGATAGCGGTGTGGATCGGGCATCGCAGCTCCTGTCGGCTGTTGCGGTCGGTACGGCGATCCCTGCCATTGTCGGCTAGCCGACAGAGCGGTGGCACGGGCCGCGGCGATCATGAGCGGGCCTGTTCCACAGCTGAGGACGATAACAATGAAAACCCTCGTCGATCATCTGGCCCAGTATGCGGCCTACCATCGCGACCGGCGCAATATCGCCAGTCATTTCATCGGCATTCCCATGATAGTGCTGGCCGTGGCGGTGCTGCTGTCGCGGCCCGGCTTCGCCATGGCCGGCCTGTGGCTGGCACCGGCCACCCTGGTGGCGCTGGTTTCGGCCTGGTTCTACCTGCGCCTGGATACCCGTTTCGGCCTGCTGATGGCGGCGCTGCTGGGCCTCTGCCTGTGGGCCGCTGCCGGCCTGGCGCAGGCCTCCACGGCGCTCTGGCTGAGCACCGGCATCGGCCTGTTCGTGGTGGGCTGGGTCATCCAGTTCGTCGGTCATTACTACGAAGGGCGCAAGCCGGCATTCGTCGATGACGTCATGGGCCTGGTGATCGGCCCGCTGTTCGTGGTCGCCGAACTGGCCTTCCTGCTCGGCCTGCGCAAGGAAATCGAGCATGCCGTGGTGGAGATCGCCGGGCCCACCTGCATTCGCGAGAAGAAGGCGCTGGCGTGAACGCGGTGCGCGCGGCGCCCCTACGCTAGAGCCGGCACACTCCGTAGGTTGCGCCGCGCGCACCAACGATCGTGCAATGTCCCTGTCCTGCACGCCCCGGCACTGGGCGCAGATCAAGTCGGTGTCGTTGCTGGCAGCGTAATTCCTGGCTAGGCGACCGCGGAGCCCCCGGTACGCACGGCTGTGGGCTTCAGCCGCGAGCCTTTCTAGTACATCGACATCCATTGTGTGGTCAGCGAGCGCGTGTTGCGATCCACGGTGATGGGCGCGAACGGCCGGCCGGATACGCTCTCCAGCGTGTTGCTCTGGCTGTTCATGTCGGCCAGGGCGGCGCGCAGGTAGCTCCAGCGGGTCTGCAGCCTGGCCACCTGCGGGTCGGACTGATCGCTCAGCGCCTGCAGTTCGCTGTCGATGGCCGGCAGCAGCAGGCGTTCGTCCTGGCCCAGGTAGGTGTCGGGCTGCTCGCGGGCGATCTCGAAGGTGCCCAGGTAGGAACGGCTGAGGTACTGCACGCCGAGATACTCGATCTTGGCCGCCAGTTCGCTCTGCCCCTCGCCGCCCGGCAGGGCGCGGGCGGCGCTGAGGAAGTCGCGCAGGGCGCGGCTCAGGTCTTCCGGGAAGCGCCAGGGCACGTTGTCGTCGCCGGGGCCATAGGAAACACCGTTGCGCAGTTGGGTAACGAGGGCCTGATGGGCGCGGCTGAGTTCGGCGCTGCCCTGCGGCAGGCTCTGCATGGCGCCGGCCAGGGCGGCCAGGTCGGCATCCAGGCGTTGCTGGTGGGTCTTCTGGAAACCTTCGCCGCGTAACAGCATCAGGCTGCTGGTGGCGCGACTGGCGTGGATCTGAATCTGTTCCTGCAGGCTGACGGCTTCGGCGAAGGCCATTGGCGAGAGCCCGGCGAGAACTCCGAGCGACCAGAAAAAAGCATGGCGCAACAGTGCTTTACAGCGCATCCGGGGTGCTCCTTGTTATTGTTTTGAGCAGGTATGCAGTGGCGGCGTCAACGACGCAGCGCCAAGACTACTGCGTCAAGCGCAGCGGAGCATGACCCAAAAGAGTGATTTCGTCGGAAATCGCTACCGTTCAGGGGCTTTTGATCAGCGTGCGCAGGTACTCGGCGGTGAAGGCGTCGGCGGGGAAGAAGGTTTCCAGCGCCAGTTCGGCCAGGGTCACGTCATTGGGCGTGCCGAACACCGTGATGGTGCTGATCAGGCTCAGCACGCCCTGTTCGCTGTGCAGTTGCAGCGGCACCAGCACGGCGTCGCGCGCGGGCGCAGGAACCTCGGCCGGTGCCGGGTAGCCGCGCAACTCGTCGAGCAGGGCGAACAGCGCCTCGTCGCCGCTGATTTCCGCGTCGCGCTGCAGGCGCATCAGCAGGTGCGCGCGCCACTGCGCCAGGTTGGCGATGCGCGGCGCCAGACCCTCGGGGTGCAGCGACAGGCGCATGACGTTGAGCGGCGGGCCGAGCAGGAACGCCGGCATGCCTGTGAGAAAGGCGTTGGCTGCCGCGTTGGCCGCCAGCAGGTTCCACTGCCGGTCGATGGCCAGCGCCGGATAGGGCTCGTGCGCCTTGAGCAGTTGCTCGATGGCCTGGCGCGCCGGTGCCAGCGCCGGGTCGGCCAGGTCGTGCTGGCTGTACAGCGGGGCGTAGCCGGCGGCGCCGAGCAGGCGGTTGCGCTCGCGCAGCGGCATGTCCAGCTGTTCGGCCAGGTGCAGCAGCATGTCGCGGCTGGGTTGGGCGCGGCCGGTTTCGACGAAGCTCAGGTGGCGTGTGGAGATTTCGGCCTCGCAGGCGAGGTCGAGCTGGCTCAGGCGGCGCCGCTGGCGCCATTGGCGCAACAGGGCGCCTGCGGTCTGGGAATCGTTCATGGCCAGCACGATAGTTCAGCGGCGTCATGCCGGCCATTACCTGGCAGGTAATCGACGCCCTGCGCGTTTCGGCGAACTCTGTGGGCCAGGCACCAGCCCGGTGCCGCTTTCAGGAGATTCGCCATGAACGCACTGCAACCTTCCCCGATGCTACGTAACGCTCTGCTGATCGATGGCCTGCTCAGCGGTTTCACCGGCCTGCTGCTGGTACTGGCGGCAGGCTGGCTGGGCGCCTTTCTCGAACTGCCGCGCCTGCTGTTGCTGGTCGCCGGCAGCGCGCTGCTGCCCTTCGCCGCGATGCTGGCATGGCTGGCCAACCGCGCCGAAATCAGCCGCCAGGCGATCTGGGCGGTGATCGCGGTCAACGCCCTGTGGGTGATCGACAGCCTGCTGGTGCTGGTGATCGGCTGGGTGTCGCCGAACTTGTTCGGCCATGCCTTCGTCATCGCCCAGGCGCTGGCGGTGGCGCTGCTGGCCGAGCTGCAGTGGTTCGGCCTCAAGCAGTCGCAGGCGGCTGCCGTTTGATGGTCAGGTTCAGGTTCGTAGGGCGGGGCTTTAGCCCACCAGATAAGGTGAGCTCTGTTTTGGTTTGGTGGGCTGAAGCCCACCCTACGCCCACCCTACGCCAGCCTACCTACTACCGTCCGGCCCACCAGAGCTACACCTGGGCGTTGACCGGCTTGCCGCCCTTGGGCTTGAAGTACAGGGTGGTGCCGCGGGCGAGGTTGTCCAGGCTGACGTGATCCTTGGCCACCTCGGCCTCGATCAGCTCGTCCTGGCCCTCGACCTTCAGCGTAATGCGGGTGATGGCGCCGAGCGGGCGGATGTCGCGCACCTCGCCGG
>Ga0247725_1000928_pt1 | contig 17154 bp, 20 predicted proteins | sample OKSTACKMCFT3sol_FD_183021 | JGI IMG/M metagenome (GOLD analysis project Ga0247725, IMG submission 183021) | Subsurface sediment microbial communities from gas well in Oklahoma, United States - OK STACK MC-FT3-sol | ecosystem: Environmental > Terrestrial > Deep subsurface > Rock core/Sediment... | reverse complement strand
CACTTTGACGCCAGTTAGCTCGGCAAGGTGCTGTGCATAGATCGGAAGAGTGCCGACCAGGGATTGATTGCTCATCGTTTATCTCCTTTCTCGCCACCGCGAAAAGGAGTAACCCCGCGAGGAGGGTTACTCCCACGCGGGGTTTGTTTGTGATGTCAGAACCAGAAGGTGCCGAAGGGCATATCGGGTTCGGACGGATTGATTACGAGGGGTTCTTCAGACTGCTCCACTGGAACGGATTCAGCTGGTTCAACAACCTCGGGTTTTGCTGGTACTTCGTTGATGCTGTCGTGACAACTCGGATTAGCTACGCTTGCGCTCAGCTCTTCCTCGACCATCGTTACGGCATCCGCGGGTACTTCAGCATCAGGTACAGCAACAGCAGTGACAGTCTCGGCCGTAGCCTCGATCTCAACTGCTGTAGGAGCCTCTGTTTCAACACTGGCCGGGGCCTCGGTTTCAACTGAAGGCAATGCTGGAACGAAGGCCATCGATGCATCTTCATGACCGTTAGCTATGTTCAGGTTTTTGATCAGCCGCTTGATCGAGTCCTCATCAGAGAGGGCCGACACAAGGGCTACAACACTGTTGTACTGAGAGCCATTAACCACCCCGGACTTGGGGAGAGCCGCAAGGACTTCCTCAATGTGTTCGGTTAGGGCTTTGACCTCACTGGACAGGAACATCAGGCCGCGAAGCTTGGCGTTGATCTTCCGAACAGTGTTCAGCGTCGTTTGTGTGACATGGCCACGAGTGGCCAAGCCTGTTTCAAGCAAGCGCTCGGCTGTATCTGCCGTCTCAGCGTACAGCTGATCTGACAAACCACGGACCTGCGTACCCAGCGTGTTAGAGAGGTGCTTGTCGCCATCAGGGGAAACACGGCATGCCGCGTACCCAAAATGCATCCCTGCATCTACCTGCGCCTTCGGTGTCACCGAGGTGCGGATAGCATCACGCCATTCTTGCTTCTCCCAGCCCTTGTCGATCCACTCAGTGATCCAGCGTTCGTAGTTAGGGAGAAAGTTGTTTTTCAAGTCGTAGAATTGCGATTTGAGCGCTTCCAGTCGGTCAACAACCTCTTGGATCTTGTCCTGGGAAACTGCATAGCCACCCAGGAACCGCACACCACACTCTTCCACCACCTTTGTAGCCTGCCGCTTGATCTTCTCAAACGGTTTCAGCTTCTCCGGGTCGATTACACGCATCGATCCGAGTGAAGCCAAAATAGCAGGAGGAATCTTCCCCTCCAGCATTTCAGGTTTAAGCTTTTTCCGAGCAGTCCACAGATGGATACCGGAAAGATCGACCAGCAGTAGTTGGTCTAGGATTTTAATTTCATTCTGTTGAATGGACATTTCACGATTCTCCTTTCTCACATGCATGAAAAAGGGGGAATCGCACCCGTGGGGGGAGATTCCCCCTTTAGGGTTTTTTACACAGCAACCTTCCAATCGCCACCAAAGACACTCTGGGCGATCTTACGAATTGCTGTTTTCTGAACTAAATCGCAGCGATTGAGCAGTGATTCATCCAGCGAAAGCTGAAGCGGATTAGCTGCGCCTTGGTGAGTGTATCCACAAGAGATACGCCCCCAACGAAGCAATGTCCGAGTGGACATCGTAACGCTTAGGTAATTACCACCTAACCCTTGATGTTGATTACGAATGGAGTTCGCAACCTTCACCATATTTTTCGCCATCTCTTCCGGAAGCATTGGCAAAGCAGATATCAAAGTTGCTACTTCGTTATCAGCCTCGAGGTATGGAACCTCAAACACACGGAAGCGATCCAGCGATGCCAGGTTCTGCTGCATGGTGCCAGCATGTACTCCCGATGCATCGCCCTGTCCCGCCGTATTGCCGCAAGCGACAAACCGGAAGTTGACATGAGGCTTCACAACCTCACCATTGTTTTCCGCAATCACTAAGGGTCTCCCCTCCATGACAGCGTGCAGACCTACAGTTACTGCCGGATCAAGTGTGTCGTACTCATCGAGCACGAACACAAACCCATTGCGCATTGCTTGGGTCAGCGGCCCATCCACAAACTTCGTGTTCAGGTCGCCACTCACCGGATCAGTGACAGGCAGGTTGTAACCAGTAAGCTCCGGCATTTCCATCCGGCTGTGTGCCGAAACGGTGATGCAGGGCCAATTAAGATGGGCAGTGACTTGCTCTACGAGCGAAGACTTACCCGATCCAGTTGGGCCGAGGAGCATGCAGCTATCCCCAAACGGAGCGTAGAGCCAGCTCATGAACGGCTTGACCAGCATCTCGCGGAAGAAATACTTCTTCTTCGGCGCGACGTGATGCATCCACTGGTGTCCTTCTGCAAAACCAGGCGCTTTCGCGTTGGTATTGAAGCCGAACTCTTTCATCTCAACTTGTGCATTGAATTGCATTTTAAATTCTCCGTTCTCGAAAGCAGTTGCCCAAGAAAAGGAGAATCCCCATAGGGGAAGACTCCCCCAGTGGGCGGTTTTTTTTGTGCGGGTTTTACGCAGCAACTACCAGATCAATTACAGACAGGCTGTCTTCACTGGTTTTTTTGGTGAAGCTTACGACTGGTGTGAGCCCGTGATAAACCAGCTCGGCACACAGCGAGTGCATCATCCATGGCGGGCAGCTGACCAGAACGGTAGTTGCGCCAGATTTCTTTGCTTCAGCAAGGGCAATTTCGCCAAGACGCTCAACGCGCTTTGCAACACTTTCCTTCGTTGGCAACACCGGGAAGAAAAGGAGACTACGAATCTCCTGAAATTCCTTCCAACTCGTAAGATCACGAACCCCGAAGGCTTCGAGTTCACGGGTAGTTTTAAACTTGGTCAGGTTAACGACTTCGTTGGTATTGCTCATATTCTCAACTCCAGTTTTCAGAGCGGAGAAAGCCCATACGGGTTTCCCCGCATGGGTAGGTTTTTAAGCTGATTAGAGTCGCAGCTAACGACCCGTGCCAGGCACGGACAAACATCTACGCTCATGCGCGGATGGTTGATTCTGGGAGGTAGCATAAGTCAGATGGACTTATGCTTACTTGAACAGCCCCGATCGGAGCTGTGAGGGTTCTTGAGCTGCAATAGCGCGCAGCTTACGCACCTTTCGGTAGGGCCATGATGCCTATTTACAGGGATGCCTGCAACCCTCTGGGATCACGCAAATTTGCGGTCAAGCAGGCCCGGAGGAGAAAGAAAAGCCGCCCTTAGTCAGCCTTGGGCGGCTCGCTTATCGTGTTTCTGGGCCGGCTCACATCAGGTGAGGAATTCCATGGCATCCAGGCTTGCTTTCCGTGCCGGTCGGGCCTCGACACAAGCGTCAAAAATCAAAATCAAACGGCCATAAAAAGTAAAAACCGCCAGGCCCCTTCCGGAACTCGCCACCTGCGGATTTACCAAGTTCTGTCAGGTAATGCATGGTATCTCGAAGCTCGAGGTATCCCCCCGCAACAAGCCGATCCATCAGGTCTTTCGTCTTGATGCCCATTTTTGCAGCCAACTTTGCAGAGGTGAGCTTGGCCATAGCGCCTGAACCGCCATCAGCCGCATCGGTCGATGCCGATGCTGCCTGAGCAGCAGCGCCACCGCCTTCGACCTTGACGACCATTTCCATTGCAATACGCACCTCATCGCTTACACGGACAATACGCTGAGCCTCGTCGTAGGCATCGCGGTAGCACTCCGAGTCAGCCTCCCGGGTCAGCAGGATGCCCATCTCGTTGTTATTGACCTGGCTGAACTCGTAGAGGTTGAGGCTCGTGATGATGGCCACTTCTTCGTTGAGGTAGCACTTGGCATGCAAATTCTTGCAGAAGCTCGTGCGAACGAAGGTCAGGCCCTTGAGCCAGTTAATTTCCTGAGGGTTGAGCTCGCTCTTGCCGTAGACGATCCGCACGTCAATCTTCATACGGTTTTTGTCTTCCAGCAGCTCGCGGATGCGATCATTGATTTTGAGGAACGGGCTGATCAGGATCAGCCGCTCTTTCGCGTTCTTGATCAGCTCCTCCAGGTAGTAATTGGTAGCGCTGGTGTTAAGAAACTTGGGCATATAATTTCCTTGACTTCGTGAATTGCTCGGGCCTAATGCACCCGCGATTGCATGCACCATAAGTGCTCAAACATGGCCACGGGCTCCATCCCAGAAGGATTTGAGATGGAAGAAAAACGCTGGGAGCAGGATCAGCACTACGCTCGCGACTACAGATAGGGTCACCACCGTTACTGCGCCGTTGAGCGCATGCCACATCCCGATCTCGAGATAACGCGCCACAAAATCCGCGGCCTTGATGATGAACGCCATTGCAACACCTTCTCCCTGGAATGGAATCATCTGGAGCAAGAAGACTAAGCCGCCGAAAGCGACCGCAATGATGGCAAAGCCCTTGAGACCCAGGGCGATATCGGCAGTGCTTGGAATGGCGTGCATCGAGATAACTAGGACGAGCAACGCCAGAGCAAACCCCTGCAATGAGCCAGTACCCAAGTCGACGATCGCGGTAACAGAACCGGTGGCCACAGCGCCGATCCAGACAACCAAAGGCACCATGCCCTGGTCGGGAAGGCTCTGTTCGGATGATGTGCCGAGGGAGAGAACGGCGATTGCGCCCCCGGCCAACAAGGGCGCAATGCCCTGAACAAGAAGACCAATCGAGTTGCGCAAAGAAAACGGGCTATAGGAAAACTCGACGTAGCCCAACTGCCCAGTGATTGCATCCGGTGCGAATAGCGCAAGCTTCCTGATTCGCAGGCCGAAGAGCAGGCATGCAATCGCGTGCGCCAGCTCATGTACGGGCCCGCCGATGATTCCAGTGTTCCGATAGATAATCCACGTCTTTGCCGAAAACTGTGACACCAGCCTACCCCAGACAAAAATCGCTCCGGCCGGCACAAGTAAAAGCGCAAGGTAGAGGTAGATCATGCGCGCTGCCCCGCTGCCGCTTCCATCTCCCGCTTGGCCTCGGCGTGACTTTTCTGGATCACGACCTGGGTGATGCTGTTGATCACCAGTACCTTCTTTGCCCTTGTGGCTGCGACATAGAGCAAATTCAGCTCATCAATCCGCTGATCTGGGGTGATTTTCTCTTCGTCGAAGATGTCCGGGAAATCTTCTTCCAAGACCACCACATCCCATTCCAGCCCCTTTGATCGGTGGCATGTGCTCACAATCACATCGGCATCGAGAGGATCATCTGTTGAGTTACGGCGTAGAGCTGCGATCAATTTCGGGATGTCGTTGTGCTCCTTGAGTATCCTGAGCATCCGATTCATCTCGGCATCCTTCGACTCCTCTGCCGCTTCGGCAAACCCTCCAAAGTCGCTGAACTGCCCAAAAAGGCGCTTGTTGCGGATCTCATCCTTGCGGCCGACCTTCAGATGGTAAACATCCTCGAGGTCGGAGATCTGGTATGCCTCAATCCCCCCGTTCCAGTAGACAACTTGGCCATCAGATACAGCATCAATGGCCGTCATGATCACGCCAATCACCGTGCGGTTGAGCACGGTGTAGTGGTTACATCCAGAGGGAAGCGATGTCGTCACTTTGTCGCGCGCACCGTACCCGACCAGGGGACGTGTTTCCCCTTGCTGTTTGAGGATCGCATTGGCTACGCCGGCAATCATCGGCCCGAACCGGAATGAGTTGGTCAAGAACATCGACGCCGCGCCCTGCACAATCTGCGTATCAAGTGCGTTCTCAGCCCCTCGCCAACGGTAGATCTGCTGCCATTTGTCGCCGACAAATATCTTCCTCGCCTTCTGACCAGCGACCAGGGAGGCAGTTACGGGGTTACTGTCCTGCGCCTCATCGAAAAGGATCACGTCATACGGCAGCTGGGGATTACTGAGCTGGAAGAGCTTCAGGTATGCGTCATGCTGGCAGGGGAATTTGCTCTCTGTATCGATCATCTCGTCCCAGAGTTTCTGGGCAGAATTTATCGTCCGGTCGAGGTGATCGGCTCCGTGCTCCGCTGCCTCTTCCTCGCTGAGCGCAGCAAAATAATGCGCCTCACTGATTTCTTCGTCAGCGCTCGAAAGGTAGGCATTGAGCACAGCGATAGCGTCTCGAACATCTCCCCAGTTCCGTGTTTTGAGGAGCCCGGCAGCATCCGTCAGACGGATATTCCCGAGCTTGTGCTGATAGTGTCGGCCAAACTGCGGCCAGGCCAACTGGTGGGATGTCTTGCACACTACGTTTTTCGGAAACTTCTCCGCGCCTTCATCCCGGATAGCGCGGTTGTACGCCAGATAGAGCATGCGCAAGTGGCTGTGATGGTTGGCATAGGCAACAAGCGTTGTCGTCTTGCCGCACCCGGCATAGGCCTTCACCACCAGATGGTCACCTTGGTATTCGATGATCGGAAGCTGTTCTGCGGTCGACTTCATTGAGGCGACTCCATTCTGTTTTTTGCGGACTTACCGCCGTAGACAGACAGCGCTGCTAAGCACCAGAACGAAAACACGGCATCAATCACGTCGCCCATTGGGAGATGGCGAATAACCAGGGCCACCGGCTCTGTAACCACCAGGAACGTCGCATACCCTGCAACGGCATGCATTCCGAAGGTGCGTAAGGCCGCTGCGATAAGGAGGGCAAATAATGCGCAAGACACCAAGCTATGCGTGGAACTGGAGCTCGGGGCGAAGTGGGTACAGGCGACGACCATGCCAACCGCTACTGCCATCAGGCCAGCAGTGTGACGACTGGATATCGAGCGCAGCTCTTCGCCGCTGTGCCTGAACGTCAGAATCATGACCGCGTGCGAGCCGATGCCTGCCAGGTAGTCAATGAGTGGTGATCGGCATATCGCCGGAAGATATTTTTCGCTGGGCATGTGAGTCTCCTTAGGTGAGGAGATCGTTTCATGCAGGTCGCTGGGAAAGGTCTGGTTTCGGGCGGTTTTTTGGTCTGAATTACGCAGACGCCGCCCCAGATCGGGGCGGCTGGAGGGGGCTTACTGGTTGACGCGATCCTTGAAGGACTTGCCAGGGGTGAACTTTGGCTTGATCGAGGCAGCGATGGTGATCGGAGCCCCGGTAGACGGATTACGGCCCTGACGCTCGGCCTGCTTGGTTGACTCGAAAGTACCAAAGCCCACGAGGCTAACCTTGTCGCCGCCGGCAACGACATTTTGAACCGTCGAGATGAGGCTGTTCAGCACCTCTCCCACGGTTGACTGGCTGTGCCCGCTTTCGTCGGCAATCGCTTTCACGAGTTCTTGACGATTCATTCGCTTTTACTCCTTGGTTGTTGAAAATCGCATGGGTGTTAAGTCCCAGCTGAAAGCAGTGAAACATGGCTCTGGATAATCCCAAGCCGCCGGCTCACCCGAATCGGCGTTTGCTTTTGGCGCGACGGACGTTATAGCCCTTCACCCAGCTTTTCATGTCTTCACTCGGTGGTTTGGGTTGCACGGTACCGATCCATGCGCGATCTGGCAGCTCTTTCATGTATGCCTGGTATGCGTACTGAGCCCACCCGTCTTTCTTGCCGGTCTCACGGGCGTACCCAAGCAGCTCGCAGAAAGTGTGCTGTTTACTGGTCGGCCCGAGCACTTTGCGTCGATCGTCTAGCTTCACGAGCTTGCCGGTGGCCACCGCCACCCCATCCGGTATAACGATTTCATTGCCACACTTCGGACAGAGCAAGCCGCTGAAAACAAAGCTGCACTTCGGACATGGCTTGGTTTTTTTCTCCTGATCGCCTTTGTCCTGCGGGCGGCGGTCAAGACGCTCCCCTTCCCCATTGTCCATGGCGTCGGGCACCTCGTCCGTTGGCTTCCCGTTAAGCAAGAGGTTCCCGGAGTGGTCAATGATAATGCAGTCGATTTTTCCAGTTTCAGGCGAGAGTCGCAGCCCGCGGCCAATCATCTGGTAGTGAAGCATCAGGGACTTGGTAGGCCGCGCTATCACGAGGCAACTGGTCGAGGGGTCATCAAACCCCTTGATCAGCATAGCCACTGAGACCAAGACCCTTATCTTGCCCGCCTTGTACTGGCGCAAGATCTCCTCGGTCTCATGCGGCGGCATATAGCCATCGATATGAGCTGCGGCAACCCCAGCTTTTAAAAACTCAGCAGCGAGCTTCTTGGAATGCTGGACGTTGCAGGCGAAAACCATTGTTTTGCGGTTTTCACCCAGTTCTTTCCAGTGCGTTACCACGTCACCAAGCAGCTTGGCGTCACCCATGACCGTGGCAAGCTCGTCCTCGATCCAGTCACCATTCGGCTTCGTGCTCACCCCCTTCAGCGAAGGCACGGAGGGCGCGTAGCACTGTGTAGGGACAAGGAAACCTTGGTCTGTCAGCTCGGAAAGGGAGATGCAGTTGACCAGTCTGTCAAAGATGCGGCCCAGGCCTCGCCGCCATGGGGTAGCACTGAGCCCAATAACTGGCACCTTGTTCCGCCGGCACCACGTGATCAGCTCAATGTGGGCTTCGTGGATGACATGCGCCTCGTCAATGAGAACAAGGTGTGGTTTGTGGTGGTTGAGCATGTAATCCAGTCGCGGACGCAAGCTCTGGATCGTTGCGACCTGGATGGGCTTTCGGTAGTCAGTGCAGGGATGGTCTGACTGAATTGCACCGGCGACCAAACCATCTTTGTGGAACCGCTCAAGCGTCTGATCGAGCAGCTTCACGCTGTCGACGATGAACCAGGCCCTCCGGTTCTTCGCCTGCGCACCGGCAATGATGTGCTTGGCCACCTCTGTCTTACCGGAGCCCGTTGGACTCATCAGCATCTGAATGATCGCGCCAAGGCTTATGCCCTTGCGGAGTTCAAAATCCTGCTGTTGTTGGTAGGGTCGGAGCTGCATCGAGGTTTCCCGCTGTTAGAACTACAGGTAGGAAACCATCGCTTCGAAATAACCCAAGTCAGGTGCTCGATCCGTGGGAAGGAGACGGCAACAGAGCGCAGCCAGATTGAGGTGGATATTTTTTCCTGCTAAAGCGTGCCGATACAGGCCTTCCGTGTTACTCGCATCTCGACTTGGGTTTTCCGGCCGGCGTGCGACTGTGCTCGACAGTGCCTGAGCTTTCGCACAGGCGTCGACGCAGGCCAAAAGATAGGAGCCATAGATGGATGACGTAGGAAAGGCGCGTGCTCGCAAGTTTGCCGAGTCGCTGCGCGATGCAAGCTGGGTTATCGATGACGAAGCAGCCGGTGCACGAAATGCCGTTGGATTCTGGCTGTACTCATACAACCTGGTTGCTGGTCCCCGGCTCGTTGGTCAGCTGACGCTGGATGGCTACCGAGCAATGCAGGGCGGTGAGGATCTGAAGAATCTTGACGGACTTCAGCCCGCTGATGTTCTCGGCGCGACCCTCAGCGCCTATGACGCTCTGCCAGAGCAGAGCCGCAATGCTCGGGAGTCGCAAATCGTCATATCAGCGCTGTCGCTATACGCCAGCTCCACTATGACCTGGCAGGCGCTGCCGGCTCTCAAAACTGGAGCCCACCAACACTTCATGGTGTTCGATTGGCTCACGGCCCCCGGCAAGAGGATTTTTCGCCCCGCCGCCGCAATCACCGGTTCCGTTCTTGCTCCTGAAATCCTGACCGACTTCAGTAAGCAAGTGCTCACCGCCCATTTGTCGAAACACCCCCACGAAACGCCTTACTAACCCCAAACTACAGGGACTTTGCTCATGCCAATCCGTCACATCATCGTTCATCAGATCGACAAAAAACCCGATGGCACCCCCGCGGTGCTGCATGCCCGCGACACAGAGCTGGGGGCTTCGCAGGCTATCGAAAACATGCTCGCCGACCTCAACGAGAGCTACAACGCCAAGCAGGGCAAGGCCTGGGGTCTTTTCCACGCGGAGTCGGGCGCTTATCCCTTCAGCCGATGGCTGAAGGAGTACATCGAGGGCGGTCAAGACTTCACATCTTTCAGTCACACTGCCGTAGAGCACCTGCAAAAGCTGATGGAAGAATCGAACCTCTCCACCGGCGGCCACGTCCTGTTCGCCCACTACCAGCAAGGCATGACCGACTACCTGACCATCGCCCTGCTGCACCATAGCGAAGGCGTGGCGGTGAACGACACCCTGGACGTGACTCCAGCCAAGCACTTGGATCTCGGTCAACTGCACCTGGCAGCGCGCATCAACATCAGCGAGTGGCAGAACAACAAGCAGTCCAAGCAGTACATTTCGTTCATCAAGGGCAAGAACGGTCGCAAGGTGTCGGACTACTTCCGTGATTTCATAGGTTGCCAGGAGGGTGTAGACGCCCCCGGTGAAACCCGCACCCTGCTCAAGGCATTCAGCGATTTCGTCGAGAGCGAGGATCTGCCCGAGGAGCAGGCGCGGGAGAAGACCAATACGCTCGTTGGCTACGCCACCAGCCAGGCGAAGTTGGGCGAACCGATGACGCTGGAGGAGCTGTCGGGGCTGATCGATGAAGATCGACCACAGGCGTTCTACGATCACATCCGCAATCGTGACTATGGACTGTCGCCTGAGATCCCAGCGGATAAACGCACCCTCAACCAATTCCGCCGCTTCACCGGCCGCGCAGAAGGTCTGTCGATCAGCTTCGAGGCCCACCTGCTGGGTTCCAAGATCGACTACGACGAGAATGCCGGCACGCTGACTATTCGCAATCTACCCACTCAGTTGCGTGATCAACTCAAGCGCGGCTAAAAAAAATGCCCCGTTCATCTCTGGACGGGGCAGATCCTGCTTAGCCTGGCCGGGTACCTGCTGGGCTTTAGCGCAAGCTCAGGCCGTCGAACCCAAGCCGCAATGAGAGGTGTTCGGCAACCGAAGCGCCGATCTTGCTGGCAAAGCGATCCAGGGGATTCTGTTTGCGGGTGAAGTCAACGATCTTGCTCACACCTACGACTTCGCGAGCCACGTAGTCGGAATCACCCAGGCGATCCACCAGCCCCAATTCCACCGCTTGCTCGCCAGTCCATATCAGCCCCGAGTATAGGTCGGGATTCTCCTTCGCTTTCAAACGCTCTCCCCGCCCAGCCTCAACCGAGCGAATGAATTGATTGTGGGTTGTTTTGAGCACCCCTTCCCAGAACTTCGTCTCCTCTTGGTTTTGAGGCTGGAATTGATCGAGGAAGGCCTTGTGTTCGCCGGACGTATAGGAGCGGCGCTCGACCCCAAGCTTTTGCATGAGTTCGACGTAACCAAAGCTCGCCGCGGTTACACCGATCGATCCGACCAAACTGGCCTTGTCCGCAAATATCTCGTCGGCTGCGCTGGCGATGTAATAACCGCCGGAGGCTCCCAGATCTGTGATGACGGCATAAACCTTCGTGTCTGGATGCAGTGCACGCAAGCGACGAACTTCATCGTAAACATGGCCTGCTTGCACGGGACTTCCGCCTGGGCTGTTGATCTCCAAAATCACAGCTTTCGTATTCTCATTTTCAAAGGCCTTGCCGAGGCTACGCTTCAGGTTCTCAGCGCTCGCTTCCTCCCCATCCGCAATCACTCCCCTCACCTTGATTTTCGCTGTTACCGGCACATCGGTGCCGACGCCATCGAGGTCTGCCCTTCCGCCGACCACAAAAGCAGTCACGACTACCCCAAGGGTCGCGAGCCGGAAAAAGTTCTTCCAGCGACGTGCTGCACGCTGCTCTTTGATGCTTGCTTGCAGCGTTCGCTCCAAGACTTCAAGGCTTTGATCCATGGGATTTCCGTTAAAAGATTGATTCCCGGCTATTAAACACTGGGGAGAGGCGATCCTGAACAGGCGGTTGGCTCTTGGGATTCTCAACGATCGTGAGAGAAGGAGGCAGATCAACCTATACGGAGAACCATTTATGCAGGTCGTCACGCCCCAGGCTCGGCATCATGCTGGACTTACCCTCAGCCTGGCTATTGGAGTTACTGGCTCACCACAAGCGCTTTCTCGGCTGAAGGCCAAGCTCGAACTAGCGGTTGAGGATGCTTTGCAAGTTCTCTCCCAACAGGCCAGCAATGAGCTTGGAATTGAGATCGGTCGCTGCAACATCGAAACGTCCATCTCCCAACCAGAGCGCGACGGTTCGGCGTCGATCTGGCCCCCAGAGAGTGATTCGGCGGAGCAGCTGGGAGTCCCCTCGGGGTCTCCATCCTCAGCTCCCCTGAAAGCAGGATCGTGCCTGTGAGCGCCGCATCCGCCGTGACACATCACCTCGAGCACGAGCGCTTTGTAGTGCGGGATATCTCTGACCAGTACGAGGCACCGACCTTTGACCTGATTTTCCGAGACCAGGAGCACGGAGTTGAGCGTTGCTCCGACAGCGTGTGGAGTTCGCACGAGCAAGCCTCGGTAGCAGCGGAGGCACTGGAAAAGGCAGATCGCCGTCCAGTTCACTGGGGTGTGTTGAAGAGCCTCTAAAAGGAGGCCCATAGAAATCAGGCGACCGGCTGTGTCGCCTTTTTTGTTCTCGCTTTTCCTTGCGCTGCCGGCCCCACGACTCAATCAGCTTAGTAGCCGGCCGCATTGAGGTGACTTGGGTTTTTCAAGTCGGCCTATAACGTGGCCAATGCAACCTCGACTGAAACCGAGGAGAAAAACACCGCACAACCGCAAACAGCGCAGCCCGCTTTCAGGCGAAAAAACCGTCTGAAATCGAGACCTTCCTCAGCCAATACCTAACAAACTAATCGCCGACCAACCAACAAGGATCATCAGTATGCAATTCAACAATTTCTCATCCTCGTCCAAATCTCCCTTGGCTCTCGGCTCGATTGCCGTTGTGGCCGTTATAGGTATGGGTCTGCTGCTTGGCTCGTTTTATACCGTCGACGAGAAAGAACGCGCAGTGGTCCTGCGCAACGGTGCCTTCATGGAGGTGGCAGATCCAGGGCTGCATTGGAAAATCCCCTTCATCGATAGCGCCAAAGCGATCTCGATACAGAACAACGCCACCAAGTGGGACGGTTTGCAGGCATACAGCCGTGACCAACAGGCTGCAACGTTGTCGGTCTCGGTCAGCTGGCACGTGCCGGCAGGCGAGGTCGCGGAGGTCTACAAGGGCTACGCCGATCTGGACGGCCTGCTGACAAGAGCAATCAGCCGCCATGTCCCAACACAGGTGGAAAACGTCTTCGGTCAATACACCGCCGTCAATGCCGTACAGCAACGCGGCAAGCTGGTTGCCGATATCGCCTCTGCAATCAAGAGCGCAGTCAGTGGGCCGGTGGTGATCGACAGTGTGCAGGTCGAGAACATCGACTTCAGTGACGCCTACGAGAAGTCGATCGAAGAGCGCATGCGCGCTGAGGTTGCCGTGAAGACTCGCGAGCAGCAACTGGCCACTGAGCAGATCCAGGCGCGGATTGTCGTCACCCAGGCCCAGGCTACCGCGGATTCTGCACTGGCCGCCGCACGTGCCGAAGCGGAAAGCATTCAGCTGCGCGGCGAAGCGGAAGCAAAAGCCATCGACGCCCGCGCTCGCGCCCTGGGCAGCAACCCCGGCCTGGTCGAACTGACCAAAGCCGAGCGCTGGAACGGCGTGCTGCCTACCACTGTACTTCCAGGCGGAACCCTGCCGTTCATCGACGCCAAGAAGTAATCCATCTTCCCACATTAGAAGCCCGCAGCCCTGACAAGCTCGCGGGCTTTGTCATTGTAAAAGGGATCTACCAATCCAGTAGTCATGCCGGTGGAAACGGAGAAACAAATGCACCGAACCATACCCAGCTGCACCTTCTTATCGCGCAGTGACGCTGAAGCATACTCGCAAGGCCCCGACTGGCACCTGATATCGATATCTGATGGTCTTGAAGACCAGGCCCGCATCGACGAGGCACGCTGGAAGAGCGTGAGCTACCACCACTTCATTGACGCTGGCTTTGACGAAGAAGTCATCGAGATATATGGGCCAGATTTTGAGCGGAACTACGTCGATTACTTGCTCAGCGGTAAGGCTGACGTGCTGCGGGAGCGCATCCGGGAAATTACAGATCGAGGGGAAAATATCGCTGTCAATTGCCAAGCCGGCCGATCCCGCAGTGCCGCGGTTGCTTTGTATATCAGCAAACATTATGGCTACCAACTGCATAAGCCGACCCCAGACGCAAACCAGTGCGTCTACCGGATGCTGGCCAACGATGTTCACCTGATGGCAGCCTACCGTGCGGCAAGCACTCCAGTAGAACCAGAAGCGCCAAAGCGAAGCCTTCTCTCGGCAATCAAATCGATGTTCTCGTGAGCGAACAGCGACGGTAGAGATCATGGTAAATTAGCCGCTGGGCAGCTTCATGGTAGAAGCTACGCTCCCAAGGCACTCCCCCCCTCACCTGTCTCGTCTGTGGTGTCGCTGAAGCTGCTCATTTTATTTCCGAAGCCCGCCAGGCTTGCCCTAGGCGGGCTTTTCTTTGAGCAACGCGCTGTCGCTCAACCAGCCATTGGGATTCTCCCCAGCCAACGTACTCTGGCCATCTTCGCGAACGATCAACATTCCTCAAGGCAAAGGACTATGACTGACCGCCGAATCACCGCCGCAGTCCTGGATGGGCTCTTAGAAGCCTTGGATAGCGCACCTGTCGAGTGCGATGGGATGTGCAGGCTGGTTGCTACCAGGTTGGCTCGGGCAGGAATTCCCTACCAAGGCATGCTTGGCCAACTGCTTGTTGCTGGCCGGGCCGTTTCTCCCCACTACTGGATCGAGGTTGGGCTTTTCCGGATCGACTACCGCGCCAGGATGTGGCTCGGCTCCGATCCTGAAATTCCCCACGGCGTTTTTCCTCTGGATGGGAGGCCTTCAGCCCAATACACCGGCATCAGGGTGCAAATTGATCCCCTGCTCCCTTCTGTCTACGAAATCCTGATCATGCCGCCGTTTGGCATCAGCCCTCCCGAGGCTCGTTGAGTCTGGTTGGGATTCCCAGCTCATGCCGTAGCCTGATGGCATCTCCTGGAAAACTCGGATCGCCTTATGTCTTACACCACCGCCACCATCAACGAACTGTTTGGTCTACGCGACAAGGTAGGCCTTTCAACCGCTTCGGGCTTCAAAGCTCGTGTGCGCTTTGTACAGCTGGCTTACCGCCACAATCTCGTACATGAGATCACCAGCTACCAGTTGTGGGATCGTGGGTTTGAAGGACTGGGCGAGCGTACTTTTGATACCTGCTTCGAGATGGGAGACAGTCCCGAAGTTATCGCCGAGCTGATCCGTGACGCGCGCACCCACGGCTATGCCGGAAACATAGAGATGGAGGTGGGAAATCCTGAATGCTTCGCCCGTTGGTGCGGCTACGCAGACCGCCAGCAAGAGCTTGCATTTTAAGGACCAGCACCCATAGCAATCACAGCCCGGTTCGCCGGGCTTTTTGTTGGCTTGGGATATTGCGGAATGGAAATAGCCTGATGGCATCTCCCCTTTGACAACATGGAGTTGCCTCATGCCGTCCCATACATTCAAGTCGAGCTATTTGCCGGAATACCTTGCATGGCTCATGTTCCTAGCCGGGGTGGCCAATGCCACGCTGATCTGGTCTGGGGTATTCGCAGCCGCGCCTCAGGCCTTCCTGCTGCTTTTTGGCGGGCTTTTTGGCACCGCTGGCATCGCCCTCCTCGGCTTGCTCATGTTGGCCACCTGGTGCGCTCTGGGATTGCTGCTGGCCGCTCTTACCCGCCGGGCGCTGGAGTGTCGGTCATGAGATTCAAGAAGTACCTGCTACGTCAGGAAAAACGCACTGTCACAGAGCGAGTCAACTACCCCGGCCTGAAGGTCGGAGCTTGTGAAAGCAGGCTGGGTTGACCAGGGAAAGCGGTATTAACCCGCTCCGTTTGCACCAGGTCGAACCGACCCACCCCGGAATGCTTCCTCAGTTCCGGGCACTGGAAGGTCGGGATCATGCTGGCGAAAGGTAAAACGCCGAAGATTCCGACCGCCGCGACAGCGGGAGCCGGGTGCAGACATTCCCGAGGGGAGCGAGCCGCAAGGCTCCGTCACCAGGCCCGTAAGGGCATAGTTCAAAGGAGGATCGCCGTGGCGGTCTATGTGTTGGATAAGACAGGCACGCCGTTGATGCCATGCAGCGAGAAGCGAGCGCGATTGTTGCTGGAGCGCGGTCGCGCCCGCATACACCGGCAGGTGCCGTTCGTGATCCGTCTAGTGGATCGGCGGCAGGCCGATAGCGCGCTGCAATCGCTGACGCTCAAGTTCGATCCGGGCAGCAAATTCACTGGCATTGCCTTGGTACGCCAGAAGGGCCAGCGGGTGTCTGTTCTCTCACTGATGGAATTGGCCCATCGGGGCGCAGCGATTCGCCAGGCCATGCAGCAGCGGGCGGCGTTTCGCCGTCGCCGCCGTGGTCAGAACCTGCGCCACCGCACACCGCGCTTCGACAACCGCACCCGGCCGGAAGGCTGGCTGCCGCCAAGCTTGCGCCACCGGCTGGACACCACGCTGGGCTGGGTCGGGCGGATGCGTAACTGGGCTCCGATCAGCGATCTGGCAGTCGAGCGGGTCAAGTTCGACATGCAGGCCATACAGAACCCGGAGATCAGCGGCGTCAAGTACCAGCAGGGCGAGTTGGCCGGCTACGAGGTGCGCGAATACCTGCTGGAGAAGTGGGGCCGCTGCTGCGCCTACTGCAACGCTGAAAATACGCCGCTGGAGATCGAGCACATCGTTCCGCGCAGTGCCGGCGGCAGCGACCGGGTGCCCAACCTGACCCTGGCCTGCCGGCCCTGTAATCAGCGCAAGGGCAACCAGCCAGTCGAGGTGTTCCTGAAGGCCAGGTCAGAGCTGCTGGCGCGAATCAAGGCGAAAGCCAAAGTCCCACTTCGGGATGCCGCCGCCGTCAACGCCACCCGCAATGCCCTGTTCCGTGCCCTGCTGGATACCGGCCTGTCGGTCACCACGGGCACCGGGGCGCAAACCAAATTTAACCGACGATGCCTCGGCCTTCCGAAGACCCACGCGCTCGATGCAGCCAGTGTCGGTGAGATCAGGGCCATCGAGCACTGGCAACGCCCCACGCTGGCGATCAAGGCCACCGGACGCGGCGAGTACCAGCGCACCCGCCTTACCGCCCACGGTTTTCCACGCGGCTATTTGACCCGACAGAAACGCCATTTCGGTTTCCAGACCGGCGATCAGGTGCGCGCCGAGGTGCCGACCGGCAAAAAGGCTGGCACCCACCAGGGTCGCGTCGCCGTGCGCAAGACCGGCAGCTTCAACATCCAGACGCCTGATGGCGT
>Ga0247725_1000927_pt1 | contig 17155 bp, 16 predicted proteins | sample OKSTACKMCFT3sol_FD_183021 | JGI IMG/M metagenome (GOLD analysis project Ga0247725, IMG submission 183021) | Subsurface sediment microbial communities from gas well in Oklahoma, United States - OK STACK MC-FT3-sol | ecosystem: Environmental > Terrestrial > Deep subsurface > Rock core/Sediment... | reverse complement strand
AAACGACGGGCGCGATCCTTGATCACCGGGCCCTTGACCGGCGGCATCCGCGCGGCGGGCGTGCCGGGGCGCGGGCTGTAGGGGAAGACGTGCAGGAAGGCCAGATCCGCCTCCTCGACCAGGCGCAGGGTGTTCTCGAACGCCGCGTCGCTCTCGGTCGGGAAGCCGGCGATCAGGTCGGCGCCAAAGGCGGTGTCGGGGCGCACGCGGCGGACCTCGGCGACCAGCTTCAGGGCGTCTTCGCGGCTGTGGCGGCGCTTCATGCGCTTGAGGATCATGTTGTCGCCCGCCTGCAGCGACAGGTGCAGGTACGGCATCAGGCGCGGCTCGGTCTCGAGCAGGGCGAAGAGGTCGGGGTCGATCTCGGCGGCGTCGATCGACGAAAGCCGAAGCCTGGGCAGGTTTGGGACCATGCGCAGGATGCGACCGACCAGCTGGCCCAGGGTCGGCTGCTCGGGCAGGTCCGCGCCCCAGGAGGTGACGTCGACGCCGGTCAGCACCACTTCCTGATAGCCCTCGGCGGCCAGCTTGCGGACCTGCTCGACGACCTCGGCGGCCGGGGCCGAGCGCGAGTTTCCACGGCCATAAGGGATGATGCAGAAGGTGCAGCGGTGGTCGCAGCCGTTCTGGACCTCGACATAGGCCCGGGCGCGGTCCTTCAGCCCGTCGATCAGGTGACCGGCGGTCTCCTTGACCGACATGATGTCGTTGACCCGCACGCGGCCGGTCTCCAGCAGCGCGCCGGGCGCGGCCTTCTCGGCGTTGCCGAGCACCAGGTCGACCTCGGGCATGGCGGCGAAGGCGGCGGGATCGACCTGCGCCGCGCAGCCGGTGACGATCACCCGCGCGCCCGGACGCTCGCGACGAGCCTTGCGGATCGCCTGGCGGGCCTGGCGCACGGCTTCGCCCGTCACGGCGCAGGTGTTGAACACCACCGCGTCGGTGACGCCGTCGGCGGCGGCGCGGGCGCGGATGGCCTCGCTCTCATAGGCGTTCAGGCGGCAGCCGAAGGTCACGACCTGGACGCCGTCCGGGCCGGAGGAAACGACAGCGGGACCGCCCTCCTCGCCGGCTTGGGGTTTCGGCTTCGGCGTCGCCTTGATGACGGTGTAGGTCGCCATGGCTTTAAGCGGCGACCGCCTCGGGCAGCTTGCCGGCGAAGTCCATGCTGACCGGGCCGGTCATGATCACGTGGCCGTCGCTCTCGCGCCATTCGATGGTCAGGGCGCCGCTCTCGAATTCGACCTTGGCCTTGCGGTCGGTCAGGCCACGGCGCACGGCCGCGACCTGGGCGGCGCAGGCGCCGGTGCCGCAGGCGGCGGTCAGGCCCGCGCCCCGCTCCCAGACCTTCAGCCGGATGTGGTCGCGGCTTTCGACGTAGGCAAAGCCGACATTGACGCCCTCGGGGAACAGCGGGTGATGCTCAACCAGGCTGCCGGTCTTCGTCGCGAACTCATCGCTGACCGGCGCGTCGACAAAGAACACGACGTGCGGATTGCCCATCGAGACGCAGACCGGAGTATGAACCCACGGGGCGTCGATCGGACCGACCTGCAGCTCGACGCGGGCGGTGTCCATCGCCTCGGCCAGCGGGATCTGGTTCCACTCAAGACGCGGCGGACCCATGTCGACGGTGACCAGCTTCTCGCCGGCGGCGACGCCCGACAGACGCCCGGCGACGGTGTCGAAGGCCACCTCGGTCTTGCCGGCCGACTGCATCAAGAGCCACGCCACGCAGCGCGTGCCGTTGCCGCAGGCGCCAGTCTCCTCGCCGTCGGCATTCCAGAACCGCACATAGGCCGACGCGCCCTCGGCCTTGGGCGGGTCGATGGCGATGACCTGGTCGCAGCCGATCCCGCCGTTCTTGCCTTCAGAATCCGGGCGTTTGGCGATCGCGCGGATCTCCTCGGGGGTCGGATCGAAGCTCTGGGTCAGGGTCTGGACCACGACGAAGTCGTTGCCCAGGCCGTTCATCTTCAGGAAGGTGCGGCTCATGGTCGGGCTATATAGTGGAAAGCCAAGCAAAATGCACCGCGACGATCAGCGCCGGGACAAGGGCGAACTTCGCCTCCGGGCCCGACTGCGAGCGCTGTACCATGGCGCCTCGCCGACGTCGGTTCGGTTCCGCTACGCGATCATCCTGATCGACATCGCGATCATCGCCTTCTTCATCGCCGCGCCGCTGATGCAGCGCCACGGGGTGACCTTCTATCTGATCGACTACGGCGTCGCGACGTTCCTGGCGCTGGACCTGGCCGCGCGGGCCTTGGCGCACGGGGATATCAAGGCGTGGCTGAGAAAGCCGATCGTCTGGCTGGACCTGTTTGTCCTGGCGACGCTGCTATTCCCGGCCTGGCTGTTCAATTTCGGCTTCCTGCGCGTGTTGCGCCTATGGACCCTGATCCACAGCGAGTTCTTCTGGCGCACGATCGGACGGCGCTATGACGACACACGCGTCGAGGACGTGACCCGGGCGGCCAGCTCGCTGGTCACCTTTGTCTTCGTGGTGACCGGCTTCGTCTATACGAGCTTCGCGGGCCGGCACGAGGGCATCGGCGGCTATGTCGACGCCCTCTACTTCACCGTCACCAGCCTGACGACCACCGGCTATGGCGACGTCACCTTGCCGGGGGTGTGGGGCAAGCTGCTGTCGATCGCGGTGATGCTGGGCGGGGTGTCGCTGTTCATCGGCCTGATCCAGTCCATCCTGCGGCCGCACAAGGTCGTCCATCCTTGCCACGTCTGCGGCCTGCGCCGGCACGATCCGGACGCCGTCCACTGCAAGGCTTGCGGCGTCCTGCTGAATATTCCCGACGAAGGACTGTGAGCTTCCCTTCTTGGGGGCCGCCAAGCTCTGGCGCTGGAGAAAATTTCCGATACCGTCCCCCGCCATGACCCTGTTCCGCACCTGCTCCGCCGCGGCCCTGGCCGCCGTGCTTGCCTCCTTCGCCGCCGGCGCCGCCGCCGCTCAGGCGGCCGATCCCCACCTGGCCCTGGAGGCCGTGGAGAGCCCCGAGTCCCTGGCCTGGGTGAAGACCCAGAACGACAAGACCCTGCCGCTGCTGTCGGCCGATCCGCGCTTCGCCGGCCTGCAGGCCGATGCGCTGAAGATCCTGGCCAACAAGGACCGGATCGCCATGCCAAACTTCGTCGGCAAGACGGTCTTCAACTTCTGGCAGGACCAGACCCACGTGCGCGGCGTCTGGCGGCGGACGAGCCTGGAGTCCTACAAGTCGGCCGATCCGCAGTGGGAGACAGTGATCGATCTGGACGCCCTGGCCGCCGCCGAGGGCAAGAACTGGATCTGGAAGGGCGCCGACTGCCGGCCCAAGACCCACGACCGTTGCCTGGTGAACCTGTCGAACGGCGGCAAGGACGCCGTCACGGTCCGCGAGTTCGACCTGACGACCAAGACCTTCATCGATCCGGCGGCGGGCGGCTTCGTCCTGCCCGAGAGCAAGCAGACGATCGAATGGCTGGACGCCGACACCCTGATCCTGACCCGCGACTGGGGTCCGGGCACGACCACCGACAGCGGCTATGGGATGGTCATCAAGACGCTGAAGCGCGGCCAGACCCTGGACCAGGCGGTCGAGGTCTATCGCGGCCAGAAGGCCGACGTCTCGGCGCGGCCGAACGTGCTGCGCGACGCGGCCGGCAATCGGGTGGTGCTGCTGACCCGCGCCACCGACTTCTTCCACGACGAGACCTATCTGTGGGACGGCCAGACCGCCCGCCTGCTGCCGATCCCGCAAAAGGTCGGCGTGCGCGGTCTGATCGGCGGGAAACTGGTTTTGAAGATCGAAGAGCCGTGGACGCCGAAGGTCCTGGCGACGCCGCTCACCTATCCGGCCGGCGCACTGGTCGCCGTCTCGCCCGGAAAGCTGCTGCCGGCGGACCGCAAGTCCGGCGACGCAATCGCGATCAGCAACGACTGCGATCCTTGCCAGCTTCTGGCCCCCGGTCCGCGCCAGTCGATCGACCAGGTGGCCGTCACCGACCATCGCGTGCTAGCCGTCGTCTATGACAATGTCCGGGGCAGCCTGGTCAGCCTGCGGCTGCGCGGCGAGTTCGGGGTGACGTCCCAGCCGCTGCCGGTGATCGACAACGCCGCCGTCTCGCTGGGCTCGCATTCGGACGAGGGGGACGACGTCTTCTATACGGTGGAAGGCTTCCTCACGCCGACCCAGCTGAAGCTCGCCGACGCCACCGGGACCACCGCCCAGACCGTCAAGGCCCTGCCGGCCCTGTTCGACGCCAAAGACCTTGTGGTCGAGCAGAAGTCGGCGACCTCGAAGGACGGAACGGCCGTCCCCTATTTCCTGGTCCACCGGAAGGACTGGAAACTGAACGGCCAGAACCCGACCCTGCTGCACGCCTATGGCGGTTTCAACCTGTCCAAGCTGCCGGTCTACGATCCGCTGGTCGGCAAGCTGTGGCTGGAGCGCGGCGGGGCCTACGCGGTGGCCAACATCCGGGGCGGCGGCGAATTCGGCCCGGCCTGGCACGAGGCGGCGCTGAAGGCCAATCGCCAGCGGGCCTACGACGACTATTTCGCCGTGGCCGAGCGCATGATCGCCGACAAGGCGACCTCGCCGCGTCACCTGGGCGCCTATGGCCGCTCGAACGGCGGCCTGCTGATGGGCGTGGCGATGACCCAGCGTCCGGACCTGTGGAACGCGGTGGTGGTCGAAAGCCCGCTGCTGGACATGATCCGCTACACCCAGCTGCCCGCCGGCGCCTCGTGGATCGGCGAGTACGGCGACCCGGCCATCCCGGCCGAACGCGCCTGGATCGAGACGTACAGCCCCTATCAGAACCTGAAAGCCGGCGTGAAATACCCTCTGGCCTACATCACGACCTCGACCAAGGACGACCGCGTCCATCCGGGCCACGCCCGCAAGTTCGCCGCGCGCCTGGACGATCTGAAGGTCGACCACCTCTATTTCGAGAACACCGACGGCGGCCACGCCAACGGCGCCGACCCCAAGGCCAACGCCCGCCGCTGGGCCCTGCACTACACCTATCTGTCGCGCCAGCTGATGGATCACTAGATGAAGCGTCTTCTCCTCGCCCTCCTGGCCACCACGAGTCTGATGACCCTGACCCCCGCGATCGCCGCCGACGGCGCCAAGCCGGCCGAAGCCCGCACGCCTCTGTCCGAGCTGGGCAAGGATGATCCGTATCTGTGGATGGAGGAGATCGAGGGGACCCGCGCCCTCGACTGGGCCAAGGCCGAGAACACCCGCAGCCTGGGCGTGCTGCAGGGCGACGCCCGCTATGCCGACCTGGAAGCCAAGGCCCTGGCGATCCTGAACGCCAAGGACCGGGTGCCGGGCGTGTCGTTCGCCGGCGACGGCAGCTTGCGCAACTTCTGGCAGGACGCCGACCACGTGCGCGGCCTGTGGCGTAAGACGACGCTGGACAGCTACCGAACGGCCGAGCCGGTCTGGGAGACGATCCTCGACATCGACGCCCTCTCCAAGGCCGAGAACGCCAACTGGGTGTTCAAGGGCGCCGGCTGCCTGCCGCCGGACGAGACGCGGTGCCTGATCACCCTGTCCAATGGCGGCAAGGACGCGGTGACGGTCCGCGAGTTCGACACCACGACCAAGAGCTTCGTGGACGGCGGCTTCGTCCTGCCCGAGGGCAAGCAGAACTATGCGTGGCTGGACAAGGACACCCTGTTGGTCGGCCGGGAATGGACGCCGGGCGAGCTGACCGACTCCGGCTACGCCTATGTTCTGAAGACGCTGAAGCGCGGCCAGACCCTGGACCGGGCGGTCGAGGTCTATCGCGGCCAGAAGACCGACGTCTCGGTCAGTCCGATCGTGCTGCGCAATGCCGACGGCAAGGTGATGGGCGTGATCGCCCACCGGGGCGTCACCTTCTTCGAAAGCGAGCACTACCTGATCACCGACAAGGGCGCGGCCAAGCTGCCCCTGCCGCCCAAGGTCTCGATCCAGGCCTTCGTCGAGGGCCGCCTGATCTTCCTGCTGGAACAGGACTGGCCCGAGCACGGCCTCAAGACCGGGGACCTGGCCGAGTACAATATCGATCCGCTGACCGTGGACGCCTATGCCGACCTGGCGGGCGGCCCTCGCGCCGGCGCCCATCCGGCGCTGATCTTCCGGCCGACCGTGAAGCAATCCGTGGAGTCGGTGACGAACACGCGCAACAAGCTGGTCGTGGGCCTGCTGGACAACGTCAAGGGCGCGGCCCTGGTGTTCAGCCACGGCGCCAAGGGCTGGACGTCGCAGAAGCTGGACCTGCCGGCCAATTCCAGCATCGGCCTGGGCTCGGCCTCGGAAAAGGACGACCGGATCTTCTTCACCGTCACCGGCTACCTGACCCCGACCACCTACTGGCTGGCCGACGCGGCCAGCGGCAAGCTGGAGCAGGTCAAGGCCTCGCCCGCCCGCTTCGACGCCTCGACCCACGTGGTCGAGCAGTTCGAGGCGACCTCGTCCGACGGCGTGAAGATCCCCTACTTCGTCGTGCGTCCGAAGAGCGTGAAATATGACGGGTCGGCCCCTACCCTGCTCTACGCCTATGGCGGCTTCCAGGTGCCGCTGACCCCGGGCTATTCGGGCGTGATGGGCAAGCTGTGGCTGGAGCGCGGCGGGACCTATGTCGTCGCCAACATCCGCGGCGGCGGCGAGTTCGGCCCCGCCTGGCACGAGGCGGGCCTGAAGGCCAATCGCCAGAAGGTCTATGACGACTTCTTCGCCGTCTCCCAGGACCTGATCGCCCGCAAGATCACCTCGCCCCGACGCCTGGGGATCATGGGCGGCAGCAACGGCGGCCTCCTGATGGGCGTGGCCCTGACCCAGCGGCCCGAGCTCTACAACGCCGTCGTCGTTCAGGTGCCTTTGTTCGACATGATCCGCTACAGCCAGATCGGGGCCGGCGCCTCGTGGGTGGGCGAGTATGGCGACCCGGCCATCCCGTCTGAACGGGCGGTGATCGCCAAGTACGACCCCTATTCGAACCTGAAGGCCGGGAAGAAATATCCCGAGGTCTTCATCGAGACCTCCACCAAGGACGACCGGGTCCACCCCGCCCACGCCCGCAAGGCGGCCGCGCGGCTGATGGAGCTGGGCTATCCGGTGCTCTATTACGAGAACATCGACGGCGGCCACGCCGCCAGCGCCAACCTGGCCGAAACGGCCCGGCGTCAGGCGCTGGAGTACGTGTACCTGTCCCGCCGGCTGATGGACTGAGACCAGGCCTCAGGTCGCCGGCGCGGTGAAGAAGGTCCGGCAAATCGCCTGACTGGCGGCCTCGGCCAGGATGAGTTCCGGGTCGCGAACGGCCGCCATCAGGCCCTCGTCGGGCGTCTGCACGTCGATCCGCTGGAGATCGATCACGGCCTTGTCGCTGGCCTGCCTCACCTTGACCTGGGCGACCAGGCGGTTGGGGCGGTGAAGGTCGATATCGCCAAGCCGGCGGATGTTCAGCCGCTCGATCTTCAGATCAAGACGCAGGTCCCGGCCCGCGGCGCAGACCGCCAGTCCCTCGTCCACCGCCTCGGTCAGGGTCGAGGTGAAGGTCTCGCTGGGCCCCTGACCCCAGGTCCAACCGGCGTGGATCACCACGTCGCGCACCCGGGCCCGAGGCGCGGCCTCGGCGCCCGACGCAACCGTCAGCGCCAGCAAGGTGGCGGTCCTCAGAGTCTTCATGATCATCCTCGACAAGCTGGACACGCCTTAAAGCGAAGCTTGCATGAACCGGAGATGACCAGCGTTCTCCGAGCGCGGTCCTGGCCTCAGTGGACGGCGTTGATCCGGATGGCCGCCGGATCGACGCCGCCGGCGAACCAGGCCCGGGTCCAGCCGTATTTCAGCTCACCCTCGCGGAAGGCGAAGCGGTCGAGGTGCTTGGCCACCACATCCTCGAGACGGGTCAGGCCTTCCAGGTCGGCGGCCTCGAGCGTGATGTCGAGACCGTCGGCGTGGGCGGTCATGTGGCAGGTTCCCAGCGGCAGCGGAAACAGGGCCGAGGTCTCGTCATACACAACCTCGAACTTGTGACTCCAGTGCTTGGCCAGCTGGGTCATGTAGCGAGCCGCCTTGTCGGTGACGACGCGAGCGTGGCTTTGCATGCGCGCGCCTCCCCTCAGATCGACTCGATGGCGGTCGCGGCGTCGTCCAGCGCCTTGGCCACCGCCGCGATCTGTTCGGCCGTCAGCTGACCGCCGTGCAGCTTGAGCCGCAGGGCCGTCTTCAGGTTCTCGCGAGCGCGCAGGATCTGCGGCGAGAAGGCCGCGCTGGCGGACGCCGCCTCGGCCATGCGCTCGAACAGCGAGCGGACCGGCGCGTCGTTGCTGGCCAGGAACGCCTCGCCCTCGGGCGTGATCGTATAGAGCTTCTTGCCGCCGCCGGCGTCGCTGGCGGTGACGTAGCCCATCTCTTCCAACAGGGTCAGGGTCGGATAGACCACGCCCGGGCTGGGGCTGTAGGCGCCGCCCGCCGCGGCCTCGATGGCCTTGATCAGCTCATAGCCGTGGCTGGGCTTGTCGGCGATCAGCTTGAGAACCACGAAGCGCAGGTCGCCGTGATCGAAGAACCGGCCCATGCGGCCGCCCCGGCCCTGCATGGGATGGCCGCGACCGGGATGACCGCCGTGGAAGCCGAACGGGTGACGGCCGTGGTGCTCGTCGCCTTGGCCGCCCCAGCGGCCGCGATGGTGATGATGTCGTCCAAACATGTCTTTCGACTCCGTTTCGTTATATCGAATTTACAGATATATCGAAACCGATCGTCGTCAAGAGCTATTTTCGATATATCTAAAACGTAACGCGAATCATCTGTCGCAAGGCCAGCTTAAAATCTGGGCGCGAGGGCGCGCGAGGAGCAACCAGTGCGACTTGTCGGCCTCAGTGGGGCCTTAATCGACCTAGAGGAAACCAGGTCGCGAGCGAATTAGTCGCCGTCAATCTTGATACGGAAGACGACGTGAATACATGGCGCGTGTGAGAAGCAGGAGCATGAGCTTGAGCCACCAGGACCAGAGCGCGCGCCGCAAGGCGGCCGGCCGGCGTATGACCGCCGCCGGACTGACCGTGGCCGCCGGCCTTCTGGCCCTCGCGCCGGCCGCTCACGCCGCCCACCAGGCGCCCGCCCCCGCCGGAAGCGTCTCCGCCAACGATCCGCTCGAAGGCTTCAACCGCGGCGCCTTCAAGCTCGGCATGGGCCTGGACAAGGTGCTGCTGGCGCCGATCGCCCACGGCTACATGGCCGTGACGCCCAAGCCGGTCCGCGACCGCGTCAGCTCGGCCGTCTACAATCTCGGCGAGCCCAACACCGTCATCAACATGGTGCTGCAGGGCAAGCCCAAGCGCGCCATGCGCTCGACCACCCGCTTCGTCGTCAACTCGACGGTCGGCGTGCTGGGCCTGTTCGACGTGGCGTCGAAGATGCACCTGCCGCGCCGCGATTCCGACTTCGGCCAGACCTTCGGCTATTACGGCGCGGGGCCCGGGGCCTATATCTACGTGCCGCTGATGGGTCCGCTGAATGTCCGCGACGGCATCGGCCGCGCCCTGGACATGGCGACCGACCCCGTCGGCGCCGTGGCCGGCGGGATTGGCACCGACTTCGGCAAGGCCCGCCTGGGCGTCACCATCGTGGATGTCCGCACGCAGGCCGATCCGGCCTTCCATGCGTTGAAGGACTCCTCGGACCCGTACGTCACGGTGCGTTCGGCCTATGGCCAGTACCGCGAAGCCTTCATCCGGCAGGCCACCGGCGAAGCCGAGGACCTGCCCGATTTCGACGCGCCGCCGCCTGACGCCTCCGCGCCGCCGGCGACGCCGAATCCATAGCGATTGGTAAGATCATGACCCTGTTCACCACCCGGCGCGGCGCCAACGCCGCGCTTTTGGCTTTCTTCGGCGCCGTCGCGATCGGCGCGCCGGCCATGGCCCAGGCCCGCGATCCCGGCGCCGAGGCCTTCGTGCAGACCAAGGCCCAGCGCGTCATCTCGGTGCTGGCCAACAAGGGCATGAGCGAGGCCCAGAAGAAGCAGATCTTCCACCAGGCGGTGGACGAGCTGGCCGATGTGCCGCGCATCACCAACTTCGTGCTGGGCAAGTACGCCCGCACCATCACGCCGGATCAGCGCGCCCGCTTCGCGCCGGCGTTCCGGACCTATGCCGAGAACGTCTATCAGGACCGCATCGACGACTATAAGGGCGAGGTCCTGAAGGTCACGGGCTCGGTCGTGCGCAAGCCCGGCGACGTGATCGTCAACACCACCATCTCGGGCGGCCAGATCAGCCAGCCGCTGCCGGTCGCCTGGCGCGTGCTGGGCGGCGGCCAGACCTGGAAGGTCGTCGACGTGCAGTTCAAGGGTGTCTGGCTGGCCATCACCCAGCAGCAGGACTTCGTCTCGACGATCGACAACGCCGGCGGCAACATCGACGTGCTGATCAACCAACTTCAAAAGGGGCAGAGCGCCAAGAGCCGCTAAGCGGCGGGGCGTTCGAGGACGGATAAGACATGGCGTTGCGCGAACAGTGGGCCGAGACGGCCATGGGCGTGGTGGTCCTGGCTCTGGCCGGCGGCTTCCTGACCTATTCCCTCAGCGTGGGCGGCGTCTCGACCAAGCGCGGCGCCTACGAGATCAGCGCCAAGTTCGGCGAGGCCGGCTCGCTGGCCCCGGGCGCGGCGGTCAGCGTCGCCGGCGTCAAGGTCGGCACCGTCTCGCAGGTCACGCTCGAGCCCAAGACCTACCTGGCCGTCGCCAAGCTCAGCATCGATCCAACCGTGAAGCTGCCGGCCGACTCGACGGCCAAGATCACCAGCGACGGCCTCTTGGGCGGCGCTCACATCGCCATCGCGCCGGGCGCGTCGCTTGAGGACCTCAAGCCCGGCGGCGAGATCGAGAACACCCAGGGCGCCGTCGACATTTTCGGCCTGATCGGCTCGGTGATCCGTCCGCAGGGCGGGGGCTCCGGCGGGGCCAGCGAAGCGGCGCCCGCGCCGTCGGCCTCGCAGCCGGCCGAGAGCTACTGACATGACCGCCGGCGAGGCGGCCCGGAAGGTCGCCGTCAATCCCATCCAGGCGTTGGGTCGCTCGACCCTGGCCGCCATCCGCATGGTCGGATCGGTCGGCGTGTTCGCCGCGCGCGGAACCGCCGCTGCGCTGAGCCCGCCCTGGTTTCCGGGCCAGCTGCTGCGCCAGTTCATGGCCATCGGCTTCTTCTCGCTGCCGGTCGTCGGCCTGACCGCCGTCTTCACCGGCGCGGCCCTGGCGCTGAACATCTTCACCGGCGGCGGCCGCTTCAACGCCGAGCAGGTGATGCCGCAGATCGTGGCCCTGGGCATCACGCGCGAGTTGGGCCCCGTGCTGGCCGCCCTGATGCTGGCCGGGCGGGTCTCGGCCGCGATCGCCGCCGAGATCGGCGCCATGCGCGCGACCGAGCAGATCGACGCCATGCGCACCCTGTCGACCGACCCCTTCCGCTATCTGGTCGGGCCCCGCCTGCTGGCCGGCGTGCTGATGCTGCCCCTGCTGACCGCTGTGGCCGACACGATCGGCGTCGCGGGCGGCTGGCTGGTGGCCACCCGGGTGCTGGAGTTCAACCCGACCGTCTACATCCGCAACACCATCGACTTCCTCGAAAGCTGGGACATCGTCTCGGGCCTGATCAAGGCGGCGGTGTTCGGCTTCATCGTGGCGCTGATGGGTTGCTATCACGGCTACAACGCCTCGGGCGGGGCGCGCGGCGTCGGCCGGGCCACGACCCACGCCGTGGTGTCCTCGGCGATCCTGATCTTCGCCTCGGACTACCTCCTGACCACCTTCTTCACCCATATGTCATGACGCAGACCCCGAAACTGGCCTGGAAGGGCGTCACCAAGCGCTTTGGCGAGCGAGCGGTCCTGGACGGCCTGGACCTGTCGGTGGCGCCTGGCCGCTCGCTGGTGATCATCGGCGGCTCGGGACAGGGCAAGTCGGTGACGATCAAGACCGCGCTCGGTCTGATGCGGCCCGAGGCCGGCCAGATCGAGCTAGACGGCGAGAACATCGTGGGACTGTCGGAAAGCCAGCGCCGCAAGCTGTTTTCGCGGATCGGCGTGCTGTTCCAGGGCGCGGCCCTGTTCGACAGCCTGAGCATCTGGGAGAACGTGGCCTTCCGCCTGCTCAACGCCGACGGCGTGCCGCGCAAGGAGGCCCGGGCGCGGGCCATCGAGGCCCTGGAGCAGGTGCGCCTGGACCCCGCCGTCGCCGATCGCTTCCCGTCGGAGCTGTCGGGCGGCATGCAGAAGCGCGCCGGCCTGGCGCGCGCGGTCGTCGCGCGACCCGAGATCCTGTTCTTCGACGAGCCGACCACCGGCCTCGACCCGATCACGGCGGCGGCGATCAACGAGCTGATCTCGCACCAGGTGCGCCGGCTGGGCTCGACCGCCATCTCGATCACCCACGACCTGGCCTCGGCCCAGACCATCGGCGACGAGATCGCCATGCTGCACGGCGGCAAGATCGTCTGGCGCGGCCCGGCCGCCGAGCTGCGGACGACCGACAACCCCTATGTGCGCCAGTTCGTGGAAGGGCGCGCGGACGGACCGATCGCCCACACGGCCTAAGGTCAGACCGCCTCGCGCAGGGTCTCGGCCAGCAGGCGCCCTTCGACCGAGCGGCTGGAGCCCGAGCGCCAGGCGACCACGATCTCGCGGCTGGGATGCTCGGTCGCCAGGGGACGCACAGTGACGGCGGCCTTGTCGGTCAGCCCCGCCTGGACCGCCATGGCCGGCAGGAACGACACGCCCAGGCCCGAGCCGATCATCTGCACCAGGGTCGGCAGGGACGTCGCCGCGAAGCTTTCTTCCTCGCCGACGCCTTTCGGCGGCTCGAGGCCGCAGGCCGCCAGGGCGTGGTCGCGCAGGCAGTGACCATCCTCCAGCAGGATCAGGTCATCGCCGCGCAGGCTGTCGGGATCAACCCGGATCGAGGCGGCCATCGGATGGTTGGCCGGGGCGGCGGCCAGCAGCTCGTCGTCCTCGACATGGGCCCAGTCCAGGCCGGACATGTCGTAGGGCAGGGCGATCAGGGCCGCGTCCAGCGCCCCCGACTTCAACGCGCCGATCAGCCGCTGGGTCAGATCCTCGCGCAGGAACAGCTTCAGCTTGGGAAAGCGATCGCGCAGGACGGGCAGGGCGCGGGGCAGCAGATAGGGCGCCACCGTCGGGATCACGCCCAGCCGGAAGCGGCCCGACAGCGGCTGGCCGGCGCCGCGCGCGGCCTGCACCAGATCCTCGGCCCTCGCGAGAATATCCTCGGCGCGGCGGACGGCCTCCTGGCCGGCGGCGGTCAGGATCACGCCCGAGCGCGCGCGGTCGACCACCGGCGCGCCCAGGATCTTTTCCAGCTCCTGGATGCCGGCCGACAGGGTCGGCTGGGTGACGTGAGCATTCTCGGCCGCGCGGCTGAACGAGCCGTGCTCGGACAGCAGCTTCAGATAGTGCAGTTGGCGCAGGGTCGGTAGCATCAGCAGAATATAGGCGCTCTCTATCGGAAATCAAAAAACTATCGATTGGATAACTTCGAGGGCAGGGCGTACCCATCGGCCATGGCGAAAGGCTTCAGGGATCTCCCCCACCGCCCCGAAGCGCCCAGCCTTGGTCCCGGTCCGCTCCCCCCCCTCCCGGCGGACCGGGACGCCGTCCCCGGACAATGCTATGCGGCGGCCGCCACGTTCGGAGCCGACCATGTCGATCGAAGCCTTGCGCCTGCCGGCCTATGCGCGGGACATCGCCACGAACCTCTCGGTTCTCGCCCGGGAAACCGTGCTGTCGGACCAGGCCAAGTGGGGCTGTTTCGTCGCCAGCGCTCACGCGGTCGGCGAGCCCTCGACCATCCGGGCCCTCGCGGGCGCCGCCCAGGCAGGGGGCCTTTCGCCCGAAGGCTTTGACGCCGCCAGGACCGCCGCCGCGATCATGGCGATGAACAACGTCTATTTCCGCGCTCTGCACCTGATGACCGCGCCGGATTACCGGGACCTGCCGTCGCGCCTTCGGATGAACCGGCTGTCGCGGCCCAGCGTGTCCGCGGTCGATTACGAGCTCTGGTGCGTGGCGGTGTCGGCCATCAACGGCTGCGGCGCGTGCCTCGACGCCCACGAGGCCGAGCTGCGCGAACGGGGCGTGGCGCCGATCCAGGTCCAGGCCGCGTTGAGGATCGCGGCCGTGGTGAACGCGGTCGGCCGGGTGTTGGCCGCCGAGGCCGCCGCCAATCCCCGAAAATGGGGCGTTTGAGCAGGGTCCGCGACGCCCGGTCGCGGCTAGGCCTACTCGACATTCATCTTGTCCGTGAACTAAGTTGTTAACCTCTGGGTAAGAGATTCGCGGCGTTCGCCGTCGTTCCTGAGGAACGCGTCGGGCCCGCATGGGGCGAAGGTGGGCGAGATGAGACTGCTGTCGAAGAACTCTCGGGATAAGAACGCCAAGCCGGCCGTCCTCACGGACGACCGCAGCGAGGCGATGCTTCACCAGATCGAGTCCACCCAGGCGATCGGTCAGCGCTACGAGACCATCCACGGCGGTCTCGACAGCATCGGCCGGGTCATGGAGCACCTGAAGGCCATCGAGCCGCTGATCGCCGAGATCCGCGGTCCGGTCGGCCAGGAGTTTGAAGCCCGCCGCGCCGAGCACGCCGAACTGATCGCCCTGCGCGCCAACTTCGACCAGGCCCAGCGTCAGATCGCCCAGATCCAGGCCGAGGAGCGCGAGGTCAGCGCCCGCCTCGCCGCCGCCGAAACCGCCCTCGGCGAGTCCGAAGCCCGCCGCCAGAGCCAGGACGTCACGCTCGAGGACAACGCCCTCGAGATCGACCGCCTGCGCAACGCCCTGCTGCAGTCGGACCTGAAGGTTTCCAACCTCGACGCGTCCTTGCGCGACGCCAACGCCCGCATCGAGCACCTGGTTCAGGACGTCGAAGGCCTGCGCGCCCAGGCCCAGGACATCGACGCCCGTCGCGGCGACGCCGAGGCCGCCCTGGCCCGCGCCAACCAGGACAACGCCCTGCTGGGCGAGGAAGCCGCCACGCTCAAGAAGCGCGTCGATCAAGCGGGTCTCGATCTGGCTCGCCTGTCGCGCATCGAAACCGACCTCGAGGCTCAGATCGCCGCCGAACGCGCCCGGGTCCAGGCGCTGGAAAACGCGCTCGCGGCCCACCAGACCGACAGCGGTCGCATCGTCCGCGGCCTGGAAAGCCAGGTCGAGGCCAGCCGCGCCGAGATCTCGGCCCTGCAGACCCGCCTCGAGACCGCCACGGGCCGCGCCGACAAGCTGGAAGAGATGAACACCCAGCTCTCGGCCCGCCTGGCCGAGTCCAGCGCTCACCAGAAGGCCGTCGAGCGTCGCGCCGGCGACCTCAACGTCGCCCTGGAGCGCGCCCTGGAACGCATCCGCGCCCTGGAGGAAGAGGCCGAAAGCCTGCGTCAGCGCCACGCCGGCGTCGACACCGCCCGCGCCACCGCCATCGAGCGCGCCGACCAGCTGGCCAAGAGCGCCGTCGCCCAGGAAAAGGCCATGAAGCGCGCCGAGGAGCGCGCCCAGCAACTGCGGGCGCGCCTGGAGGCCATGCAGGAGGCCCAGGACCAGATCCGTCGCGAGCACGAGGACAAGGTCTCGGAGCTGCAGGCCACGATCGAACGCCTCACCTCGGAGAACGCCCTGGCCGAGGGCGCCCTGGAAGCGGCCCGCCGCGACCGTTCGCGCCTGCAGATGGCTCTGCTGGGCGCCAGCGGCGACGGCGACCTGGCCGACGTCGGCTGAGTTTAGGGCGCCTTCCTTCTCCCCTTGCGGGAGAAGGTGGCCCGAAGGGTCGGATGAGGGGTTGATAAACGTCTGACGCCGCGACTAGCTGAATGGCTGGCGCGGCGTTTTCGTGTGGGCGGCCCCTTACCGTCCGCCTCCGGCGGCCATCCTCTTCCGCAGGGGGGAGAGGGAAATCACTTCCCCTCGACCGCCGCCTTCAGCCCGGCGACCTGCTGGCCGATGACGCCGTCGACGGGGCCAGCCCACTTGTCGAGCCCGCCCTTCATATAGCCGCCGACGTCGTAAGTGACGGTCACGGTCGTTTGGCCGTCCTTCTCCGCGAGCGTGAAGGCCAGCGCCCCGGTCGCGCCCGAGGTCTGCAGCGGCCCAAGCGCGCCAGACAGCACCAGCCTCGCCCCCGGCGCGGCGTTCACCGTTGTCATGTGCAGCACCGATCCGCCATTCGGCAGACGCTCGCAGAAGCAACCGCCCGACGCGGCGGCCAGCGAGAGATTGGCGGCCGAGCCCGACCAGGTGTGGGCCGAGGACCACCATCGCGAAGGCTGGAGCAGCACCTCCCAGACAGCGGCGGCCGGACGGCTCACCACCACCTCGCGCCTGACCTGAAAGCCGTTGGGCTGGGCGTCAACCACCTCGGCCCGCGCCGGGACGCCGGCCAGCAAGGCCATGGCGGCGGTCGCGATCATCGTCTTCATATCGGGTGTTCCTCCCCAGGAAGCCGGCGGAGGCTGACGGCTTCAGCGCCCAGCCGTCAAGCCGGCGAGCGTCGTTATTCGACGGGCGAGGTGATCGTGGCGCCGCCGGCCTTCAGCCGGTCCAGCACGCCGTTGGCGGGCAGCAGGAAGCCCAGGTCCACCACCGCCACGGTGACGCCGGGCCGCTTCAGCGCCTCGGTCATGGCGTTCGTCGTCAGGACAAGGCCCTTCTCCAGCAGCTCGGCGCCGCCAGGCGCGTGGATCAGGCAGCGCTGGGCGGCGCTGGCGCGGTAGCGGGCGCGCACGGAGGCGAGGTCGCCCTCGGCCCAGTCCTGGCCGATTGTCGTCGAATGCGCGCCGTCATAGGCGATCTCGTCCAGCGCCACCCGCAGGCAATAGAGCTGGTCCTCGGGCGAGAGCTTGGAGGCGATCGTCGTCACCGCACTCATCCGGTATTGGCCCACGGCCTTGACCTTCAGCTTGCGCGCCTTGGCCATGCGCTGGACCGTGCTGACCGGCTTGGCTTCGGAGAGACCCGCCGCCTGGCGGAAGTCCGACAGCAACAGAAAGCCCGCCACGGCCGGCTTCCAGTTCTTGTATTCGCCCGCCCCCTTGCGGGCCTGGGTCCGCGCCTCCACGAACCGGGCCTTCAGATCCGGCGGCAGCTGGGGCTCC
>Ga0247725_1000926_pt1 | contig 17219 bp, 19 predicted proteins | sample OKSTACKMCFT3sol_FD_183021 | JGI IMG/M metagenome (GOLD analysis project Ga0247725, IMG submission 183021) | Subsurface sediment microbial communities from gas well in Oklahoma, United States - OK STACK MC-FT3-sol | ecosystem: Environmental > Terrestrial > Deep subsurface > Rock core/Sediment... | reverse complement strand
AAATGGCGCGCCCGGAACGATTCGAACGTCCGACCCTCAGATTCGTAGTCTGATGCTCTATCCAGCTGAGCTACGGGCGCGCACTGCCTTGCGGCGAGGCGGGGGAGATAGCCCAGCCCTTCCGGGGACGCAAGCCCGGTTTTCAGGATAATTTCGAAAAGTTGGCGCAACGGCGTTCGGTGTCTCGCACGGGCTGCCCCCGCGACGCTCAAAGCATGATCGATAAAGCCCCTCACAGCTTATCTGGGCGTGACAGAGCCGCATCCTTGGTGTCCATGGAGTCCTCCGGGACGGCGGGCAGGTCGTCCCTCGTCGTCTGCCTGAGGATCCGTATGCGTCGCTTCGCTTCCCTGCTCGCCCTTTCCGCCGCCCTACAGCTGACCTTCGCGCCGCTGGCCGCCAATGCGGAGTCCATCGCGCTGGGCATGCCCACGCCAAGGCCCGCGGTCACATCGCCCGTCTCGAAGGGCATGGTCGCCGCGGCCAATCCCCTGGCGGTCGAGGCGGGCCTCCGGGTCCTGCGCGACGGCGGGAGCGCGGTGGACGCGGCCGTGGCGATCCAGGCGGTCCTGGGTCTGGTCGAGCCGCAGAGCTCGGGCCTGGGGGGCGGCGCGTTCCTGGTCTTCTACAACGCCAAGACCGGCAAGGTGACCGCCTATGACGGCCGCGAAAAGGCCCCCGGCGGCGCCGGCCCCGAAATGTTCCTGGATACGGACGGCAAGCCGCTGCCGTTCGTGAAGGCCCTTCTGTCCGGCCGCTCGACCGGCGTGCCCGGCGCGGTGGCCATGCTGTCCATGGCCCAGAAGGAACACGGCAAGGTCGCCTGGAACACCCTGTTCAAGGATGCCGAGAAACTGGCCGACGAGGGCTTCGTGGTCAGCCCGCGCCTGGCCGGCATGATCAATAGCACCCGCGCCCCGCAGCCCTCGCAACCCGACGCGGTCAAGTACTTCACCAAGCCGGATGGGACCCGTTACCAGGCCGGCGACGTGCTGAAGAATCCGGCCTATGCCGCGACGGTCCGCAAGATCGCCGCCGAGGGCCCGGCCGCCCTGCTGGAAGGCCCGATCGCCCAGGCGATCGTCGACCGTCTGCGCGAGGGCGACCTGCCCAGCAGCATCACCCTGCAAGACCTCAAGACTTACAAGCCGCGCTCGGGACCGGCCCTTTGTCGCCCCTGGAAGGTCTACACCGTGTGCGTCCCCAACCCGCAATCCAGCGGCCTGGCCGTGATCCAGGCGCTGCGGATGCTGGAGCACACCGACATCGGCAAGCGCGGCCCGACCGATCCCGTCGCCTGGACCCTGCTGGCCCAGGCCGAGCGCGTGATGTACGCCGACCGCGACCGCTATGTCGGCGATCCGGACTTCGTGACGGTGCCGGTCGAGGGGTTGCTCGATCCCCAGTACGTGGCCGAACGCGCCAAGCTGATCACCGACAAGGCCGGCGCGGCGCCGCCGTTCGGCAAGCCCAAGGGCGCGCCCAAGGTCGGGATCGACATGACCCACGAGCCGGGCGGCACCACTCACTTCGTCGTCGTGGATCCGCAGGGCAATGTCGTGTCGATGACCACCACGGTCGAGAGCCTGTTCGGCAACGGCCGGATGGTGGGCGGCTTCTTCCTCAACAACCAACTGACCGACTTCTCGTTCTCGCCGAAGGAGAAGGACGGCGCCCCGGCGGCCAACGCGATCGCGGGGGGCAAGCGGCCGCGCTCGTCGATGGCTCCGATCATCGTGCTGGACAAGAAGGGCAAGTTCCTGGCCGCCGTCGGCTCGCCGGGCGGCAACGCCATCCTGTCCTACAATCTGAAGGCCATGGTCGGCGTGTTCTACTGGGGCCTGAACATGCAGCAGGCCGTGTCGCTGCCTAACGTCGTGGCGCGGGGCGAGACCTATTCCGGCGACGCCGACCTGTTCGGGCCCGAGATGCTGGCGGCGCTGAACGCGCGGGGCGTCAACGTCAAGGTCGGCCAGATCGAGGGCTCGGGCCTGCAGGGCGTGATCGTCCGCCCGGGCAATATGCTGGAAGGCGGCGCGGATCCGCGCCGTGAGGGGATCGCGAAAGGCCTCTAGGCCTCTCGCCCATCTCAGGTGCGGGCCTGGTGCTCCTCCAGGCCCGCCTCGACCTCGGCGCGCGAGAAGACCTCCTCCTGGCCGTCGATCAGCAGCTCGGCGTCGGCGGCTTCCTGCACAGCGACCATGGCCGCCACGCGGCGCAGGGCGGTCGGGGCGTCCGGCGCCTCGACGGTGATCTCGTGGATGGGCGCCAGCTCGGGCGAGGCGCCCAGCTTCACCGCGATGGTCCAGGTGGTCGTCATCGCATCCTCCCAGAGCGTCTCCCGACGACGTGAACGCCCGCTCGTCGTCAGAAACGCGTTAAGACAAGAACTCACTCCGCCGAGGCGTCGGCGCGGTCGTCGGGTTCTGGCAGCGGCTCGGGAACGCCGGCCAGAGTAAGATCGAACACCGAACCGCCGGGTCCGGTTTCCACCAGCACCAAATCGCCGCCGTGCCCCTGCGCCAGCTCGCGCGCGATGGCCAGGCCCAGGCCCGTGCCGCCGCGCCGGGCCGAACCCACGAACGGCTGGAAAAGGTTGGCGCGGGCGCGCTCCGGCACGCCGGGGCCGTCATCCGACAGACGCAGCACGCTGGCGCCGTCGGCGCGGCGCAGCTCGACGAACACCTTGCCCTTGCCGCCCCGGTCCGGCGCGCCCTCGATCGCCTCGCGGGCGTTGCGCAGCAGGTTGGTCAGGATGCGGTGGAGTTGGTCGGGGTCGGCCAGCACCTGCTCGCGCGGATCGATCACCGTCTCCAGCTTCACGCCCTTGGCCGTCAGGCCGGCGTCCTCCGCCGCCATGTCCAGCGCCGGGCGCAGCGGCGTCGGTCGCACCACCGGCGCCGGCTCCTTGGACTTGCCGTAGGCCATGACGTCGGAGGCCAGGGTGATGGCGCGGTCCAGGGCCCGCTCCAGGCGCGGCAGGGCTTGGGCCACCTTCGGATCGCCGAGCGCGGCCAGGCGGTCCGAGGCCATCTGGGCGCTGGTCAACATGTTGCGCAGGTCGTGATTGATCTTGGCCACCGCCTCGCCCAGCGCCGCGAGGCGCGCCTTGGAGGCCAGGGCCGCCAGCAGGTCGGCCTGCATCCGGTCCAGCTCCAGCTCGGCGCGGCCGATCTCGTCGCGGCGATTGGAGGGGACGAGTCGCGCCGCCGGATCGTCCGGATCGCTCCGGAAGGACTCCATCGCCCGGGTGATGCGTTGCATGGGCCGCACCAGGAAGATGTTCAGGAAGGCGTAGACGAGCAGGCCCGCCAGGCCCGCCACGAACACCGTCACGCCCGCGAGCTGCCAGAGATAACCCACCAGCTTGGCCTTCAGCGGGGCGTCGGGCAGCACGACCTCGACGAACTCGGCCTTGCGGTAACGCGGCTCGGCCATCACCCGCACCATGCTGCCCTTGGGGCTGGTCAGGGTGAAGAACGGCGCGGCCAGCCAGGAGCCAGGGTTCTGGCGGCGCAGGTCGACGAGATAGGGCGTCGTCTCGAACGGCTGCTTGGGCGGCAGCACCAGGCGCCGAGCGCCGTCGACCTGCACGGCGACGGTCACCGCGCCGGCCTGGTCGAACATCTGGTTGGCGACGGCGTCGCTGACCCGCAGCTCGGGATCGGACTCGGCGATGGTCGAGGCCAGTTCGCCGGCGCGCACGCGGTCCAGCAGCCACTGCTCTTCATAGGCCGCCAGGGCCGGCGGCAGGATCAGCAGGCCGCCAAACGCGACGACCACCGCCGTGAACAGCAGCAGGCGCGCCGACAGGCCGCCGGGCCACGGAAAACGTTTCCGGGGCGGGGCGGTCTCAGTCTCCGACGGCGAAACCGTTTCGACCATCCGGGGCGGCTACTTCTCGTCCAACAGCGCGATCCCGCGCCCTTTGCGCCAATGGCGCCACAACGGCGGCAGAAAGGCCAGCACGCCCATGCCGATGATCGGCAGATAGATGCGCGGCGAGAACAGGGTCTCCACCGTCGCCGACCCGCCCTTGGCGAATATATGGCCCAACCCCGCGCCGATGCCGGCATAGACGAAAGAGCTCGGGATCATGCCGAGGATAGAGGCCAGGATGAAGATTCGCGCCCGGATGTTCATGACGCCCGCCGCCACATTGACCACCAGCAGGGGGAACGCGGGGATCAGGCGAAGGGTCAGCAGATAGTTGAAGGCGTCGCCCTTGAAGCCCGCCTCGACCTTGGCCAGGAACGCGGTCGGCCTCTTGCGCAGCATGTCGCCGAAGGCGGTGCGGAAGACGAGATAGGTGATGGTCGAGCCGCCCGTGGCGCCGCTCACGGCCGCGAAGCCGCCGCCAATGGGGCCGAACAGGAAGCCGCCGGTCAGCGACAGGACCAGCGCTCCAGGCAACGAGATCGCCACCGAGCTGATGTAGATCGCCAGATAGATCGCCGCGCAAAGCAGCGGCTTTTCGTGGGCGAAGGCCTGCAGCGCCGAGCCGCGGGCGCGCAGCTCCTCCAGCGAAATGTGGTCGGCCAGGCCGCTGGCGAAGGCCGCGACGAACAGGATGACGATCAGCGCCAAGGGCCCGAAACGGCGCAGCAGCGTCAGGGCCCGATCGCGCGTCATGCGGCGCCGACCGCGTCTTGCACGGCCGCGAAGCCGTCGGCCCGCAGGCGCGCGGCCAGCTCGCGCTTGATCCGCACGACCAGGCCCGGCCCGCCATAGACCAGCGCCGAATAGAGCTGCACGGCCTGCGCGCCGGCGCGGATCTTGGCGTAGGCGTCCGCGCCGCTGGCGACGCCGCCGGCGCCGATCAGGGCCACGCGGCCGGCCGAGGCGGCGTGAAAGCGCTTCAGCACCGCCGTCGAGGGCTCAAGCAGGGGCGCGCCCGACAGGCCGCCGCTCTCGCCGGCCAGAGGCGATTTCAGGCTGTCGGGGCGCGCAATGGTGGTGTTGCTGACGATGATCGCATCGAGCTTCGCCCCCACGACAGTCTCGACGATCGCCTCGACCTCGCCATCCTCGAGATCCGGCGCGACCTTCAGGAAGATCGGATAGTCCCGGCCGGACCGAGCCTTCAGGCCCGCCCGCGCCTCGGCCAGGCGGCCCAGCAGTTCCTCCAGCGCCGCCTTGGTCTGCAGGGCGCGCAGGCCGGGCGTGTTGGGCGAGGAGATGTTGGCGGTGAAATAGTCCGACAGCCCCCACAGGCGCGTGAGGCCGGTGACATAGTCCTGGATGCGGTCGGTCGCGTCCTTGTTGGCGCCGATGTTCGCGCCGACCACGCCGCCACGACTCTTGCGCGCGGACAGGCGCGCGGCGAACGGCTCAAGTCCGCCATTGTTGAAGCCCATGCGGTTGATCACCGCCTGATCCTCGGTCAGGCGGAACAAGCGCGGACGCGGATTGCCGGCTTGGGCCAGCGGCGTGACCGTGCCCGCCTCGACGAAGCCGAAGCCGGCGGCCAGCATGGCGTCGGGAACCTCGGCGTTCTTGTCGAAGCCGGCGGCCAGGCCGATGCAGTTAGGCAGCGACAGGCCCGCCAGTTGCACCGCCAGGATTGGATCGTCGGGGCCGGCGTCGCGCGGTCCAAGCCCCAGCTTCAGCCCCTTGATGGCCAGGCCGTGCGCGTCCTCGGGGTCAAGAGCGTGCAGGGCGCGGGCGACGACGTCGTGAAGGCTCATGCGGAAAGAACGCCCAGTTGCGGCACGCCGTCGGCGTCCAGAACAAGATCGCGCTGGCTGATCACCTCGCTGATCAGCAGCGGGCGGTAGAGGTGTGGGAACAGCGCCCCGCCGCGCGAGGCTTCCCACTTCAGGGCTTCGCCCAGCCCTTCGGTCTCGACGCCCAGCAGGACGAGGTCGGCCTGGCCGTTGAACCACTTGGCGGCGGTGTCCTGGGCCTGGTCGGCGGCCGACAAATGGATGAAGCCGTCGGCGAGGTCGACGGCCGAGCCGTCGAAACGGCCAGCGGCCTGGGCGGCCGCCCACTCGGCGCGCGACAGGATCTTGTAGACCAGGGTCATTCGCCGCCGGCTCCGCCGTGTTCATGGGCGTAGAAGAGATGCTCCAGCGTCGGCGGCGCGTTCTGGCCATTCCAGGCGAAGACGACGACCGTGGCGGTCGGGAAGCGGCCGCGCAGCTTGTTGGTCTGGATCGGCGAGGCGCCGCCCTGCACGGCCATCCGCAGCGCCAGTTCGTGCAGGCCGGGATTGTGGCCGACCACCATCACCGTCCCAGCGCCTTCGCCGTGATCTTCCAGCGCCTGCAGGATGTCTTCCGGCTCAGCGTGATAGAGGTCGCGCAGATGCTCGACCCGCGCCTTCTGGCCGTGGGCCGTCAGCACCTGCTCGGCGGTTTCGCGCGTGCGCCGCGCCGAGGAGACCAGCAGCAGGGCGGGCGCGACTCCCGCATCGGCCAGGATACGGCCCATGACGGCGGCGTCGGCGCGGCCGCTGTCGACCAGCGCGCGCTCGAAGTCGCCCCCGCTTTGGGCGTGCCGCTCGGCCTTGCCGTGGCGCATCAGGATCAGTCGGTCCATGGCGTCCTCCATAGCCGCACCTTGGCCTGGCAGGAAGCGGGCGGTTGACACCTTCTTCGCCAAGCGCTCCAAGGCGGGCATGGCTGCGCTCGATCCGATCACGCCCGCCGCCCCGCCTGCTGGTGGGGGAACCTGGCGGTTTCCCGCCAACGAGCCCCTGCGGCTCGACTCCGGCGCCGTGCTGGAAGGGCTGGAGATCGGCTACCAGACCTATGGTCAGCTGAATGCGGACAAGTCCAACGCCATCCTGATCTGCCACGCCCTGACCGGCGACCAGTTCGTGGCCTCGCCGCACCCGACCACGGGCAAGCCCGGCTGGTGGCTGCGGATGATCGGACCCGGCAAGCCGCTGGACCCGAACAAGCACTTCATCATCTGCTCGAACGTGATCGGCGGCTGCATGGGCTCGACCGGCCCCGCCTCGATCAATCCGTCCACCGGCAAGGCCTACGGCCTGACGTTCCCCGTCATCACCATCGCCGACATGGTGCGCGCCCAGGCCATGCTGGTGAAGGCGCTGGGCGTCGAGACCCTGTTCGCCGTGATCGGCGGATCGATGGGCGGCATGCAGGCCCAGCAGTGGGCGGTCGACTATCCCGAGCGGGTGTTCAGCGTCGTGGTCCTGGCCTCGGCCTCGCGCCACTCGGCCCAGAACATCGCCTTCCACGAGGTGGGACGCCAGGCGATCATGGCCGACCCGGACTGGCGCGGCGGCGCCTATGCCGAGCACGGCGTCCAGCCCAGCAAGGGCCTGGCCGTCGCGCGGATGGCCGCGCACATCACCTATCTGTCCGAACCGGCCCTGCAGCGGAAGTTCGGCCGCGAGCTGAAGCGCGACGGCCTGTCCTGGGGCTTCGACGCCGACTTCCAGGTCGAGAGCTACCTGCGCCACCAGGGCGCCAGCTTCGTCGATCGCTTCGACGCCAACAGCTATCTCTACATCACCCGGGCCACCGACTATTTCGACATCGCCGCCGCCCATGGCGGGGTGCTGGCCAAGGCTTTCACGGCTGCGCGGAACGTGCGATTCTGCGTGCTGAGCTTCACCAGCGACTGGCTGTACCCCACGGCCGAGAGCCGCCACCTGGTGCGCGCCCTGACCGCCGCCGGCGCCAAGGCCGCCTTCGTCGAGATCGAGAGCGACAAGGGCCACGACGCCTTCCTGCTGGACGAGCCGGTGATGGACGCGGCCCTGGCCGGCTTCATCAGTTCGGCCGAACGCGATCGGGGGCTGGCGTGACGATCATCCGCGAGGACTTCCGCGAGATCCTGCGCCTGGTGCGCCCCGGCTCGCGCGTGCTGGACGTCGGCTGCGGCGAAGGCGCGCTGCTGGACCTCCTGGCGCATGAAAAGCAGATCGACGGCCGTGGCCTGGAGCTCAGCGCCAGCGGCGTCGCCGCCTGCATGGCGCGCGGCCTGGCGGTGGTGCAGGGCGACGCCGATCAGGACCTCGACCACTTCCCCGACCGCTCGTTCGACTACGCGGTTCTGTCCCAGACGCTTCAGGCGACGCGCAATCCGCGCCATGTCCTCAACGAGCTGCTGCGCATCGCCGAGCGGGCCATCGTCTCGTTCCCCAACTTCGGCCACTGGCGCGTGCGCTGGTCGCTGCTGAGCCGCGGGCGGATGCCCGAGACCAAGGCCCTGCCCCTGCCCTGGTGGTCGACGCCGAACATCCACCTCTGCACCCTCGCCGACTTCATGGTCCTGACCGAGGACCTGAACCTGCGGGTCGACGCCTGCGCCGCCTTCGCCGGCAAGGGCGCGGCGCGGCCGATCGACCCGACCAAGGCGATCGAGAATTGGCGCTCGGAAAGCTGCCTCTTCATGCTCAGCCGCAATGGCGGACCCGCGATCCGGGAACCTTCGCCGGGCTCGGGCGATCTCTTCGGCGGATGAAGACGCTCCGTCTGATGACCTACAACGTCCACCGCTGCGTGGGCGCCGACCGCAAGCTCGACGTGGAGCGTGTGGCCGAGGTGATCGCCGCCGAGAAGCCTGACGTGGTGGCCCTGCAGGAGCTGGATGTCCGGCGCGCTCGCACGCGCGGCGTCGACCAGGCCCATCGCCTGGCTGAACTGCTGAAGATGAGCTTCCACTTCCACCCGGCCATGGCCGTGGAGGAGGAGCTCTATGGCGACGCCATCCTGACCGCCCTGCCCGAGCGCCGCATCAAGGCCAAGGGCCTGCCGCTCTATCGCCGCGTACCGGGGCTGGAGCCGCGCGGCGCGCTGTGGGTCGAGGTCGAGGTCGGCGGAACCAAGGTGCAAATCATCAACACCCACCTGGGCCTGGTGCCCCAGGAGCAGAAGCGCCAAGCCGCCGCCCTGCTGGGTCCCGACTGGATGGGCGACGACGCCTGGGTCGCGCCGGGGGTGGTGCTGGGCGACTTCAACGCCACGCCCTATTCGGCGACCTATCGGATGCTGCGCACGGCCCTGCGCGACGCCCAGGCGCCGTCGCCCGCCTGGCCGCGCCCAGCGACCGCGACCTTCCCGTCCAGCTTCCCGTTCATGCGCATCGACCACGTCTTCCTGACGAAAGGCCTGGAGACGCGCGGCGTGCGCTCGCCCTATGACGCCCGCGCGCGGATGGCCTCGGACCACCTGCCGCTGGTGGTCGAGCTTGAGATCACGGCTGCAGACGCTCCGGCGGCGCGGGCGGCGGAGCGGTAAGCCGCGCCAGATCCCGCTTCAGGCGCGCGCGACGTCCCCACGGCCGCCAGGCGTCGTCAGGCGCCACGGCGTCGCCCAGGCTCCAGTCGGCGATGAACTTCTGGATGCGTCCCAGCTTACGGACCGGCGCCGGCCTTAAGCGACGCGGCGGGCCGCCGTGGACGTCCAGCGCGTTGATCGCCGCCGCCAGACCGCCTTCCCGCTCCATCGCCTTCAGCACGTCGGTCGCCGAGCGGTCGATGAAGTGGCCGACCAGCCGTCCCAGAAACGCCCTAACGGTCTGGCGCTCGAGATCGGTGCGCGCCTCGAAGGCCAGGTCGCACTCGCTGTCGAGGCCGATGGAGCGGTTATTGAGATTGGCCGAGCCGATCCGCAGCAGCCGGTCGTCGATGATCGTCACCTTGGAGTGGACGATGATCGGCCCGCCATTGGGCGTGTGGGCCGAGAAGGCCGAGAAGCGCTTGTGAATGTCGACCTCGCGCAGGCGGTTGATCGCCGCGATCCGGGCGCTGTCCATGGTCATCTGGTCGAAATAGCTGGGGCTGCGCGCCGGGCCGACCGTGACGACCTCCGGACCGTCCGACTCGAACAGGCGCTCGGCCAGCGCTTCGACGATGATCGGCGAGGTCAGGTACTGGTTCTCCAGATAGATCAGCCGTCGCGCGCTTCGGATCGCCGCCAGGTGCAGCAGCAGGCACTCGGTGATCTCCGGACGGCCCCGCCATTCGGCCGAGGTGCGGGCCACCGCGACGGGCAAGCGCCTCAGATCGGGCCTCAAGTAGTCGGGCCAGGGGGTGACCTCGGGCCGCGCCGGGCGCTCGATCGCGTCCCCGCCCGAAGCGCGCCAGCGATCGATGAACAGGTCGGCCACCGCCTCGGCGGCGCGGCCGTCGACCAGCATCGAGACTTCGTGGCGCGGCGGATAGTGGCGGCCGGTCGGCAGCCGACGCAGCGGATTGTTGTCCAGGTGGCGACAGTCGTCCCAGCGATCCACGCCGATGTCGCCGCCGCTGACCAGGGCGGTGACGCCGTCGATGATCACCGCCTTCTGGTGGTGGCAGGCGCTGGCCGGCAGGGTGGCGTCCAGGCGGTACTTCACCCGCGAGCCGGCGAAGAAGGCCGCCCCGCGATGCGGCCCGAACAGCTGCGAGGCCGCGATCGGAAACGGCATGTCCCAGGTCAGCACCCGCACGTCCAGCGCCGGGTTCAGCGCCGCCTGCCGGCGCAGGATCAAGCCGATGCGGTCGGCCTGGATCGGGTCGCGGCTCTTGCGCACCCGGTCGGGATCAAGGCGCGTCAGCGGATCGAACACCCAGGCCAGGATCCAGATCGACTTCCTGGCCGACAATAGAAGCGGCTTGAGCGCGTCGAACGTCTCGTCGTTGTCGATCATCAAGGCCACCCGGTCGGCGGCCTCGACGCGCCAGCAGGTCTGGCCCGGCTCAAAAACGGAAGAAACAGAATCCATGTCGCCCTGAACGCCGTGAACCTGGACAACGCGCGGAGCCTAGCTATGGCTCCGCTTCAAGGCGAGGTCGTGTCGAAAGACGCTCGGACGTTATCCCGCGATGGCGGCCGCGTCACGTTCGCCGGTGCGGATGCGCAGGGCCTGCTCCAGGTCCATCACGAAGACCTTGCCGTCACCGATCTTGCCGGTGTTGGCGGTGCGCTGCAGGGCCTCGATCACGGGCTCGAGCACGTCGGTCGGCACGGCGATCTCCAGCTTCACCTTGGGCAGCAGCTTCACTTCGTATTCTGCGCCGCGATAGACCTCGGTCTTGCCCTTCTGCCGGCCATAGCCGCGCACCTCGGTCACCGTCAGGCCGGACGCCCCCGCCTCGGTGACCGCTTCGAGCACCGCGTCCAGGCGGCTCGGCTTAATCACGGCGACGATCATCTTCATGGCGGGCTCCAACGAGCGAACAGGGGATTGCGACTCCAAGCTAGGCGTCCGAAGGCCCGGCTCCAAGCCCGTTCGCGCTCAAGGCTTGCTCGGCGCCTTATGAACGGGCGCCGGGCGCCCCTTGCCGTGACGCACCGGGGCCGGGCCGGCGGGACTGGGCAGCAGCACGCCCGGGGCGAACACGCGCGCCGGCGCCTTTCGCCCCTGGGGCTTCACGGCGAAGGTCTGCTTGATCGCCTCCATCAGGATCACGCCGGCGAAGCGCGGCCACAGGCGCGCCCCCACCTGCTCGAAGCCCTCGGCCCAGCCCGACATGGCGGCGAACGGCGGCACATAGAGCGCCCGCGTCCAGCCGGCGGGCTCGAGCCCCGCCTCGCGGATCAGGCTCTCCAGCTGGCTGCGGCTGTAGGGACGCCCGTGGCCGAAGGGCGTGCCCTCGGCCCCAGCCCAAACGCCGTCGCGCGACGAGACCGCGACGATCAGGCGGCCGGTCGGCGCCATGACCCGGCCGATCTCGGCCAGCAGGGCGGCGGGGTCGTCGGCCTCTTCCAGCGCATGGACGGCCAGCACGCGGTCGAACAGGGCGTTCGGCAAGGGCAGCGCCGTCTCTTCGACGAGACAGGCCTGGTTGCGGCCGCCGTGGGGCCAGACCTCGACCCCCTGCTGAGCCGGCATGACGGCGACGACGCGGCGGGCGTTGGCGCGGGCGGCGTCGAGGAACGGCGTGGCGTAGCCGAGGCCCAGCACGTCCAGGCCCCGGGTGTCGCCCCAGGCTTCCTCGACCTTTCGCGTCAGCATGGTCCGGGCGGCACGCCCCAGCGGGGCGGCGTAGAAGGCCCTGAGATCGAGCACGTCGCGGCGCATTGAGTCTCCCGAGCTTGGAGGTCATCCTTGTATTCGCGCCCGCGTCGTGGCGATAGAGCTAGCGCCATGCCGATCACCGTCCATCAGTTCCCCTGCCTGTCCGACAACTACGGCTTTCTCGTTCGCGACGAGGCCAGCGGCCAGGTCGCGACGATCGACACGCCCGACGCCGAGGCGATCCTGGCGAAGCTGGGCGCGCTGGGCTGGACGCTGGACCTGATCCTCAACACCCACTGGCACCCGGACCACGCCGGCGGCAACGCGACGCTGAAGGCGGCGACGGGCGCGACGATCGCGGGTCCCGAGGAGGTGACGCGGATCGCGCCGCTGGATCGCGCGCTCCGGGACGGCGATACGATCATGCTGGGCGAGACCCGCTTCGACGTGCTGGACACCGGCGGCCACACCCTGGGCCATATCAGCTATCACGACGCGGCCGACGGGATCGCCTTCGTCGGCGACACCCTGTTCGCCCTGGGCTGCGGCCGCCTGTTCGAGGGCACGGCCGAGCAGATGTGGGCCTCGCTGTCGCGGCTGGCCGCCCTGCCCGACCAGACCACCGTTTATTGCGCGCACGAATACACCGCTTCGAACGCACGCTTCGCGCTGTCGGTCGACGACGGCCCGGCCTTGAGGGCGCGGGTCGACGCCGTGTTCGCCGCTCGCGAGCGCGGCGAGCCGACCGTGCCCACCACCATCGCCGCCGAGAAGGCGACCAATCCATTCCTGCGCGCGCCATTGCTGCGTCCCGACGCGGCCACGGCCGCCGAGGCCTTCGCCGAGATCCGCGCCGCCAAGGATAGCTTCAAGGGATGAGCAGCAGCGTGATCGAGTCAAATCGCACCATAGGGGCCCTCGCCGGCGACCTGGGCGCCAAGGAAATCATCCGGATGCTGGACCTCCAGCCGCATCCGGAGGGCGGCTGGTACCGCCAGACCTTCCAGGACGAGCCGGGCCCGGACGGCCGGGCGAAGTCGACCTGCATCTACTTCCTGCTCGAGGCCGACCAAGTCTCAGTCTGGCACCGGGTCGATGCGGTCGAGACCTGGCACTGGTACGCGGGCGCGCCGATCTCGATCAGCCTGTCGCCGCCCGACGGCAAGGGCGCCACCGCCTATGTGCTGGGGCCGGACCTGCGCGCGGGCTGCCGCCCCCAGGTGGTCGTGCCGACGTCGTGGTGGCAGACCGCCGTCAGCCTGGGCGCCTGGACCCTGGTCGGCTGCACCGTCGCGCCGGGCTTCCGGTTTGAAGGCTTCGAAATGGCCGCGCCGGACTGGACGCCTTCCCGCGCCTAGTCCTGGGCGACCACCGCGACCTTTCGCCGCAGCACTTCTGCCTAATACTCAAACTGGGCAACTTGGTCGCATGGCTTTGACATTGTAGGCATGCAATCCTTTTCAATTCAGCCCAAAGGCTGATGCAGGGGGAGCTTCTCTACAAATGTCCGAAGAGTTCGCGAACGTTCGCGCCGTCCATCGCTATGCGACCGATTACATGTTGCGGTGGGTTGAGATCGCGAATGAAGTCCACCACGCGGACATTCTGTATAGCCTTGTCTTCACGACACTTTGGGCTGGGAACACCTCGCACTTGCGCGGCTCGGTCTATTCCGAACTCGAGGACGTGCCGCCAGATCATGAGCGTCGCCCGCTGACGGTGCGTCAGGTCGCGGATTCGCTCGGCCTCCCCTACGAGACCGTCCGCCGCCGGTTCGTCGAGATGCTGGACCGCGGCGTCGCCAAGCGCGTCGGGCGAGAAGGCTTCATCGTTCCGCAGGAAGTGTTCGCCAAGCCCGAGTTCATGCACAGCCTGCGCCGCTCGCACCAGAGCCTGATGCGCTTTCTGAAAGAGCTGAAGTCGGTCGGCGTGGACGCCAGCTAGCTCTACTCCAAAAGTTCAGAGCATTTTTCGATCCGATAACCGTTTCACACTTATCGGAAGATGCTCTAGCCGCCTCAGGCGCTCTCGCGGACCACCAGCTCCACCGGCGAGATCGTCGAGGGAGAGGCGACCCCCTCCATGCGGCGGAACAGCAGATCGACCATGATCCGCGCGCCCGCCTCCAGGTCCTGACGGATCGTGGTGAGCGGCGGCGCGCTGTGCTGAGCCAGCAGAATATCGTCGAACCCGACCACCGCCACGTCCCTGGGCACGCTCTTGCCCGCCCGCTGCAGCGTCGTCAGCGCGGCCAGGGCCAGGACGTCGGAGAATGCGAACACGGCGTCGAATTCGACACCCGAGGCCAGCAGGCTCTCCATGGCGTTTTGAGCGTCGCCGCGGGTGTAGTGCGACCGGATCACCAGGGCCGGATCGAAGGCGACGCCCGCTTCCTCAAGACCCTTCCGGTACCCCTCGAACCTCTGCGCCGCCTCTGGCGCGTCGATCTCGCCCAGGAAAGCGATCCGGCGCCGCCCTCGCGCGATCAGATGCGACACGGCCAGGCGCCCGCCTTCATGATTGTCGCTGCCCACCAGGCAATAGCGGTGATCTGGAATGGGCACGCCCCAGACGACCATCGGACGATAGGTGTCGGCGACGCTATTGAGCGCTTCATGCTGGGTGCTCTGGCCGATGATCAGAAGGCCGTCGGCGCGGTGGGACTGGATGATCCTATCCAGCCAGCCCGGCTCGGTGGTGATCACCTTGTTCAAGAGCACCAGGTAGTCGCGGCGCGTGATCTCATCGGCGAGGCGGCCGACCATCTCCAGAAAGAACGGATCGGAGATCATCTGCCCGGCTTCGTGGGCCAGGGGGATGATGACGCCGATGGTGTCGGTCTTGCGCAGGCGCAGGCTGCGGGCCGACTGGTTGACGACATAGCCGTGGGTCTGGGCGATCTCGACGATCTGATCCCGCAGGGTTTTCGGGATCAGCGGATTGCCGGCCAAGGCCCGCGACACCGTCGAGATCGATACGCCCGCCATGCGGGCGATATCGGCCATCTTCAGGCGGCCGCGCTCGGGAGCCAGAACGAGATCGGGGCTATCCATGACGACCAGGCAGACCTTGCAGACGAGAAACGCCCGCGCGAACGCCGCCGCCAGCCAGGCGGGACGCGCACACGGACATGCATTTCAGAACGCTGGTATCGGCCGAGAGTAAACACGACCTAAGGCTTTATGGTTACGCCGTCACGATCTTAGGTCCTAGCGGTCCATCACCTTGATGATGCGCTTGGACGAGGGGCGGCCCGCCAGGCCTTGGCCGGGGGCGTAGGTGACGATCAGCGAGCCGTCCTTCAGCTGCGCGCCAGGCTTTCGGCCTTCGGTCAGCAGCACGCGCCCGATCTTCGAGAGCAGCGATCTGTCGCCCTTGCGCGCCGCCTGTTCGAACGCTTCGGCCGTCACGATGGCGGAGTCGGCGATCAGGACGGAGGTCTCGGGCCGGGCGTCTTCCAGCGTGGCGAACTCGACCTGGCGCTGGGCGGCCCGGCTGGCGCGATTGGCCGCGATCACCAGGCGCTGGAACAGGGCGGCGATCGACAGGACCGCCGGCGGCTGGATCGAGGTCGCGCGTCCCGACAACGCCACCGCGGCGCCCATGGGCGCGTCGTCGGTAAACAGGATCACGCCGCCCAACTTGGTGACCCGAAGGACCGGCTCGCCCAAATCGTTGCGATAGATGACGTCGCCGCGCGAGGCGGGCTGGGGCGACAGCACCCAGACCTCGGTGCTGTTGTCGAACTTGATCAGGGGCTGCCGGGCGGCCTTGTCGAAGACGAAGGTCCCGCCCGTTTCGGAGACATAGCGCGCGACCGGCGGGGCCGCCACGCGTCGGGCCTCGGCCGCGCCCTTGTGGCCCAGCAGGGCGTCCCGCAGCGAATGCGGCAGCTGCTGAGCGTCGGCCGCCCCCGCCATGAGCATCAGAGCGAGGGTCGCCAGGGCCGCTTTCGCCCCGCTCACGCCCAACTCCGCCTTACAGAATTTCATGCGATCCGTACTGCCCGCCGACTGGGGCGAATCTTGGACGGCAAAGCGTCGTTCCCCCGAAGACGGGCGCATGAGGCCAAAACGCCACAGCAGCCGTCAAGCCCGAGTTCGGGGGATGCGGTCCATACGGAGCGGCCGATCAGGCCATGTACTGACCGCCGTTGAGGGTGAGCGTGGCGCCGGTCACGAAACCGGCCCGCTCGCCGGCCAGGAACGAGACCATGTCCGCGATCTCCTCACCCCTGCCCAGGCGGCCGACGGGGATGCCGGCGATGATGCCGGCCAGCACGTTCTCGGGCACCGCGGCCACCATCTCGGTGTCGATATAGCCGGGGCAGATCACGTTGACCGTGACGCCCTTCTTGGCGTTCTCGAGGGCCAGGGCCTTGGTGAAGCCGATCAGGCCGGCCTTGGCCGCCGAATAGTTGGTCTGGCCCATCTGGCCCTTTTGGCCGTTGATCGAGCTGATGTTGATGATCCGGCCCCAGCTGCGGTCGCGCATGCCCTCGATCACCGGGCGGGTCATGTTGAAGGCCGAGTCCATGTTGACCCGGATCACTTCCGACCACTGGTCGTAGGTCATCTTGTGCAGCATGCCGTCGCGGGTGATGCCGGCGTTGTTGACCAGGATGTCGATCGGCCCAAGCTCGGCCTCGACCTTCTTCACGGCGGCCTGGCAGTCGTCGAACGAGCCGACATTGCCCTTCACCACCATCACGCCCAGGTCCTTGGCGCAGGCCTCGGCGGCGGCCTCGTTGCCGGAATAGCCGGCCGCCACCTTGTGGCCGTCGGCGATCAACCGCTCGCAGATCGCCCGGCCGATACCGCGGGTCCCCCCCGTCACGAACGCAACTCTCGTCATTTCTCTCTCCCGATTATTGTTCTTGGTTCTTCGTCACCACGCGCCCGGCTCCAACGCCGAGCGCGCGTCCCCGGTGACTTTTAGGCGGTCAGACCGCCTCGACGCACATGGCCACGCCCATGCCGCCGCCGATGCACAGCGTGGCGAGGCCCTTCTGGGCGCCCGAACGCTTCATTTCGTGCAGCAGGGTGGTGAGCACCCGCGCGCCCGACGCGCCGATCGGGTGGCCGATGGCGATGGCGCCGCCATTGACGTTGACCTTGGCCGGATCCAGGCCCAGCTCGCGGACCACGCACAGCGACTGGGCGGCGAAGGCCTCATTGCTTTCGACCAGATCCAGGTCGGCCACCGTCCAGCCAGCCTTTTCCAGAGCCTTCTTGCTGGCGGGGATCGGCCCCGTGCCCATGATCTCGGGCTCGACGCCGGCGTTGGCCCAGGACGCG
>Ga0247725_1000923_pt1 | contig 17279 bp, 17 predicted proteins | sample OKSTACKMCFT3sol_FD_183021 | JGI IMG/M metagenome (GOLD analysis project Ga0247725, IMG submission 183021) | Subsurface sediment microbial communities from gas well in Oklahoma, United States - OK STACK MC-FT3-sol | ecosystem: Environmental > Terrestrial > Deep subsurface > Rock core/Sediment... | reverse complement strand
GGTGCATCGGACATCACAGCAGAACATCTGATGCACCATCACTGGCAGCTGGAGTCTATCGATCAGCAACACATTGTGCAGAACAAACGTCAGCCGGTTGATTTCGAGATCGGTGAACGTCTGATGGTGAATGGGCATACCGGTTGCAACCAGTTTTTCGGTCAGGGCGTGTTACGACAGCAACAGCTGCAGATCAATGGCCTCGGCACCACCAAGCAAGCCTGTCCCGCAGATCGGCGTTGGATCGAAAATGCCATTCTGAGCACCCTGCGCGAAGGCAGCGAGCTACAATTGACCCAAGAGCAGCTGACACTGAAGGGCTCCCGTCATACCCTTGTCTATCGACTTGCCGACTGGATCAACTGATCATCAGCACCGAAAGCAGAAGACGTTATCGGGTCGATGTCGTGATTATCAGATCCGACTCGTTTATGGCAAAATAACTCATACCCAGACAGTCGGGAGACCGCATCTACCATGTCCATGGATCTGATTTTCAGCAAGATTAAGCAATTACCCGTCATCCCCAAGCTATTGCATGAATTGATGCAAAACTTCTCCGATGACAATTCGCGAATTGAAGATATTGCCAAGAAAATCGCGATGGATCAGGTTATCAGTGCCAAAGTGCTGAAAATGGCCAACTCGGCCGCCTACCGGCGCGGGGCTGAAATCACATCCATCGAGCAGGCCGTGATCCGCCTGGGTTTCAACGCCTTGCGCTCTCTGGTCGTCGCTTCAGGCTTGATGACCAGCTTTCGGACCCCGGCCAATTTTGACAAAAATAAATTCTGGGTCGACAACTTTCAGGTCGCCACTATCGCCAAGGCTCTGGCTGGCGATTGTCGGAATATCGAACCGGAAACTGCCTTTACCTGCGCCCTGTTACACAACATCGGCGAGTTACTGATCCAGTCGGCGTTGCCCGAAGAGGCGAGTCTGATCAATATGTCGATCAGTCGTGGCAGCAGTCGAATCGATGCTCAACGCGAGATGCTAGGGTATGATTACAGTCAGGTCGGTGCTGAACTGGCGCGGCGTTGGAGTCTATCGGACACCTTTGTTCGCGCAATCGCCCAGCAACTGGATCCCCTGAACTTTGAGCCCATCAGCCAAGAGGCCGTGCTCATCCGTTTGGCCATGTTTGTCTCTTTCGCCTGGAATGCGGGCGTGCCGCCCCAAGTGATAGTGGCGCGCTTCCCGACGCCTCTGGCCCAGCATCTCGGTATTGATGCCGCTTGTCTGGCCAATCGGCTGGAAGAGCTGCATCAGCACGGTAATGAACTTGCCGCCATGCTGACTAACTGAGAGTACGAGTAGTCCTGATGCCACACCCGTTTTTCTGCCACTCCCAAGTGACGCCCTGGCTCAAAGCCAGTAATAGCCAACTGCAACTGACCCTGTTTGTGCACAAAGAGCTGGAATTGAGCCAGCTCTTCATTCGCCATGAGCCGGATAACGAAGAGCAATTGATCCCGATGAAGCCCTGTGGTCAACAGGGTGAGCTGCTGATCTGGCGTGGCGAATTGCCACTCCATCCCGAGTCGGAAACCATCCTCTATACCTTCAAGGCGATCGGGCAACAGGAGCAATGGTGGGTTCATGCCGCGGGGGTTTCTTCCGCCATGCCACCCCGGCAATCCCATTTCCATTTCAATCCACAACAGAGACCGCCGGTTTGGGTGCAGGATCAGGTGTTCTATCAGATTTTCCCCGACCGATTTTGTAATGGCGATCCCAGCATCAGCGTGCAGAGTGGCGAGTATCAATATGGTGATACCACACATCCTGTGATTGCCAAGCAGTGGGGTGAGCCGGTTGCTACCAGCCATAACACCACGGGGGCATCGGAGTTTTATGGCGGCGATCTGGCCGGGATCCAGAGCAAATTACATTATCTACAATCGCTGGGGATCTCGGCCCTGTATCTGAATCCCATCTTTGCCTCCCCCAGCAACCACAAGTACGACACCATCGACTTCTACCAGGTTGACCCCCATCTGGGGAGTAATCAGCAACTCGCGGAGTTAACCAATAACCTGCACCAGCGCGGTATGCGCATCGTGCTGGATGCGGTAGTAGACCATACTTCGGATCAACACCCCTGGTTTGCCGCTGCCAGTCAGGCTCATGCCAGTGCCCGGCGTTTCTATACCTTCGACGAGACCGGAAACTATGTCGGCTGGAAGGGGATGTCTCATCTGCCGAAGCTGGATTTCTCCTGTCAGGAAGTACAGGAAGTTGTGTATCGCGGTGAAGATGCCATTCTGCGGCACTGGTTGCGGGCACCGTATGCCATTGATGGCTGGCGTTTCGATGTCATTCATATGCTGGGCGAACATGGCTCTGCAGCGGGCAATGCCTATCACGTTCGCCAGATGCGGCAATGCATGAAGCAAGAAAATCCAGATGCTTACGTGCTGGGCGAGCACTTCTTTGAAGCCAGCCAGTGGCTACAAGGCGATCAGGAAGATGGCGCCATGAACTACTACGGGTTTGCCCATCCGGTTCGCGCCTTTCTAGCAGGCAAGGATATCGCCTACCACCCGGTCAAGATCACGGCCGAAGAGTTTGATCAGTGGCTCAAACAGGCCCGCTGCAGCATTCCCTTTGCCAATCAACTGGCTCAGTTCAACCTGCTGGATAGCCATGATACCGCTCGCTTTTTGTCGATCCTCGAAGGCGATGAAGCCCTAATGCGCGCCGCGGTGACCCTACTGTTTACCTATATCGGCACTCCCTGTATCTATTACGGCGATGAGGTCGGTATGGAAGGTGGCCAGGATCCGGATTGCCGCCGCTGCTTCCCATGGGATAGCACCGAATGGAATCACATGCTGCACGATCACTATCGTCGCATGATCCGTTTACGCAAGACCCACCCGGCACTGAGACGCGGTGATATTCACACCCTGTATGCAGGCGAACACAGCTTTGTATTTGCCCGGACTCTGGAGAGTGATGTGGTGATTACCGCGCTGAATCGTCATCCGACCAAGGCGCGAACAATCACCCTGCCCATCTGGCAAACAGCCTCACTGGCCAATCGCTTCACCGATCCGGAAACCCGGGAAAAGTTCGAAGTGGTCAAAGGGGAAATTCGACTGACCATTCCGGCGAAGACGGCTCGGGTTCTGCTGGCCACCTAGGCAACAGATGTGGGTCGCCGCTGAATAACAACAGGCCGGTCTAAGACCGGCCTGTTGTTATTCATCGCTAGGGAAATGACTCAGGAAAGGTACTTCACGGCGCCATCCAGCAGCATTTGTACCGAAATCATGACGAGTAGCATACCCATCAGGCGTTCCAGCGCCTGCAACACTCGATCGCCGAGCATGCGATTAATCTGCTCGTAGAACATCAGAATAATCGAGCTGGCGCTCCAGGCCAACAACAGAGCCAGAGTCCAGTCAGTCATCTGATGGGGGTATTGATGGGCTAACAAGAGTAATGCCGCCAGGATCGAAGGGCCGGCAATCATCGGGATCGCCATGGGCACAATCAAAGGCTCTTCCCCTTCTGGTAAGCCGGTTACCCCACCCTCGCTGGGGAAAATCATCCGGATCGCGATCAGGAACAGCACGATACCGCCGGAGATACTCACCGCCTCCTGCTTGAGATTTAATAGATTGAGGATTTCCTGACCGGCAAATAGGAACAACAACAGCACGACCAGAGAAATGAGCAACTCCCGGATCATGACTTTGCGACGACGCTCGGCGGGTAAATGACGCAGGATCGATAAAAACACAGGAAGGTTGCCGACCGGGTCCATAATTAGAAACAACATGACGGCAGCGGTAATAATATCCATAGCGGAACATCCGGTTAATTACAGAACAAAATTCTGGCCGGAATATAGCAGAGCAGAGGTTAGATTGCGACAGAGCGGGCTATCGCAATCATTATGCCTAGTGATTACAAATCCGTTCGGCTTCAGTATTGAAGCCACTGTCCTGATCGACGAACTTGCCGCGTTCGCGTAAGAATTCAATCAAGGTCTCGGCATCCATATCGCCGGCACTGCAGGTGTGAAAACGCGCCGTGGAACCAAACCGCTCATGGATCGCCAACTTCAGGCTCTCGCGCGTGAAGGTACCGCCCAGCTCTAACATCAAATGCATCACTTCGTGACCATGAATGGATTCCGTCATTGCTTATCTCCAGAAAGTTATAACATGCCAGAGTAAAGCATCTTATGGGTTTCTCGATCCTGTTTATGATCAAGAAGAAGCGGATTTTTTGCACAACCGGGAAAGTGCTGCCTGGATCACATTCGCTCCAGAGCCGAGAGCGAATGGCTTGCCATCGACCACGCCTTAATAATAAATTAAAAAATCAGCATAAATAATCAACAGTAGGATATAGCGATGGATAGCGGATTGAGTAGTTACCTACCAGCCATCGAGCTGATCATGTGCCATTTAGGCAAAAGTTTTGATGAAGCTTGCGATGAATTGGGGCTAAGTTCCCAGGAGCGTCGCCGTCTGGCCGCACTGCAGGAAAAAGTACGAACCCCGGAATAGCTCATCTGGATCGGGTGTCGGATTGCCTCCAGCCACATGGCGCCACAAAGAAAAGGGGGCGACTTTCGTCGCCCCCATTAGGTCTTAGCTGTCCGAATCCTTGAACAGTATTGCTCCCTGCAATCCCTGACTAAGCTCGTCCTTTAGGCTTTCCACTTCCCAAATCCTTTGGGGTGTCCTTTAGCCATCCTGGCATAACGAGTTATCCGTACTCGCTGTGCTATCTCCCTCCTGGGAGGTGTCCTTGCCCACATCCTGTGGGGATTCCTGCGCCTTACCTTGGCAGCCGACCTTCTTGGTCAACTTCATTGCGTCCTGCCCTGTTAATACTAAGGATCCTGGCTGGATCAGCAATGCCATTGGCTAAATCTTTTCTCGTCTTCGGCATACAACAGAACATTTATTCGTTTATTATCAATTATTTATAAGCAATCCATGTCTCTGGCGCACGAAAGAAAAACGTTTTCCCTTACGCAGGGTATGGCAAATGTCTCACACGATGAGTAGTCATTCTGGAAGCATTATGGGTGGGTCTTCCGTCGTAGGTCGTCATCATGTGGCAGCGAATATCAACTGAAAACCCTTTCACTTAAAATGAATAGCTGATCATAGAAAATGAAAAAAAATTCAATGAACGCTAAAAAGAAAAAGGGCGACTAGCGTCGCCCCTTAAAGGTTTGTTCGGTCTTTTTTGCACTTCCCTGAACGAATGTTGCTCCCTGCGACTCCCTGACCCTGGCCACTCCGGACCCGTCCCTATGACATCCTGTCGGCGAGCTCATCCTCGAGCCTGCTCATAATTCCTGAATCCATCATCCATGCGTCACTCCTGTGACCACCCCTGCCGGTATCCTGCATCATCCATCCTGGATCGATGTGGCAGCGGTATAGAGACATAGTAAGCCAAGAGAAGTGATGAACAAGTCCATGCAGGCAAGCAGCGCCGGGCGCTCTGTGTCAGCCAAGGTGAGAGGATAATGTAACCATTTGATTTATAACCATGAGATACACTAGTGCAAGCTATTCCCCAATAAATGCCAGCCCGTCGGCCTACAGAGAATAGAGCAAATCTCCTACACGTCGATCCGCCAGATGCCGATGGAATACCGTTACGCTGCCACGAGCCAATCAAGTCCGCGGTTTGTGATAAAAATCCGCACCCCGAGCAATCATCCGCAGTTGATAGATAATTCGCTCGGCCAATTCGGTTCTCAGTGCCGGATCCAGATCCAGTGCATCGGCCCCGGCATGAAAGACGATGGTCACCATCGCCTCGGCCTGCACATTGGCATCATAGGGGGTATATCCGGATTTCTTTTGCAGATCATCGGCCAATTCGGCGATGAAATGCTGGATCTCCCGCTGGACGGCCTGGCGGAAAGCCGCCGAAGTACCGGAACGCTCACGCAGCAACAGACGGAAAACGTTGGGGTTATTCTCGATAAACTCCATAAAGGTCAGCACCGAGGTGCGAATCACGCTCCCGCCGGTACTGGCTATTCGCAGCCGGGCCTGGCGCATCAGTTGACGCAACGTCAACCCGCCTTCATCCACCATGGTCAGGCCTAACTCGTCCATGTCGCGAAAATGGCGATAGAACGAGGTCGGTGCAATGCCGGCTTCCCGTGCCACTTCGCGCAGGCTGAGACTGGAAAAACTACGCTCGGCATTCAGTTGGCTGAACGCGGCGTCGATCACCGAACGGCGGGTCTTCTCTTTTTGCTGTGCACGGATCCCCACAATCGCTCCCGGATAAACCAAAGTGCTGCATCATACCGTGTTGTTGCAGGCGCGCCAAACCGGCGCCGGAGCGCTACAGCAAGCCGCGCAGCGGCAAATAACTGACCAGGGTCACCCAGATGCGTTGCCAACGGCTGGTTTGTGGCTCAACGTTACTCTCTGGCCACCGCACCTCCCCCTGGCACAGACACAAGGGCCAAGCCGAATCGGCCGTCAGGATGTGATCCAGCCACGACTGCACCTCGGCAGCCAGGCTTTGGCCGTGCAACAAGAGCGCAATCTCGGTATTCAGGTAGGAAGAGCGCGGATCCAAGTTCAGGCTGCCCACCAGCAGATGACTGTCATCAAACAGCGCCAGCTTGGCATGCAGGCAACGCTGGTTCCCAGGGCGCAGTTCGAACAGGCTAACTCCAGCATTCAACAGCCGCTTGCGGCGGGTACGATACCCGGAATATGCCAGCGGCATATCGGTGCCCGCCAATGAGTTGCTCAGCATGACTACCCCGACTCCGCGACGCAACAAACGCCGCAACCCCTGATACAAAGGCCGGGTCGGCACCAGGTAGGGCGAGACAATTCGCAAGCTCGCCGTGACCTCACCCAGTTGATCCAGCAAGGCCCGGGTCGCGGCGGAGGGATGACGCCGCAGCTGTAATCCCTTGTCGGGAGAGTCCACGACCACCTGAGCTCGCACTGTGTGCCAGCTCAGGCTACGCAAGCAGCCGTTGAAATGCGTCTCGGCGACACCGAACAAGCGGGCCACCTCCGGCTCGGTGAGTGCCAGCAGGAAGGCATTGTTGGCGATGGCCATCGACTCGGGGATGCCAAACCAGCCGAGGCGATGACAGACATGGCTCCAGCGTCCGCGCCAGTAACTGAGAAACCCGCGCGCCAGATCGGTACAGACGACCCCGCGCAACAGCACATCCAGATCGACGAACTGATGGTCGGCCGGCAGCCCCAGATAGGCGTCGCCGATATTGCGCCCCCCCACCATGGCCCAATCATCATCCACCACCAGCAACTTGTTGTGCATTCTGTGGTTGAGGCGACGAAAGCTGAACAGGATCTCCAGCAACCAGAACCAGGGGCGGCCAAGACGGATCCAGAACGGGTTGAAGATTCGCACCCGGATATTGGGCTCCACCGCCAGGGACTCCAGATAGCGGTTGGAGCCCGAATAGAGATCATCCACCAGAATGCGGACTTTGACACCCCGATGCGCCGCCTGCAGCAAGGCCCCCAACAGCAGCTTGCCACTGACATCCTCTTCCCAACTGTAGTACTGGGCCAGAATGCTGTAGCGCGCCTCCCGGATCAGGGCCAGCCGCAGCGTCAAAGCCTGTTCACCGTCAGTCACCAGCGCGGCCTGGGCGACAACACCGTTTGCAAGGGGTGGGATAGTGTCCTGGCGGTCCATGGGCTGATCCTTCCGTCGGCTCGACTCAAATCCAGCATAACGGTCCCGATGTGACAGGCATAGGGTTTGCTAGATCAACGCAGGAAGTTTCATTGTTTCGTCATAGACGCCCTGCAGCATGGGCAGGCGAACAGCAGGGTATAGGAGGATCGGCCGATGATCGATCAACAGGAACATATTCAGTTGCTGGGTGAACCGCGTCTCGCCGGCAAGCAGCAGGAGCCACTGTGGGCCTGGATAGAGCAGGATACCCAGTCGGCAGCCGGACTCGCACTGCGACTCAGGACCCACAATCCACTCGCCCCGGACGATGGGCTGACCACCAGTCAGCACCATCCGGCGGATGCGTGCGCCATGGCCGAAAGTTATTTCTTCTGCCATCCGGATCAGCTGACAACCCGCATCTGGACGCCAGAGCCGGACGCTGTCACATCTCTGGCCTGACGCCCGAGGTGAGCGTCAAAGTCAGCGGGGACGCAGTTGCTTGCGCTGTTGATTCAGCTCGAAGGAGCGACGATAGGCGACATAGCGGCTGGATACATTTTTGACGTATTGCACCGTCTCGGCGCCCACTTTTGTCGCGGCGACTTTCTCGACATTATCGAACCAGATGTTGCCATTGAGACCGCGCCGTGCCGCCTCTTTGCGATACTGGGCAATCCGGTTCGGCCCGGCGTTATACGCCGCCAGGGTGAACAAGGCCCGGTTGTTGTCATCCAGCTCGGCATCGGCAAAATAGTTGTCCATCATGTAACGCATGTACTTGGTACCGGCGTGAACATTGTTCTCCAGAGTCGCAATGTTGCGCACGTTGATATAGGGCTCGCGAGCAGTACTCGGCAACACCTGCATCACGCCCATGGCTCCGCGACTGGAGCGCGCGCTCTGGTTCAGGGTGGACTCCTGATAGGCCTGGGCAAACAGCATCATCCAGTCCAGCTGATAGCGCTCAGCATAGCGCTGGAACAGCGGCGCATAGCGTTGGAAATCAGCCACCGACCATCCCATCCGCTCAGTCCCGCCACGCAGGAAACGCTGGGCGATGCCGGGAGCCTGCTGCAAGTAACGGCGGTAGAGTGGGGCGCCCTTGGTGGTGCCTGCACGGTACTCTTGCAAGAAGGCATTCACCTCGCTTTCCAGCTGCGGGCTGTTCTTGCGAAACGCCCAGGCCGTGGCGCCATCTTTACGCAGCGGAACCTGATCATGAACCCGCAACCCGCTAAACACCGGGTTCCAGAGTTTGGCCTTGTGGCTATCGACCAGGGTATACGGAATCTCTCCCAAGCTGACCATCTGCAGCAGATCGCTGTCCTGCAGGGATTCATCCGCTTGCTCGATATAGACAGGGGTCAGGTGCAGCGTGGCCAGCATCTCGTTGAGGAGCTGCAGGCTCTCGTAGTAGCTGGAGCTCTTGCGAACCCAGACATGTTTACCGGAGAGCTCGGTCAGATTGCGGATCTGAGGCACCTTGTCACTGCTGACCAGATACTCCTGCAGACCCGTCATATCCGGAATCGAGAAGTCCACCAGCTTGCGGCGACTATCGGTCACGCTCAGGTTGGCCAGTACCAGATCGCCCTTGCCCTCGTTGAGCATCGGCAACAGCTGATCGTGGCGTACCGGCACCAGCACCATGTTCATTTTCAGTTTTTGGCCGGCGAAATAGCGTTGGTTGAGCCAGCGTTCGAATTCACGGGTCAGACTGACATTCAAGCCGTCCTGACGTCCCTGATGGAGATAAAAATTGGCGTTGTCATAGACCACCAGCACTCGGAGCAGACGGTCATCGAGCATCTCATCCAAATCGCCTTTACGGGTGGCCGCTTTGTCGGTCAGGGCCATGGCGTGGGCGGCAGAAGCAGCCAGACACCAGAGCAACAACAGACCTTGAATTAGGTTTCTCATCGCGTATTGTCGATTATCTGTTCATCGAAAACGCCGCATTAAACCCTAATGTACCTGAATGGAAGCTGAACGGGAGGGGAGCTTTATACACAGCGGGGGGCCGGAACCCCCCGTTTTTTGTGACTCAGATCGCGCGGGATCGCATTTCGAAGATGATTTTTTCAGCAGTGCAGCTAAAGGTCAGAGCGCAGTTCAGCACCACGCCATCTGCGGTCTTTTGAGTCTCTTTGGCAACTACCACATCGCTGTAGATCGAGCGGGCCAGTTCGACGAATTTGTCCAGCCGGGCTTCGGCTGAAGCGGCATCGGCGGCCTCGACCGTCAGAGTAACCTGGTCATCGCCTTCATTGATAATGCTGCCGATTTCGGCGACGCAACCACACGCTTCACACGTCTCTTGAACCTGTTCTTGTACAGACATGGATTTCTCCTTTTTATCCGGCCCGGGCCGGTCTGTTCAGACAATGAATACCTGTCCCAAGTCTACGCCGCCAACCGGCAAAACGGTATGGAAAATATGTTCGTTCAGAGCCGATTACCCGGCGATCCCCGCCAGGTGAAGCAGGAACGCATATTCCCGGGCCACATCGTGCAGATGATGATAGCGTCCGGCCTTGCCGCCATGCCCGGCGCTCATGTCCATATGCAGTAGCAGCCAGTGATCATCGGTCTTCTCATGCCGCAATTTGGCAACCCACTTGGCCGGTTCCCAATACTGCACCTGGGAGTCATGCAAACCACTCACCACCAGCACATGGGGGTAAGCCTGCGCCCGGACCTGATCATAGGGGCTGTAACGCCGGATCGAGAAATAATCCGCCTCCTGATGGGGATTGCCCCACTCGTCATACTCGCCGGTGGTCAGAGGAATGGTCTCATCCAGCATGCTGGTCAGGACATCGACAAACGGTACCGCCGCAACCACGCCCAGATAGAGCTCGGGAGCCATATTGATGACGCCCCCCATCAACAAACCACCGGCACTGCCGCCCATGGCAAACACCCGTCCGGGATCGGCATAACCGCCGGCAACTAGGCCGCGGGTGACATCGATAAAATCATGGAAGCTGTTGAGCTTGTGCTCGCCCCGCCCCTGTTCATACCAGTGGCGCCCCAGCTCCTCACCACCCCGGACATGGGCAATGGCATACACGAAGCCACGATCCAGCAGGCTCAGACGACTGCTGGAAAAATCCGGCTCTTCGCTGAGGCCATAGGCACCATAGCCATACACCAGCAGCGGGTTTTTTCCGGCGACGAACAGATCCCGACGATACACCAGCGAGACCGGCACCCGGGTGCCATCCCGCGCCTGGACCCAGAGCCGTTCACTGCCATAGGCGCTGGCATCAAAGCGGCCAAGCACAGGTTGTTGCTTCAATAGACGCTGGCTACCCAGCTCCAAATCCAGGGCGTAGGTGGAAACTGGCGTGGTCAGGGAGCTGTAGCCGTAGCGGATCTCGCCGCTGGCCGGATCCGGGTTATACCCCAGCCAGGTGACATAGCAGGGATCGGCAAATTGCACCGCCCGCACCTCGTCGCCGGCCAAGGTCAACTGCCGTAAGCGGCTCAGGCCATCTTGCCGCTCCTCGACCAGGATCGCCTGGTTAAACAATTCGAACTGCTGCAGCAATACGCTCTCGCGGGAGGGCAGCAGGCACTGCCACTCCGACTCGACGGCGCCAGTTTGCCGCTGGTCATCGGCATGCAGACGATAGAGACCAAAGTTGCTGCCTTGGGCATTGGAGCGGATATAAAAATCACCGGCCAAGTGGTCGAGCTGATATTCGTGCCCCCGTCGCCGCGGTAAAAAACAGACGGGCTCTCCGTGGGGAGTCTCCAAAGGCAGCCACCAGACTTCACAGCTCAATGTGCTTTGCAGGGAAATCAGCAGCAGCTGCTCGGAGCGGCTCTGCTCCAGGCTCAGATAAAAGCTGGGGTCGGACTCTTCATACACCAGCCGATCGCTCTCGATGGGGCGGCCCAGTTGGTGGTTCCACACCTGGTAGGGCAACAGCGTCTCTTCATCCAGACGGATATAGAAGAAGCTACGGCTATCGGCAGCCCACACCACCTCGGTCGAACAGGAGTCCAGGCTCTCTTCCAGCCAGAGATCCTGCTGCAGATCGCGGATCTGGATGCGGTACTGACGGCGGGAGACCCAATCTTCCGCCACTGCCAGATAACGCTCATCCGGGCTGACCTCCAGACTTCCCAGCTCGTAGTAGTCACTCGCCGCCGCCCGACTCTCGGCATCCAGCAGCAGCTCCACCGGCGCCTCCAGGGAATCCAGATGCCGCTCGTAGCGCGGAAACTCGGCTTCGGCCTCATAGCGGGTCACATACCAGTAGCCGTGATAGCAATAGGGCAAGGAGCTGTCATCGGGTTTTTGCCGGGCCCGCATCTCGCGGTACAGCTTTTTTTGCAGCCCTTGCAGCGGCGCCATCACCTGCTGGCAGTACTCATTTTCCGCCTGCAGGTACCCCAGCACGGCCGGATCCTGACGGGCGTCATCTCGCAACCAGTAGTAGGGATCGCAGCGCTGCTCGCCATGCATCAGCAACAGGTGCTCATGGCGCGCCGCCACAGGGGGTACGGGAGGTGCAGCAACGATAGAGGCCGACGGATTCGGGAGCGACTCGGACACAGGCAATACTCTTGAAGAAGGGATGCAGCCGCCATGCTAGCAAATCGCTGACGGCTTGCGGAGCACGATAGCGAGCTGACGAACCCTCTTTCGCCGCTTACACTGACAACAGGGGATTCCACCTGATGAGCACCACGGAACAGCAGCTTCATACCTGACCGTACAGCATGACAGAATGAGTCACTGACCCGTCACGCTGCGGCTGACACCTCGGGTTGCCATAGGGATCTCGTTACGCTCGATAATTGATTTGCTTCACAATTTCCTAGCCCCTAGACTGGCGCGGATCCATCGTTCCACACGAGCGAGCCTTCCCGTCCGCGCTAGCGCTGTTTTACCGGAGCCCTGTGACCAGCATGAAAAAGATACTGATCCTGTTTGCCCATCCCAGCTATCACCGCTCCCATGCCAACAAGGCTCTGCTGCAGGCATTGCGCAAGATGGAAGGCGTGACCATTCATGATCTCTATCAGTGCTATCCGAATATGTTTATCGATGTGGCGCGGGAGCAGCAGCTGCTGCTGGAGCACGACATCATCATCTTCCAGCACCCGTTGTACTGGTACTCCAGCCCGGCGATTATCAAGGAGTGGATGGATCAGGTGTTGGAATATGGCTTCGCCTTCGGCCCGGATGGCCACGCGCTCAAGGGCAAGGCGCTGCTGTCGGTGATCACCACAGGTGGCAGCCAGGAGTCCTACACCTCCCAGGGGCACAATCGCCGCGCCGTCATCGAATACCTGTTACCGTTCAAGCAGACCGCCTGGCTGTGTGGCATGCGCTATCTACCGCCGTTTGTGCTCTACTCCTACCACACCATCCAGGATGTCACCCTGCTGCGGGAGACCGCCCGTGAGTACCGGCAGTTGCTGGAAGGGCTGCGGGATGAACGCTTCCCGGCCGATGAGCTGCATCGCGCCACCTATCTGACCGATCTGCTGGAGGCCCTATGATGACCGACGGCCTGCTATTTGATGCCTTCATCTTTCTGACGGCGGCTGTGGTCTCGGTGCCGATTGCCCGGCGGCTGGGGCTGGGCTCTGTGCTCGGTTATCTCATCGCCGGGATCATCATTGGCCCCTATCTGCTGAATGTGGTCGGCAAGACCGATGATGTGATGCACGTCGCCGAGTTCGGAGTGGTGCTGATGCTGTTCCTGATCGGGCTGGAGCTCAAACCCGCCCTGCTGTGGCAACTCAAGGGGCCTGTGCTCGGCCTGGGCGGCAGCCAGGTATTGCTGACTACGGTGGCTATCGCCATCGTCAGTCTGCTATTCGAGCTGCGCTGGCAACAGGCGATCACCACCGGCATGATCCTCGCCCTCTCCTCCACTGCCATAGTGCTGCAGAGTCTGACCGAGCGACGGCAGTTGAAAACCGAATCCGGTCAGGCCAGCTTTGCCGTGTTGCTGTTTCAGGATATCGCCGTCATTCCCATGCTGGCGATCATCCCCTTGCTAGCGGCGCGCGGCTCGGTGCCCGATACGGCGCCCACCCTGGGAGGCTGGCAGGATGGTCTGCTGATTGCGGCGGTCATCTGCGGCATCATTCTCGGCGGCCATTATCTGATGCGCCCCGTGTTTCGCTTCATTGCTCAATCCGGCATGCGCGAGATCTTCGTTGCCGCCGCCCTGCTGCTGGTCATCCTCATCGCCCTGGCCATGCAGTCGGTCGGACTCTCCCCGGCGCTGGGCACCTTTCTGGCCGGTGTGGTACTGGCCGAGAGCGAATATCGGCACGAGCTGGAAGCCAATATCGAGCCGTTCAAGGGGTTGCTGCTCGGGCTGTTCTTTATTTCGGTGGGCGCGGGGATCAACTTTACCCTGCTGGCCCATGAGCCGGGGGTGGTGCTGGGCCTGCTGGCGCTGCTGATCCTGATCAAGTGTCTGGTGCTGCAAGGGCTGGGCGGCGTTTCGCGCATGAACGCCTCCCACCGCTGGACCTTCGCCCTGGCGCTGGCCCAGGGCAGTGAGTTTGCCTTCGTGCTGCTGACCCTGGCCTATCAGAGTCAACTGCTGTCGGCCCATCTGATCTCCCTGCTGACCCTGGTGGTGGCGCTCTCCATGGCGCTGACGCCTGTGCTGCTGATCCTCAATCAGCGCTTTGTGCAGCGCCGTTACGAGGAGCAAGAGGAAGAGCGGGAGGCTGACAAGATTGATGAGCACGACAACCCGGTCATCATCGTCGGCTTTGGTCGGTTCGGGCAGGTAGTGGGACGCCTGCTGCACGCCCACGGCATCGGCACCACGGTTCTGGATAACGATGCTGGCCATATCGATGTGCTGCGCAAATTCGGCTACAAGGTGTTCTACGGCGATGCCGACCGGCTGGATCTGCTGTATGCCGCCGGGGCACACAAGGCCAAGTTGCTGGTGGTGGCTGTCGGTAATCCGGCCAAATCCCTGGCGGTGTGCGAGCTGGCACAGAAGCACTTCCCGCAGCTCAAACTGCTGGTGCGCGCCATCGATCGCCCTCATGCCCATCAACTGTTGCAACAAGGGGTGGACATGGTCTACCGGGAAACAGTCGGCTCGGCGGTGGATCTGGGGGTAAACGCCCTCAAGGAGCTGGGGGTGCGCGCCAATCAGGCCTGGCGTGCCGGACAGACCTTCAAGCAGCATGATGAGAAGCTGCTGCGCGAGCAGACCGCCTTCATCGACGACGAGAGCATGTACATCACCAAGAGCGTGCAGTACCGGCATATTCTGGCGGAGATGTTACAGGCCAATCAGGAAGATAGACGCAGCGAGATCATGTCGGCGTGGGAGAACACCCCAACCCAGGAAGATGAGCCGGAAACCCAGATCCAGCGCCCCTTCTTTGCCTCCAAGAATCATGACACCCCGAACCGCGGAGAAAAGTAATGAGTTATCTGTTCCTCAAGCAGCTGCACATCCTCTGCATCATCTTGAGTCTGTCGCTGTTTGTGTTTCGTCTGCAGCTTTCGGTGCGCAACCATCCCCAACTGCAACAGCGCTGGCTGAAAATCCTGCCCCACTGCATCGATACCCTGCTGCTCATCTCCGGTGTGGCGCTGGCCTATCACCTGCAGCAGGCTCCATTCGTCAACAGCCCCTGGCTCAGTGCCAAGCTGGTGGGATTGTTGCTGTACATAGTCGCGGGCACCTTCGCCATCAAGCGCGCGCCCAGCGCCCGTGGGCGACTCGGCTTCGGCCTGCTGGCCCTCGGATTGTTTGCCTATATAGTAGCGGTGGCCGCCAGCAAACAGACCTGGCCCTGGCTGTCCTTGCTGTAATACCACTCGGTGAGCAAAGGCGGGATAGCCGATTGATGTAATGGGAATACCCCTGCCTGATTGGTCCTGATGAGCTCTGCTCTCAACCTCAAACCAACTGCGCTTAGCGTCGGCAGTAAAGCCGCACCGCATCCCGCGCCTGGCGGATCGCCTGTGCCGCGGCTTTGCCATGCAGCACTTCGGCTTTGCCACTTTGCGGGTTGAAGGCGGTAGCGCCCTTGGTCTGATAGCGGGATAACAGCGAGCGGTAGTAGGCGCAAGTTTCCTGCTGCTTGCCGCCTTCGCCAGCCTGCAACAGGGTCTCGGCTTCGGCATAGAGCCGTTCACTCTCCGGCAGCGGCGTCACTGTGCCCTGGCTATTGGCTTTCAGCTCCTGAATGCCCTGGGTGCGATCGGCCGGTGGACGGCTGGAGAAGTGAGTCACACCCTGCTCATCATCCCAGCTGTAGAGCCGTTTTGCCCCGACTGGCGAACTGCCGAACATCAGGCAACACAGCAGCAACCACCCTATTCGAACCCCGGATCTCATACCCTCTCCTTGTCCCGCGTATATCCTGAACCCGCTGTCTGGAACAGCGTGAGCCACTATGCCATTTTTGCCGATACCCCGCGAGGCAGCACAGTTAAATCTGGCATTCAGCTCACTGATCCGTTATAAGAGAACTGTATCTTTATACATAGGAATTTCATCGATGGCGGTCGAGATCAAATACGTGGTAGTCCGGAACGGCGAGGAAAAGATGACCTTTGTCAGCAAGAAAGAGGCCGATGCTTACGACAAGATGCTGGATATGGCAGATGAGCTGAGTGGCTTGTTGCAGCAAGGCCCAGTCCCGCTGGATGAGAGCCAATGCGAGGCCCTGGGGCTCTATCTGGCCCAGCAGCGGGAGCCGCTAAGCCAGATCCTCAAGGGTGGCAAGGCCGCCGAACCAGCGGCAGCGCCGACACCAAAGGCACGCAAGGGTAGCGCCGCCGCCGAAGAGTAAGAGTGGCGTGAACCCCCGCCCGCGACTGAGCGCTTAGCCTCGGTTAGCTTCGGGAGTCCGATTTCGGTGCACGGCGCTGCTCTTTATCCTTGGCCAACTGCTGGCTGACTTCGGCCAGCGGTGACGAGGGCAGTGGATTACTCATCAGCAATGCCCGCCAGCTCGGCTCCTGATACAGGCTATTGGAGGAGCGCGGATCTAGCATGATGCTGATGAGGGCCCCCTGGGGTTGCGCGGTGGAAATCTTCACATCTCCGGGTTTGAGCTGCACACTGAGATCTTTTTCATCCAGCACCACATCCAGCCAATCCCGGGTGCCCGGGCTGGTGCGGGCAGAGATTTTGATATCCGCCACCCGCTGCTGGGTCACCTGGATGGTTTCCGGCTGCTGCACCACCTGATAGGCGATATGGTGATCATCCAGCCATTCGCGGAAGCGCCGGGTCTGGGAGCGGATGACATAACCGGGCGGGATCTCGCCCACATCCTTGATGGCGATCTGATCCTCCAGCCGGAAGGGTTTGACCACCTGCTTGCCCTGCCGATCCTTGAGGGTGACGGCAATGCTGGGCTCCTGGGTATTCGGTGCAAAGGCATACTGCATGACGAAGCGATCCTCGCCCTTGATGCCTTCCCAGCGGTGGCGGGCATCCCGGCTCAACGCCAGGATCTGCGCCCGATCCGCCAACACCAGCTCCAGCGCCTTATCCACGCTCAGCAGTTGCTTGCGCACCCGCTCGGCAATGTTCTGCGGGGTCGGGAATTTGCCCTGACCATCATGGCGATTCTCGAACAGCACC
>Ga0247725_1000922_pt1 | contig 17291 bp, 25 predicted proteins | sample OKSTACKMCFT3sol_FD_183021 | JGI IMG/M metagenome (GOLD analysis project Ga0247725, IMG submission 183021) | Subsurface sediment microbial communities from gas well in Oklahoma, United States - OK STACK MC-FT3-sol | ecosystem: Environmental > Terrestrial > Deep subsurface > Rock core/Sediment... | reverse complement strand
TGGAAGGGGCGTTGCGGGTTTCTCCAGCTCGATGAACGTCTGGATCTGGCTGCGCTCGGTGGTGGTCACGTAGGGCTGGCCGTATTTGGTTGCTCCGCGCTCTGCGTCCAGCAGCAGCGCGCGCACGGCGGGCTGCACTCCCGCGATGCCGATCATTGCCAGGGCTAGCACGGCGTCGGCCTCGCCGATGAACTTGACGCCGGCCTTGTCCAGCATGGGCAGGATCAGGTCGTCGGGAATGTCTGTCGTCACGATGGCGCGGATCTTCATGGTCTATGCCTTGTTGCGGGGTGGGTAGTTCGTGGCATCCCAGCCGTGCAGGAAGCCGAACACCCCGGCCAGCAGCGCCATCACGGCGCAGTGCTGGTAGCTGTAGGGAAAATCGGCCTTGATCGAGCACAGCAGGGCGAGCACGGCGATGGCGGCAGCGGCGAGCACGGCCAGTGCCAGGGAGGCGAGGATTCTTCCAATGGTGCTCATTTCTTGGGGTTCTCCCTGTAGTAGGCGTCAAGCACTTCGCCCAGGTGGAGCATCAGCGCAACGTCAGTTTTCGCGCGCAGGATGTTGTGCAGGCTCGTCTCGACAACCTGTGCTCGATGCTCTTCCACAACCTCTTTCGTAGGTTCAACAAGGCGTGACCTGATGTATCCGGTATCCCCGATTGCATACCCATCGCTCCTGCGGAAGCGGGAAGCTCCGCATACGATCTGGGTTGCGGTCACCTTGGTCACTTCCGTGGAGTGATATGAGCGGTTCAGCCCTCCATTGCGGTATACGGTATCGCCTACCTTGACCTCGGCCAGCCATTCCTTACTCATGCCGCATACCTCCCGTCAGCGCTGCGCGGCTGGCCTGCGGCCTCGGCGACGATGCGCCGGGCAATGTTGTGGCCCGCGACGGTCAGGAACGCGAAGGCGTGGCCGTCATCGGATCGGACAAGCTCCAGCTGGCGGAGCCGGGTCAGCACCACCCAGTCGTTGGTCTGCGTCTGGTAGTTGCCGCCGTTGACGCCGGCCGCGAAGATCGCGGCCAGCATCGCCTTGTCGTCGGCAGTCAGGGTTACCGCGACTTCAACCCGCATCGCCTTCACCCTCGACGGCATCGGCCAGCGCCGGATCTTTCCACGTACCCGCTTCCTGCATGTGCTCCTTGACCGCGAAGAAAACGCGCATCGCAGCGCGCGTGTCGGTCATGGCGCGGTGCGCACCTTCGATCTTTTCGCCGGGGAAGAAGTATTCATAGGCTTCCTGCAGGCTCGGCGCCTTGTTCCAGGTTGCCATGCGCTTGTTGGCCTTCATCTTCTCGGTCGGCGGCAGCAGCAGGATGCGCTTGCTGCTGTTCATCGTGCAGAAGCGCGGCCGCGCCTTGAACATGTCGGCCAGGGCATCGCGCTCTGCCTGCGAGCGGCCGCCGAAACGCTTGATGGCGATGCGCAAGATGCGCTGGTCGAATGCCTCATTGTGGCCTACGCGCACCTGCGCCAGCGCCTGCATCTCGATGGCCTTGGCGATCACCACCTGTTCCGGCCGGCCCTGCGTCGCGGCCAGCTCGTTGGTGATGCCGTGGATGTCGATGGTTTCCTGGCTGATGCTCCAGCCTTCGGGGATCACCAGCGACTCGTACTGTTCGATGATCTGGCCGTGCTCGTCCGTCAGGATCGCGGAGAAGTCGACAATGTGAGGCTGGCGCGGGTCTTCCGACGGATCGCGGTACAGCGGCAGGCCGCTGGTTTCGGTGTCGTAGAAGAAATATTTGGGTTCGCTCACTTCTTGGTGCTCCTGCGGTTCACGGGGTTGGAAGATGCTGCGGCAGTTTTTCGGCCAATGTCGGAAAGCAGCAGCGTGATGTAGCGGTCGGCTTTCGTGTCCACCTCCAGCAGGCCATTGCGAAGCAGCTTGCTGGTCACGTATCCGGGGATTGCCCAGGGCTGACGGTTGGGGATCAGAACCTCGCTCTTGCCGGCCTTTTCCGGGTAGATCGGGGTGAACTGGCTGTGCCGAACGATTCGAGCATCGGCGTGCGCCAGCAGCTCGCGGATGATCGATCGTTGCAGATCGCTCAGAGCCATTCGATCACCGCCACCAGCACCTCAGTGGCGCGTTCAATGATGGCCGGCATGGCGATAGCGGCAACGGCGCCGGCAGCCATGAAGGAGATTGCGGTAGCGGCGGTGATCGTGCTGCGCTGGTCGACCATGGGTGCGAGGCCGGACATGCCGCACAGGCGCGAGAAGGCCAAACCCGTGCGGTTTTCGCTGGATTGATCGGAGATCACAGGGCGGCTCCCATGGCTGAGGAAGCATCGGCGATGCCGGTAAGCGGCGCCGGGCGGATGTGATAACGGCTCAACAGGAAGTGCGCGCGGGCGACGACATCATCATCGATGCGGCATTCCTCTGCGATAAGGTCGAGCACGGTGGACCAGACGATTGGGTCGCCGAGGCGGCAGCTCAGGCGATTCGGAATGAAGGTCTGGGAGTGCGCCTGGAGAAGATCCAGTGCGCGAACGATTTGTTGCGCCCCATGTGGGGTGTGGTCAGTCATAGCAGGCTCCAGGCCGCAGCAGGTTGTGGGCATATACCACCATGGCATTTTGAGCTTGTCAACTACCGGAATACAAAATATTATCGATGCACCATCCACAGGAGCTGTCATGTCCCTCTTCGCCACAATCCCGGTACCCGATGCCCGCAGAAATGCGGGGAGCATCCGACAGGAAGCGCACGATGAATGCCGCGCGCTGGTGACCAACATTCGGCGGCAGGCCGTGAGCAAGTCGGGGCAGGCGCCGACGGTTGCTCAGATCGCGGAGCTGCTCGGCATCAGCGAGTCGACGCTGGAGAAATACTGCCGGGCGCCGCGCACCGACCGCAGCCTGAATCAACGCGGGACCCCCTATCTGGTGCTGTACGCACTGGGCGCCCTGTCGGCCAACCCGGAAGCCACCGGGCTGGCGATCTGGGGCCGCTGATGTCGTTCGGGTCCAATTCGTTGCCACCACCCACGCCACTGGAAAGGGCCAGGGTCGACGCCTTCACCGTGTGCATTCCTTGCCTGATCAATGGCATGTTCGCCACCGGGTGGACGCCGGAAGGAATGGACCCGCGCATTGCCAGGAAGGCCCGCCGGTTCGTCGCCACCGGCATGATCGTGGAGAACCACCACACGCTCTCCGGCGGCATCCGGCGCGGCCATCGCTTCACGTTCGGCAACTGCCTATGGCACCACCGCGCCCTGCTGCTGCCGGGCTTCACCACCAGCAGCATGACGGCTCGTTATGGTCCATCGCTGGTGAAGGGGTCGAAGCCGTTCCACGATGTGTACGGCTCCGACGATGAACTGATAGCCATGCAGGACTATCTGATCTACGGAGATCAGATTCCGGGCGCGCTCATGGCCTTGATGCCCATATACAGGCATACCGCGCAGTAGGCGTCATACCAGCCCTTGCACACCACCGCCCGGTATCCCTGGGCGGTGACGAACTCCCCGAATTCCTTCTGCTCTTTCGAGCGGCTGCCGTCCATGTTTTTCAGCTCGATATACAGGCCATGGAAGCCGTGGCGTGCCACCGGCAGCATGTAGTCGTAGACGCCCGGCTTCACTCCCTCCCCCTTCAACTTCGCGGCCACCGTCCGGTGCCTCCACCCCCCATTTGGGATGTGGTACAGCCACCGCAGCTCAGGGTACAGGCCCAGGTGTAGGTTGCAGGCCCGCATGAACCGAACTGCCTCAGTGTGCTCACTGGCGTGCAAGCCGGAGCGTTCGCGCCGCGTTACTCGAATCCTCATTGCTCACGTCTCCAAGCGTTCTACTGCGCAGAATGGTGGCCTGCGCATGGATGTGGTTGTCGATGCGCTCCAGCTCGGTGCGGCACCAATGAATTTCGCCTCGCGCCCAGTCGGCATCCGCCCGGCCGAGATCCTTGTCGTGCTGCGCGCGGTAAAGCCGATCCTCCAACGCGGCGATCTCTGCCCCGAACTTTTCACGAAGCTGGCCGAGGCGCCGGCGGTGATCCTCCATGGCGCGCTCGACACCCGCGATCACATGCGCCGGCGTCGGCCTGAACCTGCCGTTGTCGGGGTCCTTGGCGTGCGAATCCATCCCGGCCAGGACGTGGCCCAGCGGATAGCTGGAAAGAGCACCCCACCACGCATCACGCATGTTGGCGGTGATCTCCGCGCCGTAGATCGAGAAAAGGCGGTCCATCGCCTTGGCGAACATGCTGCGGTCAGCGGCTTCCATCACTCTGCTCCCGTGGATTCCAGCGGCACCCGGTGCAGTCCCATCCATGGGCATCCGGGTAGTTTTCACCGCGCGGGCCGATGCCCTGGCCGTCATGGGTAGCACAGCGGTCGACATACCAGCGTGGACGCCACCTGTAGCGGCTCTTCCCGGTACGCGAATCGGTGCCACGGTACTCCCATGTACCGGCGGCGCGCGGCGGCCTGTTGTGGCACTGCGGGGTAATGCTCACGGTCAAGCCTTCGGAAGAATGGGGAAATTTGGGTGCGGAGTGAAATGCGTGTGGTACCCAGGCCAATCGCTACAGGTTGGAGTCCCGATGTAGGACGGCTCACCAAGCCACTTGCCATTTTCCAAGGTGAACCACACCACGTAGCCGTAGTCTTCGTGGTATTCCTCGATGGGTCGCGCTTGGGGTTGGGTATTCATCGCCGTGGCAATGACGCCAGAGGGAACAGTCATCAGGGTTTCGGAGCACTCGTTGCAACCCAGCACGAGCCAGCAGCGGACATCATGGCTGCGAAGCCGGCCCTCGGTGGCATCGCTGGCATTGCGCACCGCGTCGAACCATTCGAGATCAACGCTGCCGCAGTGCTTGCAACTTGTGGGGAAGCGGTCGAGATTCAGGATGTTGTTCATTTGCCCACCGCCTGGCCGTCGATCAGGGCGCGCAGTTCGTCCACCAGTTCCAGCATGAAGGAGTGGTGGTCGGACTTCACTTCCGCGTGGTGGCCGCGACCAAAGGACAGGCCGCCCATATCGTCGTAGCCGAATTCCTCCGCGTAGTCGTCGGCCTTCTTCTGGATCAGCTTGGCGGCAGCATCGAGGCCGGGCCCAAGGTCCACGGCCTGCGCGGGCGGTGCCTCCCAGTGGCCGGCGCCATCGTCCACCCACGTCCATCCAGCGGCGGTGAGCACGGCAGCGGCTGCAGCGTTCTTGCGCGCATCATCGTAGGCGTCCATTGCGGTCCTGATCGACCGATTGGCGGGGAACGCCGGGTGATCGGCGGCGCACTCCTTCCAGCGAGCATCTGGATCGACGCCCAGGTGCGACCAGAGCGATGCCAGCGTGGCTGACGGCTTACGGCCGCCATTCGGATAGATGCAAACGTCGGCGCTGCCACCCTTCCGATGCCGGCGAACATGGTGAACCTCGCGAATCCAGCGCATGTTCCCGTTGACGTTGCTGGTCACGATGAAGGTCGCATCGCCAACCGTCAGGCGGTGCTTGCGGCTGCGCTGCGGCGGGTATTCGGGATAGTCGCTCATGCTCACTGGCCACCTTCCTTGGCCGCGCGAGCGGCGAGATAGTCGCCCAGCACCGTGCCAGACTGGTCGGCGGCAAGGACGTTTCCGGATCGTCCGCCAATCCCCACGCTGTGGTCGCCTTCGTCGTATGCGCCCTGGAAGCGGAGCAACGGCTTCTCATGCCATTCGTCCGGAAGCAGATGATCCAGAACGCCCTCACCGAGGCTGGTGCTCAGCTCGCGGACTTCGTAGAACTCATGCAGACGGCCGTTGTCCCAGGCGATGCCTGCGCAAGTAGGGCAGATGACTTCTGCGTGCTTTCGGTCGCAGTTGGTGCAGGCATGCTCCACCGGCTCCCCCACCGGCTGGCGGGCGGCGAGGGCGGCGCGGATTGCTGCCACGTACTGCCGGTCACCAGCATCCCCGGCACGCTCGAAGTACTCCAGTGCTTCCTGCACCAGCCCGTCCTGACCACCCGGGGAGGGCTGGGCGGAGAGGGCGCGCGTATTCCAGTGTTCTGTCATCGAGGTCCGCAGCCAATCGATTCCGTAGCGGAGGGTGCGCTGGTGCCGCTGGATGCAGCCCATGCTCTTGCACTTCAGGGTGAGTCCGTTGTTCTTGTAGGGCACGAACTCGGCATCGTTTCCGCAGAACGGACACGGCAGCAGCGTATCCCCCAGCCTCACCCTCCCACCGGGCTGCACGACCGCCAGGGTCTTGTCAGTGTTCATGCTGATTCTCCTCTTACGCGGGCGAGGGAAGTTCGGATTTGCTGCTCTACCGATTCAGGCAGGTACTCGCCGTACGCGGCAAGATCCAGTGCCTCGATCAGCTCGGCGACTGCGGCGTGAACTCGCATAGCGAGAACCTGGGCGTCTCCTTCGCCATCAGCGATCTGCCGAAGCACCGCCAGCACATCGACAGCCATAGTCTTGTTGTCGGTGGCCTTGGATTTATTCGACATCGAAGTTTCCCCCTTGGTTGTTGGCCCAGTCCTGGCCGCCGTGGTTGTTGCTTACCTCGGTGTTGTGCGCCTTGCCCTGGCCGCGCGGCGGTTCCTCGAAACCGTCGTTCCACCGCTCTTGGTTCAGATAGGTCTGCGTGTTCGGGATGAACTGGCCGCCGTCCTTCTTCCACTTGTGGTCCTCGGCGATGCGCTTTCGCACGTCATCGATCAGCGTTTCCTCGAACTCCCACATGCGCTTTCGCTTCCACACCAAGAAGCACTTCGGCTTTGCAGCGCGGCGGTGGGCAGGGTAGGCGTTCCACCAGCGCAGGAATGAATCGCTGTACTTCACCACCGGGGCCTTGCCGCCCTCGTCGCCGTCGCCTTCATCGTCGCCGTCGTGCTCGTCGCCCTGGTCCTCGTCGCCAGTGGTGTCGGTTGCATCGACAATGACAGTGACCTGCTCCCCCTTGGGGGCTTGGGGGGGCTTTTCTGGATTCGTGGATTCATGGATTGGTGGATTAGTTTTCACTTCGGAATCACCAGCCAACCCGTTAGGTTCTTCTTCGGCAGGCGGCAGCGTCGGAGCCGCTTCCTTCTGGGGCTTCAACGGCTTTTTCCTCGGCCTGCCGCCGCGCTGTCCGTTCGCCCTGGCAGAGTCGGCGCGGGTAGCAGCATCCGCCAGCTCACGCTCGATGCGGCGGCTGTGATACAGCCCATCAGGGTTGCGTTCAAAGAACTCGTTGAGCACGTTCTGCAGCGCAACGTCCACGCCCGGCTCAGTTGCAGCGCGGACGTAGCGCCGGGCCTGTTCCATGTTGAACGGCTGCTCGGTGTCGTAGTAGCGGTCCAGCAGCAGGCAATAGACGCCGTGTTCGAGCACGGTCAGGTGCATGGTGCTGCGTGCGTAGTCGCCGATATGGCGCTTGTAGTAATTCATGTTGGTATCCGCCCGGTTTACAGTCGGTTTCCATCGGACCCCAGCAGGGCCGGACGGTCGGCATTCTCCAGCGCGCGCACGTACAGCGCTTCCAGAGACGGCCAGTAGAATGCCGATTCACTGCCGCCCTCGGGGGTCACCACTTCGAGCACGCCATTCGTCACCAGAAAGTCGAAGGCGATGCCGATGTTTTCGGTCTTTATGCCCTCGAACATAGGCAGGCGGCTGATCAGCTCGATGCTCGCCGGCAGCATGGCGCCCATCATGCGGAACGCGACAACCGCGATCAGGGCTTTCTGCTCGTTCGGCGCCATCTGCGGAATGGCGATGGAAAGCACGTCATGAATCTCCGGGCTTGCCTTCAAAGTCGCAAGGAAATTGCGCGCAGATCGGTCTGTTGCGATGCGCTCTGCGAGATTGATTACTTTTGCGCTCATTTCGTGCTTTCCTCGATGATTCGTGCGTCAGGGTTCAGGGTGCCGATCGTCACCGGCGCGTCGCCCGTGGATTTCACGCCGAGCTGGGCGGCTGCGGCAGCGAACGCGGGGCATCGGTGCGCGGGGACACGACCGGCATTGGCGAACTTGTGGATGGCCTGCCGCGTAAGGCCGCCAACCATCTGGCCCAGGGCATCGCCACTGCCGGCGGCCTTCACCATCAGGCCGATGATGCGGCGTACACGGGCTTGGTCGGCGCGCGACCACTTCTGTTTCATGGGTATTTCCCGGTGGGTAGGTGGGGCGAACGATGGACCATCATTTCCCGCTTGTCAACCTTCGGGATACGTGTATGATGGCACCGCACCACCAGCCCAACCGACAGGAGAATCACCATGAACCATGGCGTACCCGACCTGCTGCGCGCCCTGCGTGGCGGCCTCGTTTCCCGCGAGATGGACCGCCAGCTGTCCACGCTGATCGAGGCGTGCCGCGATGCGGGCAAGAAAGGCACGATGACCATCAAGCTGACGTTCGACCCGCATGGCCGCGAGAACAAGGAAATCCATGTCGTCGCCAAGTGCACCACCACGGCGCCGGTGAACCCGGATCTCGCCGAGCCGGCAGTGTTCTTTGCCGTGCGTGGCGGCCAGCTGGTGCGCGACAACCCGCAGCAGGAAACCATGCAGGGCCTGGACGTTGTGGACGGCGGCCGCGCCGACGGCAGCAGCCCGGCCGAACAGACCGGCGGCAACGTGCATCGCATGACCTCGGGCGGCAACGCCTGATCCACCCGCTTCACAACCCCTGAGCCACACAAGGAAACCGTATGTCTCTCGAAAACACCTCGCTGGGCGTCCTGATCGGCCAGCTGATTTCCGCACTCCAGAATCAGGGTCCGCAGATCCTGAAACGCGATGGCGCCGCCGGCCCGCTGGCCGTCGTCCCCGACAACATGGGTGTCGTTGATCTCGAAAAGTACGGCATTGCGCCGACCGCCATCCGCCAGTCGGTCGAGTTGCACAATCTGGAAGACTTCACCTCGCTGGTGAACCGCTTCAAGAACGATGCCTCGATCATCTTCGTCTCGCCGAACCTGAAAAGCCTCGCCGGCGGCGGCACCCTGGCAACTGCCGTGATCGACTACCACGGCAAGGATGCACCGGCCTGGGGCAACAACACCATCACGCTGAAAGCCCGCGCGTCGCTGGCCTATGAAAAGCTGATGGCGCTGGACGGTAAGCTGCTGCCGCAGCCCGATTTTGCTGTCGCAATCGAAGACGTGTCCGCGTTCGCCAGCAGCATCCCGCGCGCGGATATTCTGGAGATCGCCCAGACCCTGCGCCTGACCTCGAAGGGTGATTTCTCCAACTTCAACGATGAAGCCAGCGGCTCGGTCGACTTCCGCTACAACCTGCAGGTGAACGCCTCGGCCGGTACGTCGGTGGAACGCAAGCTGACTGTTCCGGCGCAGGTGTCGTTCAAGGTTGCCGTGCTGGATGGCCTGGACCCCGTGGATGTCCCGGTGAAGTTGCTGTACCGCACCCCGAACAGCACCAACGACAAGGTGCAGATGGGGTTCAAGATCCTCGATCGCGCGTGGATCGAGGACGCGGCCCTGCAGCAGGTCGCATCCACCATCTCCGAAGGCACCAAGCTGGAAGCCTTCAAGGGCGGATTCGCCGAGAAGAAGTAACCAACCGAGGGCCGGTGACCCCGCACCGGCCCTCCCTTCACCCCGGAATGACGCATGACGCCTCTGCTTATCCCAGATGCACCTTTCCCGCCATGGGCTGCCGAGATCCTTGCCGGCGAAACCCTGGTGCTCGATGGCGTGCCAAACGCCGCGTACCACGGAACCAAGGCGCTTATCTCGAAATCCAGCCTCGACCTGTTCGCGCGCAGCCCGGCGCACTTCCACTACGCGGTGCGCAATCCTATGCCGCCGGAGGATGACATTTTCGACAGGCCCGAAGCGCTGGTGATCGGCTCGGCCTTCCACAGCTACGTGCTTGAACCCGAAGTGTTCGTGAAAGAATTCGTGGTCCTACCTGATCTTGGCTCCATGCGCAGCGCGCGGAACCGCGATTTCAGGGATCGCTGGCTGCAGGACAAGCACCCCGACAAGCAGCCGCTCACGCAGCGGCAGTTCCGCATGATTTCCGCGATGCGCGAGGGCCTTTACCGGAATGATCGTATCCGCCGCGTACTGGAGAACGGCCAACCCGAAGTTACGTGCGCCTGCATCTGCAAAGATACCGGGCTTCCGCTGAAATGCCGGTGGGACTGGCTTTCTGAGATTGAGGGCGTGGCGCTGGATCTGAAAACAGCCGCCGATGGCAGCCCGGCTATCTGGAGGCTCGAAGCCGCCAAGCGCAGGTACCATGTGCAGGACAGCTATTACACCTACATCGGACAGCAGTGCGGTGTGGACATCGATGGCATGGCGTTCGCCGTCATCGAGAAGGAGGAACCGTTCGTCGCCGGCTTCTACACCATGGACGCTACCGCGCGTCTCGCCGGCGAAATGCTCTACCAGCGTGAGCTGCAGGGCATCGCGGAACGTATCGCCAGCGGCAGGTGGGAAGGGTACGGCGATGACGCCCAAGAGCTGACCCTTCCCTCACATGCAACTGAAATCGTGAAGTTCGGCATTTGACCCCGGAGAAAGCCATGTCTGAATCAGTAGAGCCGCAGCCGGAAGCGCTGCAGCAGCGATCCACCACCAGCGATGCGCGCGAGCTGGCAACCCTGGAGCGTCAACGCTCGATGGGTGAAACCGTGCTCGGCGGAAATATCGGCGTGTTCACCAACGGCGATGCGTTCCGCCTTGCCAGGAACATGGCCGAATTCCTCGCCGCCAGCACCATGATCCCGCAGGACTACCAAGGCCGGCCCGAGAATGTCATGGTCGCCATCGACTATGCGGCCCGCCTCGGCATCAGCCCGTTCGCGCTGATGTCCAACATGGACATCGTGCGCGGTCGCCCGGCGCTGCGCGGACAGCTGTATGCCGGCGTGATCAACTCCAGTCGCATGTTCCCTGAACGCATCAAGTATGAATGGCGCGGCGAGGAAGACACCGGCGACGGCCTGCCGTCTGAAAAATATGGCTGCCGGGCATGGGTGTTCGACATCAACGGCGAGCGCGTCAACGGCCCATGGGTGGACTGGGCCATGGTGACCAAAGAGGGCTGGAACGTCGACAAGCCGAATCGCAACGGCAACGGCGTGCAGGTGTCGAAGTGGAACACCATGCGCGAGCTGATGTTCTTCTACCGCGCTGCAGCGTTCTTCGGACGCACCCAGGCGCCCGACCTGATGATGGGCATCTACCAGCATGAAGAGCTGGAAGATACCGGGTTCATTGACGGCGACTACTCAGTGGTCCCGCGCGAACCGACCCTGGCCGACCGGGTGAACGAGCGCACCGAGGCAAAGCCGGCAGCAGGATCTCGGCGCCGAAACCGCCGCCAGTTCACCGACACGCCGCCGGCGGCGCCGGAGCCACGGCAGGAAACGCCACCGGCCGATGCTGAGGCTTCAACGGAGCCGGATTCGTCCGCCCCGCCGTTCGAGCTGGAACAGGCCGGCGTTGCCGAGGATGCAGCCGCAGCAGATGAACCGATCGCGGAGCGCAATGAAACCGCATCGGATACCGAATCACAACCCAGCGCCGAAGCCGGCGCGTTCAACGTGGAGTGACCGCAATGCGCATCGAATCTGCCCGAGTGCTGAACTACACATCCCTGCACAGCGCGATCATCGATTTCCCGGCCAGCAGCAACGCGGTGCTGGTGTGCGGCCCGAACGGCGCCGGCAAGACATCGCTCCTGCGCGCGCTGCGCTTCGCCCTGTCCGGCGAGCTACCGGACGGTGTGCGCTACAAGAAGGATCTCAGTGAGATCGTGAGCCAGGGCGAGAAGAAGGGCCATATCTCGGTCACGCTGGCCGACGGCGTGCGCAGCGAGGAATACACCATGCAGCTGCCGTCCGGCACCTACGCTGACGCCACGCCGCCGCAGGTGAACCCGTTCGGCCTCAACCCGGCCAGCTTCATGGCGCTGGAACCGAACCAGCGCCGGAGCGCGGTGTTCCAGCTGGCCGGCATCAGCCTGAAAGCCAGCGACATCGTGGCCGATCTGGTGCGTCGCGGCCATGGTCAGGAATGGGTGGACATGTTGAAGCCCGGCATTCAGGGCGGGCTGGCGTCGGCCCGGAAGCTGGCCGACCAGCTGACCAGCGAGGCGCGCGGCAGCTGGCAAGCGGTGACCGGCGAAAAGTACGGTTCAGTGAAGGCCGAAAGCTGGGCGGCAGAAAAGCCGGCAACGGTCGACATCGCGCCGATCACCGAGAACATGAAGAGGTATCAGGCATCGCGGACGAGCGCGCAGCAGCTGCTGGCCGAGCTGCGGGCCGCTGACCGCGCCCACGTCGATGCCCAGGCCAAGCGCGCCGAATCGGAGAAGCTGGAAAGTCTCGATCTGGACGTTGGGCAGGTTGAACGTAAGCTGGAAGCGAGCCAGGAACGCATCGCCGAGCTGCGGGCTGTCGTGGATGGCGAGCGCAAGGGGTGGACGGCGGAATGCCCCTGCTGCGGCAGCATGTTGTACTGCGGCGAAGTCGGGAAGCTGGAAGAGGTGACGCCGGAACACAACACCTCGCCGGCAGTCGCCCGCGCTGGCCTGGAAGCGGAGCGCGGCGTTCTGGCCCAGCTGCAGATACAGCTGGCCGGGGCAAAGTCGAAGGCCGCCAGCGCCCGTGCTGCTCGCATGTTCATCGAGAACCTTGGCGAGCGTCCGACGCCGGAAGAACTCCGCAAGGCGGAATCTGTCGTGACGGAGCTGGATGCGGACATTGCCATCGTCGCCGCGAACCTCAATGCGGCCAATGACGCCAACTCGAAGGCCGCCCAGGCTGAGGTGATCACCAAGCGCGCCGCCGGCTACCACAGCACCGCGCAGGCCATGACCAAGCTGGCCGACGAGCTGGAGAAGCTGCCCGGCGAATACATCAAGCGCGCCATGGAGCCGATCAACGCCGCGCTGGCCGATGCTTCGCGCCTGATGGGATTCGGCGCGCAGGTGTCGATGACTGCTGATATGGAGCTTCGCTACGGCTCCCTTCCGTACCACCGCGTCTCCGAGTCGCAGCAGTGGCGTTGCGAGCTGGCGCTCGGCCTCGCTCTGGCCGATGGCGGCATCGTGCTGATGGACCGTTTTGACTGCATCCAGCCGAAGGACCGGGGCGCTATTCTTGTGGCACTGGGCGCGCAGACGCGTGCGCAGGTGATCGTGAGCGCAACGCTCAAAGCGCAGCCGGAGGCGCTCCCGCCCGGCATGACGGCCCACTGGCTGGGCTGATAGACAGGAGACAGTGAGATGGCAAGGGGTATCAACAAGGTCATCTTGGTGGGAAATCTGGGCAATGACCCGGACGTGAAGTACACGCAGGGCGGGATGGCGATCACGCGCATCTCGCTCGCCACCACCAGCGTGCGGAAGGACCGCGACGGAAACCAGCAGGAGCGCACCGAATGGCACCGGGTGGTGTTCTTCGGGAAACTGGGCGAGATCGCCGGCGAGTATCTGCGCAAGGGCAGTCAGGTGTACGTCGAGGGCAGCCTGCGCTACGACAAATACACCGGGCAGGATGGGGTGGAGAAATACACCACCGACATTGTGGCGTCTGAAATGCAGATGCTTGGCGGCCGTGGTGATGGCGGCGGCCAGCGGCAGGAAGGCGGCCAGCGGCAGGGCGGCTACCAGCGCGCGCCGCGCCAGGAATACGGCGGCGGCGGGTACGGCCAGCGGCAGCCCACCCACCACGATGGAAGCGCACTGCCGAGGGAGTCGCCGCCCATGGATGACTTCGCAGACGATGACATTCCGTTCTGACCGAACAGGAGCGCGCCATGGAACACGTTCGCAGTCAAAGGCCGATGTTCGACCGAAATGGCGCTCTTGCGGCCGGCGCTATTGCAGAAAACCCGCGTGACCGCGCCCAGGCGCTGGCGGCTGAGATCCTGTCGCCAGCCTTTTGCGCATGGCTCGATGAAAACTGGCATATCTGGGAGCGGTTCCTGCAGCTCTCCGATCAGATGCGCCTGAAAGGCCGGAAGTATTACGCGGCCAGGACGGTCATCGAGGTGATGCGCTGGCACTACCACCTGCAGGACAAAACCGACAAGGCGTTCGTGCACAACAACAACTGGACCCCTATGCTGGCGCGGCTCTACAACGCATACACCGGCTCGGACTTCTTCCAGACGCGCGAGCACGGTGGTAGGGTTCACGGCGTCGAGAATGCCGACAGGATCGCCGGGGAACCTCCCCTGTAACCGGCGGTCCCACTGCGGTAGGTGGTTGCGATACCACCATTGGAAGGCCCGGCGGATTCCCCCCCGCCGGGCCTTTCTCTTACTCGGCCGCCGGTTCGTCCTGGCCGAAGCGGCCGGCCTGCCGCGCCACGGCGCCCACCTTGTCGCTGATCACGATCCCGTTGACCGCTTTCTCGCTGTACTTCTGGCGCGAGCGCAGCGAGCTGCGCAGGGTGCGGCTGCTGATGCCAAGCGCCGGGTACTTTTCATTGAAGCTGGTGATTTTCTCCAGCGCCTTCTGCTGCATCTCGGTGTCGTTTTCACGGATGCCCAGCGCGTAGGCGGTGATCAGTGCGGAGCGGCGGTCGGTGACGTACTTCTCGTACTCCTTCATCGAAGCGTTCACCTGATACTGGCGCTGCACCTCGGCGGGCGAGAAGCCCATGCCCTGGTAGATGCTCTGCAGGACATCCACGTCCTCGATCAGGGCGTCGCCGCGCACAGTGTTGGCGCCCTGCGTGGTCAGGCGCACGGTCTTCATGCCATCGCGCACCGCCTTGGGCATCATCTTCTCCACGCCGCGCCATGCCGCTGCGCCATTCCCGGTTTCCATGGCCTCACCGATCATGCCGGCGCCGACGATCTGCGCGCCGGCCATGCCGACGATCGGGCCTGCAGCCTGCTCCAGCAGGTACAGGTACAGGTCGCGGCCCTCAACGTCGGCATCCGGCGAGCGCAGCCACAGCTCGTCCAGCGAGACGCGGCTGCCGAACTCTGGGGCGCTGATGCCCATGGCCTCCAATCCGCCCTCCAGCACGCCCTCCTGAGCGACGCGGCCCAGCGTCGGACCCAGCATGTCGGCCAGGAAGTTGCGGAACTCGGTTTCCGCATCGAACGGATCGTCGTCGTCGCCGAAGGCTGCGGCCACCGCGTTGGCGACTCCGAACATGACCGACATAAGCGGCATACCCATCACGCCGGCGAAAACGCCGGTCATGCCCAGGGTGCCGCCCAGCTTGATCGCGGCCTCGCGGCGCACCTGCGGGGTGTCACCCTTGAACGTCTGGTACAGGTTGCGCCACAGGAAATACGTCATCGACTGGCTGTACTGCTTGAACGCAAACAGGACCTTGGCCGCGTCGGACTGCATGATGCGGGCGCGGTTGGCGCTGCTGTAGTCGAAATGCGTCTCCCAGATGGTATCGCTGGCCTGCTTGACCGCCTCGGCGTGCGATGCGCCGGCATCGATCGCCAGCCGGTACGCGGCAATGCCGGTGGCCTCGCGGTTGATCACCTCGGCCTTGTGGAACAGGAACGAAATGCCGTTCATCACCCGGTGCTGCAGCGGGCTGTAGCCCTGCGTCCCGGTTTCCGACAGGCCGGCCAGATCGTGCGACTGGGTGACATCGATCGCACCCATGGCACGCAGGTCGTCGTAGGCGCGGCGCTCGCCATCGGTTTTGAGGCTGCGGCGGATGCCAGTGTCATCGCCGATGCGCACGTCACTGGCAGCCGTCTTCACGGTATCCAGCAGCATCCCCATGGACTTCATCCAGCCGTGGCGCGCAGCCAGAGACGGGAGGGTCGTGATCGCGGTCTGGGACAGGTTCACCAGCGCCGCCGCTGGCGAGACACCCAGGTAGAACACGAAATTCAGCGACGAAAGGTTCTGCGCCCAGTTGGCGTTGGTCGGGTTCAGCACCCACTCATGCCGGCGCTTCAACTCGCCCAGGGTCGCGCTTGCGCTGTCGGCGAACTCGCCGGCGCGGTCCTGCTCTTCCTTCGCCTGTACCTGTGCCGCCTTCAAGTCGGCATCCAGCTTCGGCCCGAATTCCAGCTTTGCCAGCTGGTGCGCCGAGTGGAACATGTTGTTGGCGAAGGCGCGCAGGGCATCCGTGTCGTAGCCGGCCACCTTCTTTCGATGGATGAAGTTCTTCCGCATCGAAAGCTCGGGCATCGTGCGCAGATACAGCTGGTACACGTCATCGCGCACCTTCTCATTCACGCCGGCCGTGGTCAGGATGTCGTTCACGTCAGCCACGAACGTTCCGCTGGCACCATCCTGTGCACGGATCTGCTCGATGCGGCGCCCCTTGCCCTTCAACGTATAGCCGGCCACCTCGGCGGCGCGGATGGCGCGATCGCGCTCCCGCTTCGTCTCGGCCATGACGAACTGAGGTTCGGAGGTGCCGTCTTCGTTGACCTTCTCCAGCGATGCCCAGAATTCACCGAATCGGGCCAGGGGGAAGTAGGGAGCCTCAACGCGGGCGGACTCGAAATTGGCGCGCAGGCGGTCAACCAGCGCCTTTTTCTCGGAGCCATCGATCTCCAGCCCGTTGACGCGGCCAATCAGCGCATTGAGCGTGTCGTCGGCGCGCTTCGAGTAGGAATCTCGCACCTCGCGGTACAGGTCCTGCCATGCCGGCGGCAGAGCATCGAAGCGCGCCTTGATGGCCGGGTAGGCATCCTCGCGGGCAGCTTCACGCTCGCGGGCAGCCTGCAGAGCGCGGATGTCGCCTCGGATCACCTTGCGGGCAGACGCCGGGGTTTCCCGGTTGGTCACGCGCTCGCGCAGGTTTTCCAGCTCGGCATCTACGGCTTCGGCGTTGAGCGGGATATGGTCGCCGTTGCTCTTCAACGTGAACACGCCGACCTTGTACGGATCGGCGCCATCCACGCCGGCAATGGTCGAGTCGTGCATCAGGTCCACGGTGCGGTCGCTGTCGGTGTTCCTGGCCGCCCGGTCGGCGGCACTGGCCTTGCGCCGGTCAGCGGCCTGCATCTGCTGCCACTTCGATGCGATGTCGCCAATCTCGGCCTGCAGGGTGTTGCGGCGCGAACCCATGGCCGTGATGTCATCGACGTAGGTGGTTGCCGCCGGAAGATACTTCTGCGACACATCGGCGATCTGGCGCAGCGTGAGCACGCTCAACAGGCCCGGACGCAGGTCCTCGATCTTGTCCTTGATCCGCTGGGCCAGCCCTTCATCGCCGCCGCGCGCCTGGGCGATCTTGTCCATGAAACCCGCAGGATCGGCACTTGCCGCATAACCGATTCGGTTGGCTTCGCTCATTTGAGCCAATCGCGCCGCAACCGGGTTGGATTCTGCGAAGGCGATCAGGTCGCTTGATGCGTCCATCACCGAGTCGAGGGCGGTA
>Ga0247725_1000921_pt1 | contig 17295 bp, 17 predicted proteins | sample OKSTACKMCFT3sol_FD_183021 | JGI IMG/M metagenome (GOLD analysis project Ga0247725, IMG submission 183021) | Subsurface sediment microbial communities from gas well in Oklahoma, United States - OK STACK MC-FT3-sol | ecosystem: Environmental > Terrestrial > Deep subsurface > Rock core/Sediment... | reverse complement strand
ACCAGGAAGGAGACATCAAGGGTTCACGGGAACGCAGTAATACCCGCTCGTTGTAGCCATCATAGTCGGCCATCATCAGCTGATATGGATACTGAGCACCATGGTTAAAGGAGATATAACTAATCCGAGTCAAAAATGCGCCACGCTCACCGGTCAGGCGTTCATAGACGATATCCGAGATCCGGTGGGCATATTGTCGTAATTGTTTGCCTGGAACTGTGGCGACGCGACTATCCAGCACGGCATCAGCACCACCATTTTTGCCCTTGAGCACATCCACCAACTCAAAGGTTACTTTGTACTGGTTCGCACCGGCAGGCTCAATATGTCCGACCACCATGGCTTCAATCCCCATATTGGCCCAGACCGGATAGGTGATCTCTGCCGCTGTTGTGGGCGACTGAGGCATCTGGGTTCGGGCCAGAGGAGCGAACTTGCCACTGCGCATCAAATCAGAACTGATGACATTGGCGACATCTTCAGGCAACTGGGTACCCCCAGCCCATTTGAATTGCGGTATGGCAACAGGACGACCACTATCGACCCCGCCCGTAACCAGGATCTGCAGTTCAGCAAACGCATTTTGGCTGGTCAGCAACCAGACCATCAGAAGACCTACGATTCTTTTCATCTTTACCTAATTCCAGGTTGCAATGTCAGTAACATATTCTTGTATTGTTCGTACTTATCTTTGGGGGGCGCCGGTAAGCGCTTCATTCGACTAATCGTCGTTCTCGCAGCATTACAGACAGCCTCATCGCCCGTACCCTGCCCCAAAGCGATCACCTTTCCGTCGGCGGCAAGTTTGACACTGAGATCTACACATTGCCGACCATGCAGACGCTTATCGCCTTGCCAGTGCTGCTGGATAGTTCGCACGACCTGCACCTCATAATCATCCACTGGCTTTGCTGCCCAAGAAACTATGGGGATCAAGGTCAGGACGACACTACCCAAAACCAGATTTATATTGTTCATGTTGAAATCCATGCTCATCACGCCTAGTGAACAAGTTGTACAACGAACAACCAATCAAACGCGAGGCTGTTCCCCCGCATTCCTGAACCCTGTCGCAACTTGGTACTACTGAGCGCCAGGTTTAAGGTTCAGCGCCAACACCTTGTACTCATCATATTTATCCTTCGGCGGCGCAGGGAACTTGCCAATCTTGTTCACTGCCGCGATACCTGCTGTGCAAATAGCCTGGTTGCCATCACAAGAACCAATAGACAGCACCAATCCATCGGGTGCGATATTCACCCGCAGAATGGCCTCTTTGCCAAACATGGTGTTATCGATCAACATATTCCGTTGCACCATCTCGCTGATGAGTCCGGCATACGCATCACCATCACCACCCATTCCTGGGCCAGCCTTGTTGCCTGGGGCACCAGGAGTATCGCTCTCGAGATCGCTGAATAGATCCTCTTCGAGCTTTTTGGCATCCTGCTGATTTTTCTTTCGAGCCTGCTCCGCTTGCTTCTTCTCTAGCGCTTTTTTCTTCGCTTCTTCAGCTTTCTTACGCTCGAGTTCCTGCTTTTTCTTCTCAGCTTCTTTTTTCTTCAGTTCCGCCTGTTTTTTCAGCTCTTCATCTTTTTTCTGCTGTTCTGCTTTCTTCAGCTCAGCCTCTTTCTTTTTCAGCTCATCTTCTTTTTTCTTGAGCTCTTCGGCCTTTTTGTCCTCGGCGGCTTTCTTTTGCTCTTCCAGCTTCTTCTTGCGTTCTTCCTCAAGTTTTTGCTGTTCCAGCTCTTTTTTCTTCAGCTCATCTTTCTTCTTTTTCTCAAGCGCAATTTTCTTTTCAGCCTCAAGACGTTGACGCTCCACTTCCTTCTTACGTTCTGTTTCTTTCTTGGTCTTGAGCTGCTCTTGTTCCTTCCGCAAACGAATCGTCTCAGCTTCCTTCTGCTGACGGACGGTTTCGACTTCTTTCTTTTGTTCCTGAACTCGCTCTTTCTCTTCTTCCAGCTTTTGCAGCTTCTGCTGTTTAGCAAATTCCGCATGTTGCTTGAATTGCAATTGATCGATCACGACCGCATGGACCACGCCACCGCCGCCACCGCCTCCTGGACGCTTGGGCTTATCAAGATTCCATTTGAGGACAAAGGCTAGAATGAGTAAAGCGTGCAACAATAGTGACACCACCACCGGGCCGGTCATACTACGTTTCACCGTCGATTACTCCGATTATTTCTTATTGCCGACAGGTTCGGTCATCAATCCCACGCTCGGGACACCCGCTTCCTTTAGCGCGGCCATCAGTTGTACGACCGCATCATAGGGTACCTTGGCGTCGCCCTGAACCACGACCGGAGACTCCGGATTCATCCGCAAATATTGCGCCACTTGCCCGGCCAGATCGACCAAGTCCAACGTCTCTCGGTGGGAGTCACCAATATCGAGAAAATAGCGCCCCGTGGCATCCACGGATGCCACGACCGGTACCTTTTGATCCTCGGACATCGGTTGGGAATCAGCCTGCGGAAGATCAACCGTGACCCCTTGCATAATCACAGGGGCTGTGGCCATAAAAATAATCAGCAACACCAGCATGACATCGATGTAGGGAACGACGTTGATCTCAGCAACCGCACGTTTTTTGCTGCGGGGATGAACTTGCATCATTGATCACCCTTGTTAACCAACTGACGGTTCAGGATGGTAGAAAACTCATCCATGAAGTTGATATAGGCGTTTTCCAACTTGCCCGCTTTGGTGCTGAAACGGTTGAAAGCAACAACAGCTGGAATAGCGGCAAACAGACCCATAGCGGTAGCAATCAAGGCTTCAGCAATAGGTGGCGCCACCATCGCCAAGCTGGCGTTTTTCACCGCAGCCAATGCGATGAAGGCATGCATGATCCCCCACACAGTTCCAAACAAACCGATATACGGGCTGATAGAACCCACGGTGGCCAGCAGGGGCAAGCTGGTTTCCAGATCATCGACTTCTCGGGATAAAGAGACTCGCATCGCCCGATAGGTACCATCCATCACCATCTCCTGGCTCCGAGGGCCGCCGTTATGCAAGCGAGCAAACTCCTTGAAACCAGCAAAAAAGATCTGCTCCATCCCGGTCAACTCATCGCGACGCGCAGAGCACTCCTGATATAAACGATTCAAATCGATGCCGGACCAGAACCGCTCTTCAAACTGCTCAGAGCAAAGTTTGGCGGCACGCAATAGCCGGGTGCGTTGGTAGATCACAGCCCAGGATGCTACGGACATGGCCAGCAGGATCAGCATGACGATCTGAACCAGCGGGCTGGCTTCGAGGATCAGGTTAGTAAACGATAGTTGCGACGGTTGCACAGGTAAAAGCTCCCTTGATTACGTCAGGAAATGCGGTTGGTTTCATGCCATCCAGGTTGACACAGGCAATGGTCACCCGGGCAGCAATGATAGGCCGACCAGTTTCATCTTCAATGTGTTGGGCAAAGACCAGAGAGGCTCTCTTGAGCTCAGCGATACGACTGGTAACCAGCAATTGCTGATTGAAGCGAGCGGCATGACGGAAATCGAGATCCATATGCCGAACCACGAAGGCAATCGAATGCTGTAACCAGACATCCTGCTCAACCCCCATGGCGCGTAGCCACTCAGTTCGTGCTCTTTCAAGATATTTCAGATAATTGGCATGGTAGACAATGCCACCGGCGTCCGTGTCTTCGTAGTAGACCCGCACCGGAAACTGAAACGACGTAGCCTGCATGAAAGAGCGAACTCCCAGCTTGATAATTTGGGCCTAGTGTACCCCAGCTAGATTGGGGAAAGAAGGTGATCTCAATCACTTGTTTTTTTGTAACAGCAAATAGCAAAAAAGCCACCTTGCAAGAGTATATAGTAAAAAGCTATGTAATTCCGTGAGTGAGTGAGTAAAAGCCCTTATATCATAAGGGCTTATTTATTTTGATTTATTTTACATAGTGTGTAATATCTGTGTGTAATTTGAAAAAATACCCTCTTCCATGTAGCCTTATCTGGCTGAATCATTTTTGTCCAAATGTACTCGAGTAATAAAGTTGGATACCAAGTAATATAGTTAGATACTAAGTAATAAAGTTGAATACCAAAACCGCCCTAGCTATGCTCAATTTATGAGCCAATGGCTGAGCGGTTTTTTCATGGTTGGGAAAAAGTACGTCAACACCGAGTTGCAGAATCAGAAGTGGCTACGTGAGGGGCGAGGCAGTGGCCACTGCTCCTTAAAATCCATAAACTCGGCAACAAACGAAGCCATCACACTCTTAACAAATTCATCATATATGGATTGATTGATAGTGACATGTAGGAGTGACTCCACTCTCAGAGAATCTCCTACTGCGGCTAGGAAATCCGCATTGTGAAAAATTAATGTCACTGTGCCACTTTTTTGATCCTGGCTCAGAACGATCTGTTGATTGGACATTTTCCACCCTCATATAATGCTTATATGCGTGTACCAATGGCCGTGTACAGTGCGCCGTATAACGTAGACCATAGCTCCTCTTGTGAGGAGATAACATGGATTCTGATGAGTTTGATCTGGGGATGCTCGCAACTGCATTCGGTAAAAATGTACGGGAACTGCGGTCTGCAAGAGGTATGCAACAGGAAAAACTAGCGCTAATTGCTGGTATAGACCGTGGTCATATGGGAAAAATCGAACGTGGGGAGACTAGGGTAACCCTGGAAAAAGTTTATCTGATCGCCAAGGCCCTTGGGGTTTCGCCTGCATCATTGCTGCCATAGCCATAGCCATAGCCATAGCCATAGCCATAGCCATAGCCATAGCTGTTGCTCTAACCAAATGGCCGCCCTGGATTTGCATAAACTCGAACACGCCAAACGCCTCATCGCCCAAGTCAACGCATCTCCATACATCACCGGTTTCACCGGCTGGCCGTGCACCGGTCTTGCCTGTCGCCAAGATCATCCGCTTACTGGTGCAAAGTCGCGCAGGGAACCCACAAGCGCAGCTTGTGGGCGATCCCTCTCGACGAAATGGTTAGATGTGTTTAATTTCAATGCACACTTGTTTTAGATAGTAGGTTGAGCACGGCAACGCCGCTGACAATAAGGCCAATGCCAACGAACCCCCACGAATCTAGTTTTTGACCATGCAGAACCCAAGCCACTGCCGTGACGAGAACGACCCCAAGGCCAGACCAAACTGCGTAGGCGATCCCTACGGGAATAGTCTTTAGCGTGATAGATAAAAAATAGAAAGCAGCGGCATATCCCGTAACGACGATCACAGATGGCACCAATTTGGTGAAGCCACTGCTCGACTTGAGCGCGGATGTCGCGATGACTTCTAAAATAATTGCAATAGCCAAAAATAAATAATTACTCATGTTCCATCTCCAACAAAACAGGAGGTGAGTTTAGGCTCTAGGCTTGAAAATAAACAGTCTTGTTGTATGCGAAAAGTTGTGAGCAACTCGGAGTATCTAACGCTTGGCACAGCCGCCGACAAAAATGGTGCTTGTTTTTCGGAACGGCGCTGATGCCTTGTTTTGTTGATCTACGCTCTCGAAAATGCCTTGAATTTAGGCAGCCAGCAACGGTGTTCGGGTATTCCCCCCATTCTTAGGGGTACTCAAAAGTAGAGGTCATGCGGCCTGCATTAGGCGCTGTTTCGGCGTGTAGCCACCCAGCGCCATATTGGGCCGCTCATAGTTATACGGGCGTTGTTTCCCAAATCGATGCGGCTTGAATGGAACTAACTGAGGACTTGGTGATCTGATCACCACCATCCTCTTCAAGTCTGCATCATGGCCACATCGCTTCACCCCATCACCAACTGGCCTCAATACAACAAGTCTTTGATTAACCGTGGTTCACTCACCTTCTGGGTTGATGCCGAGGCCATGAGCAACTGGTTTCACCACGACCATCATGGGCGGCGGGGCCGCTGCCAGCTTTACACTGACCAGACCATCTGTACCTTCCTGATGCTCAAGGGGATTTTCAACCTCACTCTACGGGCCACTCAGGGACTACTCGACTCCCTGTTCGAGTTGATGAATGTGCCGTTGTGTGCACCGGACTATAGCTGTGTCAGCAAGCGGGCCCGCACGGTGACAGTGGCCTATCGGCAGCCCAGCAAGGGGCGCCACAGCAACGAGTTGGGCTATTGGTATCCCACTTTATTACTCTATCCTTTCTCATTATCGGTGCTGGATTTGCAGTTTGGTATCCTACTTTATTTTTGTATGTCTGCTTTTTAATATCGTAGAGTGTGGCCTGTAAAGTGATTAGGTATCCAACTTTATTACTTGCATACACCAAAAGCATGTTTGAAACACAAGCGGTCGTTCAACTACAGGCACATCTTGCTACGCAAGAACGCAGAATAAAATGTGGACAACGCTTTGCGTTGACACACAATTTATTTCCGCTTGCACCCGTAGTCACTCCTCAAAAACACAAGTCCTTTCTCTTTTTAAAAGATTAACCAAAAAGCTGTTGCGGTGATGAGCATTGCTCGGTCGTTCAGTGATCATTTTGAAATCAGCAGTACTGCCGACAATGTGGATCTCGCTTTCAGCCCTGGTTATTGCGGTATAAACCCATGCTCGGTCAACGATCTTACCTTTTTGCAGTGCAATGATGATTCGGGGGAATTGAGAACCTTGTGCTTTGTGCAGGGTTATTGCGTAACCCAACCACATACAATCTAAAATCGATTGTGTGATTTCAACTTTATCACCAGTATCCAGTGTCACTTCACCGTAACTTTCACCTGATGATTCAACGTTTGTTAATATGCCAAGGGAACCGTTCTGAATGCCTTTGTCGTAATGGTTTTTCGTAAACAAGATGGTATCGTTCAATCGCAAGTTCATGAAAAGCTGTTCTTCATGCATCTTGAACTGAAGCATTGCACCATTTGGATTTACAGCCGTCTGAATGAGCTTATTTATTTCTGTAACCAATGCTTTTGTCGGAGCCATCACCCGACTGTTTTCTGGCGACTGTTCGTAGAGACTGCAACAAACCTGTGCAATATCTTTCTTGTCAGTTTCATGAAAATAGATAGCACCGGTTGTCATCCGCTCTGGCACTACGCCTTGGTTAATGAGCTTGGAATACTCAGGTATTCCTGTAGAACCTTCCTGCCGTTTCACAATATCAAGCTTAGTGTTAGCGATTGCTTTTGAAAGCACAATGTCAGCAAGCACTTTGCCGCAACCAATAGGCGGCAGTTGATCAGGGTCGCCTGTAAATATAATTCGAACTGTCGGATGAATATGTGTAACCAGTCGATACATGGTTGGCAAATCAACCATACTTGCTTCATCAATAACCAGTAAATGTTTACCGTTTGAACCAACAGGCTCATCTCTAAGCAATTTCGCAATGGTTGATGTGGTAAATCCGATGGACTCATGTAAGCGCATAGCAGCTCGACCACTCAATGCAACCGCATGAATCTCAAATCCTAGCTTGGCATAAGCTCGTAATGCAGCTCTTAAAACTGTTGTTTTCCCTGTGCCTGCACCGCCCGTAATACAACTCACTGCGTTATCCAAGCAGGTTGTGACCGCTTCTGCTTGTTTCTGTGTCAATTCATACGGAAGTTCACTAACAGCCGCACAATACGCAGCATTTGCTTGTTCATCGTAAAGATTGTTTTGTATCGCAAGCGCATTGAGTCGTTTGGCAACGACACTTTCCATCAGCAACTGCGCGGTCGGGTGGTATGTGCCAGTTTCTGGATTCAATACATATTGCGCTTTGTCAAATCCAGCCTTAAATGCTTGCGCAACTAATTCTTTATCTTTCAGTAGATTAGTTAAATGTGGTTGCAATGTGGCGTGAGTTGAATAGGTATGTCCTTTTTCCACTTCTTTACGAATTGACATTTCTAATGCCGCGCTTAAACGACTATCGTCGTTCAGCGCGAAATTATCCCAAGTTGGGTTTCCTTCTACGATGTTATCAACATCCTGAAATGACATACCAAAACCGATGAGTACGTAGGGGTTTTGTTTAATTGCATTGATTGATTGTTCGCTATGGTGTTTTAACAAACGTTGCTGAACACTTGCGGGAATTTTGTGTTCAGACAACCAATTGCAATAAGTCAGATTCTTGTATTTGCTATAGCCTTCGAACAAAGCATTGATAGAATCCTCGCTCAAAACGCCTCTCAAATGCTCTCTGGATGCGGGAGTATCGCGACTTATAGTTGCATGAAACTCTTTACCAAGCAGTTCCCAAAGTGCTCGTGCTTTGCTTTCTCCGATACCTCTAAAATCTTTTTCATTTGCAATAAATTGGATCAGTTGTTCTCCCGTTTCCGGCAAGCTGCATTCGATATGAGATGGCGATTCGTAAGTGTGCTGTTGCATCGCGTAATCACCGATATTTTTATCTTCAACTTGTCTTGTGCCTTTCACCGACCAATGCTGACCGATGGCAGGTAAGACAGGAATGTTTTCTGGATTTGCTTTTATCGTGACGTAGTATTTACCGCTATTTGTCTTGTATGAGTTTTTTTGAAGCGGGATGCCAGTAAATATAACAAAATCAGATGAAGCAAAAGGGATGCTGGTTATACGAAACTGGTCTTCATAAATTTCACGGATAGTCTTCATCTTGGCATAAACCCTATCTCTGAAAGGGTTTCAGACAGTTCACCGAAACGTGTTAGCTTGTTTTCCAGCTCTTTTACTTTCGCCTTCAGCTCAATGTTTTCAGCTTCAAGTCGGCTTAAGCGTTTTGATTCGAGCGCTCTGTTATGTGCCGCATTATCATAAAGTTTGGGGCCAGCAACGGCTTTTGGGGCAGCGTCAGTCAGGGGCGGCAATATGCCTTTTTCTCTCAACGAATCTTCTAGCGATTGCAATGCATTGCGTAATGCAGGATTTTGAGTCAGCGCTGATTTACCACAGCCCACTGCTTTAGCAATCTCGGTGCGGTTAAGCTGTCCTTTAAGCGTAATTTGCTTAAAGTCGTCATCGGATTGCGTAGCTTGCCAACGCATGAATGCATCAAGATTTTGTTGTGCTTTTTGCTGCCCACTTGCCATTATTGTTCTACCTCGCCCAAAATTTTACGCAGCCCCGTGATAAAGCCGCGAGGAAAAATTTCGGTTTTGTACTCCATGCCCTTTACCTGTCCCGCCAGCGTAGTTTCCCATCCGTGGTCTTCCATGCACTTGTCAGAAATAGCATAGGCGAGTGCTTGTTTTTCAGATTCAGTCAGGATGTTTGAAAACGCTGGCAGCACCTGAACAGTCTGTTCTGCGGAAGCATCGAACTGCCGAACAGGGCGTTTATCGATGGTAATATTGGCATGTTGTTTTAGTAGGTTTACCTCGTTGCGGTAACGATTGCGCTCAGCAATGATTTGACCAAACAATGCTCTTACCGCCGCATCAGGAATACGCTCCAGTAGCGCATTATCGGTTGGAATAGTTTTTGAGCGAGAGTGTGGTGCAAGTGGCTTTTTGGTATCAGTTTTACACTTTTGCGCCCACGCTTCTATCAGCGTCCGGTAATGCTTGTTATTCGTTGCCCGAATAGACTCATAACCAGGGCCACCTTCGGCAGCCGATATGCGACCGATTTGTGTAATTGAGAAATCCCGTTGCCCTGCTTCGGCATAGGCTTGCAAAATACCATTGAGCTTATCCAGTGATTGCTGTGTTCTGGGTACTTTGCCATCTTTTAAATCCGCAAGGATAATGTCGATATTGAGTTCCATTAGCCCTCCAACAATGCAGGTTGATGAGTCAGGTGTTCTAAGCACCGCGCTTTATCGGTCAGCGCATTCATGCCTGCCTGTAATAGTTTATGTTCAGTCAGGTATTCACCGGCTTCAATGTAATTAGCGACTTTGCGATAGCCTTCTAGTTTATCGTTCGGGTCTGCAATTTTAGCCATCTGCCGCAGCATGGCATTTGCCGCAATCAATTGCTGCTTTTCATCCATTTCAAGAAAAATTGGCTCAAACCCCTTTTTCATCAACATACGACTCAACTGGCGAGAGCGTTTTTCAATAGCAGGGGTTTTCCGTAACTCATCCTGTAAATCAGGATAAAATTCCGCATCCTCACACAGTAAGGACAGGTGTAGTAACTCTGAATCGGTTTCAATGAATTTCAGGGCGTAACTGATGTCTTGTGTCGAGCCAACAGCGATTAATTTATCCTTGGTGTCGTCGTTATTTCTGGTTTCTTCCACCTGAATGATTTTGCTAATCAGCTCGAAACAGGCTATCCAATCCTTGGTATATTCATCGGCTTCCACCGATTGTTTTTCATGGCGACGTTGCAATGCCTGCATTTCTTCATGTCTGGTAAAGGGTTTCCCTTGTTCCTCACAGAAAAATTTTTCGTCTTTCAGTGCTTCCAATTCACCTTCGATTTCAATCGCCAGATTTGCGGCTTGATGAGCTTTATAGCTCAGTTGATTAAACTGTGCGTTCAGTGCAGGCAAGTAACGCGCTTCAGTAATAAACCAGCGGCAGCGAATACAGTTTTCAGGGCCATGCGGAACGGGGCTATTAACTCGGAAACTAACATTGGTAGAATCCCTAATAGTTTCTCCGCCGTTCCAGCAACCACCCAGTGTACTGACTTCATCCGACTTGACGGTGTTACCTCCAACCAGACATAGCCCAGTAGCCCGTTCTTCCCAACCAATCGGATTACGGTTAACGAGCGCAGCCTGAATACTATCCTCGTTGTGATACACCATCTTGCACTCGATTTGCTGCAATGAGGCATCTTTTAGGAAGTTGCGTATCGACTGCTCAGACTTTCTATCCAGTTGTGCATGGGCTTCTTCCATCTTTTCTGCCATCACAGAAGGTGTGATTTTGTTGTAATAGATGGTCATCAGGATACGGCTATGCCCTGCCAGCAGTTTGGAGATGATGGGCAGTGGTAACTGGGTATCCATTGTATAGGCTGTGATGAGCGAGACACGCAAACTATGCAATGGGAAAAGTGTCGAAACCATTGCGTTTTTGCGCGTACCTTCTGGGTAATCATTAACCAACCTCAATCGTTCACCATTCTCAAGCGTTACACCTTGTGCCGCGAGCTGATGTTCTAGTGTCAGCATGAGCTGATACCAGAAGCCATCTGTCGAGCTTGAGGGAATTGGTTTTGACCTATCGCCTCCTGCTGAGGACGCATCCCGAAACAGAAATGCCACTTCACTCATACTTTCCAGTTGCTGTCTGGATTTTTGGTGCTTAGTGTGTTTGGTCAGCAGCGTAGTGCAATCCACTGGCTTCTCAATCGGGTTGTATTTTTCCTGCCAGTTGCGCAGTTTTTCCAGCCAGTACAGCAGTTCTTCATGCTGCCAAGGAATAAGATAGCCGCGCTCCAATTCCTCTTTGTTCTGGTCTGCCGTTTTGTTGGTATTGATATAAAGCCCTGTTGCGATTTGCCCAACAAAAGAGTCCTCTTTGCGCCGGAACACGCCTTTGCCGAAAGGACGCTTCTCACTGCCGAGGGCAAAGGTGTGTTTTTTATTGATGCACCACGACCCACTTTCATAGCGCCATGTATCCGCTTCGCCACTATCCAGCATCCGCACCTGATAGGTGCGCAGCGGCAGATGTAGCTTGACGAATATCACCATTGCTTTGACGGGCGACCAGATTTGATAAATGGTGATTTCCTTGCCGTTGCGAGAAACTTCTTTACTGCGCCACACGCAATCAGGATCAGTGGTAACAACCTGTTCTGGCTCAACCTCAAACCAGTCGCCGTGTTGATTGCCTTCCCCCGTCTGTTGTTGCGCCCATATCCAATCTTTAAAATGACGGTAGTGATAAGCAGGCAGCAGTGTTTCCCCGACAGGTAATTTGTTCTGAATGTCTGCAAGCTCTGCTTTATTCGGCATTGGACAGATAATTTGCCGCAAGTCCTGAATATACCGATAAGGCAAGGGATTACGGACGGTTTCAGTTAATTGTGATTGCGCTTTAATTTTACTGAGTGGATTTTGAAAAACAGGAACTAAATTGCCGTTATCGTCCTCTTCGGAGCCGTGATGTTCAATCACGAAATCAATAAAATCGCAGGGAACATTTATCGCTTTTTGGATTGTACCGGGAGATGAACTTGTTTTTCTCACCAATGCTTCCCATTCTTCATTGGAGCAGCGATGCCCTTGAAATCCCTTAAAAAACAGAGCCACATCCGAAGCATAGGGCGCACACTGAAACAAGTAGGACTCAAAGAAGCGAGATAATGCAGCCTGTTTATGGTTAATCCCTGCGTGTTGCTCCTTCATCCATTCCGCTGCATATTCCTGCCACTGTTGCCACTCAGGGCCAAGCGTGGTCAGCATCCAAGAGAAAGTTAAATCGGTTGAGCGACCATCCTGTTTTTTACCTTTTCTAGTCATCTTATTTACCCCGTAATTTTGGATGTTTACCTGTGAAACATCCCTGTGGGTCAATATCCTCAAACCCATGCTCAACCAGCGTTTTCCAGTCCAGACTTTTCACTTTGGACTCTGGATTTGCTAGTTGTAATGTCGCTTTGGTGAGTTCATCAGAGATTTCTTGCTGACTTTTACCTGTATAAACCGCTTGGGATTCCAGTGATTTGTGATGCATACAGCGGCGAATCACGAGCGGATTCAGTCCTGAACGTTCTAATCGTCTGCCATAGTTATGCCGATGTCCGTGCGGGTCTAACCCCTGAGCTTTGCTTGGTTCTAAGCCAATTCGTTTTAAACCTGCGGCGTAACTGCTATGAAAAGCATTGATTGTATAGGGTTCACCAAAGGCGCTGTGATGATAGGAAATAAATGCGTAAGGATGGTGGCATTCCACGCTGGCGCGGTACTTTTGATAATTCTTCCAGAGCAACATAAAGACTTTGCCGTAATCGGTTGGGAACCATTGGACTTGGATATAATTATCATTATTGTCAGGAAGTTTGTTTTTCCATCCAATACGCCGCGTACCCATCATTCGGATGCGGGGTATACGAGCGTACTCTTCTTTGAGATAGGCTTCTCTGGTTGTTGTCCCACTGCGACTGCGCCAACCATTCGGCGCTTTACCATCAATTTCGTTATAAATTCTTACGATTGCATTATCGGGGTTGTAGGGGTCTTCAAATACATCTGTGACCCACAAGGTCAGCGCTTCACTTTCCCGCAAACCGCCGCCATGCATGAGCAACAGAACCAACTTGTCCCTCAGTGCAACCCTTGGGTCTTTTGCGCCACCCACGCCTTCTTTGAAAAAAGTTTCCCAGTGCTCCCCAGGAAAGGAAATTGCATCATCTTCTGTTTTAGTCAGCGGGGTGCGGCCTTTGAGGGTTCGCGCTTTACGAATGGTCTTATTAATACTTTTATCTTTGATATGACCTAAGAAATCATTCTGGTTTTTACGAAACCATGCAGCGTAATTGAGGCGTTGTTCATGTGGTGTTGCATCCCGTAACGGGTTCATTAGCTCTGAGCCTTGTTTTTTCGCAAGCCAATCGGTAAAAGCAGTCAGTCGATAAATGTGCTTATTCACATTGCTGGTTGAGCTTGGAACCCAGTAAAGGCCAGAGGGGTCGAGTCCATCGTCACCAATTGTCCCACTATATAAACGTTTAGCAAAAGTCTGAAAAAGTATTTTCGGGTCAGAAAATAAATCTTTATTGGCTTCCATGTAGGCTAACAGCAACGACACTGCCTGAAGAAAACCTTTTATGACTGACGCACTAACACCATCCGCTTCTAAATTGAGTACATAGTCAGTGACCGAACTCAATTCTCCTTGTTCAGTGAGCAGCACTGGCAGTTGGCTCTTAATGCCTGTGTTATCTTCAACTATCGTTGCATACACTCTGACGGAAGGCATGGGTCATCACCAAGTTACACGTAATACATGTATTACACTATAGTCCCTTAATGTAATTTATCAAGAAAAAAAGCAGATTTCTCTGCTTTCTTACACATATTACATACTTTAAACAGCTATAGATAACTTGCGGGTGGCTTCTGCGGACTAAGTGACTCAATCGAGTTTGCGGTCCAAGTTTTCAGTGTGTTCTAACCAGAGCGCATTGATGATGCCGAATGAACAGGCCAGCAACAACCCCAGGATCCAGGTGAAATACCACATAGCAGCTCTCCTTAGTAGGCCGAATGTTTGTTGGCTTCGATGTATTCTTTGTTCACCCGGCCAAACATCTTGATATAAGTCCAAGTGGTATAACCAAGAATGGTGGGAACAAAAATGACTGCCGCAACCAACATCACACTGAGAGTATTTTGCGAGGAGGTTGCATCCCAGATCGTCAGACTGTGAGCCGGATTCAGGCTGGATGGCATGATGAACGGAAACATACTGAAACCAGCGGTCAATATGATGCCCGTCATCGTCAATGATGAACAAATGAAGGTCAATGCGCTGCGACCAAACTTGGCAAACAAGGATGCCAACAATGCCATCACCACGCCCAGGATCGGTGCTGTGATCATCCAAGGATAAGAGTCGTAGTTCTTCATCCATGCTCCGGCTTCAACCGCTACGGTCTTGTGTAGCGGATTGGACGCAGCACCAACGCCCATAAACTCGGTGATGGTATAGCCATTGATGCCGTGCGCGATCCAGTAGCCTGCAGCCGCAAACAGAACGGCGGTTAACAAACCGGTGACGGTAGCCGTTGTCCGAGCTCGAGCCTGAACTTCACCATCGGTTTTCATCATCAACCAGGCTGCGCCTTGGGTCAGGATCATAAACAGGCTGATAAAACCAGCCAGTAGACCAAACGGATTCAACAGACCGAAGAAGTTACCCTCATAGCTGGAGCGCAGGAAGGTATCCAGGCTGAATGGCACCCCCTGCAACAGGTTACCGAACGCCACACCGAATACGATCGGAGGCACGGCACCACCGATGAACAGGCACCAGTCCCAGGTTGAACGCCAGCGAGGATCTTCGATCTTGGAGCGATAATCGAAACCCACAGGCCGGAAAAACAGCGCCATCAGCGTGAGAACCATCGCCACATAAAATCCGGAGAACGCGGTGGCGTATACCGTTGGCCAGGCCGCAAAAATCGCACCACCAGCGGTGATCAACCACACCTGATTACCATCCCAGTGCGGAGCAATGGTGTTGATCATTACCCGACGTTCAGTGTCGGTTTTACCCAGGATCGGCAGTAAAGCACCGACCCCCATATCAAAGCCATCGGTGATGGCAAAGCCGATCAGCAGGACACCAACCAGTGCCCACCAGATCACGCGTAAAACTTCATAATCCAACATGCGCTAACTCCTTTAGGCTGAATGCGTTTCGAAGTGGTATTTGCCGGTCTTCAAGCTGCTGGGGCCTTTGCGAGCAAATTTAAACATCAGGTACATTTCCACCACGAGCAACACGGTATAGAAAGCACAGATCCCGATCAGCGAGAACCAGAGATCACCCTCGGTCAGCGTGGATGCAGACATAAACGTTGGCAATACTTCTGCTATCGTCCAGGGCTGACGGCCGTATTCTGCGACAAACCAGCCACACTCAATCGCAATCCAGGGCAGCGGGATCCCCCACAACAAGGCTTTGAGCAACCACTTGCGTTCACCGATGCGATGACGAGCACTGTCATAAAACGCCAAACCGATCAGCAACAGCATCAGAACACCGACGCCCACCATGATGCGGAATGAGAAGAATACCGGCGCAACCTTGGGAATACTGTCCTTGGCGGCTTGAGCAATCTGCTGGTCGGTAGCATCCGTGATATTGGCGGTATAGCGCTTGAGCAGGAGGCCGAAACCCAGATCTTGCTTGACCGCATTAAACTGCTTCAAGGTTTCTTCTGACTTGTCACCGGCTTGTAACTTGGTCAGCAAGGCATACGCCTGCGTACCGGTACGGATCCGTTGTTCGTGATCACTGACCAGATCCTTCAGACCGGTGACCTGCTTATCCAGCGAGCGAGTTGCGATGATACCCATCACATACGGGATCTTGATGGCATAATCGGTACGCATCTCGTCCTGATTCGGCAAACCGATGACGGTAAAAGCAGCAGGAGCCTCTTCAGTTTCCCACTCGGCTTCGATAGCCGCCAGTTTGACCTTCTGCAAATCGCCGATTTCATAGCCTGACTCATCGCCCAGCACCAGCACGGAGAGAATCGAGGCCATACCAAATGCTGCAGCAATCGCAAATGAACGACGCGCAAACGGAATATCGCGGCCTTTCAGCAGGTAGTAAGACGAGATACCCAATACGAACATGGCACCTGTGGTGTAACCCGCAGCCACGGTATGCACGAACTTAACCTGTGCAACCGGGTTGAAAACCAGCTCGCCAAAACTGATCATTTCCATGCGCATGGTTTCAAAGTTAAATTCAGCCCCGGCTGGGAATTGCATCCAGCCGTTGGCGACCAGGATCCACAACGCAGACAGATTGGTACCAATCGCCATCAGCCAGGTAGAAGCCAGATGCTGGGTCTTGGTCATACGATCCCAGCCAAAGAAGAACATACCGACGAAGGTCGACTCCAGGAAGAACGCCATCAAGCCTTCAATCGCTAACGGAGCACCAAAGATGTCACCGACATAGTGAGAATAGTAGGACCAGTTAGTACCGAACTGGAACTCCATCGTCAGACCCGTCGTCACCCCCAACGCAAAGTTGATGGCGAACAACTTGCCCCAAAACTTGGTCATATCCTTGTAAATAGGGTTGTTGGTCATGACATAGACCGACTCCATGATCGCCAGAATGAAGGTCATCCCGATGGTCAATGGCACGAATAAAAAGTGATAGAGCGCTGTTGCGGCAAACTGGATCCGCGACAGTTCGACCACAGTCTCATTAATCATGATAATTCCTCACCGATATCTATCCTTGGCCTTCACATTGCTGGAATGCCGTTCCTTGCATCGTTGTGGTGTTGTTTTTTAACCGCGCATTCGTTTACTAAACAAGCAGCCATTAACACAACCAGATCAAATGCAACAAAATTACAACATTTAGTGATTAAAGCTGTATTTCTTAGGTAACTTTATACCATTTGGTAACTAATTAAGGCAATAAAGACCACAAAATCCAAATGACTATGCCCGTTAAATACTAAACCATACCAGTGGGTTAGCAGACCATTAACTGCCACAGAACCCTGAATCAGTCACAATTTGCCGATAAAACAACCTCACTGAGTCACAAAAAGCCTCAGGATTAGTTTTTCTCATACCGAGTGATGTTTTTTATCATTTGTTAACATATGCCGAGCTTTCTAGAATGGCGCCATTCCTTCGGTGCACAAAAAGACGCTCTGGAAGCGTTCCAGATACGTTATTTGTGTCACTTGATGGTTTGCTTA
>Ga0247725_1000920_pt1 | contig 17325 bp, 15 predicted proteins | sample OKSTACKMCFT3sol_FD_183021 | JGI IMG/M metagenome (GOLD analysis project Ga0247725, IMG submission 183021) | Subsurface sediment microbial communities from gas well in Oklahoma, United States - OK STACK MC-FT3-sol | ecosystem: Environmental > Terrestrial > Deep subsurface > Rock core/Sediment... | reverse complement strand
GTAGGATGCCAGATCCGCCTGTTCCACCCGAATCGTCACGCCGTGGCGCTGAGCGAGTTGGCGAGCCTTGGCCAGCCCGACCGCCGAGCCATCGACACCAAGCACGTCCAGACCATGGGAAGCCATGAAGACGGCATTGCGGCCCTCTCCCTCGGCCAGGCTGAGTACCGGGCCCTGCAACATCTGCACATGCTCTGCCAGGAAGGTGTTCGGCGCGGTGCCGTAGACATAATTTTCGTCGGAGTACCGTTCATCCCACATCGTTTCCATCCTCCTGAATCACCAGCATGGCAAGACAGCCGATGCATGTGATTTCATCGTAGCCGATCGTGTAAGCCGGGTGCCGAGTCCTGCCCCCGGTCACCCGAACAGGGCCGACGCACTACGGTAGAGGATGTACAGGGCAACCGCGAAAACGATGCCTGCGAAGATCCTGCCAAGCGCATTGCGGTGCCCCCCCAATCGCAGAGACAGGCGTGTACCCATCACGCCGCCACCAATGCCGCCCAGGATGAAGAGCCCCGCGATCTTCCAGTCCACCAGGCCGGAGGCCGCGTAGTTCAGGGCCGTGGCCAGGCCGAATGTCCCCACCGCCAGCAGCGAGGAACCGACGGCATTGCTCATCGACATGCCGGAGGCGAGCATCAGCGCCGGCACGATCAGGAAACCACCGCCGATGCCGAAGAAGCCTGATGCCGCTCCAGCGACGAGGGCAGCCGCAGCGGTCCGCAGGCAATTCCGTAGGGTGGTGACTTCCCGCGCCGCATCGTGGTCGCGCCGCGGCCGCAGCATCGACAGGCCAACGGCGATCATCACCAGACCGAAGAGGAACAGCAGCTTCTGCCCATCCAGTGTCTTGCCCAGGGTGGAGCCAGCCAGCGCGCCGACCGTACCGACGAGCGCAAAGACGATCGCACAGCGCCAGCACACGTTGCGCTTGCGCGCATGCGCAATGAAGTTGGCATAGGCATTGGCCGAAACCGCCAAGGCTCCGGTGCCGATCGCGATGTGCGGCTGTGCGACGCCGACGACGTACAGCAACAGGGGCGTGGCAAGGATCGAACCGCCGCCGCCGATCAGCCCGAGGACGAAGCCCACCAGCGCACCGGACCCGATCGAGGCGATTGTCTGAAGCAATGCGTCCATCAGGACGCCGGCGCCATGCGCCACGCCAGCGTGCAACGATTCCCTGAAGCGCAGTAGGCCAGGACAGGACCAGCGGATCGCGCGAGAACCTCCCGCAATTCCATCGCCTGCTCCGGGGTCACGGCACCAGAGCGGGCAGGAATGAAGTGACACCCGAGACCATGCATCTTCGCCTCAGCCTGGATCTCGGCCCAGCGAGGTTGCCCCGGCACCTCGTCATCGGGCCGCATGCAAACCAGTGTGGTGTAGCCGGCACCGGCGATGCCCACGACATCGGACGGCTGAACCTGCCCGCAGACATGGTAGTGCTCGGACAGCTGGTTGATATCAAGCATTGGAGGATTCCACGAGGGATGGAAGCCGGCGGAGAAGGCCATGCCCACCGCCGCCGGCACAGGCGGAGCGATCAGGCCAGCGGCTTCTTCGAGAAATACCAGTCGGTGGTCTCCAGGCCCTCGCCGAGGCGCTTCTTCAGTTCCTCGACGGTCTTCGGCGCACCGACCAGAACCTGCTCACCGGGCTGCCATCCTTCCGGCGTCGCCACGCCATTGGCGAGGCTGTGCCGCAGGCTTTTCACCAGCCGCAGGATTTCGGCGACCGAGCGGCCATTGGTCATGGGGTAGTAGACCATTGCGCGCAGCAGGCCCTGGTCGTCGATCACGAACGTGGCGCGCACGGCGGACGTGTCCGACGCACCGGGGTGGATCATCCCGTAGGCGCGGGCCACATTCATCGCCAGGTCCTCGATGATGGGGAAGCTGATCTCGACGCCGAACTTTTCCTCGATGTTCTGGACCCAGGCCAGGTGCGAGTAGATCGAGTCGATCGACAGCCCCAGCAATTCGGTGTCGAGGGCGCGGAACTGATCGGCGGCCTGCGCGAAGGCGATGAATTCGGTCGTGCAGACCGGGGTGAAATCGGCCGGGTGCGAGAACAGCACCAGCCACTTCCCCTTGTAGTCGGCGAGCGAGCGCGAACCGTGCGTGGTCTGCGCCGTGAAGTCCGGGGCCGGCTCGTTGATGCGCGGCATGGCCGTCACGGCGCTATCGGTGCCGGCGCTGGGTGCGGGCGCGACAGGTTTGGGGGAGGAATCGGCACAACTACTCATCGAAGGCTCCTTGCTGATGGAAAAAAACACGCCGACGATTCGCCCTGCGGGCGGAATCAGAGGGCGTCGAGGGGGACTTTCAGAAACAGACGGCCATCCCGGTCCCGGGGCGGCAGCCTGCCGGCACGCATGTTGATCTGCAGCGACGGCAGGATCAGGCGGGGCATCGCCAGCGTGGCATCGCGTTCCGTGCGCATGCGCACGAAGTCGTCTTCGTCCACGCCATCCTGGACATGGATGTTGCGAACCCGCTGCTCCCCAACCGTGGTTTCCCAGCGGATATCACGCCCGCCGGGGCCGTAGTCGTGGCACATGAACAACCGCGTTGCGTCCGGCAGCGCCAGAATCCTGCGGGTGGACCGGTACAGCGTGCGGGCGTCGCCTCCCGGGAAATCGGCGCGCGCCGTCCCGCCATCGGGCATGAACAGGGTATCGCCGACGAAAGCCGAGTCACCAATCACGTGGGTCATACAGGCCGGGGTGTGGCCCGGCGTGTGCATGGCGAAAGCCGTCATCGAGCCGATCCGGTAGCTATCGCCGTCGACGAACAGGCGGTCGAACTGGCTTCCGTCGCGTGCGAACTCGGTGCCTTCGTTGAAGACCTTGCCGAAGGTCTCCTGCACCTGAACGATGCGCTCGCCGATGCCGATTTTCCCGCCCAGTTGCTCCTGCAAATACGGCGCTGCCGAGAGGTGGTCGGCATGGACATGGGTTTCGATCAGCCATTCGACCTGGAGGCCCTGGGCGCGCACATGCTCGGCGATCCGATCCGCGTGCTCGAACGAGATCCTGCCGGCGGCGTAGTCGATGTCCATGACGGAATCGACGATCGCGCAAGCCGAACTGGCCGGGTCCTTGACGACATAGCTGATGGTGTTGGTCGCCTCGTCGAAGAAGGCGGTGACCTCCGGGCTGATGCCCAGGTCGACTGGATGTGGAATCATGCTTGCCATGCTTTTTCTCCATTCGGATGCGTTTGGCATGGGGACACGATAGGCGCGATTCATAATCAATGGAAACGAATAAAAACTGACTCCGTGATCGAGTTTTGCGATACTAGATTCATCCATCGTCGCTCCTCGATCCCATGAAGCCATTGCCCAACCTGCGTCACCTGCGCTACCTGGTGGCCCTGCACGACCAACTGAGCTTCAGCCGCGCTGCTGAAGCGTGTTTCGTCACCCAGTCAACCCTGAGCGCGGGTATCCGCGAGCTGGAAAACGCGCTCGGCATCGCTGTGGCCGAACGCAGTCGGCATTCGGTGGTGATCACGCCCGCTGGACGCAGCTTGGTGGGACGCGCACGCCTGCTGCTGCAGGACGCCGAGTCGCTGATGGCCATGGCGCTGGAGGAAGGCAAACCGATGTCGGGCACGATCGAACTCGGCGTGTTGCCGACGATCGGGCCCTTCCTGCTGCCACGCCTGATCCGGGATATCCGCCAGCGATTTCCTCACCTTCGGCTACGGCTGCGCGAGGACAAGACCCGCGACTTGCTCGACCGGCTGACTGAAGGCCGTCTGGATCTGGTGCTGATGGCGTTCCCCTACGAGACCGGCAATCTCGACACCTATCCGTTGTTCGAGGATGCCTATCGCTACGTGTGCGCTTCGTCCCTTGCACCGCAGCCGGGTATCTGTGCCGCACCGATTCCCGACCGCGATATCCAGTCCCAGGATATGCTGCTGCTGGAACCCGACCATTGCCTGCACCGCCATGCGCTCCCGATCCTGCAACGCGCGGCGGAAAGCGATCACGCCTGCTTCGCCTCGACCAGCCTTCATACCCTCGTGGCGATGGTGTCCGAGGGCATGGGTGCCACCTTGCTGCCGGACCTGGCGATCAACGGCGGCATCCTGCAAAGCGCCGACGTTCTCGTGCGCCCCCTGCGTCAGGATGCGAATGCGCGCACCATCGGCCTGTGCTGGCGCAAGGGCTCGCCCCGCACCGAGATGTTCCAGAGCCTGGGGCAATTCATGCGCGAATGGGCCGTACAACACATCCGCCCGTGGGTGCCAGTGGAACGCGACAACGTACCGCGAAAGCGCATCACCTGATGCAGGCCGGCGTAGCTAGCGCATGAAACCGGGTGCGCGGGTTCCCGATGCGTTGTCGCTCGTGAAGACCCGAGGCAGCACCTTGACCACGTGTCGAAGCACTCCACGCTGCATGAGCCAACCGACCGCGAGCTGATCCCCATGCAGGTAGCTGCGGCATGCACCGTCTTCATCCGACGCAGCCGATGGGGCCACCGCTCCTTGCGCATCGTAGTGCTCATAGCGGCCGACATTGCTGGTGCGCGCGCGAAGATGTAGCTGAGTCAGAACCAGGCCCAACCTCGTTGATCAGCCCGCAGGCGTAACCCCCGAATAGCAGCAGCGGCATGGAAACACGGTTTGCCCGATGTCACATTCATCGTGGCATCCGCGGAGCCTCGGTTCTATACACAAAGGCTCCCACAAAGGTCAAAGGGCTGTGAAGGGACAAGGGAATGGGAGCAAGGGGAATGGCCCTATCCGAAAAGGCCAAAAGGCACACCCGCCAGCGCATCACCAGGAGTTCGCATGCTTTCGCTGTTCCAGCGTAAACGGACGTCGCCGACCACCGGCTCGCCATCCACGCCCCTCGCCGAGCTGCCGAAAGGGCTGACGCGGCCGGAGCCGGCCGCGTCGCTGTTGGCGACCCCGCGCCGGCGACGTCTGCTGGAACACATCTGGCAGCGCACATCGCTGTCGCGTCGGCAGTTCTCCGCGCTCTACCTGGCACCGCTGGAACGGTATGCCGAACTGGTCCAGCAGTTCCCAGCCTCGGAAGCGCACCACCATGCCTGGCCTGGCGGCATGCTGGATCACGGGCTGGAAATCATGGCATTCGCACTCAAGCTGCGGCAGTCGCACCTGATGCCGGTCGGCATCACGCCCGAAGCTCAGGCTGCGCAGGCCGAGGCTTGGACCGCCGGCACTGCCTACGCCGCGCTGCTCCACGATATTGGCAAGGTCGCGGTGGATCTGCACGTCGAGTATGCCGACGGCAACATCTGGCATCCCTGGCACGGGCCGCTGCGAAAGCCGTATCGCTTCCGCTACCGCAAGGACCGCGAATACCGCCTGCACGGCGCGGCCACCGGACTGCTCTACACGCGCATACTCGACAGTGACATCCTGGATTGGCTCAGCGACTACCCCGATCTCTGGTCTGCGCTGCTGTACGTGATGGCCGGGCAGTACGAACATGCCGGCCTCCTGGGAGAACTGGTGGTTCAGGCCGACCAGGCATCGGTCGCTCAGGCACTGGGCGGCGACCCAGCCAAGGCGATGACAGCGCCCCGGCATGCCTTGCAGCGCAAGCTGCTCGATGGCCTGCGCCATCTGCTGCGCCAGGAGCTGAAGCTCAACCAGCCCCAGGCCTCGGATGGATGGCTGACACAGGACAGCTTGTGGCTCGTCAGCAAGACGGTTTCCGACAAGCTGCGTGCCTACCTGCTGTCGCAGGGCATCGACGGAATTCCATCGAACAACACCGCGGTTTTTACCGTGCTGCAAGACCACGGCATCGCGCAGCCGACCCCGGACGGCAAGGCTATCTGGAAGGCCACCGTCACCAGCGGCGCGGGTTGGAGCCACAGCTTTACCTTCCTGCGCCTGTCGCCCGCGCTGATCTGGGAAGCGGCCGAGCGCCCCGAGCCCTTCGTCGGCAACGTGGTCGTAGAGGAGAGTGTGTCGTCTGGGGACGATGTTCCTGCCGCTGGACCCGAGGCCGCGACTGCGACTGCGCCCGCTCATGCCCCCGCGATCGCTTCGGCTCCGCCGACCACTGCATCACGGCCCCCGGCGCAGGCCGACCCGCTTGCTGATGTGCTGTCGATGTTCGGCGTCGACGAAACGCCCGCCGGCGAGCCACCGGTCTCTGAAGCACCCGTCCTGCAACCCACGGCGACACCGGAGACCGCCATCGAACCGCAGCTGGCCACGCCGCCCGAGACCACGCCTTCTGGGGAGCACTTCATGGCGTGGCTGCGGGCTGGCGTCAACGCCCGCCGGCTCATCATCAACGATGCCAAGGCGTTGGTGCACACAGTCGATGGCACCGCCTACTTGGTCAGCCCTGGCCTGTTCCAGCGCTACGCCCAGGAGTTCCTGCAGGTCGCAATGCTCGCTAAGCAGGACGATGTGACCGACTGGCAATGGGTCCAGAAACGGTTCGAGAAGCTGCAGTTGCACCGTAAGCAGCCCAGCGGCCTGAACATCTGGACCTGCGAGGTGACGGGGCCACGCAAGTCCCGGCGGCTGCATGGTTACCTACTGCAAGACCCTACCTGCCTGTTTGAAGAAAGTCCGCCGAATAATCCTTACCTGTGCCTGCAACCGCAAGGCACTGCAAGGACGCGGCAAACCGATTGAATCGGTTCCGGCGAAGCTGACCCGGTGCGGTGAATACCTCAAGGCCGTCATGCCTCGCCACGTGGCGGCATTTGCCACGTGGCGCGACGGCTGGGATCACTGGCCGCGGCCGCAGCAGGTCTTCGCCTGATCGTCCGACTTGGGTGCGCCTGCCTCGACCGAAACGGGCGTGTAGCCAGCCTCGGCGATGGCATCGCGAAGCGTCTGCGGGTCGGCCGTACTCGACTCGATCGTGACCCGCTGGCTGGCCTGGTCGATGGTGAACTGGGCCTGTTCGTCGACCGACTTCAGCGCCTTGGTGATGGTGCTGACACAGTGGCCGCAGGTCATGTCTTTGACTTCAAAGGTGGTCATGGGATTTCTCCTTGGGGTTGAGGATGGAATGTCGAAACTATCGAGCTTCCCATCGTGGGAATGTCAATAGGTGCATGCAAAAATTCAGGAGCACATTCGCTCCCTCGCTATAGTTCGGCGGACACTGTGCCGTGGGCCGACCGGCAGCATCTCCGCGACCTGCGAGATGGATGATTGGGTCACGGAATGCAGGCAAAGCTGTTGACGCATCAAACGAACTGCGCTGCCAACCCCCGCGGGAAGAGAGACAAAGGTGCTGTCTTGGCCGGAGGTTGGTCGACCCGGTAATGCCGGCGCGCCTGGGTACCCACCTCAGCGCATGTCAGGATATTAGAGTCTTGGGTTAGGCGCGCTTTGCGGTTGTTTCGGGGACGGCTGTAACGACGCCAGCAGCCGATCCGCAACATTGGCGGCCCATACCGCGATCGTCAGGCTTGGCGGCCTGCCGGTCGATTCCGGCAGCGCTGCGGCATCGACCACATAGAGGCCCGGGTTATCGAAAACTTCGCCATTAGCATCGATCACGCCATCGGCGTTTGACGTACCCAGACATGCACCACCTAGCGGCTGCACGGTGAGCGGTGATGCAGGGGCGTAGATTTTTGTGCCTGTTGCACGTTGAATTGTTTCAACTTCGTAGTCGATCTCATGATAGACGCTGCTCTCATTCTTGTCGTAGGTGATTTGGAATTTCCCGCTCTCCATCGTCATCGCGCCGTTATTGTTGTCCTTGCCCAAGGCGACGATGAATGAATTCCGACGCAACCAGCGGCGGAGTATGGCCGGCATGGGAATATCATCGATGCCCTGGATGGCGGCGCGCAGCACCTGCACCGACTTGCTGGGGGAGTCTTTCGACCGGAATGGCCCGGCCAACGGCAACCCCTCGGAGAGATCTTTGGAACTGTTTTCTTTCCAGAAGGCGAAGTATCCGCCATTGGTGCCGAAGCTCATACCGAGCCGTGGCATTCCATCCAGCGCGCCGTCGACATCTCGGCTTTTGAACAGCAGTCGAACTGTGTTCAGGCATCCGGCGGCGAGGACGACGTGCTTGGCGAATACCTTTTCGTCACGTCCTTCCCGGTGGTTGCGATAAAGGATTTCATAGCGCATTCCCTCAGCGCTCGCTTCGCTCAACTTGCGGATGGTCTGCACTTCGCACAGGTCACGGACCTTCAGTCCGCGCTGCATGGCGGGCCAAATCGCGGCAAAGTCCAGTGTCGTTTTGGCACCGGACGGGGACCCCAGCACACTGTTGTTGCGGTAGTCGCATTCCCAGCGATCAATGCCATTGGCATCTGTGACTTTCGATGCGCTGCCTGGTTGCTTCGGAAAGAGCACACCGATGAGTGGACTCGCAAGCCCTGCGGTGGACAGCTCTCCACCGTAATTTGTCTCACTGATGCGGTTCGGACTCTTGTCTTCTTCCGTGGCCGCCCGGGTCTGTAGCAGCGCGATGATCTCGGAATAGTATTTGTCCATGCCAGCTTGCGAGATCTGGGGATGGCGACCGTCCCAGTACGCTGGGTTGGAGGGTTTTGCCAGCATCCCGGCATAGATGTGGCTGCCACCACCCACGTTGGATGAGCAGATCACGTTGATGCCGTTGCCTAGGTACGCTTCAACAAAGCCCTTTGTGTTCAGAACCCATTGTCCCTGGAACAGATGGGACCGAATCGATCTCAGACCGTGGGAAAAAGCCTTTGCTCCTTGCGGCAGCGGTGTCAGATCCGTCATGCCGACTGATCGATTCGGCACCGTATCGCGCCAGGGGCCGCGCTCAAGCATTACGACGTCTCGCCCCGCTTCGGCAAGTCGCTTGGCTGCAATCGATCCACCGAAACCACTGCCGATGACGATTATTTCAACTTTGCTTGCCGGGACTGCATCCAGGGAATTCTCGGTAGATTCTTCGGTTGCAGCCACGGTTTGCGCGCCGGCCGATCTCGCGTATGCAAGCGTCGACAGCGCCCCACCAATCAGCACTATCGCCTCTCTTCGACTCAGGTTTATCTCATCGTCTGTCTCAGATTTACTGTCCATTTCGTCCCCATGAAATTGAATGAGTTCAAGGACCTGTTTGCAATGTGCAACGGCCCATATGGCGATCGCCTGGTTCGCGGCCTGCGCGCGATTCCGGTAGCACCGCAGCATCGGCTAGGCTGATTGGTGCCAGCCTTGTTGAGGATTTCGCGGGCGTGTCGCCTCGTTGTTCATCAACTACAGGTCGTGTCTTTGACTTCAAAGGGGGTCATGGAATGTCTCCGGTGCGTTTGGTGTTAGAACGCCGGAACTATCGACCTTACTATCGTGGGAATGTCAAGAGGCGTGGGAAGGTGTCAAACGAATTGCGCGGCCACACCGGCCAGCAGCGATACGAAGGTGGCCATCATGCCCATGCGACGAAGGGGCATGATCCCGCCAAGCATGCCGACTGCATGGGCGACACGCCCGATCACCAGCGGCCCTGCGATAGCGAAGACAAAGCCCTGCGGCACCCCCCGATACTCTGCGAGCGCGAGCAGGATGAGCACGATTGGCACGTATTCGGTGAAGTTGCCCTGCGCGCGGATGCGGCGCAGCAGCGCCGGGTCATCGCCCGGCCCCAGGGGCTGCTTGACCGCCATGCGACGCAGGGACACGGGAACGCTCAGTGCGATGAGACCGATGGCTGCGAAGGCGGCAACGGTGGAGGTGATGGGAAGCATGTGTATTTCCTTTGCCTAATCAGCGGATGGGCTGGATGTCCGTGACGATGAGCTTCTCGCCATCTTTGTCCGCACCGAATCGCACCTTGTCTCCCGCCTGAACCTTGTCCAGTAAGGTGGCATCACGTGCCTGGAACACCATGGTCATGGCGGGCATATCGAGGTGCTTGATCCGCCCGTGCTTGATGGTGATCTTGCCGGTGGTCTTGTCCACCTTGCGGATCTCGCCGTCGGTGAGGTCTGCACTGGCAGGTGCAGCAGCTTGGTTCGCAGGGGCCGCCTGGGCAAAGGCTCCGGGTGTCCAAGCCGCGGCCGTGACGCTCAGCATCGCGCCGAGCGTCACGGCAAAAATGGCTTTCGATTTCATAGAGTTTTCCTTGGAATGAAACGGTAAATCGCTGTGCGCAGAGTGGTCAGACAATCAATGGCCCGCGTGGCTGGCCGGCTTGCGTACCTGCACCTCGACTTGCGACGTGGACTTGGATGCACGGGGCATGGAGCTGCCTCCGGTGGAAGACGAGCGCACCGGCTCGGTCATCGTCCCTTGGTACTCGGTGGCGACCGTGCCCGGCGGCTGTTGGTACCAGCCCGGATTGCCATAGTCGCCGGGCTTCTGGTCGCGCCGCACCTTGAGCACGCTGAACATGCCGCCCATCTCGACCGATCCGAACGGGCCGTCGCCGGTCATCATGAGCGCGGTGTTATCGGGGATGGGCATTTCCATCTCGGTCATGTCGGCCATGCCGCGCTCGCCCATCACCATGTAGTCGGGGATCAGCTTGGCGATCTTGCCGGCCACGCCGCTGTGATCCACCCCGATCATGGTGGGCACGCTGTGCCCCATGGCGTTCATGGTGTGGTGGCTCTTGTGACAGTGGAACGACCAGTCCCCTTCTTCGTCGGCGACGAACTCGAACTGGCGCATCTGCCCCACGGCCACGTCGGTGGTCACCTCGGGCCAGCGCGCGGCTTTCGGGATCGGTCCGCCGTCCGTACCCGTGACCATGAACTCGTGGCCATGCAGGTGGATCGGGTGGTTGGTCATGGTCAGATTGCCGACGCGGATGCGCACCTTATCGCCCAATCGCACGTTCAGCGAGTCGATGCCAGGGAAGATGCGGCTGTTCCACGACCAGAGATTGAAGTCCAGCATGGTCATGACTTTGGGCGTGTAAGCCCCCGGCTCGATGTCGTAGGCGTTGAGCAAGAAGCAGAAGTCGCGCTGCACCTCGTCGATCAAGGGGTGCTTGGCCTTGGGGTGCGTTACCCAGAAGCCCATCATGCCCATCGCCATCTGCACCATCTCGTCTGCATGCGGGTGATACATGAAGGTGCCGGGGCGGCGCGCCGTGAACTCGTAGACGAAGGTCTTGCCCGGCGGAATGGCCTTCTGCGTCAGGCCCGCCACCCCGTCCATGCCATTGGGCAACCGCTGGCCGTGCCAATGCACGCTGGTGTGCTCGGGCAGGCGGTTGGTGACGAAGATGCGCACGCGGTCGCCTTCGACCACCTCGATGGTCGGCCCGGGGGACTGGCCGTTGTAGCCCCAGAGGTGAGCCTTGAAGCCGGGAGCCATCTCGCGCACCACGGGTTCTGCCACCAAGTGGAACTCCTTGACGCCGTTGTTCATGCGCCAAGGGCAAGTCCAGCCGTTGAGCGTGACGACGGGGTTGTAAGGGAGGCCCGTGTTGGGCGTGAGTGGCGGCATGGTGTCGGCCGAGGTCTGCGTGACCGGCTCGGGCAGCGCCGCCATGGCGACGCGGCTGACGCTGGCTACCGCCACCGTGCCGCCCGCCATTGCAAGAAATTGCCTTCTGGAGTTCATGGCTGTGTCTTTGTGTGGAATCTGTCGAAGAGTTGGCCGGCTTAGTGCCCGGCATCGTCGCTGCTGGCCGGCTGCGGGTTGCCTCCGGCCGCTACGGCGCTAGCCATGGGCCTGCCGATCAGTGCCGCTTGCAGTGCTGCATCGGCCAACCAGAACTGCTGCTCGGCCGTGATGGTCGACATCACCGCACCGACCTGGTCACGTGCGTCGGCCAGCAGGTCGAAAACACCGATCAACATGCCGTTGTAGCGAAGCAGGTTCTCCTCCGAGATGGTCTTGCGCAGCGGCACGACTTCGTCGCGCTGGTGCCGCGCGATGTCGTAGGTCGAGCGGTAGGCCGAATAGCTCTCTCGCACGTTCGATCCCGCCGCGCGCAGCGTGGCATCCAGGCGCTGGGCCGATGCCAGCACCTGGGCCTTGGAGGCATCGCGCTGCAAGTCACCCCAGTCGAACAACGGCAGGCGCACGGAGATTTCGTAGCCTCGCCCGGTGGCCTTGTGTCCATCGGCGTTGTCGAACGTGGTGTTGCGGGTCACGCCAAGTTCCATATCCGTCACGCTGGTGATGCCAGTCAGGCCCCGTGAACGTGCCGAGGCATCGAGTTCGGCCTGGGCCAGCCGCACGTCCAGGCGCGCGCGGCTGGCGGTTTGGCCTACTTCCTCCGGCTGCAATGGCTGCTTGGGCAGTTCGGGCAGGCGTTCAGGCAGCGTCAACTCCTGCGCTTGGACGTCAGTCAGGCCCAGTTGGCGTACCAGTTCCTCCCGCGCTGCCATGGCGGCATGGCGTGCGGATGCGAGCTGGGTGCCCGCGTCGGCGTAGAACGCTTGCTGGCGGGCGCGCTCCAGCTTGCTGAAGTTGCCCACGGCCTGCATACGCCGCGCCAATTCGGCACTGGCCTCTGCGCTCTCGTACACCTGACCGGCATATTGCAGGCTTTGCTGTGCGGCCACCGCGCGCACCCAGGCTTGGCGCACCAGCGTGATCTGATCCACCACGTCGGAAGTCAGGCGCAGGCGCGACTGCTCGATCTGGCGGTCAGCCAGTTCCTTTCGCGCAGGAAGGGTCAGCAAATCCAGTAGTCCGAAGGACAACAAGCGGCCGAATTCCAGTTCGCTGCCTGTGCGCAGCCGCTCGAAGCCGAACACCGGATTGGCGATGCGCCCCCCCTGCGCGGAGCGGGCCGCGTCGGCGCCATGCTGTGCCAGCAGGGCCTGCAACGCCGGGCTATTGGCCAGCGCCAGTTCCACCGCCTGCGGCTGGCCAAGCGGCTGAGCCAGCAGATCGGAAGCCACTTGGCGGCGCTGCGCATGGTCTTCATCCGAGCGAGCCAGGGCCAGACGCCCGCCGGTGAAGCTGGCGGCCTCGTCATTGGTGCGCGACAGGTTTTGCGCCAGGTCCACGCTGGCGCAGCCGGAGAGCGCCGCCAAGGCCAAGGCGGCGAGTGAGAAGCGAGCGCGGGAAGGTCGATGGGACGTGGAGTGGATGCTGCTGCTCATGGCTGGGCCCCTGTATGTGCCTCATGCCCGCCACCGTGTGGGGGCAGCACCGGAGCGGTGGCCGCAGGTGCCGTGGATGGCGTCTCCTCTGAGGCTTCTTTGGCATAGCCGCGCCAGCCGCCAATGCGGCCCACGGTGTCGTTCGCTTCGCGCCAGGGCGTGATGGGCTGATCTGCAAACCGCTGGTAGGTGGCGAAAGCCGGTGTATAGGCCAGTGGCGGCACGGTGGGCGACGAGGTCTGCTGCGGCGCTTCTGCATGGGCTGCCACGGCCGCAAGAAGCAGGGCCACCGCGGTGCCTGCATGAGCGGGCCAACGAGAGACGGGTCGGGTCATGGGTGTTGTCTTCCGGGAGTGGTGCGGTGCGTCAATGGCAGCACTGTCACCCTTCCCATCGTGGGAGAGTCAACACCCATCCGAAATAACCTGATCCCGTAAAAAAAATGTTTCATTTCCGCTTGACTCTCCCATGATGGGAAGGATCAAGCTGACGGCATATTGGAAAACAAACTCGGAGATCCCATGGGTACACCCCTGGCGTTCAAGCCCCTCAACGACAGAGTCTCAGCGCCGCAGGCTGATTCGGCTGCTGCTTCTGTGAAGTGGCCCAAGCGGGGCTTCTGGAAGAGCTTGCGCATGACGCTGCGCTTCATCAACCGCCCACCAGGCCCTACTGGCCGCTGGCCCGCACAGCCGCTACCGATCCATGCGCTGACCCGCGCGGAGATTCTTGCGGCGCCTGCGCGCACCTTGTTCCGCTTGGGGCATTCGACCATCCTGCTCAAGCTGCGCAGCGGCTTGTGGCTGACGGACCCGGTGTTTGTCGAGCGAGCGTCGTTCGTTCAGTGGGCAGGCCCCAGGCGCTTTCATGCCCCTCCGATTGGTTTGGACGCGCTCCCGGACATCGAGGGCGTCGTCCTGTCCCATGACCACTACGATCATCTGGACCGCAACAGCATCCTTGCCCTTGCGCCCAAGGTGCGGCACTTCCTGACGCCGCTGGGTGTTGGCGACCGGCTCATCAGCTGGGGCATTGACGCGCGCAAAGTGGTGCAGCTGGGCTGGTGGCAGTCGGCCACGGTCGGGGACACGGCGGGCGGGCTGCAATGCACGGCGACTCCGGCCCAGCATTTTTCCGGTCGAGGGCTGTTCGATGGCGACCGCACACTCTGGGCCTCCTGGGTGCTGGCCGATGGCGATGTCCGCATCTTCTTCAGCGGGGACTCGGGCTATTTCGACGGTTTCAAGACCATCGGCGAGCGCCTGGGACCGTTCGATCTAACGCTGATGGAGGCCGGGGCCTACGACGCCCACTGGCCCCACGTCCATATGTGGCCACCGCAGACGGTGCAGACCCATATCGACCTGCGTGGCAAGCGCCTGCTGCCAATCCACAACGGAACGTTCGATCTGGGAGGCCATAGCTGGCAGGACCCTTTCGAGCAGATTTCCGCCATGGCGCAGACCCGCGGAATCGGAGTGCTGACCCCGCTCATCGGAGCGCCGATGGACATGCTTCATCCCGATCCCACACCGGCCTGGTGGCGTGATTCGCAGCCCCAAGCCTCTATGCAATTTCATAACAGAGTTCTCTCATGACCACCTCTCTCACTGCCACAGTTCCGATGGAGTTCAAGCTCCCCATCGAAGGAATGACCTGCGCGAGCTGCGTTTCGCGCGTCGAAAAAGCGCTGAACACGTTGCCCGGCGTGGAAAGTGCCACCGTGAACCTCGCCACCGAAGAAGCCACCGTTCGCGCCTCCGGCGTGGATGCAGCGGCACTGGCGGGCGCTGTCCGCAAGGCCGGCTACGAAGTTCGCGCCGACGAGATCCAGCTTCAGATCGAAGGCATGACCTGCGCGTCCTGCGTGTCGCGCGTCGAGAAAGCGCTGCTGCAGGTCCCCGGCGTGTCCGCCGCGTCGGTGAACCTCGCGACCGAGAAGGCCACCGTCACTGCGCTCTCCGGGGTGTCGTTCGCGACGCTGGCGGCCGCCATCGACAAGGCCGGCTATGTCGCCAAGCCGGTCGAGGGCGCTGCCACTCCCCAGACCGCCAAGCGCCTTCCCGAATGGTGGCCGGTTCTCGTGGGCGCGTTGCTGACGCTGCCGCTGGTGCTGCCCATGGCGCTGCAATTGTTCGGCCTGGACTGGATGCTCGATGGCTGGACCCAGATGGCGTTGGCCACGCCGGTACAGTTCTGGCTGGGCGCGCGCTTCTACCGTGCCGGCTGGAAGGCCGTGAAGGCCAGGACTGGCAACATGGATCTGCTGGTCGCGCTGGGCACGAGCGCGGCCTACGGGCTGTCGGTCTATCTGCAATGGAAGCATTCGGGCCACGGCATGCCCCACCTGTATTTCGAGGCCTCGGCCGCGGTCATCACGCTGGTGCTGCTCGGCAAATGGCTCGAAGCCCGCGCCAAGCGGCAGACCGCCGATGCCATCCGCGCGCTCAATGCCCTGCGGCCCACGGTTGCGCGGGTTCTGGTCGATGGGGTTGAAGTCTCTACGCCGGTGGAACAGGTGGCGGTGGGCGACGTCGTCGTCGTGCGCCCCGGTGAACGGATGCCGGTCGATGGCGAGGTGATCGACGGACGCAGCCACCTGAACGAATCGCTCATCACCGGCGAGAGCCTGCCGGTGCCCAAGGCGGTCGGCGACAAGGTGACCGGCGGCTCGGTCAACGAGGAAGGCGTGCTGCAAGTCCGCACGGCGGCCATCGGCGCTGAAACCACGCTGGCCCGGATCATCCGCATGGTGGAGTCGGCGCAGGCAGCCAAAGCGCCGATCCAGCGTGTTGTCGACCGGGTGAGTGCGGTCTTCGTGCCGGTCGTCCTCGGGGTGGCGTTGCTGACCTTCGTCGGCTGGCTCCTGTACAACGGCGGCGACGTGGAACAGGCATTGATCAGCGCGGTGGCGGTGCTCGTCATCGCCTGCCCTTGCGCACTCGGCCTGGCCACGCCCACGGCGATCATGGCCGGCACCGGTGTGGCTGCCCGTCAGGGCATTCTGATCAAGGATGCCGAGGCGCTGGAAGTGGCGCACTCGGTCACCACCGTGGCCTTCGACAAGACCGGCACGCTGACCGAAGGCAAGCCGTCGCTGGTTGCCATCGAAGCGATGGGAGACGTGCATCCCGATGAAGTGCTGCAGCTCGCCGCCGCGCTCCAGCAGACCAGCGACCACCCGCTCGCGCATGCGGTGATGGAGAAGGCCCGGGCGCAAGGCGTGGCGGTCGAGTCCGCACGAGAGGCGCAGGCCCTGCCCGGCCGGGGCGTGCAGGCCGTCGTGGGCGGCCAGCACATCCTGCTGGGCAGCACGCGGCTGATGAACGAGGAAGGCGCCAACCCGGGCGCGCTGCTGGCCGAGGCGCTGCGCCTCGAAGGCGAAGGGCGAACCATCTCTTGGCTGCTGGAGCGGGACGGCGACCTGGTCCGCGTGCTGGGGCTGCTGGCCTTTGGCGACACGATCAAGCCCTCGTCCTACGCTGCCGTGGCACGGCTGCGCGAGCTGGGCATCCGCACGGTGATGCTGACGGGCGACAACCAGGGCAGCGCGCGCGCCGTGGGCCGTGAACTGGGCATCGATGACGTCCGCGCGGAACTGCTGCCGGGCGACAAGGCGGGCATCGTGCAGGAGCTGCGCCAGCAGGGCCGCATCGTGGCGATGGTCGGTGACGGCTTGAACGACGCTCCGTCCCTTGTGGCGGCAAACGTCGGCCTGTCGATGTCGACCGGCACCGATGTGGCGATGGAAGCGGCAGGCATCACCCTCATGCGCGGCGATCCGCGTCTGGTGGCCGATTCGTTCGACGTCTCCCGTCGCACCTACTCGAAGATCAAGCAGGGGCTATTCTGGGCCTTCGCGTACAACGTGCTGGGTATTCCGCTGGCCGCGCTGGGTATGCTCAGCCCGGTGATTGCAGGCGCGGCCATGGCCTTCAGCAGCGTGAGTGTGGTCACCAATGCCCTGATGCTGCGGCGCTGGCGCGGTGCTGCGACCGGCACCAACGGCAGCGGCCAGAATCAAGAAGAAGGAGCCTGACGATGAACATCGGTGAAGCCTCTACCGCCTCGGGCGTCTCGGCGAAGATGATCCGGCACTACGAAGACATCGGTCTGCTGCCCCCGGCCAGCCGCACCGATGCCGGCTACCGCCAGTATGGCGACAAGGACGTCAGCAAGCTGCGCTTCATCCGCCATTCCCGCGACCTGGGTTTCTCGCTGGACCAGATCAGTGCCTTGCTCGATCTCTGGCAGAACCGCAAACGATCCAGCCGCCAGGTCAAGGACTG
>Ga0247725_1000919_pt1 | contig 17330 bp, 16 predicted proteins | sample OKSTACKMCFT3sol_FD_183021 | JGI IMG/M metagenome (GOLD analysis project Ga0247725, IMG submission 183021) | Subsurface sediment microbial communities from gas well in Oklahoma, United States - OK STACK MC-FT3-sol | ecosystem: Environmental > Terrestrial > Deep subsurface > Rock core/Sediment... | reverse complement strand
ACGGAATTTCGATTCCCGCCTCGTCGAAGGCCAGCTTGATACGGCGGTTGTACTCACGGCCGACCGTCCACTGCTGCAAGGGGAGGGTCTTGATCCTCGCCTTCAGGACCACACCGCTTTCCGCGAGATTGTCGACGCCGACGACCTCGATGGGTTCGAGGATTTTGTCGGCGTAGTCCGGGTCCGACTTCAGGCGGGCGCCAACCCGCTTCATCAGCGACAAGGCGGCGTCGAGATCCGAGCCGTAGGACACCTGCAGATCGAAGACGTAATAGGAGAAGCGCTTGGTGAGGTTATGCAACACCTGGGCCTCGCTGTAGGGAAAGACGTGGACGGTCCCGTCGAAGTCGCGCAAGCGGATCGTCCGCAGGGTCATTTGCTCGACGAGGCCGCCGCTGTCGCCGATCCGGATGATGTCGCCGACCGAGACGATGTCCTCGACGATCAGGAAGATGCCGGTCAGGAAGTCCTTGACGAGGGTTTGGGCGCCAAAGCCGAGCGCCACTCCCACGACACCCGCGCCCGCCAGGAGCGGGCCGATCTTCACGCCAAGTTCCGACAGCGCCATCAGCGCCGCGACGATGACGATGGCGGTCTGGGTAATGCCGCGCAGCAGGGGCGCCAGCGTGGAGAGCTGAGCCCGGCGACGGGGCTCCTCGGCGCGTTCGGCGAACCGTCCCATGGCCCGCCCAATCGCGAGGCCGACGAGCTCGAAGGCGGCCACGGCCGTGATCAGCACCAGCACCAGACGCAGAAGGCCCATCACCAGTTGCGCGCCCATGGGCGTGGCGGTCCAGGCCAGAAGATTGAAGCCCCATATGTCGGCGATGAAGAGCACGGCGGCGAGGCTTGACATGGTCTGCACGGCCCAGCCCGCCAGACGCGCCAGGCGATGGGTGCGCACGGTCTTTTCGGCGTCCGATGGGCCTGGCAGACGGTGCGCGCCAACAAGCGTCAAGCGCCGCGCCAGCCGGCCCGCGCCCCAGGCTAGGCCAATCACCACGGCGGTAAGCGCCAGGTTGATCAGCAACGCCGCCAGGCTCAGGGTGGAAAAATGCGCGAGCAAGCCCCGTAGGGCCGCAAGCATGCGTTCGCTAGCCGTCATCGGCGTCCTCCTCTGGAAGCAAAAGGTCTCCGCCGAAGGCGGCTTCAGGCTAGCGCTGCAGCGCTCAGAGCGAGAGGGGCTCGCGCTTGAGCGCGCGCCGGATGCGCAAGACTTGAGAGTCGGGCGCGCGCCAGTCGGCTTGGTCAAAGACGGCGTGCTCGGCCTCATCGAGCAGCATCGACCTCACGCCCCAGGTCTCCAGCAGGGTCTTGGCCAGCTGCGGCGTCTTGCGCTGACCGGTGGGCTCACCGGCCAAGACGGCCAGGGTCGCGTGGGTCTGAGCGCTCGCGGCGAGGGCCATGCCCGCCGTTTGGAACGGACCGATGACGCCGACTTGCGCCTCGTAGAGATCGGCCATGATCCGGGCGGCTTCGGCGGCGTCGCCGCAGATCAGAAGAATGGTGTCCTTGTCGTTGTCGTGCATGTGCTCCCCGTGGTCTGGAAACCTGTTGAGTGGCTTCCAGAAGATCGTATCACGATCTAATGTGGCGGCTGGACACTATGGGGTGACGATATTGTGACCCCCGCCAAGGGAACCAAACCTCGATCAGAACGGGAAGAAGGCTGGGATCGCGGCCATGCCCGCGGCCCAAGTGATCAGGTTGAGCGGCGCGCCGATCCGCACGAAGTCGATATAGCGGTACCCGCCGAGCTGATAGACGAGGACATTGGTCTGGTAGCCAAACGGCGTGGCGAAGGCGGCGCTGGCGGCCATCATCACCGCCACGAGGAAGGGGCGGGGACTGACGCCCAGGCTTTCCGCCAAGGCCACGGCCACCGGGGTTAAAAGGACCGCGACCGCCGCGTTCGAGAGGATTTCCGTCAACAGCAACGTCGCGCCGTAGACGAGAGCCAGGGCGTAGAGCGGGCTGAGCCCGTGCAGCCAACCGACCAGTTGCTGGGTCGCGAGCGCGGCGAGGCCGGTCACCTCCATCGACAGCCCCACCACCACCATCCCGGCGATCAACAGCAGGATGTCTGGTCGTAACCCGCGATAGGCCTGCTCGACGCCGATCACGCGGATCAGGACCAGGGCCACTGCGCCCGCGAAGGCCGAGGCCGCGATGGGCAGGAGTCCCGTGGCGGCCGTGACGACCACCACAATGAAGACCGCCAGGGCTGCGATGGCCTTGGCTGGCTGAAACGGTGGATTCGACGGATAGAGGGTCGGATCGTCACCAATCAAGGGTGCGCCATGGGGCGGCGCTAGCGGCGCGCGTTCGGGCTGGGGATCGGCCACCAGAAGCCTTGGTCCCACGATCAGCAGATAGAGGCCGCCCACTGCGGCCACGATCAGGGCGACCGGCGTCACTTCGAACAGGCTGAAGGCGGGTTGCCCAGCGTTGCGAGCCATGTCGTTGACCAGGAGATTGGTCGAAGTGCCGATCAGGGTGCACGCCCCGCCGAGGATCGTGGCGTACGATAGCGGGATCAGGAAGCGCTTCGGCGAGAGCGACAGCCCCTGAGCGACGTCCCGCACGACCGGCGCGCCCAGCACGACAATCGGGGTGTTGTTGAGGAAGGCCGATGCGACGCCGCAAAGGCCAATCACCACCCAGAGCCCCGCGGCTCCGAGGCGCGCGCAGAGCTTGGTCGCGCCGCGGATCATCAGGCCCAGAAGGCCCGACAGCTCCATGGCGTAGGCGATCACGAACAGCGAGGCCAGGGCGATGATCGCCGGACTTGCGAAGGCGCCTTGGGCCTCGATCGGGCGCACGGTGCGGGTCGCCAGCAGGACCGCCGCGCCGGCCAGGGCCACGACGTCTGAGCGGAGCTTGCCGTGGATCAGGGCGGCGACCACGACCACCAGGACGCCAAGCGCGATGAGCTGCGGCGCGGTCATGGCCTGAGCACAAGAGGTTGCAATCGAGACCTTGTCTTCTAGGCTAACGACATGAGCGACAATAGGCCAAGGCCCCCCGACCGCAAGTTCGCCCTGGTCGCGCCGTTCGCCATCGGCTTGGCGGCGGTTGTGGTGTTGGTCGTGCTGCTGCTCAAGCCTACGCCCGGCGCGAAGGCCCCGCCTGCGCCCGAGCCGCCCCCCGTCGCCGAGACCGCGCCTCCGCTCGTGGCCGCCGCGCCTGCCGCCAGCGCGCCCTTGGGGCGAGCGGAACTGATCGCCGGCGCCCAGGCCGCCGCCGCCGCCTACGCCGCCGGCCAACCGGCCGAGTCCAGGGGGCTGGCTGGCAGGACCTTTCTGGTGCGTCTGGCCTTTGGTTGCGGCGGTCCGCTGGTCGATCCGGGCGCGACCCAGGCCTATTATCAACGCGACGCCGCGGCTGGGACGGTGCGGCTGGTGGCGCGTCCGGCTGTGCTGACCGACCTGCCGCTGATTCGCGCCGCGCCTCTGCCGCCCAAGACCGAAGCCGTCGAGGGCTTCTGGCTGCCGCGTCCCTGGCTCACGGCCGAGGGCTGCCCCAAGCGCCGCCCCGTCGCTCCGCCAGCGACCCCAACGCCGGTGGAGGCCCCCAGCCTGGGGTTGGTGGTCTTCCATGACGAAGAGAGCCCGCGCGCCGCGCGCCGCGGTGATCGTCCCTATGAAGTCGTGATCAAGTCGCCCACGAGCGACGGCGGCGCGGCGACGAATTTTGTTTTGGTGATCGAAGGGCGGCTCACCGGCTTCGCCGATGGGGCGGCGGTTCATTGCTGGAGCGAGTCGGCCGAGCACCGTCCGATCTGTCTCTTCGGCGCGGCGCTGGACCGCGTCGCCTTCGAGGACGACAAGGGCGCGACCCTGGCCCAGTGGCCGACATGACCGGGCTCGCGCCGGCCGCGCCGCCGCTTGTCTGCGCGCTGGTCGATGCTTCTGGTTACGCCGCCAGCGTCGCCGAGCATGGGGCCTGGCTGGCCGAGCGTTTGCGCGCGCGGCTGGAGCTTCGGCACGTGCGCGAAAAGGCCGAGACCGCCCAGGAAGGCCGTGAGCTGCTGGAAGGGCTGGCCGCGGGGCTCGCGGACCAGGGCGCGGCGCCGCCCCAGCTTAGTTTAGGCGAGGGCGGGTTGCTGGGCTCGGCCCTGACCGCCGGCGCCGCCGCGGTGATCATGGGCAAGCGAGGACAACGCGCCGCGCAGCAACGCCAAAACCTTGGCCGTCATGTCGAGCCGCTCGTGCGCGCCATGACGGTGCCGGTCTGTTTGGCCTCGCAGGTCTTCCTGCCGATTCACCGCGTGGTGGCGGTCACCGACGCTGATCCGGCGCGTCGCGCGGCGATCGATCTCGTGGCGCTCCACGCCGGTCCCGATGTCGAGCTTGATGTCGTGGTGGTGTCGCGGGAAGGGGACGCGGTCGAGGACAAGCTCACGCAGGTTCGCCAAGCGCTGGACGGTAGCGCCCAAGCCTTCGCGATCCGGGCCGAGCGGATCGGCGAGGCGGTTTGGCGCTATCTGCTGGATCGTCCCTCGGACCTGATCGTGATCTCGCGGGCTGTGCTGCTGGGCGAGAAGGGAGCGGGCTTGCACGCGGCGTCGCCGCAAAGTCTTTGGGCGGCCCGGGCCAGCGTCGTCGTCTGTTAAGGGCGTTCGCCAGTGGCGCGGCGAGCCGCCTCGATGATGTCCGCTAGGATGTTGGCTCCATCGTTCAGGCGCGCGAGGTTGCGACGCGAGATCGTCTCCAGAATGTCCTCGCCCTTGGGGCGCAGGGTCAGCACCACGCGGCGACGATCGGCGTCGGACTCGCGGCGGGCCACCAGCTCACGCTCGACGAGGCGCGCCACCAGTTCGACGGTGCTGTGGTTCTTGATCAGCAGGCTTTCGGCGAGCTCGCCAATCGAAATCGGCCCCGGACCGGGGTGGGCCTTGATGGCCAGCAAGGCTTGATGCTGCTGGCTTGTCAGGCCGTGGGCCCTTGCGCCTTCTTCGCTAAACGCCAGGAACTGGCGGATCGCATATCGAAAATCACCGAGGGCGCGGTAGTCGGATTCGGCGAGGGCGGGTTCGGCCACGGAGGCGGGCGGGCGTTTGGGCAAGGCGAGGTTCCAACGCCACGCTCAAGCGTGACGTGACCGTTGTCTAGCACACTCTGAAACAGCCGCTAGCTGGGTCATTTGACCAATATATCGTGAAGCGATATTTATCTTCGAATGGCTGGGATTCCTAATGATACGGACCGCCGGCCCGGACCGTCGATGCGCGCGCATCCGGACCGGCGCGCGCCGACGGCTCACCGCGTCTGGCGGGTTTGGATGGTGTTGGCCGGGGCGCTCGTCATGGCGTGCGCGGGCGCCCTCGCGGGGCAGGCGATCGGCATGGACGAGCTGGCCACGCCGCGCCTGAATGGCCCGCGACTGCGCGTCTCGACGCTCGCCGGGGTCACTTCGACCTCACCATCGCGTGACGAGCGGCCCACTGGCGTATGGGCCTGCTAAGGTCATCCGGCGGTTGGCCCCGCTCCGCACAAGTCTGCGACACGGTTCGCCGTCCCGTCCGACGGCCGCTCCATCTAGCTGGAGATTTTCCGCGCCGCGCACGGCGCCGACTTCGAAGAGGGCTGTTTATGACGATTGATCCCATCCACGCGCCCCGCCGGCCAACGCGGCCAAGCGCCCAGCCCCCGTCACGGTCGCCATCGCCGCGCTAGCCAGCCGCGTCATCGAAGACCGATTGCCCCGTCCGCGCCGCCGCCGGCGTCGGGCGCCCGACCGTCCTGTTTGGACGTCCGCCAGGGAGATCTCCATGACCGCCCAAATCATCGCCTTTCCCGATGCGCTGACCGCGCCGCCCGTGCTGTCGCCCGAAGGGGACGCGCTTTTCCTGGATCTCGACGGCACGCTGGCGCCGATCATGGACCGTCCCGACGCGGTCGGGCCGGATCCACGGCGGACCTTTGTCCTGCGACGCCTCGTCCAGCGCTTCGATCGTCGCGTCGCCATCGTCAGCGGCCGCACGCTGAAGGAAATCACGGCGATCACCGAGAACGTCGTTCCGGCCTTGGCCGGCGTCCATGGCCTTGAGCGCCGCGGGGTGCTCGGCGACCATCAGGCTGCGGTTCCCGATCCCGACCTCGCCGAAGCGCGTGAGATTTTCCAGAACCTCGCCCGATCCCAGCCAGGCCTCATCTGTGAAGACAAGGGCGTCAGCGTGGGGCTGCATTATCGGGGTTGTCCCGCCGCGTGCGAAGCCGTGCGAGAGGCCGCTCGCCGCTTGGAGGCGAGCACGGACCTCCTCCTTCAGGAAGGAGACATGGTCGCCGAACTGCGCACGCGTGGCGACGACAAGGGTGGGGCAGTCAAACGTTTCATGGCCGAATGGCCCTTCCAGGGGGCGCGCCCGGTCTTCGTCGGCGACGACCTGACCGATGAGGACGGCTTTCTGGCCGCCCAGGCGGGCGGAGGCTTTGGTGTCTTGGTTGGGCCGCAGCGCCGGGTAACCGTGGCGCGTCACCGCCTGGAGACGCCCTCCGCGGTGCTGGCGTGGCTGGAGACCTGTCTTGGAGGCGACAAATGGGTCGGTTGATCGTTGTCTCCAATCGCGTCAATCCGCCGGCCGACGCGGGCGTCGAAACCGCCGGCGGCCTGGCCATGGCCCTGGCGGCGGCGTTGCGCGAATATTCCGGGACCTGGTTTGGCTGGAGCGGCGAGACCGTGGAGACCTTCACCGGCCAGATCTCGATGCAGAGGATCGGCGGGGTCACCGTCGCCCTGATGGATCTGGAAGACCAGGACCGCGAGGAATATTACGACGGCTACGCCAATCGCACCCTCTGGCCGCTCTTTCACTCGCGCACCGACCTGGCTGCCTATGAGCGCTCGTTCGACGCCGGCTACCAGCGGGTCAATCGCCGGTTCGCGCAGACCCTCGCGCCGCTGATTGGGCCAGGGGATCTTGTCTGGGTGCATGACTATCACCTGATACCGCTCGGGCAGGAGCTACGGGCGCTGGGCGTCACCAACCGGATCGGCTTTTTCCTGCACATCCCTTGGCCAGGGCCTCGCACCCTGACAACCCTGCCGCAGCATCGACGTCTAGTGGAGACGCTGCTGGCCTATGACCTTGTCGGCTTCCAAAGCCAAGACGCCCTCGCGGCTTTCGGCGAATATGTTTCGCGAGAGCTCGACCTGACGATCGACGGCGACGAGGTCGTGTTCGACGGGCGCACGACACGCGTCGCGGCTTTCCCCATCGGTATCGAGGGGCAGGCCTTCGCCGAGCTTGCGGACAGCCCAGTGGCGGCGGCGGCCTTCGCGCGCATGCGACAGAGCCAGGCAGGCCGGAGAATGATCATCGGCGTCGATCGGCTCGACTATTCCAAGGGGCTGGAAGAACGTTTCCTCGCCTACGAGCAGATGCTGGCGGACCATCCCGATCTGGCCGAACAGGTCTTTCTGCTTCAAATCGCGACGCCTAGCCGGGACGCGGTCGAGGCCTATCAGGAGATCCGCGCGCGGCTCGATGCGATCTCGGGCCGCATCAACGGCGCCTACGCCACCGTCGATTGGGTGCCGATCCGCTATGTCAATCGCAGCCACCGCCGCGACGAGCTGGCCGGGCTCTACCGCGCCGCTCACGTCGGTCTCGTCACGCCGCTTCGCGACGGCATGAACCTTGTGGCCAAGGAATACGTCGCCGCCCAAGATCCCGAGGACCCAGGCGTGTTGATCTTGTCGCGCTATGCTGGCGCGGCCGAGCAGATGACCGACGCCTTGATCGTCAATCCGTTCAGCCGCGAGGATATGTCGGAGACCTTGGCGCGCGCTCTGGCCATGTCCCGTGAGGAGCGCCGAAAACGTTGGCGGCGTCTGATGGATGGCGTCCTGGCTGATGACGTCACGGCCTGGCGTGATCGGTTCGTGCGGGCCCTGCTCGACGATCGCGTGACCGTGAGCACCGCGAGAGGCGACAGATCGAAAGCATCGTGATGCGAGTTTTCATCGGATGATCTCCGACGCGCGCGGCCGCCAGAGCCGCCGCGGGGAGGAGACGCGCCATGAAAACAGGCCGCCCGATCGGTTTGCCGATGGAAGTCGTCGTTATTGTCGCGACGGTGCTGATTTGCATGGCCATCGTTTGGTCGCGCGTCTCCAGCTGAGCCGCGCCTCGCCCCCCGTCTTACGGTCGCTGATCAGGACCCGCGACTTGACCTTACCAGGCGGCCTGGGTACGGCGTCATATATCGTGACACGATGTAATGTGTCCGTTTGTTCGGTTTCGCAGCGCGTGCGGTGGCAAAGATGTCGTGTCCATGAACTCGCCTCTCCAAGCGCTCGATCGCCAGCGCAAGCTCGTTCGTCTCAGAGCCCGACGGTCGATGCGCACCGGCGCTGTTGTCGCCGCGGCGGTGGGCGCGGGCGCGGCGGCCGTCGGGTTCGCGAAGCTCTGCGACGCGGCCATGGAAGCCCATGCGCGATTGCTTACAGGCAGGTCCTGGCTTGGGCCATTGCTCCTCGTGGTCGGCCTGCCGCTTTGCGTGGCGTTGACGCGCCGACTGGCCCCGGCCGCCGCTGGCAGCGGCATACCGCAGGTGATCGCCGCTGGAGAGATTGGGCGGGGGCGCGATAGTGGCGGCGAGAAGATCCATGACGAACGCGTCTCGATCCGAACCGCAATGATCAAGGTGGCCCTGGCGGCCCTGCTGCTGCTCTGTGGCGGCTCGATCGGCCGCGAGGGGCCCACGGTGCAAGTGGTCGCCGCGGTGATGGTGTTCCTGACAGGCTGGCTTCGCGGAGGGCCTGGCCGCCGAACTTTGCTGATCGCAGGGGGCGCGGCTGGGGTCTCGGCGGCGTTCAACACGCCCATTGCCGGTATTGTGTTCGCCGTGGAGGAACTCGCCCGGGGCTTCGACAAGCGCGCTAACACCGTGGTCATCCTGTCCGTGGTCTCGGCGGGGGTCGCGGCCTACGCGCTCGGCGGCAACTACGCCTATTTCGGGGACATGTCTGGATCAGCCGGCTGGAACGCCTGGGTCAGCGCGGCCCTGATTGGCGTTGGCTCGGGCCTAATGGGCGGGCTCTTCTCGCGTCTGATGGCGGCCGTTCTGGTCGGCGACAATCCTGTCCGCCGCTGGAAGGATGGTCGCCCCATCATTTTCGCCACTGTTTGCGGGGGCGTCGCGGCCGCCGCGGCCTTGCTGAGCGGCGGGGGCGCCTATGGCGCGGGCTACGCCGAGGCCAAATCGCTGCTCTTCGGCAAGTTCGCCTCGGGCTGGGGTCTCGCGGCCGGAAAGTGGATCGCGACCCTGGCGGCGCCGGTCAGCGGCGCGCCGGGCGGCATCTTCGCGCCGTCCCTGGCGACGGGCGCCGGTCTTGGGGCGCTCTTCTCGCACATGGCGCCGTGGGCGGGATCCCGCGAGGCGGTGACCTTGGGCATGGCCGGTTACTTGGCGGGCGTCGTTCAGGCGCCGCTGACCAGCGCCGTGATCTTGATGGAGATGACCCGCGATCCAGGTTTGGTTGGCCCCTTGATGCTCTGCACGCTGGTCGCGCGCCGCTGCTCCGAGGCCATAGCGCCCGTGCCACTCTATCACGCCTTGGCGCGCGCCTGGACCCGACCACGGCGGCGATCCGGCATGGCCGCCTCGGGAGGGGGACCGCACCCTTGAGCTTGCTCCGCGCGGCTCTCCGGCTGTTTTTCGGGGGCGCGGTGCTGCTTCTCGGCGGCGTCGCGGTCAGCGTCATGACGCGCGACGCCTGGTTGATCGTCGGCCATGTCGCCAGTGTGCTCAGCGCGGTGATCACCGCGCTGGCCGTTCTGCTTCTTGTTGCCGCTGGGATTCGGCGGCTGGCTTCGCCGCCCTGTTCGGACGCGGCGAAACGCGATGATCAGCGCGGCATGGATGGGGTGTCGATACCGGTGGAGCGGCCCGTTCGCGGTGGCGGCGGCGGGACGTGACGTGCGCGATACGAGGGGAGGGGCGGCGCGGACGCTGGCGGAGGGTTCGCCTCCAGTCGCGCGATATGGCGCTTCATCTCCTCGATCTCGCGAAGCTGCGCGTCAATGACGCCGTCGGCCAGCTCCCGCACCTGAGGGTCCCGAATTTTCGCCCGCTCGCTGGTCATCTTGCCCAGATCTGCAGCTAGTGGGCGAGGAGTGATCATGTCCAATACAAAGCTGGTGACCCCCACCGAAGCCGCCCGCCTGATCGAGGCGGTGCGAACCCTGGTGCTGGCCGGCGACGAGACGATACTTCGTCATTGCCCAAGGACTCATGGATTGGCGGCACCGCGGCCAACTTCATCACCGCTGACGGCGGTGTCACCGATCAGGCTCATGTCCTGGTGACCGACATCACCGACTATGCCGCATCGACGGCAAGGCCGCCAATCTTGCTCGCTTCATCACTGACCAAGGCGTCGACGCCCAACTGCCCCTCGTCGCCGACTTCAACGGCGCGATGATCAACGTCTCGATCCAGTCGGTGGATGTCGAGGCGGGCTGCGTGAAGCTCTACGCCCCGGGTTTCACAGGCGTGACCTACCGGTTCGCGGAACCGATCGCCGACTACGTCTCGGAGTTCGCGGGCCAGGTGGGGGAAAAGGCCGAGCAAAGCACGGTCTTTTTCTGCAACTGCATCCTGAACTACGCCTATGCAAATCTCGAAGGAAAGCGGACTGGCGATTTCGTAGGGCCCGTAACCTTCGGCGAGATCGCCTACATGCTCAGTCAGACGCTCGCTTACCTCACGGTCGACAAGGTCCACTAGTCTCACCTTGCCGAGGGCGTCGCAAAGGCGCGGCGCCCTCTGGCAACGACACCGCCTATGACCGGTAGACGAGGCGGGGTCGCCAATATGAAAGCCGGGTCGGGCCTCGGCCTGGCCCGTAGTATGGGGCATCGCCGAGGCGCCTAGCGGGCTTGTGAGCTACGAGGTGGCGGCGACCGCTGGGAGATGAGGATCGACGTATCGTGAGGCAACCATTGGCGGCTCGTCCGCCGGAGCTTCGTCAGCACCTGACAGGGTAGCCCCGGGGCAGGGTGGTTAGCGCCAGGGTCAACGCCGCCGCGAGCAACGCCCCGTCCATCGCCCAGCCGATCGGATCGGCCATAACGCTGACGTGCGACGCGCCGTGCGCGATGGCCGTCAGGGCGAGGAGACCAGCGCTGATCCGACGCAGCATGATGGACAGTCCGCGTGGAGTCCCAAAGACGGCAGAGCCGCATGCGATCAGGGTCGCCAAACCCCAGACCGCCACCGGGGCTGGGATGGGCGATAGCAGGCTGATCAACGCCGAAAGGCCGTAGGCGAACGGCTGGCTCCAGGCGAAGGCCACCCACAGTCGTTCCCAGCCGGGCGCGGGGCGGCCCTTGTCGCGACGACGCGCTAGCCAGATGGCCACGCCGCTGGCGGTCACGGCGGTGAGGCCAAGACCCAGAAGGAAGTAGGCAATCTTCACTGGCCACCCGCCGAACCAGCCGAAATGCAGCGGGGTCATGGCCGACAGCACGCGAAAGCCCAGCGAGCCGCTCTCGTATCCGACTTCGCCCAGAATCCGGCTCTCTCCATCGACGACGACCGTCTCGCCACGCGACAGACGTCCCTCGGTGGCGAGATTGATGATGGCGTGTTGACCGCGTTCGCCGGGGTGCTCGACATAGATGTAGGTTGGCTGGGCGTCGGGATAGCGAGCCGCGATGTTGGCGAGCGCCGCGCCAACGTCGATGACCTTGGCGGCCGGGCGCGGGTCGTCCGCGACGGTTGGGCCCCGGAAAAGCGCGTAGGCCTTGCTGGCGTCGCCCTTGAACGTGGCCAGGGCCAGGACGCCGACGATGATCGTCGTCAGGCCCAGGAATGCCCCGGTCAGCGAGACGGCGAGGTGAAACGGCAGGCCCCAGACCGAAATCCGGTTATGCAGATCCGCTTCCTGCAGGCGCTTAGAGCCGCCCCAGCGGAAGGCGAAGGCGTCCCTGAACACCCGCGGATGCGACAGTACGCCCGAGACCAGCGACGATAGCAGCGCCACGCCCGTCAGCCCGACCACGAACCCGCCCCAGGCGCGCGGGAGGTGCAGCACCGTGTGGAGCTCGGTCTGGAACTCGGTCCACGGCGTTCGCGCCTCGCCGACGAGCCGGCCGGCCTGGTCGGCGACATAGGTGCGTTCGCCGCCGACCGCGTCGTCGCCGTGGACGCTCAGACGCGGATGATCGGGCGTCGGCAGGCGCACGAGCAGGTCGTGAGCCTTGGGGTTCTTGGCCAGGGTCGCCCGTACGGCGGCGTCCACCGCCTGGGGCGAGACGGTCCGCAGAACGGGACCTTCCGGCTGCTCCCAGCGGGTGAACTCCTGGGTGAACACCGCCACCGATCCGGAGAAGCAAACAAGATAGATCAGGGCGGCGAAGGCCAGTCCCAGGGCCGAGTGGCCGGCCAGCATGGCGCGCACGAACTCGGCCGGGATCTTCGGCCAGATCGGCTTGCCGGCGGCCTTGGTCTTCGCGGGCTTGTTGGAAGAAGCGTCCATCACAGCGCCCCCTTCAGAAAGGCCGCGCCCAACGTCAGGGTCGCGACGCTCGCCAGCACGGCGAAGGCCCGCAGGATCTTGTCGTCGGACAGGGTCCAGGCCATGCCGCCGGCCCACAGGAAGGGGACGATCAGACCGCCGATGACCATCCGGCTCTGGACCTGGCCGGGCGCGCAGATCGCCACCGCCAGGCCGCAGCCCAGGGCGGCGACGCCCGCCAGCGGGCCGGCCAGGAAGCCTCGCAGCCATCCGCGCCAGGCGACGCGTCGGCGGTCCGAGGGCTCGGGCGCCAGCTCCCGGGGGGCCTTGTTCCGAGCGCTGCGGCGCTCGACGCCGGCCGCGACGAGGGCGAGCACCGCCATGGAGCCCACCGCCAGAATGGCCGCGGGGCCGCGCGCGGGCCCCATCAGCGGAACCGAGGCCCCGATCGCCAGGACCAGCAGGCCCCACCCGCCCAGGATCAGCCAGGGGCGCTGGGGGCTTGGGCCATCCCAGGCCCGCTTCAGCAAGGTCGCGCCCGCGAGGGGCAGCGGCGTCAGGGCCAGGACCCAGAGCGCGCTCACCAGCGGGTTTCCAGGGTCAGGCCCAGGATCCGGGGCTCGCTCAGCATGGCCACGCCGGTGTCGCCGCGGACGTACTGGGCGTAGGTCGCGTTCAGCAGGTTCTTGCCGTAGACATAGGCCCCCCAATGAGCGCGCTCGTAGCCAAAGCGGCCATTGAACACGACGCGTTTCTTGACGACGTCGTCCTGCGCCTGCTGCAGGCCCGCCGAGGAATAGCTGCCGGATCGGAAGTTCCCGTCCAGATGCGCGATCAGGCCGTTGGTCCAGCGATAGTCGGCGCCCATCGCCACCGTCCAGTGCGGCGCGTAGGGGAATTCCGATCCCGCCAGGTTGCGTGTGTCGACCCCCGAGGTGATCGCGAAGTCGTCGAACTTGGTCTTGGTGCGGCCTAGCGAGGCGTACCAAGACAGGGCCTGATTGACGCGCTGGGCGACCTCAAGCTCGAAGCCGTAAAGATGCGACTTGCCGGCGTTGCGGACCTCGTAGTCATAGCTGTTGATGCCCAGGTTCACCGTCACCTGCTGGTCCTTCCAGTCGACATAGAAGGCGTTGGCGTTGACCGTCAGGGTCCCGTCCAGCCAGGCGGTGCGCAGCGAGGCCTCGTAGTTCCAGGTGTATTCGGGGTCGTAGGCCGCGACCGTCGAGCGGGCGATGTTCACCGTCGAGCCGCCAGAACGATAGCCGCGCTGGGCGACCAGGCTGGTGTTGATGTCGGGCGTCCAGTCGTACTTGACCCCCACCTTGGGCAGGAATGCGTTGAAGGATCGGGCGTTCTTGGGCGCGGATGAGCCCGCCTGGGCCACCATGTTGGTGACGAAGGCGTTCACCAGCGTGACGTATGGCGCGTAGGCGCCGAAGCCGGCGGCCGAGGGATAGGTCCCGGTGAAGCGGGCCAGCTGCGTGCTGGCGCTGGTGTTCTTCTCGTGGTCATAGCGAAAGCCGCCCAGCAGGCTCAGCTTGTCGGTCAGGGCGTAGCTGGCGTCGGCGAAGATGGCGCTGGTCTCGATCACCGAGGGCTGGTCGCCCGAATAGTCCACCGGGATGACCGGCAGGGCCGAAACGTAGAGGTTGGCGAACGCGTTGGCCTGGGCCGAGGCGGCGGCCTGTTGGGCGGCGGTCGGGTTCGGGACGCTGGCCAGCAGGGTCGCGGTCAGGGTGTTGACCAGGGTGGCCCTGGGGAAGTCGACATTGACCTGGCTGGTGGTCTTGTCCTGAGCATCGCGCCTGGCGTGATAGAGCCCGATCAGGCCCTTCAGGCGCTCGCCGTCGTAGTTCAGGCGCAGTTCCTGCGAGGCGGTGTCGGTGTTCTCGCGGCGCGCGCCGTAGGACGTCCGGGCCGGCCGAAAGTCGATATCATAGACGGACCGGGTCTTGACCGTGTTCAGCGACGCGATCGCGTTCAGCGTCAGGGCGTCGCTGATTTTGTAGGCGACGTCCGCCGTCAGGATGTCGGTCTTGGTCTTGGTGCGGTTCGGATCGCCCGACAGGTCCACCCGGTGCTTGTAGTATTCGGGCGTGTCGATGCGCGCATAGGTGAACAGATAGCCCGCGTCGCGGTCGCTGTGGGCGTAGGTCAGCGTCGCCTTGAGGCCCGGCAGGGCGGTCGGGGTGAACAGCAGCTTGCCGCGGACGCTGAGGCTGTCCAGCGCGTCGATGTCCCGCTTCAGCGTGGGATTGTAGATGAAGCCGTCGCTGTCCTTCTTCTCGACGGAGGCGCGGAAGGCCAGTTGGTCGGCGACGATCGGGCCGCCGCCGGCGATCGCGTAGGTGCGCTCATCGCCGCTGGCGAGGTTCACCCGCGCCCGGAACTGGGGCGTGTAGGTCGGATTGGCCGAGGTGATGACGACGGCGCCGGCCAGGGAGTTGCGGCCTTGCAGGGTCGATTGCGGCCCCCGCAGCACCTCGACCTGGCCGATGTCCCACATCTCGAGCGGGCCGCCATAAACGGCCTCGAGCGGCAGGGCCGCGCCATCGACATAGACCGTCGCCAGGCCGCCGGTCCCGCCGCCCGAGACGTTCATGTTGCTGACGCCCCGGATCGTGAAGCCGGTCTTGCCGTAGGTCTCGCTCATGTTCGCCGTGCGGGCGACCACGTCGTAGAAGGTCTGGATGTTCTCGCGCTCGATGCGGGCGGCGGTGGTCACCGCGACGCTGGTGACGGTCTGCTGGAGGGAACGCGAGGTCTTCTCGCCCGTGACCACGACGGCTTCGACGGCGGTGGACTGGTCGTCGCTCGGGAGGTTGGCGGGAGCGATCTCCTCGGCCCAGGCGGCCTGAGCCAGGCTCAGGATCGTGAACGAGCAAGCGGTCAGCAGACAACGACGCATGGAAATCCCCGGACGAAACATGACCGAGGGCGCTACTTTAGATAATATTGCAAGTCAATCGCATTTGCATCCGGGCGCGGGGTGGCCTCAGCGCCGTCGCGCAGCGAGCGCCCAGACGAGCACCGCGATCGAGCACGCCAGCGCACCCGCGCCCACCTCGTCCCAGACGCCGTCGCCCAGCAGCGCGGCGAGTAGGCCAAAAACGCTAAGTGTCGCGACCCCGATCGGGACGCGGAACACTTGCCACAAGGTCAGATGATGGCCGCTGGACTTCATTGGGCGCGCTTCCGCTTGGCCAGCCAGAGATAGAGGCCAGATCCCAGGATCACGATCGTGGCGATATCCAGCAGCGCCCAGACCATCTTGAGGCCAAGGCCGCCGTAGTCGCCAAAGTGCAGAGGCTGCGACAACGATAGCGCCTTCACGTACCAAGGCGTGGGCGCCACCGCCGCCAGCTGGCCCGTCCGCGCGTCGATCAGGGCCGGGGTCGTCAGGTGCGCGGTCAGCGGCGTGTCGCCGTGGAAGAAGACCGCGTAGTGATGGTCGGTCGAGTAGCTTGAGCCGGGAAAGGCCACGAACTGCAGCGTCATGCCGGGCAGGGCGGTCTTGGCGCGGTCCACGGCCGCCTGCAGGGAGCTGCGCTGGCCCAGCGGCGCTGGAGCGTCATAGGCCTGCGTCAGCTCCTTCAGCGCGGTGTTTTTCCAATAGTCGATGATGGGCGTCGCCAGGGTGTTGACGACCCCGGTCGCGCCGACGACCAGCACCCAGGCCACGGTCACTGCGCCGAGCAGGTTATGATAGTCCAGCCAACGCGTCCGCGCCTGCTTGCCGGATCGCACCGCGCCGAACGGCAGGCGGCGCATGAACGGCGCGTAGAGCACGACGCCCGAGACCACGGCCGCGATCAGCAGCAGACCCATAGCCCCGAGAAACAGCATTCCCGGCAACCCCAGGAACATGTCGGTATGCAGCTGGAGCAGAAACTCCATGATCGGATGACCGGCCACCAATGGAGCGGCGTCGCCGCTGGTCTGGTCGATCGGCTGGAAGCTGTAGACGCCCGCCTTGCCGCCCGGCTCGATGCTGGTGACGTTCACCACCGGCCGGTCCTCGTCGAAGCTCATGAAGGCCGGAACCTCTCCCGGCTTGCGCGCCAGGGCCGTCTCCAGCACCTGGTCGAGGTTCAGCTTGGGCCCGACCGGATGCGCAGGCCGCCAGGGCTCGCTGAGTAGGACGTGCTCGATCTCGTGTGTGAACACCAGCGGAAGGCCCGTGACGCACAGCATCAGCAGGAAAGCGGTCGAGACCAGGCTCGACCACTTGTGAACCCACGACCAGGCGCGGAGCGTCCGGGCCCTCATCCGGCCTAGAAGTCCGTGCTGACCGACAGGCGCAGGGTGCGCGGCGCGCCCAGCGTCAGGTAGTTCGCGCCGGGATAGCCGCCGACCGCGATCCACTGATCCTTGCCGGCCAGGTTCTCGATGCGGGCGCGCAGGGTGACCGGGCGGCCGCCGGCCTCGAAGGCGTAGCGGGCGCCGACGTCGAGGCGGGTCCAGGCGTCCAGGCTGACCGTGTTGGCGGCGTTGGCTGGTTGCGAGCCGGTGTGGGTCACGCGCCCTTCGACGGTCAGGCCAGGCGCGGCCTTGACGTCCCACTCGACGTTCAGATTGGCCTGGAAGTCCGGGACGCCGATCGGCGACTTGCCCGCGAGACTCGCCGTCAGGGCGCGATTGACCTTGGTGTCCAGCCAGGTCGCGCCGCCCAGCAGGCGCAGGCCATCGAGCGGTTGGCCATAGACCGTCAGCTCGACGCCCTTGTTCTCCTGTTCGCCGCTGTCGGTGTAGCGACGGCTGGCGGTCTCGAAGAACTCGCTGGGCTGGGTCGTGCGGAACAGGCTGACCGCGCCGCCGAACGCGCCTGCGTCGTACTTGGCCCCAACCTCGGTCTGCTT